>Ga0265294_10000067_pt1 | contig 113547 bp, 104 predicted proteins | sample MunlanPumphouse3_FD_192504 | JGI IMG/M metagenome (GOLD analysis project Ga0265294, IMG submission 192504) | Groundwater microbial communities from a municipal landfill in Southern Ontario, Canada - Pumphouse #3 | ecosystem: Environmental > Aquatic > Deep subsurface > Groundwater | place... | reverse complement strand
GCAGATGTTTCATTTACAAAGGCGTCTAGAGCAGTCTGGCCTTTCCTTGGTGCTACTGTCGTAGCTTTGATTCTTACTGTTATATTCCCTGCACTCACCACCACGTTACCTGCGTTGGTCTTAGGAAGTCATTAGGGGAGAAAGGAGGATGGGCAGATAATGAAATTTGCGTACATGATTGCAACACCTGAAGTTAAAGGAAAACATATAACAGCGCTAAGAGGGGATTACGATAGTCTCTTTAAATTGTTGAAATCTCAAGGTTACGACGGAGTCGAATTTATGACAAAAAATCCATTTGAGGCAAACCTTGAATTGTTAGCTGAAAAAGCTGTGCAATATGAATTAGAAGTTCCTGTTATTTGTACTGGGGAAATGTACGGGGAGGATAAGTTGTCTTTTGCCGATCCTGATGACGAAGTACGTAAAGAGGCTGTGAGAAGAACTAAAAAACTAATGGAAATAGCCTCTGATTTGGGAGCTCATGTCAACGTTGGTCGGTTGCGAGGGCGCTTTTTAGAAAATATCCCCAAAGAAAAAACGTTACAGTGGGTTCAAGAGTGTTTATGCGAATGTGCTTCTGTGTCGAGAGATGCGCATCTGTTGATTGAACCCATATGTAAAGATTATGAAAATTTCATATTAACTACATCTGAAGGTGTTGATTTTCTTAAATTGTTGGGGGTAGCAAATGTTCGCCTCATGCTTGATTACATACATATGATTTCGGAAGATGAAGATATTCCTCATAGTATCGATATGGCAATGAGTTGGGTTGACCATGTACATGTCTGTGATTCAGACCGCTTACCTCTGGGATATGGTTCTTTTGACCTTTCTTCATTCTTTAATTTATTGGGAAAAGCGTCATATGATCGATTCGTATCAGTAGAATCCTTCCCTACTGATAATCCTGAAGAAGATGTAAGAAGTAGCATTGAGGCATTACATCGATTTGCTTCCATTGATTAAAAAGTAAAGGGTTGATATTCATGGCATTTAAGATTCTAGCCATTAATCCGGGATCTACTTCAACGAAAGTAGCAATTTATGAAGATCGCTCATGTCTATCAGAGGTTTCATATGAGCATGATCAAGAGATATTATCCCTGGGAATATGGGAGCAATATGGAGAAAGAAAACGAGTAATCATGAAAGCGCTTTCTGAGGCCGATATTCCCTTAAGTGAAATTAATGCAATAGCTGCACGTGGAGGGCGGGTACGGCCAGTTCCTTCTGGTGTGTATTCTGTGAATAATGCTCTTCTTGAAGATTCTAAAAGCAGCATTAATGGAGCACATGCATCTTCGCTTGCAGTCTTTTTAGGAGAAGATTTTGCAGAAGTTGCAAAGTGTCCTGTCTATATAGTTGATCCGGTTTCTGTAGATGAGATGGTACCTGAAGCAAGATATTCAGGTACCCCTCTCATTACGCGTAAAAGTTTAAGTCATGCTCTTAATTCTAAGGAAGTTGCACGTAAAGCTTCTTTGAAGTTGGGTATGAATTATGAGAACCTCAACCTTGTAGTTGCCCATTTAGGTGGTGGAACAACTATTAGTGCCCATAAAAATGGACGCATGATTGATGTTATTAATGATTTTGAAGGGAGCTTTACGCCTGAACGATCTGGAGGATTACCGACTTTAGATTTAGTTAGTCTTTGTTTTTCCGGAAAGTTTTCTAAAGATGAGGTAATGCGCATGATAGAGGGAGACGGTGGGTTTAAAGCATATTTGGGAACCAAAAACTTGAAGCAGATTGAAGAACAAATTTTAGCTGGGGATGAAAAAAGTTCCCTCTTGATGCAGGCATATCTTTATCAACTGACAAAGACTATTGGAAGTATTGTTGCCATTTTAAATTTCAAAGTCGATGCTTTATGTATTACTGGTGGAATTGCAAAGTCACAAAGAATTTGTTCTGCTTTAAGCGATAGATTTTCAAAAATGACGCAAGTTTTATTTTTTCCAGGATCCTTTGAAATGGAAGCATTAGCTTTGCGTGTTTTGAATGTTATGGAAGGCAAAGAGCGGGCTCGTGTTTATCCAGAAGGAGATTTTATATGATGGCCCAGTTTGCAGATTTTGAAACAAAAGCATTGCACCAAAACAAAGAGAATGTTGTAGCGGTACCTTGTCCGTATGACATAGAGATTTTAAAAGCATTGGATAGGGCTCAAAAAAAAGGTATCTGCAACGGTCTTCTTTTAGGTGATACCACTCTAATTGCTAAATATTTGAGAGCATCGGAACTAAAAGAAAGCGATTTTGCTACTTTTGACATAAAAGATGAGCAGGATTCTGTTGATGAAGCCTTTAAAAAGCTTGTTTCTAATGACGTTCAGATTGTAATGAAAGGGATTGTTCACACAAATACTTTTATGCATGGTTTGTTGAAAAAGAAGAAAGAGCTTCTCTCGAGTTCTCTTGTTACTCATGTCGTTGCTTTTGAAATACCGACTCGTGGGTTACTTTTTGTATCGGACCCAAGCATTTTGATTGAGCCAACTGTTGAGCAGAAACAGATCACTATTCAAAATGCAATATTATTATTGCAACGTCTTGGAGTGGAAGAGCCCAAAATAGCAATTATATCGAGTGTCGAGACTCCGACTCAAACAATATCATCTTCATGGGATGCTCAAATTCTCTCTGATAGCTTCCGTTCAAGTCAAACTATGGCATTAGTGGATGGCCCATTAGCTGTTGATAATGCTTTTTCACTGGAAGCAAAGGAAAAGAAAAACATAAAAAGTGATGTGGCAGGACGGGCAGATGTATTTATAGTTCCATCTCTTGATGCAGGGAATATCTTTTGTAAAGGCTTAACATATATCGCTGGTTTCCCTTCTGCTGGAATACTTGCCGGTACAACTAAGCCAGTTATCCTTACTTCAAGGTCCGCAGGGGCTGAAGAGCGCTATCATTCACTCCTTTTAGCTCTTGCCATGCTTTAAATAGTGAATTTACGTTGTAGTTATATTTTAAGGGGGATTAGTGATGAAACTTCTTGAAAACATGCCAATGGAGGGTGCTCCTTATTTCGGAGAAAAGAAATGGGTTTCACCTTTAAATTTTATGCCTGAGGTGAAAGGAGAAGAAACTTCTTCTAAAGTATACATCCATGATGTAACTTTGAGAGATGGCGAACAAACATGTGGCTTGAATTGGACAGAAGATGAACGTGTAGATATCGCTGTCGCATTGAATGATTTAGGCGTAAAAAGTATCGAGGTAGGAATGCCTATTATATCGGAAGATATAGGAAGGGCCATTAAACGTTTAGTAAAAATGAATTTAACGTCAGAACTCATTCCTTTTTGCAGAGCAAGGAAAGATGATATCGAATTTGCTGCTAAAACAGGAGTCGAAAAAATAATAGTTGAGCACGCAGTTAATCCATATACAAACTATTATGCCTATCATGCAGATACTGAAAAGCTTCTTGATCGTGTTATTTCAAATGTAAGTTATGCTCAGTCACTTGGTTTGAAAGTTACTTTTATGGGTTGGGACGTAACACGAGGAACTTTGGATTATGCCAAAAAGGTTTACAAAACAGTTGTCGATGCGGTCCATCCAGAAGCAGTGGTTTTTACTGACAGTTTTGGAGTGGCAACTCCTCAAGCAATATACCATTCTATTAAGGAATTAAAGAAAGTACTTGGAGATACGCCGATAGAATTTCATGTTCATAATGAGTTTGGAATGGCCATGGGATCAGTTATGGCTGCTGCATATGCAGGTATTTCTGGAATACACTCATCGATTAATGCTTTAGGAGAGAGAACGGGTAACGTAGCTACTGAAGAAGTTGCCGCAGCTCTTGAACTATTGCTTAATATCGATACGAATATCAACCTTGACAGGATCAACGATGTTACCCTCATGGTTGAGAAGATTACAGGAATTCCTATTCATTACAACAAACCTGTGACTGGAAAAAGACTTTTTTGGATGGAATCAGGAGTAGTTGTACAGGCAAAAAGCAGGCTTGAACAAGCTGGAATTCAAGCAGCAATGTTTCCTTACATGCCCGAATTAGTGGGAAGAGAACCTGCTAATGTTGTTATCGGGGGATCAAGTGGAAAAGACAGTATTATGCAGTATCTGGATAAGATGGGTTTGGCATATGCTGAAGATGACTTGCAGCCTCTTACCGATAAAGTTAAGGAATTGGGAAGAGCTAAAAGAGATGTTGTTACTGTTGAGGAATTTGAAAATATTTATAAAGAGTATATGAATAATAAATAAAGATATAAATGCAGCCTCCCTTTCTTTAGAGGGGGGGCTGTGCTTTTTGAGGCTTCATTGTGGAAGGATGAGAAGAATGACTCCAAACGCCATATTGATAGATAAAAAAGATTCAGTTGTTACGGCAGTAAAAGATATAGCGGCAGGGGACGCTGTAATAGCTAAAGACTATTGTGGAGAAGAATTACTGGCTAAAGAGCCTATCCCAAGAGGTTTTAAAGCTGCATTGTCTTATATCCCAAAAGGAGCGTTTATTTATAAATATGGGAAGCCTGTCGGAGTTGCTACTCAAGATATAGAGGCAGGAAAAGTTGTTCATGTGCACAACATTAGAAGTAACAGAGGCAAGGAGTATAGGGAGGAACACAAATGAACTCGATTTCTCTAAAAGGGTATAGACGGGCAGATGGAACGGTAGGTATCCGCAATCATATACTCGTGCTTCCGACAGTTATTTGTGGTAATTCTGTAGTAGAGGAATTAGGGCGTAGGTACCCTGATATCATTGCTATTTCTCACCCTTATGGCTGTACCTTTGATCCTTTAAGTAATAGGGAAATTACAGATATTTTTGTAGGCTTAGGTAAAAACCCTAACTTTGGAGCTGTTCTGATTGTAAGTTTAGGATGCGAAACAGTTAAACTTCTTGAAGTAAGCCGTGCCATTAAGAGGACGGGAAAACCGGTTGAAATATTATCAATTCAAAAATGTGGAGGAACACGAAAGACGATAGAAGAAGGGGATAAGATTATCCACCGTTTCTCCGAAATTTTAAAAAGGGAAGAGAAAGTAGATGTTGCTTTATCTGACCTTATCATTGGCACAGAATGTGGCGCTTCCGATAGCTATTCTGGGCTTTCCGCAAATCCCGTGGTTGGTAATGCCTGTGATAGATTTGTTGATGAAGGGGCTACTGTCTTTTTAACAGAAGTGACAGAATTTATCGGTGCGGAAGATATTTTAAGGCGACAGTGTAAAAATGAAGAAGTAGGTTCTCAGCTTATGGAATTAGTGGCAATGACTGAACATTTTATGGCACGTGTTGGACATAGTGATATTGCAGACATTTCCCCAGGGAACATTGCTGGGGGGCTGAGTACGATAGAGGAGAAGTCCTTGGGGTGTATTCGTAAGGGAGGTACCAGGCCTATTGTAGAGGTTGTTGGTCATGGCATTCGTCCTCAACAAAAAGGATTGGTTGTTATGGATGCACCGGGACATGACGTTGAATCTATGGTTGCTATGGCAGCTGGCGGGGCAAATTTGATTTTTTTCACTACTGGCAGAGGAACTCCAACGGGCTGTCCAGGGATACCTGTCATTAAAGTTTCAAGTAATTCCCAGGCGTTTGCAAATATGAGAGATAACATTGATTTCAATGCAGGTTTAGTAATTGACGGAGATAAGAGTATTTCTGAGCTGGGAGAAGATCTTTTTAATTATGCCGTTACTGTGGCAAATGGCGAGGAAACTGCTTCCGAGCGATTACGTTGTCGAGAATTTGCTATACGCAGGCGTGGTGTTGATGCTTACATTATTTAGTAAAAAATAGGGCCTTGAGAAAACTCAAGACCCTATTTTTTTACTCTACAAGATGTATGGCGAAACCTGATATTTCAATATCGAGGTAAGCAACTTTTAACCGCCCATCTTTTCTTTTTTCTGTTTCTGGTCTGGTCTTTATTCCCATTTGTTCAAAATAGGCTACGGCACGTTCAACGCTATTCGTATGAATGGCGATATGTCCTTTGCTGCCAAGATAGGGAGATTTCATTATTTCAAAAGATTTGCCGGCAAAAACCGAGCTATTTCCGTTCTTTACTGGCATATTGAAGAGCTTTTCGAAGAGCTGAGCACAGCGTAAAGCTTCTTCTTCCGAACTTTCATTGATCCCTATGTGAACCAGAGAAAAATTATGCATTGTAAAAACAGCTTCGCGTACAAGTTTTGTTATTTGATCGAATGCTTTGGCCGCCACTAAGTCTCCTTTTACCATCCAGCTGCCGCCGCATGCGTGCACTACAGGTAAAGCGAGATAGCTATTCAAGTTCTCGGCATTTATGCCCCCTGTAGGAATAAATTTCACATTTCGATAGGGGCCGGCCAGGGCCTTGAGCATTGCGACACCGCCTGATGCTTCGGCAGGAAAGAATTTTAATATAGAAAGTCCTCGTTCTAATCCCATTTCAATTTGAGATGGAGAGTTAACTCCAGGTGTTATGGGAATATTGTTGTCAATGCAATAATCTACAATCGTAGGATTAAAACCTGGAGAGACAATAAATTGAGCTCCCGCATCAACTGATCGTTTCACCTGATCGATTGTCAGTACAGTTCCAGCACCAACAAGAAGGTTGGGAAGGTGTGTTGATATTTGTCGTATGGATTCTTCTGCTGCATCTGTTCGGAATGTAACCTCAGCTACTGGAAGACCTCCATCAATAAGGGCTTGTCCCAAAGGAAGGGCATCTTCGGCATGGTCAAGTTTTATTACAGGAATAAGACCACATTTCCCAATAGTTTCAAGAACAGCGTTCATATATACCCACTTCTTTCTTTAAGTTTTCTTGTTTTTTAGTTTTCAAAATCCATATAGGCTCCCAACATTGCCGAACTTGCATGGCGACTGTAAAGAGCGAGGATTCCTTTTTTCTTTTTCGTCATTGGAGAGATATATTCTTCTCTGCGTTTTTTGATAACGTTTTTCATTTCTTCTTCAGTATATTTTTCTCCATGGACTCCAACAAGAGAGAGTCGACGTTCAGGAATGTTTATCTCTATAAGGTCTTCCTCTTCAACGAAAGCTATTGGACCTTGCTGCGCCGCTTCAGGCGAAATATGTCCGATTGCTGGTCCTCGAGTAGCACCAGAAAATCTTCCGTCAGTGAGTAACGCAATAGAAGACGCTAATTCAGGATCTGAAGCTACTGCTTCTGTTGTATAGAACATTTCTGGCATTCCAGAGCCACGAGGTCCTTCGTAGCGTATAATGACAATATCTCCAGGCTGTATAACCTTGTCAATAACAGCTTGATATGCCTCTTCTTCGCTGTTGAAAGGACGTGCTCGTCCGATCATGACATTCATTTCTTTAGGAATAGCGGAGTGTTTAACAACAGCTCCCTCTGGAGCCAGGTTTCCTTTTAGAATTGAAATTGAGCCAGAAGCGTTGAGAGGAGCAGTTTTGCTTCTTATAATCTCTTCTTTTTCAAAGCCACGTTCGGCAATAAGTTCTTTATGATGTTCAAAGTATCCTGCCTTTTCCAGCTTTTCAAGGTTTTCTCCCAGTGTTTCTCCAGTTACGGTTTTTACGTCAAGGTTCAGAGAGTCTCTAATTTGTCTCATAACTTCTGGAACTCCGCCTGCTAACCAGAAAAGCTCTGATGGATGCTTCCCACTGGTTTTTATATTAACAAGCCATGGAATATTACGGTTAATACGGTCAAAAATATCTGCATTAAAGGAAATTCCCGCTTCATGAGCAATAGCAGCGATATGCATTACGGCATTCGTAGAACCTGCAATTGCAGCATGAACCATAACTGCATTTTCGAATGCCTTTTCGTTTAAAATCTGACGTGCACATATATCTTTTTCCACAAGGGATAGAAGAGCCTTACAACTTTCTTGAAGCATTTTTTTCAGCTCTGGTCTCACCGTTGGTATGAGGGCAGAGCCGGGAAGGGCCATACCAAGAGCTTCTCCCATGACTTGCATTGTTGAGGCTGTTCCCATGAATTGACAGGCACCACACGTAGGGCATGCGTGCTGTTTATACCATGTAAATTTTTCTTCTGAAATTTCCCCTCTTTTATATTGTGCAAGATATGTTCCTATCTGTTCGAGGGTTAAATTCTCAGGGCCTGCCGACATAGCTCCACCTGGCATAAAGATTGCGGGCAGATCGAGTCGAGCCATAGACATGAGATGGGCAGGAATAGCTTTATCGCACGATGAAATATAAAGAATCCCATCAAAGGGCGTCGCCATAATTTGTGTTTCAACCATAGCTGTTATGAGGTCACGAGAAGGGAGAGAATAGTTCATCCCATCATGTCCCTGTGCTATGCCATCACAAATATCTGTAACTGTGTAAACGGCACCTCTGGCTTGCTTTTCTCGAAGAGTATGTTGTGCCTCTTCTACGAGCAAATGAAGATGGGCGCTTCCAGGATGACTTTCACCCATCGTACTTTGAATCATAATTTGTGGCAGTGCCAATTCTTCTGCGGTCCAGCCAGATCCCATGCGAAGGGAGTCCATTTCTGCTGCGACGGACCGCATTTTCTGACTTCTTAGCATTTTTCACCCTCCCTTGCAAAAAAGGGGAAAGGGTTTACCCCTTCCCCCCTTATCAAATGTATTTTTCTACTTAGTCTTTATATTCAGCAATGAGATCCTGAACCTGCTTAATCAGATCTGCACCAATTTCGTTAGCATATTCGTCATATACCGGCTGTACGGCTTTCTGGAATTCGGCTTTCTGCTCAGGGGTAAGAATGGTTACAGTCATTTTCTCTTTAAGCTTTTCAAGATATTCTGCATTCATTTGGCGGTTCAATTTTCTATTGTGAACCTTTGCTTCTAATGCGGCGTCTTTTACAACCTTCTGAAGATCTGCGGGCAGACCATCCCAGAAAGATTTAGAAATGAGAAGAACGAAAGGAGAGTAGACGTGACCTGTATCAGTAGCAAAGTCCTGGACTTCAAAGAAGTTCTGAAGATAGATTGTTCCCCATGGGTTTTCCTGTCCATCGACGACGTGCTGTTGCATGGCTGAGAAAAGTTCTCCAAATGCCATTGGGGTAGGGTTGGCTCCCATAGCGCGCCAGGCAGCAAGGTGAATGGGGTTTTCCATGGTACGAATTTTAAGCCCCTGTACATCTGCAGGAGATTTAACAGCATGACCGTTATTTGTCAGCATTCTATAACCGTTCTCCCAGTAAGCAAGACCAATGAGCCCCTGATCTTTAAGCTGATCAAGAAGACTCTGACCAACTGGTCCGTCAAGAATGTAGTCTGCAATTTTCTCGTTGGGGAAGAGGAAAGGCAAATCAAAAATTTTGAAGCCATTTACGAAGGTGCTGATAGGAGCTGTTGAAGGGCATGTCATTTCCTGAGTTCCCATTTTCAATGCTTCCATCATTTCTCTGTCATCGCCAAGCTGGCTTGAATGGTAAAGTTCGACTGTTATTTTGCCAGCGCTATTTTTCTCTACGAGTTCTTTAAAGTACTCTAGTGATTTGTATTGAGCAGACTTATCGTTCAGTCCAATGCCTGCCGTGATGGTATACTCTGCAGCAGCGGCTGCAAAAGCGAATGCAGTAAGAAGAGCCAATGTCAATACAAAGGTTGAAAAAATCTTTCTTCTCATAAATAATTCACCCCTTTTTAAAATCAGCGCTTAATAACGCTGTCTTGATGCCATATTTGTTTCCAACTAGTTCATCAACACATTAGGTATGAACATAACCAACTGTGGGAAGAAAATAAACAAAATAAGAGCCACAATCTCTGCTATGAGGAACGGTAAAATAGACCGAACGAGTTCCTCGAATTTGACGTTAGCAACTCCACATGCCACGTATAAAACTGTTCCTACTGGAGGTGTTATGAGCCCCAGCCCGAGGTTGATAGACATAATGACTCCGAAGTAAACAGGGTCAATTCCCACAGACTCCATAACGGGAAGAAGAATGGGAGCCAAAATGAGCATGGCTGGAGTAAGATCCATAACGAATCCGACAAGGAAAAGCAAGATATTAGCAATGATCAAAACGCCAAGCCGAGCATCTGTTATTGAGCGTATAAGCTCTGCAAGGGCGAAAGGAACACGTGCTCTTGTAAGGAGCCAGGCGGTTGCCATGGCCATTCCGCAGAGGAAGAGAACAATGGCTGTTGTCTTGGCAGTGTTCAAAAATATATCAGGAAGATCGCGGAATGTGATTTCTTTGTAGACAAATAAGCCAAGAATGAGGGCTACGAAGGCAGAAACTGCTCCTGCTTCAGTAGCTGTGAATATACCTCCGAGTATGCCTCCAACGACGATAACAGGAATGGAAAGAGCAAGCCAAGCTCCTTTAAAGGTTTGAGCAACCCTTTTAATATTAAACTTATGGCTGCTTCCTTTCATTTTCCCATAGCCATGCTTTTTGGTTAGGAACCAGGTCGTGACCATGAGCGAAAGGCCCACTATGATTCCTGGTATGATTCCTCCAAGGAAAATACGAGCTATAGATGTGTTTGTAACGATCCCAAAGAGAATAAAGGGGATGCTCGGAGGAATAATAATGCCGATTACAGATGCAGAAGCTGTAACAGCAGCGGCAAAAGAAGGAGGATAGCCTTCCTCTTTCATCGGGGGAACAAGAAGTCCGCCTATGGCTGCTGCTTCTGCTACGGCAGATCCGGAAATACCTCCAAAGAACATGCTGCTTAAAATGGCGACATGTCCTAACCCTCCGGTTATATGACCCACCAGAGAGTCTGCAAAGTCAACAAGACGTTTAGCGATGCCACCTCTGTTCATGACTTCTCCTACAAACATAAAAAAGGGTATAGCTAGAAGTGGAAAGCTGTTCATTCCAGAAATAATTTTGGCTGGGAGTACCATGAAAGGAATATTCATAACATGGAGCATAGCAATATTAGCAAGGCCCAAGCAGAAAACAATAGGTAACCCGAAAATAATAAAGAAGAAAAGGATTCCTAAGAATAACCAAAGCATTAGGCTTCACTCCTTTTCCAGCCAAGTAGCAATGCAAGATGCTCATATATCTTGCAAATATTGATAATGAGCATCATGAATGCGCTGACAGGAGCGATGATGTAAACCCACTTCATGGGAATGTAGAGTGCTGGAGAAAGGTTTGTAGCTGAATTTGCCACGATAAGACCATAGCGAAGAAGAATAACGATAACCAGAAGAATGAAGAAATCGGCAGCAAGGCGAATAAAACGTTTGATAGTTGGAGAAGGAATACGATCTACAACGAAATCCAATCCGATATGTTCGTTATATCCATAAGCAAGAACAGCTCCAAGAAACGAAACCCAGATAAAAATAAAACGAGAAAGTTCATCTGCCCAACTGAGGGAGCTGTTAAGAACGTAACGACAAAAAACATTAACTCCTACTATAATGAAAAGAGAAAGGGTAAGAATGATGAGAAAAGCTTTATAAGCTTTTAGTAGCGTTTGAAATATCTTTTGCACAGGTTGCCCTCCTTAATCATCAAGTAAGGGGAGGATATCTCCGCCATTTTTCAGAACAACAACACTAGCATCTTTCCCTTTCAGTTCAAAAGCCATATCTAATGCTTTTTGTGCTGAAGGAGCCCACATAAATCCTATCTTTTCTGCAGTTTCTTTATCTATTCCATCAGAAACGAGTATTCCTCGTCCCTTGTCTCTGATTACTCGCCCTACATGAGAAATATGAGCTGCCATTGTCAGGTCGGTTATTTCGCCTTCATCTACTTTTTTCTTAATTTCTTCGAAAGGGAGATACCCTATTTCGAGAAGCTCGGGATGTCCTTGAGCTACACCGTCGGGACACGGAGTAACAAGAATGAGAATGCCATTTTTTTTGAGAGCGAGGTCTCCAGAATAAATACCTTTTGCGGCTTGCCAGAGTTCTGCATCGGCAGGAAAAGATTCTACAATAACAATATCTGCAAGACAAGGGAGAGATGCCCCAAAAATTTCTTTCGATGAGCTGCAGCCCGCTCTGTGTGCTTCTATGGGATCTCCGGCGACACAGCGATATATTTCTTCATTACCATCAAGAACCACATTGACGATATATTTTAATCCGGCGGCGAGTCCCACGGCGTTCATTTCACGGCGAACAGGCGTGTCGATTTTCCCTATAAAGTCTTTCCCGTCATATAGAGCGCTTACCCAGTGGGTTTGCCCTGTAGTAATGCCTCCCGAAACGCCAGGTTGTACTATTTTTGCTCCTCCTGAGAAACCAACGACGCGGTGAGGAGTGATATGACCAACACCTATAACAAAATCAGCTTCTAAAAGAGCTTTATTCACCCATATTTCTGTTCCATTTTCTGTAGGAGGAAGCTCGACAAGTTGATCGGGATCATTCCAACAGTGTTGCGATATTGTATATTTATCAAGGATATTACTTCCAAATTTCTTCTCAAGTTCTTCCTGAGTCATAGGGCGGTGAGTTCCCAGGGCCACCATAATAGAAATGTCTTCAGGTGCAACTCCCGCTTTTTGAAGTCTTTTCATAACTTCAGGAAGAATAATGTGTGCAGGTGTATTGCGCGTATTGTCGTCGGCAAGAATAAGCACTTTCTGTCCACTTTTTACGCACTCTTCCAGCCTAGGGGCACCGACAGGAGCGTTGAGACCTGCGTTGATAGCCTCGATATCATCTTTGAAGGGCTTCGGTGGGCAAGCAGGGCTTAGCACAGCTACAAGATTTTTTTCAGGAATCGAAACACCTTCGTAATCGGGGTAGGAAAAAGAGATAGTAGTATTCATGGCTCTACCATTCTTTTAAAGGAGAAAGACCAAACTCTTGGGCGAAGTTTTCAAGCATTGATAATGTCGCATCATCGAGTTCTACTCCCTTTTCAAGGGCCATCTTTCGTCGAGCTGCTTCTTTTTGACCGTGAGTATATACGCGTTCTTCATCTTTTAGTGGAGTGCTTGTGCGAAGAGCCCGAAGTATATCTCCTACATATGTTTTTATTGGAGCGGCATCACCGAATAAATCAAGTCTGAAAGCGGAGAAGAAGTGACTTACATTGGCATCAGGAGTTTGAAATACATCTCGGGTCCAGCTTCCCATTGAAAGAGGAGCACAGAGAAGTTCAACAAGAAGGCCCATTCCGTATCCCTTATGTCCACCCATTTCTTCTTTTGATCCACCTAAATAAACTTGTCCGCCAAGTTCTCTTGTAGGATCTGCTAAAAGATCTGTTGCTGCTTGGGCTCCCGTAATAGGCATTCCTTCTTCATCAATAACCCAACCTTCAGGAAGTTTCTTATTACGTCTCTTGTATACCCCTAACTTGCCTCTAGCTGCGGTTGTTGTAGCCATGTCAAGAAGGAAAGGATCTTCTTCATCTGATGGAATAGCTACAGCTATTGGGTTTGTTCCGAGCATACGCTGGCGTCCTAGTGCAGGGACAGCACAGCGGATTGTATTGGTAAAAGCGCTGCCTACAAAACCTTCTTTAGCGGCCATTTCTGCCCATAGTCCTGCCATCCCAAAATGGTTGGAGTTTCGTACTGCAACATAACATGTTCCGTTTTTACGAGTTTTTTCTAGGCAAATTTCCATTGCAAATTGGGATATATGCGATCCAATTCCGTAGTGTCCGTCTATAACAGCAGATATTGGGGTTTCGAAAACTATTTCAGGATCCGCTTCAGGGCGAACGTGTCCGCTTTTCAATTCGTTTCTATAAACCTTCAATCGGGTAACTCCGTGGGATGAAACTCCTCTCGCATCAGCCTCTGCAAGCACTTTTGCCGTTATTTCTGCTTTATGCTGAGGATAGCCTATTTCTTTGAGCACCTCTGCAGCAAAATCAACTAATGCACGATAATCAACACGTCTATATGTAGACATAATTTGAAGACACCTCTTCTTTCTATGAAATCTTTTCTCTCGTATCTGTAGTAGAAAATGGGGAATTGATAATAGTTATATAAGAGAAAAAGCAAGACGAAGTCAAGGATTTTTATCCGCAATGTGAACCGGCGGTTCGTATTTTGAATAATTGTATCCCTCAAGGGGTTTTTTAATGTTGTTTATAGTAAAAAATAAATAAAATTTTCAAATAAAACAAATAAAGCCTATTTTAGTATTACAATATAAACAAGTTTTTGGTTTGTTTTATTTTTTTGAATTATAGAATGTGATTTAAAAAATAGTATTCATTGGTTAAGTGTGCAAAACATGATGAGTGATGGGAAGCCAAGCTTTCCTGTTTTTTGCAGGCGCTAGAGTGAAGGTTTTTATAAAAAATGTCACGATACACAAGGAGGTCTTTATATGGATATGGAAGGCATTAAGAAACTTGCACGAGAAGCGGAATCTGACGTTGTGGCTTTAAGACATCATTTTCATGCCCATCCGGAACTTTCATGGAAAGAAGTCCAGACGACTCAAAAAATAGTAGAAACGTTGAAGAGTTATGGTTTTAAGGAAGAAGATTTGCGAGTAGGTTTTGGAGGAACTTCTTCGGGAGTAATTGCAGACATCAATAAAGATGTTGATGGGCCGTGCATTGCATTACGTGGTGACATAGACGCTCTCCCCATCGTTGAGGAAAATGACGTTTCTTATAAGTCACAAAATGAAGGTGTTATGCATGCATGTGGTCATGATGCTCATAATGCTCTTTTGCTTGGGGCTGCAAAAGTATTAATGTCGATGAAAGATGAATTGCCAGGTCATGTTCGTCTTCTTTTTCAGCCTGCGGAAGAGCACGGCATAAAAGCTGGAGCGAATATAATGATTAAAGAGGGAGCTCTTGAAGGCGTAGATGCTATTTATGGTCAGCATGTATGGGCGTCTGTTCCTTCTGGGAAAATCCAATATAAGATTGGTCCTTTTATGGCCTCTGCTGATGGTTTTGAGCTTAAAATTCAGGGCAAGGGGGGGCATGGTTCAGCCCCGCAATATTCTGTTGATCCTACAATAGCTGCTGCTAACTTTGTCTTCAATCTTCAAACGATTATCAGTCGTGAAATAGATCCTCAGGATACAGTTGTAATGAGTATTGGGAAGCTGCAAGCAGGAAGCGCTTTCAATATTATTCCGGATAAAGTGGGAATCAATGGCACTATTCGAACTTTTAATCCAGAAGTACGGAATAGTTTGCCAGATAGAATGCAGAGAATCGTTGATGGCCTTTGCACAATGACAAGATGTACTGCTGATTTTGAATATCAGAAGATGATTCCTACTACTATCAATGATGAAGAAGTGGAATTGATAGCAAAAGATGTAGCTGAAGATATATTTGGTGCTGATAATGTGGAAGAAAGTCCATTGATTATGGGAGGAGAAGACTTCGCTTTTTATCAGGAAAAAATTCCTGGTGGCTTCTGTTTTGTAGGAATAGGCAATCCGGATAAAGGAACAGATAATCCTCATCATTCGCCTCATTTCAACGTTGATGATGAAGTTCTTTGGAAAGGTGTGGCAACGTACGCAGGTGTGGCCTGGAAATATCTTGTAAGCCACAAATAGTAAAATCGAGATATCGGGTCTTTTTATTTTGGAGTAGAATAAAAAGACCCGATATTTTTTATTAAATTGAGGAGGAAAGAAATTGGTCCAGTCTTTTTTCGATATAAAAGGGAAAAGAGCTCTGGTAACAGGCTCGACTCGTGGAATTGGAAGATCTTTGGCGGAGGGACTGGCTCAAGCGGGAGCGTTAGTTTTTATTAATGGTCGTTCTCAAGATTCTGTAGACAGAGTATGTCGAGATTTTTGTCGAGAAGGGTATCAAGCAAGTGGAAAAGCTTTCGATATTTGTGATTCAAAAAGCGTTACACAGGCTATACATGGAATTAAAGAGGAGTACGGTTCTATAGATATACTCGTTAATAATGCGGGAATAATGAAAAGAGAGCCTTTACTTTCTATGCCAGAAGCAATGTGGCAAAGTGTTATTCAGACTAATCTGACGAGTGCTTTTCTTGTTGGGAAAGAAGTGGCGTCTCTTATGGCCCAAAATGAAGGGGGCAAAATTATCAATATTTGCTCTTTGATGAGTGAAGTAGGACGAGTTTCTACAGGGGCTTATGCAGCGGCAAAGGGCGGTCTTAAAATGTTGACCAAGGCTATGGCGACAGAGTGGGCTTCTTATGACATACAAGTGAATGGTATTGGGCCAGGATATATTCTTACAGAAATGACTCAACCTTTGTCGGAAGACATGAATTTTGATGCATGGCTTAAGAAGAGGACCCCAGCCCGTCGATGGGGTAAACCTTCTGATTTAATTGGAAGTTTGCTTTTTTTGGCCTCTCCCGCTTCTAATTTTGTTAACGGACAGATTATATACGTTGATGGAGGAATTCTCGCGTCCTTATAATTGCTTTATTTGTGGCGTTCTACCATCATACGAATAAGAAGGGTATCACTCCATTCCCTGCCAGGATGGGTATATTTATCGATGACAATAACGAGAGAAAGAGCCAAAATAATAACCGTGAATAGAATAATGAATTGTCCCAGAAGGGACGGCTTTTTCTTCATTTATTATCACCTACTTTCGATTTGATTTTCTTTTCTTCCTATTTCATATTATTATACAATAATAAATGGAAGGGGGGATTAAGGTGTCTTTACATAGTGCCCTAAGTCTTATTCGTTTTTTTGAAGAGGAAGGTGTACGTGCGTGGATTGTAGGCGGTGCTGTTCGTGATTCTTTGGTAGGCCGTTCACTTTCTGATGTAGATGTTGCTGTTGGGTGTAGTGGGAAAGAAATAAAAAGTTTTTTCCCTAAAGCGCCGGAGATAGGCAAAGATAGTAAAAAAACGTTTGTCGTTTTTTTTGATGGTGAAGTTTTCGATGTGTTCCCTCTATACAATAAACCTCTTGATGAAGACCTTGCTCGACGCGATTTTACTGTTAATGCTATGGCACTAGATAGTAAAGGAAAGATTTATGATCCCTTCGATGGTTTTTCAGATTTAAGAAGAGGAATCTTGCGTTTTAACGGCAATCCTATTCATCGCCTGAAAGATGACCCCATACGAGCTCTTCGTTTGTGCCGATTTGCTTCTGCCCTTGATTTAAGAATAGACGAGGATTCCGCTCGAGCTGTAAAAAATTTTTCTTCTCATATACCCCATGTTTCATCTGAACGTATTGGACATGAGGTTTTAAAGGCTTTTGAAGGAGACGCTCTTCTCTTTTTCCGTTTTGTAAGAAGCCATAACCTTATGATGCCATTTTTCCCTTTTTTACAAAAACTTTCAGGACAACGTGTTGAAAGTACGAGTTCCTATGAGGGGGATAGCCTTCTGCACTCCTTTCTCTCTCTGCAGGCAGCTCAAAATTCACGCAAAGATATGGCTGTTCAAACTGCTGCTTTCTTTCAGCATGTAGATTCTGGTTTTATTAACGAGTTGCTTGTTGATTGGTCGTGGCCTTCTTTTCTCAGGGGGGAAATTGTTACATTAATTAAAAATCTGCCGTTTTTTTTAGAACCACTATCTGACGATAGAGCCGTTTCTATGTTCGATGCTTTAGGAGATAGCGTGGTAAATAAGCTTTTTGATCTCTCTTTTGCATCACTCATGGCATCGGGTGAGTCTACCGATTCGTGGCGTGAAAATATGCTTCTTTATTACCGTACAATTTTAAGATTGAAATGTGTAGATTTTCTTCCCAACGGAGAAGATTTAAAGAAAATGCTTGCTATAGAAGAAGGACCTTTGATTGGTTTTTTAAAGACAGGACTTAGGCAAGCTGCTGCCAAAGGCGAGATTGAAAATAAAGAAGAGGCGGAAGAGTGGCTTTGGAAAAATGCCCCGGACAGAAATAAAAATATTGCTGAAGAGTAGCGTCTTTCTGCCCGGGTCTTACGATGATGAAATCAAAGAGTTTCGATCATTTTTTGTAGAAGTTTTGCTGCATTATTACAGTCTTTTAATGAACACTTGGCTTTGGATGTATAAGCTTTTTCCAATGGTATAGCTAGGGATAAAACGGCGCAATCAGTTCCAGACGTGTGAATACCTGCTATAGGAGCGGTATCTGGTGATATCGCCGATATTTGAAGTGGTATACTGTGATCCTCTGCAATATCCCTCAGTTCTTTGCTTAAATGAGAGCTTGAAATAACAGCATTATCCCGGCATCTCAGAACAGGACCTTTCCCTACCTGTATGGAAGAATCTATAACAGGTTCAATGTGAAGCCCTATTGCTATGCGAGGGACAAGTGTTTGAGCTAAAACGTGACAACCCCGTCCGCCCACTATCCCATGAGTGCTGAAACAAAAGTAGCTTTTTCGAAGGAGTGATAGCATATCTTTCTTCTCCAGAAGGGAGAGCAATGTCCACGAAGCAATACGCCCTTCCAGAGCGGGAGCAGTGATTGAATCTCTTTCAATAGAGAAAGGACCTGTGAGAATGCCTCGATCTCCAGGTTGTGGTAATGTGGCATTATTATCAATAGTTATTGAGATTTGGTCATCATTTATTATCCCAGTTGATCCGTTGGTAAAACAAACGGTACTTCCTGATAGCGTAACTAGAGGAAGGGGGCCCATAGGAGAATAGTAAATACGAGATTTTTCGTCGTGTCCAACTACAACAAAGCTGCACTGATCCAGAGAAACTAAGATCATAACAGATTTGTTTCTTTCATAGCCCACAGTAACATTCCCTAAAGGATCTCTCGTTATACTCATATCTGATGATAATAATGATTTCAGTCTTTGTTCAATAATACTAGACACATTTTTTTCAAATGCTGTGGGAGCAAAAGATTCCACAAGGGTACGAAGAAGTTCCATTAGTCGAGCCCTCCTTTCTCTACATATTCTAAGAAAGTTGCAATAAGGGCGATCGTATGACGAAGGTCCTCTAAATTGGCAACACTGACAGAAGAGTGTATGTAGCGACACGGAACAGAGACAGTTGCACACCGGGCTCCCTCTCCTGCAATGTGAACAACTCCACCGTCGTTTCCTCCACCCATTATTCGACGTCTTTGCCATGGAATACCGTTTTCTTCGGCGAGGGAACAAAGTTTTTCACTGAGTTGTACATCAAAACAGCTTGTGTTATCGGCAATGGAAATTGCGGGGCCATTTCCAAGCGTCGTAGAGTGTCTATATGGTTCAACTGTAGGAAGGTCTGAGCAAACGGTTCCTTCAAGAACAATGCCAATTTGAGGTTTAACTCTATATGAAGCTGAAAGAGCTCCCCGTTCCCCGACTTCTTCCTGAGAAGAAAAAACGCCATATAGGGGTAAATCCCATTTTTTTTGTAAAACTGAGGCTAAAACGCAACATCCAGCTCTATCATCTAGGGCTTTTGCCTTTACTGATGTACCGTATAAAGGCCCATACTGCGTATCAAAAGCAATGTAATCTCCTACTGCAACAAGCTGAGAGGTTTCGTCGGCAGTCGTTGTTCCTATATCGATATATGAATTTTCAAAAGAATCTTTCATCCTGACGATTCCAGGAATGCGATTCGGGCCGATCTTTACCGTTTTAGATGAGAGGACTTGTTCATGAACTCCACCAGATGGAGTGAAAGAGATTGTTCCATCTTTTCTTATTGCTGTAACTATAAAACCGACTTCGTCCATATGGGCCACTATCATTACCTTAGGATGCTGAGTATTTCCGTTTTGATATGTAATAAGGCTTCCGAGGGGATCGACATCCATCTGATCGACTTTTCCGGAGAGAGATTGTTTGATGAATTCTCTAACATCTTTTTCATCACCACAGACTCCTATCAGGTTTGTAAGAGTTTTAAGCATATAAAGTCCCCTCCTTTGTCATGGAATCAAGCAGAGGAAGGCTCTCTGATATCAAAGCAAAAGCATTATTGAGGTCATTGGTGGAGATGATTTCTGTACTACTTGCTCTATATGTTACTGGCAACTCGATAAGAGCTGATGGAATTCCACCTGCCGCTGTTTGTAGCGCCCATATATCTGAAAAACGACGTTCACCAGAAGCTCGTAGTTGAAGTTGCATATTTTTTTCTTTTGCATGTGTGCGCAAAGCATTTGTTACGAATGGATGTGCTGCCGGTCCTGAGTATGAGACGGGCCCATTTGCCAAGGAGATGGGGGAATGAGGTGTTTCCTTGCTTTGGGCGGTTGTTGAATCTAAAACAAGGGCAATATGAGGTTTTTCGGCTATAGCAGCAGCAACTGCTCCTTTAAAAGCATTGTAATGTTGCGCAGCGAAGACGATGTTGAGATCGCTTTCAAGATGAGGAATATTTTCGAGTAAGGAAAGAAGGAGAGAAGCTCCCCAGCGATCAGAGAGAGCTCGACCACATATTTTCCCTTGTGCCAGCGAGGTGGCTTTTCGTCTAACAACTGCTGTTGTTCCTGGTACTATCCATTCGGGTATGGAGTCTCTAAATGTCAGCCCCAAGTCTATTCTTAAATTTTCCTCTGATAGAGGAGCTTTACGTTCCTCAGCTTTTAAAATATGAGGAGGACGGGTTCCAATTACTCCAAAAAGCGTATGAGAACCATCGCTGATTATAACTTCTTGAGCAGCTACGTCAGAAGCCTCGAGGCCCCCAACTGTTCTAAAAGCTAGAAAGCCTTTTTCATGTCCTGTTATTACGATTCCCGGTTCATCGTAATGTGTGAGAATCATAAGTTGTCTTGAAGAGTCTTTTCCTGGGATTTTAATAATGAGAGATTCTAATTGATCTTTTCTTGCGTATTTCTTGTATTTTTCTGGAATTAAACCTATAAGTGTGTCTGCACAAAAGTTTTCTGCACCACACACAGCTTGTTGCTCAGCCAAAAATTCAAGATGTTGAGCAATATCCATTGTTTACATCTCCTTCATTCTCCGGAAAAAGGCCGTCAGCGCGCTATGTGCCGACGGCCTTAGAGGTGCTTTTATGAGTCGATATTAGTCTTTGTATGTTGTGTTTGTAACTTTTACAAAATCAAGAGGAATTAACATGATATCATGAACGCCTCTGTTCACAGCAGTAAGGTTTGAACGGGTATAAATGGGTACCCATGGAACTTCTTCATTCATTATAGTCTGCGCTCTGGCATAGGCCTGACGGCGAACTTCCTGGTCTACGGAAGAGAATCCCATCATAACGGCCTCATCAACTTCTTTATTGGCGTAAAATGTTCTGTTTGCACCGTTAGGAACCCACTGATCAGAAAGAGTAAGTGGTCTGTATACCCAGTCAGCATCTCCTGTCGATGGTGACCAACCGTAGTAGATAACCTGGCTTGTATTTTCCTCAACAGGTTTTCTTGTTTCAGCCAAGAATGTACCCCAGTCCATAACAGCCATTTTTGCATCCATACCGATTTTGGAGAGATATGCTTGAACTGCTTCTGGAATCTTCAGTGCGGGAGTGTTTCTTCCATGTGTGAGAAGTTTTACGTGAAGAGTCTTCCCGTCTTTTTCAAGAATCCCGTCTCCGTTGCTATCTTTCCAGCCAGCTTCGGCAAGAAGAGCTTTTGCTTTTTCGGGATTGTAGGGGAGTCCTTCTACTTCTGAGTAACCGTTAACAAGAGGAGCTACCATTGAGTTTACAGGTGTTGCAAATCCCATCATGATATTTTTGCAGATTGCCTCTCTGTCAATGGCCATAAATATAGCCTGGCGAACTTTAACATCTTTCAAGATTTCATCCTGACAGTTTAAGGCAAGGAACTGAACCATAACGGAAGGCCCTATGCGCATATCTATTTTCTTGCTTTCCTTTAAACGGGCAACATCCTGTGGGGGAACCTGCTCTGCAACATCAATTTCTCCTGTTTCCATCATCATGGCTCTGGCAGAGTCTTCAGGAATTGTCTTGAAGATTACTTTTTTCAGTTTGGGTTTACCACCCCAGTACTTGTCATAAGCTTTTAGAGCAATGTAGTCGCCCTGAAGCCATTCGTCAAGCATAAAGGCACCTGTCCCAGAAGGGTTACGAACGAAATCTCTGTTTTCATCAACACCTTTGGGGTCAAGAATAAGTCCAGCAGTATGTGAAAGGATGTTTAGGAAAGCACCAAAAGATGTTTTAAGGTTGAAAACTACAGTATATTCGTCTTTTACTTCCACAGAATCTACGATAGGTGCGTAGAGGGAAGAACGTTTGTATTTCCCAGAAAGGATGCGATCAAAGTTTTTCTTTACAGCTTCTGCGTTAAAGGGAGTTCCACTGTGGAATGTTACACCTTCTCTAAGGTGGAATGTCCATGTTTTCCCATCTTCAGAGATATCCCAACTGGTAGCCAGTCGAGGCTGAATTTTCATCTCTTCATCAAAAGAGACAAGTCCCTCGTAGATACTATGACACACTTCTTCTGAAGGGGTATCTGTGAGATCTTGAGGATCCATGCCAAGAGCCTCGGTGCCCTTACCAATAAGGAGTGTATCCTTACTGGATGCCGCTGCTATTCCTGCAAAACAAAAGACTACGAGAAGAACTGTTAGAACAAGTATGAGAGAACGTTTTACTGATACACCCATATACAATCACTCCTCCATATTTTGATAATGGTGAAAATTACAAACAAGCATAAATATACCTAGCGCTGCTTCCCCCCCTTCTTGTCTGCTTAAAAGTAGCTTTTTTGTTTAAAGCTTGATAGACGCAGCGAGGGATGTGGCAATGCCCATCCAGCGGCGCATCTCTTCCATGGAGTTTCCATCCATACGTACTGTTCGTCCATCAATTCGTGTTACTCCGGGAGTGTACGAAACTTCATCACATTGGCGAGTATGTTTGAAAGTAAGTTCTAGAGAGTAAGGATGTGTAATGTTCATTATGGGTGCTTTGCCAGCGCGAAGAGTTTCAACGGCCCTTTTGGCGGCGTCTTTTAAAAGAGGAAAAGTTGCTGAAGGTGGTAAAAGCTTGGCGCAGCTGTTGGAGCGTCCTTCTTTTACTGCGCATGTTACAATTTCTTTCCCCAAGAGATTTTCGGCTTCTCGACATACGGCCTTATCTCCAGTAACAAGAGCTACAGGAATGCTTTTTTCAGCACATACAGCAGCATTTAATCCTGTTTCTCCTACGGGCATTCCGTTAAGTTTTGCGTTGAAAATAGTGCTTCCAGATACAGTGTGATCAAGAACCGCATGAAGGGTTCCTGCCATAGCATGGTATCCTACGAAGAAAACTCCATCACATCCATCTGTTCCCTCTATCATTCCTAAAGCTTTAGGAGTACCTGAAATAAGGCGAACGTTTGCTGGAAGCTGCGAAACATCCACATTGATCATACGTGCATGTGAATCGTTCACGAGAATTTCTGTAGCCCCTCCTTCGAGAGCTCCTTCTATTACTGCTTGTAGGTCATGAAGCTGCATTGTACATCCGAAGGCATATTCTACTGGTGCATCTGCCCGAACGTGGAGCGAACTGACTATACCTGTAGCGCCTTCCATATCTACACTTACATAGATTTTCACAGGAGATCACCTCAATAGTAAAAATACGATGCTTTAATTGACAATTATAAACGCAAGATGTAAAAATGGATAGACAAATGGACCCATTTTTAGATTCATTTATTATTTGCTCCATCCAAAAGGGGGAGAGCAAGTGGAGGGGAAGCTACGCGCCGACGAAATTGTTTTCCGATATGTCATATCGAAATTGGTCTCTAGGGAGTTGCATCCTGGAGAGAGAGTATACGAACCGGCACTTTGCAGGGAACTTGGAGTAAGCAGAACGCCAGTTCGTCAAGCTATAAGTAGACTTATCTCAGAGGGTGTTCTTGAAAATTGTGAGGGACAGAAAGGCTATAGTGTGCCTATTTTAACCCCTGAAGATATGTTCAAAGTATATTCTACGCGTGAAATGGTTGAGGCTAAGTGTGCGTATTATGCAGCGCTTAATGCTTCAGACGAGGATGTTGCCTTACTTTGGAACATGAACAGACAAGAACATCTTCTTTACGAAACAGACGATAAAGAACGTTTTGCAACACTTAACGAAAAATTCCATATCACAATCAGTACTCTAAGTAAAAATATATACTTACAACGATTTGCAGTACAACTTTATTGGAGAGCCCAACTTTATACCTTTTATCTCGGTAGTTTTTATCGCTATTATCGCTCTCTTGCCGAGAGGAAATCTCATCCTCGTGATCCTGAACATCATACGAATAAAGAGCATGCCCGAGTTATTTCGGCTATTCAGAATAGATGCCCTGACGAAGCTCATCAAGCCATGGCAGAACATATTCGCCGAACGTACGAACATTTTTGCAGAATAGAAAAATCTAATAATTTCTAGATTCGGAAAGGAGGTGTTCCTGAGAAAAATCTAGGAAAGTGAAATGGCAACACTGGAATCGTTGTAACGAAACTATGATGACGTAATTTGTTACGGAGTTATGGAGGTGTAGTATGGGACGTTTTGTTGCCAGAAGGTTGATAATGCTTATTCCTGTTCTTTTCGGAGTCTCCATTATTGCCTTCATGATCTTACATTTGGCTCCTGGCGATCCAGCAGAAATGTTAGCCGGGGTCGAAGCTTCCCAACAAGAAATCGAGCTAATCAGAGAACGTTTTGGGTTAAACCAACCCCTTCACATTCAATATTTCAGGTTTTTAAGAGGTGTGGTTACAGGTGATATGCTTTCGTTGAAATATGAACAGCCTGTTTATAAGATTATTGGACCTCGCCTGAAAAATACTCTGATCCTTTCTGTAGCTGCAATGGCTATTTCTATTATTTTGGGTGTTATTGCCGGAGTACTGGCAGCGGTCTACAGGTATTCATGGCTTGATTATTTAGCCACAGTTCTTGCTCTATTAGGAATTTCTATGCCGGTTTTTTGGTGGGGGCTTCTCATGATTCTTGTCTTTGCGGTGAATTTAATGTGGCTTCCTTCTGGAGGTATGGGGGGAATTAGGAATTTAGTACTCCCGGCCATCGTCTTAGGTACGGCATCCATGGGAATCATAACTCGTATGACTCGCTCAAGTATGCTTGATGTTTTGAGACAGGATTATATTACGACAGCTCGAGCGAAGGGGCTTTTAGAGAAAATTGTTATTGTCCGTCATGCTTTGCGAAACGCTATGATTCCAACAATAACAGTTATAGGACTTCAGTTTGGAGGGCACCTTGCTGGAGCAGTTCTTACAGAGAGCGTTTTTTCATGGCCCGGAGTGGGACGACTTCTTGTCGGGTCGATTCTTGCCCGAGATTATCCCGTCGTTCAGACAACATTGTTGATCGTGGCGGCAATTTTTGTTTTTGCCAATCTTATGGTCGATATTTTATACGCTTATCTTGATCCGAGGATTCGTTATCATGGCTAATCAGAAAACTCGAAAATCAACAACTCATATAGCGCTTATTTGGCGGCGGTTACGACGAAATAAAATTGCAGTTTTTGGATTTTTGCTTATTACTCTTTATGTTGTGGCTGCCATATTTGCTCCTGTTTTAGCACCCTATGATCCGACAGAGCAGGATTTAAGCCTGAGCCTGGCTCCTATGTCATCGGAACATTGGCTTGGGTGCGATGATTTCGGGAGGGATATATTGAGCCGTATTATTTACGGAGCAAGAACCTCTTTGATCATTCAGCTTACCTCTGTTGTCATAGCTCTTTTCGTTGGAGTTTTTCTCGGAGCTGTGGGGGGCTATTTTGGGGGCTGGATAGATGAAGTCATTATGCGATTCATGGATATTATGCTTGCATTCCCAGGAATGCTTCTTGCCCTTGCTATTGTTGCAATGTTGGGGCCGAACTTAACCAACCTTATCATTGCAATTGGAATTTATTCTGTTCCTCAGTTTGCAAGAATAACAAGAGGTTCTGTCATTAGCGTAAAACAGAACGACTATGTGACAGCAGCCAGAGCCATAGGAGAAACTGATAATTCAATTATATGGCATTACGTGCTTCCTAATGCTATATCTCCCATTATTGTTCAAACATCTTTGAGAATGGCGACGGTACTTCTTACGGCGGCTGGTTTGGGATTTTTAGGACTCGGAGTACAGCCTCCTACAGCGGAGTGGGGAACGATGTTAAGTTCTGCACGAATTTATCTTCGAAGTGCCCCCCATGTTGCTATTATTCCAGGGTTATGCATTATGCTTGTCGTATTAGGATTTAACTTCCTTGGCGATGGATTACAGGATGCACTTAACCCACGACTGAAGGAGTGATTGTCATGAATACTAATGACGAACTTCTGCGTGTAGAAGATCTTACAACGTGGTTTTATACAGAGGGAGGAATTGTAAAAGCTCTTGAGAATGTTTCCTTTTCTATCAAGAAGGGGGAAATTCTTGGACTTGTGGGGGAGACAGGGTGTGGTAAGTCTGTTACATCGTCGTGTATTATGCGGCTTATTCCCACACCTCCAGGGAAAATTATGGGCGGAAAGATCATGTTTGAAGATCGTAATCTTCTTGATCTTTCTGCAAACGAGATGAGAAAGATTCGAGGAAATGAGATCTCTATGATTTTTCAGGATCCCATGAGTTGTCTCAACCCTGTTTATAAAGTAGGTTTTCAAGTTCAGGAAGCCATACAAGTTCATCAACGCTCCTTATCTTTGTCAAAAGTTATGGATAAGGTCAAGAGCCTTTTTAGCGAGGTTAATATTCCAGACCCCGACAAATCCATTGACCGTTATCCACACCAGTTTTCTGGAGGGATGAAACAACGTGTCATGATCTCTATGGCATTATCGTCCCATCCCAAACTATTGATAGCTGACGAACCGACAACGGCTCTTGATGTGTCTATTCAGGCTCAGATTCTTTCTCTTATAAAAAAGCTTCAGAAAGATTATGGAACAAGCATTTTGCTTATTTCCCATGATTTGGGCGTAATAGCTTCTATGGCGCAAAAAGTTGCAGTTATGTATGCTGGCAGCATTATAGAGTATGGAACTGTGCAGGATATTTTTAATAATCCTCTTCACCCCTATACAAAAGGGCTTCTTGGGGCCATCCCTCGACTTGATCGTGATCAGGAATGGCTACAGGTTATAAAAGGCTCTCTTCCTAATTTAATGGAGCTTCCTCAGGGATGTAAGTTCCAGGCTCGTTGCGAGTGTGCCAGACCGGAATGCTCTGAACGAAGACCAGAGCGTGTTGAAGTAGAAAAAGGACACGAGGTTGCATGCCATGTCTATTCTCAAGGTCGATAATCTAAAAAAATACTTCCCTGTCGAGGGAGGTATGTTTCGTAAGAAAATAACGGGTGAAGTAAAAGCTGTAGATGGAGTATCCTTTTCTATTGAAGAAGGAAAAACACTTGGCCTTGTAGGCGAATCTGGAAGCGGAAAATCAACGATAGGGCTGATGACTCTTAAGCTTTTAAGCATAACTGACGGTGACATCTTTTTTAAAGGTCAATCTATTCGTTCTTTTGATGATACTCAATTAAAAGAATTTCGATTGAATGCTCAGATGGTATTTCAAAATCCTTTTGCTTCTTTAAACCCCCGAATGATTATTCGAGATACCATTGGTAGAGTTCTTAAAATTCATGGTCTCGTCAAAAATGATAATGAAATGGAAGATAGAGTGCTTGAAACCCTTCAGGAAGTGGGGCTTAAACCAGAACATCTTGGGCGTTACCCTCATGAATTTTCAGGCGGACAACGTCAGCGTATAGCTGTTGCACGTGCCCTTATTTCTAATCCGGCTTTCATTGTTCTTGACGAACCAACGTCAGCTCTTGATGTTTCTGTACAAGCTCAGATTCTTAACTTGTTTAAAACTCTTCAGGAGAAACGTGGTCTGACATATCTTTTCATTTCGCATAACCTGGCCGTTATTCGTCATATCAGCGATAATGTTGCTGTTATGTATCTTGGAAGATTGATGGAATACGCTTCGAAAGAAGAAATTTTCAACAATCCGAAGCATCCATATACGCAGGCTTTGTTGAAAAGTATTCCGAAACCATGTGTTACGGGGGAGGATATAGAAGATAAGGTTATTAAGGGGGATATTCCCAGCCCCTTGAATCCTCCTACAGGATGTCGATTTCACACTCGTTGCCCTCTTGCGCAAGATGTTTGTGCTCTGGAGGCTCCTGAGTGGCGTAAAATAGGAGAAAAGCATTTTGTCGCTTGTCATTTTGCCTAGAAAGCTGAGGAGAAAATAATGAAATCGCAGAAACGTATTGCCGATTACGGTATCCACATTGGTTGTATGAAAAGGGGAGTGCTTAACGCCATTACAGATGTTGCCGGAGTAAGGGTTGGACATTGCACCTTAGACGATGGAAACATTAAAACTGGGGTTACTGCTGTAATACCTCATGAGGGCAATATGTTTCAGGAAAAACTTTTTGCAGCATGTCACGTTATTAATGGGTTTGGGAAATCTGTTGGCCTTATTCAGATTGAAGAGTTGGGAACACTTGAAACTCCCATTATTCTTACAAACACATTAAGCACGGGGACGGCTACAGAAGCGCTTGTTCGTTATATGCTCAAAGAAAACCTTGATATTGGTAAAGAAACAGGAACTGTAAACCCTGTTGTATGCGAATGTAATGATGGGTTTCTCAACGATATACGAGGTCTCCATATTCGAGAGGAGCATGTATTGCAAGCTCTTGCCAATGTTGGTACGGAGTTTGAAGAAGGTTCTGTAGGGGCGGGACGCGGCATGTCCTGTTATCAGCTAAAGGGTGGAATAGGAACAGCATCCAGGCTTGTAGAGATAGATAATTCGACATTTACGATTGGTGTTCTTGTCCTTTCCAATTTCGGAGAAAAAGGTGACTTTGTTGTAGATGGTCATAAAGTAGGAAAAAGTATAGTTTCTTTAGAACAGCCACAAGAGGATCAAGGTTCTATTATTGTCGTCATAGCAACAGATATTCCTATGACAGAACGCCAGTTAAAACGGCTCTGTCGTCGCTCTTCAGTGGGAATCACCAGGACGGGGGCTTATATCGGAAACGGTAGTGGTGAAATAGCTATTGCTTTTACAACAGCTAATCGTTTTGCTCATTATGAAAAAGCACCTGTTTGTCCCATAGGAATATTCAACGAAAATCACATCAATTTAGCTTTTAGAGCAGTTGTGGAGGCGACAGAAGAAGCCGTTCTCAACTCGATGATTTGTGCAGAAACTACAAAAGGTCGAGATGGAAATGTTCGCCATTCGCTGAAAGAGTATGCATCTTTTCTGTATACACTGATTGATAATTCTAAGCATTGATTATATCATGTATATACTTTTAGCAAGGTGCGATGGGCTTTTCTATATCTCGTAGGAGGGAAGAACTGAATGAAGAAAAAAATGTGGATAGCTTTGCTTGCAGCGCTAGTGTGTGTCTTTGCAGTATCTGGGGCTTTTGCTGAACCTCAGACCGGTGGTATTTTGAGATGGCGTCTTATTAACGATCCACCGTCTCTTGATCCTGTTTTTTCTAATATTACTGTTGCAACCCGTGGCTCAAATTTGTATCTGGAAACTTTGGTGACAACATCTGCTGATGGTCAAAAGATTCTTCCTTTGTTGGCTGAAAGCTGGGAAGTCAATGAAGATGCATCAGTTTGGACCTTCCATCTGCGCAAGGGCGTTCATTTCCATAAGGCGATTTTAGGCGAACCCACTCTCAATGGTGGCCGTGAAATGACAGCCGAAGATGTGAAATATAGCTTTGAACGTTTAGTAAAAATGAAAGCGGCTCGTGTTTTCTTTGCAAGCAGTATTGCCGGATTTGAAGAGTTGAACGATGGTAAGGTTGATGAATGGAGTGGCATCAAGGTTCTTGATAAATATACCGTTCAGTTTACTCTTAAGTCTTCTTTTGCACCTTTCCTTGCTGTTTTGACATACCCTAACTTCGGCGTTCTTCCTAAAGAAGATGCTGAGAAATGGGGCAAAGAGTTTACCTTCCATCCTGTGGGAACAGGTCCCTTTATTCTTGAAAAATGGGATCACGATAGCTTGGTTTCCTTTAAAAAGAATCCTGACTATTGGAGAAAAGATGCTAATGGAAAGCAGCTTCCTTATCTTGATGGGGTAGATCTGATTATTATCCCTGATAATAGCGTAGCTTACCTTGAGTTTAAAAAAGGTAACATTGACGTATTACCAGATATTCCTGATGAGTACTATAACGAAATCAAAGAAGAGTTTGGCGATAAGTTCCAGGAAATTCCTGGCTTGAACGTTCAATATTATGGAATGAACCAGACTAAGGCTCCCTTTGATAATGTTAAAGTTCGTCAGGCTTTGAACTACGCTATAAATAGAGAGGCCATCAACGAATTAGTTCTTAATGGACGTTATGCTGTTGCAAAGGGTGTTCTGCCTCCTGGTATGCCCGCATATAACCCCGATATGAACAGCTATACGTATAATCCAGAGAAAGCTAAAGAACTTTTGAAAGAGGCAGGATACGACAAAGGTTTTGAAGTGACACTTCATTATAATAACAACCCACGTCATAAGGCTATTGGCGAAGCAGTTCAGGCCCAGCTTGCTGAATTGGGAATTAAGATGAACCTTTCTTCTTCTGAAGTGGGAGCTCACTACGATGCCGTTCGACGTGGCGATTACGGTCTATTCAGAGCTGGATGGGCTGGAGACTATGTCGATCCCGATAACTTCCTTTATACATTGTTCTATTCCGGAAATATCGGACCTCAAGGAAACTATTCCCGTTATAAGAACAGCGAAGTAGATCAGTGGCTTGTTGCCGCACGCCAGGAAACTGATCATGAAAAACGTGTCGAGCTTTACAAAAAAGCCGAGCAGAAAGTTGTTGATGATGCTGTATGGCTCTTCCTTTTCTACAGCACAAACAGCCTTGTTGCAGGGCCAAACGTAGAGGATATTCATCTTGACTTCCTCGGAGACTATATGACGAAGCTTACACAAGTATATCTTGCAAAATAAACTATTCATATAGTTTTTGAATTAAAAGAGGGAGACCGTTTCCGGTCTCCCTCTTTCAGTTGAATGGAAAATGGAAATGAACGAAAGGAGTTCTTGGCACTATGAAACAAAGAGTAGAATTAACGGATTTGCTGAAATATAAATTTCTTTCAACTCCTATATTTTCACCGAATGGAGAACATATTTGCTTCAAGGTTCATCAGGCTTTACAAGAAGAGAACCGTTATGCCACAAATCTTTGGATTTATAATATTCCTCGCAAAGAGCTTAAACAACTAACCACATCAGGTAAAGAAAAATTTTTTGCATGGCAGCCAGATGGACAGTCTCTCCTCTTCGCCAGTGAGAGGAAAGAGCCTGGGAAAAAAGAAACCCATCTTTATTCCCTCCCTCTGGATGGCGGAGAAGCCCATTTCCTCAAAAGTATCCCCATGTCTCTCTCTTCCGTTGTTGTCCTTAACGATGATCTTCTCTTAATGATGGCTTCTTTCGAGCCAGAATATGTAAACCCCTATGAAGCGGATTATATGATTTTTGAACAGATTCCATTTTGTTCCAATGGGAAAGGTTTTACAGCCCAACGTAAAAATGGACTTTATTTATATAGGTTATCTACAGAGAAGGCCACGTTACTTTCTCCCCAAGACATGGACGTTGAGAATTTTTGCGTAGGTGATAACGGGAATAAAATTTTAGCTTGGGGGCCGCAATATCGTTGCGTCAAAGGACGTTATAATTCATTGTTTGAATTTGATCTTCAATCGGATAGCAACAAAGAGCTCTTAACTGGCGACACGTTTACCTGTCGTTGGGCATCATATGTCAATGGTGAAATATGGGTTACTGGCAGTTACCTTAAAGAACATGGAATCAATGAAAACGTTAAATTTTATAAGCTTAATAATGATGGTCTATCTTGTGTTACTCCCGAACTAGACAGAGGGTTGCGTAATTCCATAGGATGCGATTGTCGGTATGGAACGACAAATCTTAATCTTGCCTTTTTTGCCCAAGGAAACACCGCATGGTTTGTTTCTACAGATAACTTCAGATCTTATCTTCATACTGTTTGTCCAGATGGTTCGATAAAACAAATGACTCACGAGCTTTTTTCGGTTGATGATTATCGTATATGTGGAGATAAGGCTGCGGTTATAGGCTTAAAAGGATTGGGACTTCAAGAGCTTTATCTGGTAAAAGATGGAAAAGAAGAGCAGGTAACCCACTTTAACGATTGGCTTTTACAGGAATACGATCTTTCTGAACCTATCCATGTGCTTGTTGATAATGGAACAGACGATCCCATCGATGGATGGTATATGAAACCTGTAAATTTCGAGGAAGGGCAGAAGTATCCTGCCATTTTAGATATACATGGCGGTCCAAAAACGACGTATGGAGATGTGTTCTTTCACGAAATGCAATATTGGGCTGCGCAGGGCTATGGTGTCTTTTTCTGCAATCCCAGAGGAAGTGACGGGAAAGGAAATGGGTTTGATGATATACGAGGCAAGTATGGAACAATAGATTACGAAGATTTAATGACCTTTACCAATTGGATTACAGAGAATATTTCCTTTATTGATAAAGATCGCCTTGGCGTAACAGGTGGTTCTTATGGTGGATTTATGACGAACTGGATTATTGGACACACCGATCTTTTTAAAGCTGCTGTTTCTCAGCGGAGTATCAGTAACTGGATTTCAAAAGCTGGCGTATCGGATATAGGTTATTACTTTGTTCCAGATCAGCAAGATGCTGATATTTGGTCGGATGCTGATAAATTATGGTGGCATTCTCCTTTGAAGTATGCTAACCAAGCTAAAACTCCGACGCTTTTCATCCATTCTGATGAAGACCATCGCTGTGAACTTTCTCAGGGGCTTCAGATGTTTTCTGCATTGAAGCGTCATGGCGTGGAGAGTAAAATGTGTGTTTTCAAGGGAGAAAATCATGAATTGAGCCGAAGTGGCAAGCCTCGGCAGCGTCTTGCCCGCCTTCAGGAGATGACAGCGTGGTTTGACCGTTTCTTAAAAGGGAAGAAGTAAAATAGCATTGAAAAAAGACGTCCGAATTAATTTTCGGACGTCTTTTCCATTTTTATGTTATTTATGATTTCTTAGAAGGTATTCGAGGCAGGTTCGTGTAGCAAAAGCAGATGCTCCGAGTCCATAGCAATCGAATTCCTTTTCATAGTAGTCAACTGCTGCTATATCAAGATGAGCCCATGGAATGGTGGGATCAACGAACTCTTTTAAAAACATTCCTGCTGTAATCACGCCGCCACCAGGCCCGCCAGTGTTTACTACGTCAGCATAAGGAGTATCGATTTGTTCTCGAAGTTTTTCATCGTCCATGCAAAATCTGTGGAAACGTTCACCCGTTGTCGAAGCTACCTGAAACAGGTCATCGCTTAGTTCATCATAATCGCAGACTAGCCCGGCAGTATAGTTTCCCAGAGCTGTAACAGCAGCACCTGTAAGAGTTGCCATATCAATAATGGCCTGAGGTTTGAATGTCGATGCATAAGCAAGCATATCAGCAAGAGTAACTCGACCTTCAGCATCGGTATTTTTTATTTCAATTGTTTTACCGTTGAATGCACGGATAATATCATCAGGTCTGTACGAATTCCCATCAGGCATGTTCTCAACAGCTCCGAAAAAGCCATGTACTTCATAAGGACATTGAAGAGGAGTAAGAGCTTTCATAATACCTAAAACGTTACAAGCACCGGTTTTATCGCATTTCATGGTTTTAATGCCAGCTCTTGTTTTTATACAGAGACCGCCACTATCAAAAGTGACGCTTTTGCCCACGATAGCTATCTTTCCAAGGGGTTCTATTCCTTGAGGATGATATGTAAGATGTACAAGTCTCGGAGGTGTTTTAGACCCCTTGCCAACGTGCCAGAGAGCAAGAAGGCCTTGGTCCTGAATTTGCTGCTCGTCAAGAATGGTGAGATCCATATTATATTGTGACGCTATTTCTCTGGCGATGTCTGCCATTGTAAGAGGGGTGATAACGTTCCCAGGCTCATTAGCCAAATCTCTGGAATATGTTTGAGCAGAAGCGATATAACGGCCCCTTTCCATGGCTTCGAGGTTTCCTTTCTCAAGGAAAAAGGACTCACACTGTGTGGCTGGTGAGGTATCGGTCGTACGGTATTTTGTGAATCGATAGTTTCCTAAAATGGCTCCTTCAGCTACAGCTTTACTTGTCGCATCTGTTGGGTCTTCTGGCAGTGTAAGAGAAAAGGAAGTAACCCCCATAGCTGTTCCTTTTCTTACAAATTCGGCAGTTTTGTTGCGGTATAGGCAGATAATATCTGAATTTTGATCACTCTTTTTCCCCAGACCAATAATGGCGATCCAATGAGTGCCTTCAGAGGACGGAATAAATTGAATAGATCCCTTTTTCCCCCATTTCGAAGCCAAACTACTGTAGAGTGTCAGAGATTCAGGTATTTTGATATCCTCAAAAATCATAAATCCGCGTACACTCGTAGGTGTTGTGTATGACGGGTGAGAACTTAGAAAATCCATGACGTACACCTCCAAAAATAATGTCATCAAACATCTACTATACAACAAAGGATAGAAGAGAGGGTATAATCTCGAAGGTTAGTTGTGTATTTTTTTCAACTTCATATGGATATTACAACCTTACTATATTGGAGGCATAATTTATGGCAGATAAGAACGACATGAATCTTTCTTATTATGAGAGAGCTCAGAAACTTCACGAGAAAAATATAGTAGTTGATGCGCATTTTGATCTTTTACCATTGGTTTTGGGAAAGCGTTTAAAGGGTGAAACTCATGTTATTGAACGAGATTATCTTCCCTCTCTAAAAGCGGGCGGTGTCGGTCTGGTTATTTCCTCACTCTTTATACCCAATGAATATCTGCCTGAGATGGGGTTACGACGTGCTCTTGATTTAATAAGCGCACTTCATGCAGAAATGGAAGAAAGTCCAGGCCTTTTTGTTTTATGTAGAAATACTCGAGAAATTCGTGCTGCCAGAGAAAAGGGGCAACTTGCCATACTTCTGTCATTCGAAGGTCTTGAACCTATCGGAAACGACCTTTCTTTGCTTCGTATTTTTTATGAATTGGGTGTCAGAGGTATTGGTGTTACATGGAGCCGCCGAAATTACGCAGCAGATGGCTGCTTTTTCCACAGTGTAGAAGAAGGGAAAAAAGGTGGGCTCACTGAGTTCGGTGTAAAAGTTATTCGAGAAGCAGCTCGTTTAGGGATGTATCTTGATGTAAGCCACCTTAATGACGAGGGTTTTGACGATCTCTTTTCTTTTTATGAAGGACCTTTCATGGCCTCACATTCTAATTGCAGAGCGCTGGCTCCATCTATGAGAAATCTTACAGATGATTTAATTCGCAAATTAGCATCGCGAGGTGGTGTGATGGGCATGAATGTGTGCAGTACTTTTGTGGGAGATCCCGATGTGAAAAAGTTGGATGAAAAAGATTTAGCCAATCATGTTGATCATATCCGCGAATTGGCAGGGGTTGAGCATATAGGTTTTGGTTTTGATTTTTGCGATGAAATGAGAGATTTTACAAAACCTGGGCCTCATAGAAATTATGATTGCATAAAAGGACATTCTCGCTCTCTTGAGTTTACTGCGGAATTTCTTGCTAGAGATTACAGTGAGGAAGATGCAATAAAGATTATGGGCGGGAATTTTATGAGATTTTTGGAAAGAACTATAGGATAAACAGAGAGAGAATTTTTAAAAATTCTCTCTCTGTTGAGACTTCGTTGAAAAATAGATTGAGCCTGGCTTTTTTTGTGGAGCCGGGCTTTTTATTTTTCATGGAGAAAACAGGCAGTAAAGTGTTCGTTTCCTCTGTCGACAAGTTCCGGAATTTCTTGGGAACAGCGATCCATGGCGAATGGGCAACGTGTGTGGAAACGGCAGCCCGTGGGAGGGTTAGCCGGTGAAGGGATATCACCTTCCAACGGAATTCGTGTTCCTCGCTGTTCAGGATCAGGAAGAGGAATAGAGGAAAGAAGAGCTTTAGTATAGGGATGCATAGAATTTTCAAAGATCTCTTCTTTTTCACCTAACTCTACAATTGTTCCTAGATACATTATGGCTATTCTGTCGGAAATAAACTTTACGACAGAGAGGTCGTGGGTGATAAAAAGGTACGTGAGATCAAATTCTTCCTTCAAATCTATAAGTTCGTTAAGAACCTGGCTCTGTATAGAGACGTCAAGGGCACTTACAGGTTCGTCACAAACAATAAACTCAGGTTTGAGAGCAAGAGCTCGTGCAATACCTATTCTCTGCCTCTGTCCGCCAGAAAACTCATGCGGATAACGGAATCGATGTTCTGGAAGAAGACCTGCCTTAACAATAACGTCGGTCACATACTCATCTAGTTCCTTCTTGCCTTTGACAATACCGTAATATTTAACGGCTTCTCCTACTATTTCCTGCACTGTCATGCGAGGATTAAGGCTTCCATAAGGATCTTGAAAGATGATTTGTATGTTTTTTCGAATTTCTGCAGGATTTTCCTTCAAAGTTTCTCCCACATCTTTACCTTTAAAATACACAGAGCCTTCAGTAGGCGTAAGAAGGTGCATAAGTGTACGCCCAGTTGTAGATTTTCCACATCCAGACTCGCCTACAAGTCCTAGTGTTTCTCCTTTTTTTATGGAAAAAGAGACGCCATCCACAGCTTTTACGTAGCCTACTGTTTTTTTAAAGACTCCCTTTTTTATGGGAAAGTATTTTTTAAGTCCTTCGACTCTAAGAAGGTCTGGGCTATTTTTATTCATTTTCTACACCTACCTTCTCAGAGTGGTTTTCGTAGAGCCAGCATCGAACAGCCCTATTATCTGAAAGATTATAAAGAGGTGGCTCTTCCTTAGTGCATCTTTCAAAGCATTGAGAACAACGGTTATGAAATTTACATCCAGATGGAAAGTTTAATGGGCTTGGCACGACTCCAGGAATAACGTCAAGACGCGTAGACTTCGTGTGAAGTTTAGGAATAGAGTTCAAAAGTCCTTGCGTATACGGATGTCTGGGATCTTTGAAAAGCGGAACAACTGGAGCTCTCTCCACAACTTTCCCTGCGTACATTACCACTACTTTTTGAGCCATCTGAGCAATAACGCCAAGATCATGGGTAATGAAAATAATGGCGGAATTCATTTTATGCTTGAGTTCGTTCATAAGATCAAGGATCTGTGCTTGAACTGTAACGTCAAGGGCCGTAGTCGGTTCATCTGCGATGAGAAGAGCAGGGTTGCACGCCAATGCCATTGCAATCATGGCTCTTTGTCTCATACCGCCAGAAAGTTGGTGAGGGTATTCCAGCATCCTTTGACGAGCAGAGGGAATGCTTACAAGTTCCAACAGTTCCACTGCTTTTTCAAAAGCAGCCTTATTATCCATTTTCTGGTGAAGTCGAAGTGGTTCCATAATTTGTTCTCCTATCGTAAAGACAGGATTAAGGCTTGTCATAGGTTCCTGGAAAATCATGGAGATATCATTCCCACGAACTTTTCTCATTTGTTCCTCTGAGTATTTAGTAAGGTCTTTTCCATCAAAGAGGATTGTTCCTCCAGCTATACGTCCAGCAGGACGAGGTAAAAGCCCCATAATAGAGAGAGATGTGACCGATTTACCGCATCCGGATTCTCCTACGATACCCAATGTTTCTCCTGGTTCAACGGAGAAAGAGACACCATCAACGGCTTTGACTGTCCCTGCATCTGTATCAAAGTATGTTTTTAAGTTTTTGACTGTTAGCAGTGTCATGTTTTTCCCCTACCTTTTTAAACGAACATCAAGGGCGTCACGAAGGCCATCACCTACAAAGTTGAAAGCGAGAACGGTGTACATGATCGCTAAGCCAGGGAATATAGCCCACCACCATTGTCCTGTAGTCAGATAACGCTGGCCTTCAGATATCATGAGTCCCCAACTGGGTGTAGGCGGTTGAGCACCAAAACCAAGAAAAGCAAGCCCTGCTTCTGTTGTAATAACTCCACCCATGCCTAAGGTTGCCTGAACGATTATTGGTGCAATAGCGTTAGGCAAAATATGCCTGAATATTATTCTTGACGTTGGCAAGCCGAGAGCTTTTGTTGCTTCCACATATTCTCTTTCTCGAAGTGAGATAAACTGTGCTCTGGCAACACGGGCAATAGGTACCCATGTCACAATACCAATAGATATGAAAATGACGATCATTCCTGGATTTTTAAAGACAGCAACGACGGCCAGAACGAAGAGAAAGAATGGAAAGGCGAATACTACGTTGATGACCCACGAAATAATATCGTCAACATAGCCACCGAAATACCCAGCCAATGCTCCGAGGGTTACGCCTACAACGAGAGACACGATGGTTGCAAAAATACCGATCTGGAGAGATATTCTGGCCCCATAAATAATTCGACTGAAAATATCTCGTCCGTAGAGGTCTGTTCCCATCCAGTGCTCTGCAGATGGCGCTGCAAGTTTCGCTTTAACTCCTTCTGTCCAAATAAGCTGTTTGGCCGGGTCGTGAGGAGCTATAAATGGTGCAAATATAGCTATACTGAGCAAAGCTATAACCATAAATAACCCTATCATTGCTAATTTGTTGCGGCGAAAACGAATCCATGCCTCATACCAGAGGTTTCCTGTCGTAGCTTTCCTTTTTTGTTTTTCTGCCATAATTTTTTCTCCTGTACGTCTAGTCGTAACGAATTCGTGGATCGAAGAAGCCGTAAGATATATCAACGATAAGATTGGCTACAAGAAAGATGATGGCCATGAAAATAACTGTTCCACGAATCATAGGGAAATCTCGAGCTATCAGTGCATCTACAGAAAGTCGGCCAATACCTGGCCATGCGAAGATGGTTTCTGTTAGAACGGCACCAGAAAGAAGAGACGCTATTTGAGTTCCTATAATGGTGATGATAGGAATCATGGCATTTTTCAAAGCATGTTTCATGATAATTATGTTTTGTGCCAAACCTTTGGCGCGGGCGGTACGGATGTAGTCTTGATTAAGAACTTCAAGCATGCAGGAACGAGTAAGACGGGCTGTTAATGCGGCAGGTCGAACACCTAATGTAATCATGGGAAGTATCAGATATTTGATAGATCCGTCTCCAAATCCTGCACCTGGAATCCAACCAAGGGTGTACGCAAAAATAAAAAGCAGAAGAAGCCCTATCCAGAAAACTGGGGCGCTTACCCCTGCTATGGCTATAAACATAGCCGAGTAATCAAAAACGGAATATTGTTTAACTGCCGAAATAATACCAGCCAATATACCGATAGTGGTTCCCAGAAACAAAGCACCAGCTGCAAGCTTGGCCGTAGCTCCAAAGCGGGTGATAATGGCGTCTAAAACTTTTTCATTTGTTCGGTAGGATGTTCCAAGGTCCCCTTTACATACTTGGGTAATAAAGCGGACGTACTGAACGTGAAGCGGAAGATCAAGGCCTAAATCCGCTCGAATTTTTGCGAGAGTTTCCGGGTCGCCACGTTGCCCCATCATAATCATGGCAGGGTCTCCAGGCACAACATTAATAAGAAGAAACACGACTGTTATAACGCCCCACACAACAGGGATTGTGTAAAGAATTTTCCTCGTGATGTACGAAAACACGATGATCCTCCCTTTCCGTTGTCAAATATGTTTGGATGAATAGTATGTAAAAGCTAGGTCAAGTACACACCCCCTATGTATGTTGATACATCATAAAATGATACTCGATTAAGTGATTTTATGATGAATTGAATCTTTTTAATCTTATACAGAGCGCACAAAATAAAGCAAATAAGAGTCTCTTTTTTAAAGAGACTCTTTTTTGACGTTGTCTCTATTTTTTACAATTATATATCAAGGTTCCGTACTTCGTGAGCATGGGCAGTGATGAAATCTCGTCGTGGTTCAACTTTATCGCCCATCAGAATGCTGAAGTATTCGTCTGCGACCATGGCATCTTCTATTTCTATTCGTTTTAGAAGCCGGTTTTGCGGATCCATTGTTGTTTCCCACAACTGATCTGGATTCATTTCTCCCAAACCTTTGTATCGCTGCACTGATGCTTTCTTGGAGTCAGCCATAGAATCCATGATTTGGCGCAGCTCTTTATCACTAAAGCAGTAAGAAATATTCTTTCCTCGCTGAACCCGGTAGAGGGGCGGTTGGGCCAGGTAGAGGTGTCCTTTTTCAACAAGATCGTGCATATAGCGATAGAAGAAAGTGAGCAAGAGCGTACTGATGTGAGCACCATCAACGTCAGCATCTGTCATGATGATGATTTTATCGTAACGAAGCTTGCTGTAATCAAAATCTTCTCCTATGCCACATCCAAGTGCCTGAATGATAGTTCGTATTTCATTGTTACTTAAAACTTTATCGAGGCGTGCCTTCTCCACATTAAGAATTTTCCCTCGTAAAGGGAGAATGGCTTGAAAACTTCGGTCTCGTCCCTGTTTTGCACTTCCACCAGCAGATTCTCCCTCAACAATATAGACTTCACTAATATGAGGATCTTTGCTGGAACAGTCGGCCAATTTCCCAGGAAGGTTCATTCCTGTCATAGCCGTCTTGCGTACAAGTTCTCTGGCTTTTTTAGCAGCAGCTCGAGCTTGTCGAGCACGAAGAGCTTTTTCTACAACAGGTTTGAGCACATCTTGATGTTCGTCAAGGTATGTAATAAGACCGTCATATACAACGGAATCAGTAATACCTTTAATTTCACTGTTCCCCAGCTTTGTTTTTGTTTGTCCTTCAAATTGCGGGTTGGGGAGCTTCAGAAAGAACGCAGGTAAGACCTTCCTTAAGGTCTTCACCAGAAAGGTTCTCATCTTTGTCTCTAAGAAGTTTCGCTCGTCTGGCAACTTCATTTATAGCTCGGGTCAAAGCTGTTCTGAAACCGGATACGTGGGTACCTCCCTCGACCGTATGAATCATATTGGCGAAGGCATAGATACGCTCAAGGTAGCCGTCATTATATTGGATTCCAAGTTCCACAGATGCCCCATCTTTTTCTCCCGAAATAACGATGGGATCGGCAAAAAGAGGAGTTTTCCCCTTATTGAGGTACTCTATGAACGTTTTAATACCACCTTCGTAATGGAATTCAATGATCTTTGATACCCGTCGATCTTCAAGTGAGATCATGAGTCCCGGATTTAAGAAAGCCATTTCCCGAAGGCGACCAGTTAATATATCCGTTGAAAATTTAACTTCTTCGAATATTGTAGCGTCGGGCATAAAACGAACAAAGGTTCCATTTTGATCTGTTGGAACGCCATCTGAGAGGTCAGTTACTGGTGTCCCCTTCTCAAAACGTTGGGTTCTAGCCAGTCCATTGCGATGGATAGTTATTTCCAGCCATTCAGAAAGGGCGTTAACGACTGAAATACCTACGCCATGCAATCCTCCTGACACTTTATAGGCCTGATTGTCAAATTTACCTCCGGCATGAAGAACTGTAAGTACAACTTCTGATGCAGGTCTGCCATTTGACGGGTGAGGTTCTGTTGGAATGCCTCGGCCGTTATCTTCTATAGAGACACTCTCATCCTCATAAATTACAACACTTATCTTGCTGCAGTAGCCAGCTATGGCTTCATCAATTGAATTGTCTACGACCTCGTACACGAGATGGTGAAGGCCTCTGGCCCCTGTGTCCCCGATGTACATGCCTGGACGTTTACGAACGGCTTGTAAGCCTTCAAGTACTTGTATATCTTTGGCCGTGTACTGTTTGGCCGGTGCTGTCATACGGAATCTCCTCCTTGGTGCTTTTGCTTAAAATCCAAAGCATTACGTCTTGATTCTTTTACGAAAGCGCGGTATCTTCTAGATAGGGTCTCTGGTTTAAACCCAGTTGCAACTACAGACCCATCTTTCGTATAAAGAGCCGTTTCGTCCCCGTGGCGAACGATGGCAATGATCTTACCTGCTGAAATGATTCCCTGACCTTCGAGGGGAATGAACACGGCTTCACACCCTTTCTTTTTCTAGTGTTGCAACCTAATTATTATACCAAATATGGTTGTCTCTTGCTTTTCTTGAGCTGCTGCGCTAGAGTAACAATTCATTTTTTGGAATATATTTTTAAGGAGGATATGTGGATTGAAAGGCGTTTCTCGTTTGGCTATAAAAAAATCTCTCATTCGTTTATTTTTGGCTATAAAGGGAGAGTGGCAGGCTTTTACTGCCGTAACAGTTGGAAATATATTAATGGCTCTTGGTTTTGTTATTTTTGTTTTGCCCAATCGTTTTCCTGATCTTGGAGTTTCAGGTATTGCTGTTCTTTCGAACTATGTATGGGGTATTTCTCCGGCGTGGGTTATCCTTATTGCCAATGCTGCATTAATGGCGTGGGGGTGGCGAGAACTTTCACCTCGTTTCGTTATTTGGACAGCGTATTCTGTTGTTCTTTTTTCTTTGTTATTGAAGGTTTTTGAGGTTATTCCTCTTCTAGATCTTGAAGATAAATTTATGGCGGCCGTCCTTTCAGGTGTTATAAAGGGTTTTGGAGCAGGATTGATTTTTAGGGCGGGTTCCTCTACTGGGGGGATGGATATTCCCGGAATGGCTCTTCGTAAACGATATGGAATAGAGATGGGGCAATTTTCCATTTATTATAATACAGTAATTCTGGCGTTATCTGCTTTTGTTGTTGGCATTCAGTCGTCAATTTACGGTGTTGTTGGTCTCTACATTTATGGCATTGTCTTAGATAATACAACTCGTTCTTTTGACCGGCGAAAACAGGTGTTTATCATTACAAGTCAGCCCTATGACGTTTCATCTTTTATTACGAAAGACCTTCATAGGGGGGTAACCTTACTCCGCGGAGAAGGCGGCTTTTCGGGGCAGGAACGAATAGTGTTACTGGCCCTTCTTGAACCACGTCAAATGGTGACTCTTAAACGCTTTCTGGGAGAAAAAGATCCCAATGCCTTTATGTCAATTAGCGATGCTTCAGAAGTTCTTGGTAAAGGTTTTAAGAGCTGGAAGGCCTTATAGAACTATTTCAACGGCCACGTACACTCTCGTTTAAAGGGACAGAGAGAACAGCGTCCTTCTATAGGCTTAAAGGGACCAGATATAGCGAGGTGTGCTGTCTTTCGAACTCTTTCTTCAAGGGCAGTCCAGTCTTTATTTGAAACGTGAACAGGCTCTTCTATTCCTTCTCGTAAGTGCCATAGGCCAAGAGAGATTTGGGATATATGAAGAGCCTTTTTCATTGCTAATGCGTAAAAAGCCAGCTGATCTTTGTACAAGTTTTCAGGTACGTGAGCAAGGGTTGTTATTTTGTAATCGCGAATGAAAAGAGTGTCTTTTTCCCTCCAAAGTAAATCAATAGATCCTCCCATAGTTGGACCTTCTGGCAAAGAGACGCGGAAAGGGAACTCCTTGCGGATTGTTGTCCTGTTTTCCCGAATCTGTTTAACCAAAGAACTCTCTTGAAAGGAGAAAAGCCAAGAATATACATCTTCTCTCGTGCGAGTTCTTTTCCAGACTGGCCTAAGCTCTGATGGTAATGTTTCTGCAAACTCAAGCCAATTTTTTTGAGGAAAGAAGGAATCGAGTGGTACAGATATAAAATCCCATCGAGAGAGGAGAATGTGTACCAAACTCCCTACGTCTGTTCCTCCCTCTGTCGAGTCATCGCTTGGTTGTTCCCATACGAGTTCTTGCCCTTGCCTGTGTTTTAGTCGAAAGGCGTAAGGGCAGTATTGGAAAAGAGCAAATGATGTAGCGCTTATTTTAGATAAAAATTGAGGTTCCGGTTGTGGAAGAGGTACGAAAGACGCTATGTTTTCTGTTGTTTCTTTTTGTAGCTTCACATTAATGACAGAAGGTGGTTCGTCATTGCAAAGTGGCAATCCGGGCTTCCATGTCAGGAGCATATTAAGCCATGATTTCTCAGAAATAGAGTATCCATCTTTATTTTGAGGAAGGAGACTACATAAAACCAGACTATCTCGTGCTCGTGTTGAGGCTACGTAAAAGAGACGTTGCCATTCTTCATATTCTTCTTGCTCATCCAACAGTTTAGAGAGAGACCATGCCAAGGGCGGATTGGAAGATTTTTCGTCAGGGAAATGCCTCAAGGCTACTCCCATTTGTTTGGAAGGCATGAGTCCCTTTTTTTCACCGTCACTGCTGCTTCTTTCCAAGCCCATAACGGCGAGAACGGGAAATTCCAATCCTTTAGCCCCATGAACGGTCATGACACGAATAACATCTTCATGTTCTCCTGATACTTCTGCTTCAGTTATTTTTTCTTGCTTTTCCACGGCATCACGAAGGTATCTTGCACAGCCTGGTAGACTTATTCCGATGGTTTCTTCAAATTCTCTGGCAATATCGATGGCTTTGCGTATATTGGCGGCTACACTTCGTCTCTTCCACGCAGGGAAACTAAGTAATGTTTCGTTTCCTCGGCCAAGGAAGGAGGCAAGTACCGATGATGGGCCAAGAAAATGAGCCATTAAACGCCATTCCTGAATCTGCTGAGCCAGATGAGGCCATTGTTGTTGAAAGGTCTTGTATCTGTATCCTTTTGTTGTTGTTTTGACAAGCTCTTGAACATCATCAAGGGATAGTGTCGAAAAGGGAGAAGAAAGAAAACTTATAAGATAGTTTTCGTTCTCGGGATCATCCAAAAGGTTAAGCAGTTCAATGATATCTTGTATTTCGCTTCGAGAGAAGTAACGGGTACTTCCTTCAAAATAAATGGGAATCTGAAATTCTTCGAAGAAAATCTTCTCGAGCAGAGGAAACCACGTAGTTCGAGAAGGGACAAGAATTGCCATATCTTCCCATTGCACAGGACGGAGACATTCTTGTTTTTTGTCCCAAATCGTGTGTTTATCATTATGATAACGAGAGAAAAGACTAGCGAGACGTCTAATTTGTCGAAGGCGCATATCTCCGACTTTTTCTTTCTCTTTTCCTTCTTCAAGGTAGATAACTAAAGGGTCGACGGTACATTGCTGACGAGTTTTATACGTGTCGAGATTTCTCGGAACGTCCAAAGGTTCAAAGGGCAATTGTAGGTTTTGCCCGAGTCCGTCTTTCCATATGGAAGCAAAAAGGTTGTTTACCTCAGAAACAAGGTTTTCCCTGCTTCTGAAACTTTTATTGAGAGCAATATATTCTCCTTCTCCGCTTTTGGCTTTTCTTATATACGAAGCAAAGAGAGAAAGATCAGCATGACGAAAGCGATAGATAGACTGCTTTACGTCACCTACAAGAAAAAGACGTTGATTATATCGTCTAACAGCCTGAATGAGACGATCCTGAAGAGGGTTCGTATCTTGAAATTCGTCAACGAGAATTTCTTTAAAACGGCCAGCATATGATGGACTCTGTTCAAGGGCTTCTATTGCATAACTGATCATATCGTCGAAAGAAAGCCTGTTCTTTCTAATGCGGAATTCATTCCAAATTTGCCAGAATACAGCAGCGATACGAAGCATACATATGCGTGAAAGCTGTTCGTCAGAATCAAATCCTGAATGAAATGCACTAAGCCATGGTTCGTCTTTTTTTAGGCGATTTCTGTACGGAGAGACTGCTTCTCCAAGAGATTCGGCAATTTCATCTGAAAGTTTTCCGCGAGCCCCTTTCAGCGTATCTATGAGTGAAAGTACAAAAAGCGGCATATCATGTAGAGAAGGTCTTTCACCCCATTGTTTCATTAAACTTTGAATGCGATTACTTAATTGACTTTTCCCTTTGAGTTCTTTGAGGTTATAAAAGATGCCGATATCAGGTTCCAGAAAACGAAGCCATTCTTTTTCCCATTTTTGATACAAGCTTGTCTGAGCTTGTTCTAGAGTGGACTGGTCTCTATCTGGAAGAACGTTGCTCCATTGCCAAATATCTTCTGGACCATATCCTTGGCTGGCAAAGAGGGCTAGGGATTGCCTAGCATGAGTTGTTACTGCTTCTGGCCCAAAGGCGTTAATAATATTCATGAAGAGAGGGTCTGTAAAGAGGGTCCGTACCCTTTCTGTCCATAAGGATGGCAGACCTCTCTGAAACCATTCTTTATTCCACTGATCGAGAGCTTCTTCTGCTTCTTTCCAAAAAATACTTTCCTGAGGAGGAGCGACAACTCCAGATTCTGGGTCAAGATGAGTAGCAAGCCCGCATTCTTTAAGCACTCTCATGGAAAAAGCGTGAATGGTAGAAATATACCCTTCGTCAATACGGTCAGCGGCATCTTGAAATAAGCTTCTATATGAGGGGTGTTTCATCCCTAGTTGAAAGAGCATATTTTTAATTCTCTCAGCCATTTCCAAAGCTGCTTTTTCGGTAAAGGTTAACGTAAGAATCTCATTAGTTGCTGCGCGGCCTGAAATAAGAGCCCAGATGAAGCGCCATGCGAGAGTCCACGTCTTCCCAGTTCCAGCTCCTGCGCTAACTACAACAAGGGGGGAATCAGAAGTTATTGCTTCGTATTGTCCTGGAACGGCCTCAGTCTGCTCTTTTATCTGTTCTTTTATATGTTGCGCAAGAGTGTTATTTGTCTTCATCTTTTTCTCCTTTGCTTGCAAGTTCACTTTTTCTACACATAAGATTGAGAGAGCAGTAGTGACATGCTTTTGAATCATAGTTAGGGGCATATATACCAGACCGAAGGCTTTGTGCCATATTGTTCAGCCCAACTTTTGTCGCTTCAATGAGATCTTCTAGTGTGTTTCCGTTTCGCGCATTTGAACAGCCCGTAATCTCTAGAATATCCTGTTCTTCGACAGCACCTACAATAGAAGTGTCACTATGACAGAGATAGAGAGTTCCTACTACGCGGAGATTGGGCATATGCGCAGGCAACGTTCCTTCTCCTTCTTGGATTGCTAGGGTATATGCAGCTAATTGGAGATTTTTATTGCGGCCGTTTCCGCTGCCGAGCTTATAGTCGAGAATAATAATTCTTCCATCATTGAGAAATTCCACCCTGTCGGCTCTACCTGTAAAAGGAACCCCATTTACACTGAGGAGGGGAAGATCCATTTCTCTATATTGTCTGTAGCGAAGCTTCTCCAGGCCATTTTCTTCCATGATTTGTTGAAGATCGGCCAGTTTTAAGGTCTGTTGCAGAAGTCGTTCATTATGTCTGGTAAGAGAGGATCTCTGAAGCAGGTCAGGATAAGCGTCCTCTACTATTTCTTCCCAATAACGGCGAGCAAGTAGGGAGAGAGATTCTCCTGTCTCTTCATATGTTTCCCATACTTTATTCCAAAGTTGGTGCAGCGTACTTCCGCTTCGTGCCAGATCCAGTCCTGAAGATACGGGTTCGTCTATATTGAGACAGTTGAGGTTCGCAAATCTAAAAGGGCAATCCATATATTCGTCAAGCTTGCTAAGCTGCCCTTTAGGAGATACTGGAACTTCCGTTCTTTCCTCAGGAAGGTAGCGTTGTCTGCCTGTATATGGGTAGGCATCTTCTCTGATCTCAACACCTTCAATAGCAGGCTCCTCTTTTTTAGGCAGAAGATGACTCAATGTTCTCTCGAGAGGAGGAATTTCTTCTTTTGAATAAATCCACTTTTCCGAGAAAGACTTTCCGATGAATGGAGAGGGCGGAAGAGGTTTCCCCGATCCGTCCGCAAGTGGAGAACTTATAATTATGGCCTTTTCTCCACAGGCCAACAGTCGTCTGAATAGAGCTTCTCTTTGTTCTCTTTTTTCTTTAAGTAAGGGAAGATGTCCCCGTTCTGTTCCCATCATTTCATGAAGTGTCATTTTATGATCATCAGGAAGAAGGGAGGATTCGCTTATTTTGCCGGGCCACATAGATGCAGTAGTACCAGGCATTATCCAAAGAGATTTCTGTGTAAGGACTGGCGGAGTCCCGACAAATAAAGAAAGTGTTCCCTCTATTGCCGCAGGGAGCCAGATAGTGGCTATAGAAGCCCAGTGATGTAAGAAAGAGATAGCTTCCGATCCTGAAAAATGTACCTTTCCTGCATTGCCTATTCGATCTTGGAGTTCTCCGAGACTTTCTACTTTTTGTTCTGTTTCACGTAATGCTGCCTGAAGACGGCGAACAGACTCATCAAGTTCCGGATGATCAATGACCCAAAGGGAGAGTTCGTTGCCCCAAGAAGGTGATTCTGCGGCTAGGGTGTATAGGGCGGAAAGCAAATCTGCTGGAGTTCCGCCTTTTTCCATGGTTTTGATAAACTGACACATTTTTTTAAATGAAAGAACACCTCGTTCTGGTGCTCTATGTTTTAGTAGGTCAATCCAGCCTCCCTCACTAAGACTGAATATGTCTGTAGGAGGCGGTGTCTGAATTTCCCTTCCCGCGAGGGATGGTTCACGAAGGATATTCCACGTTTCTTCAACAGGCCATTGTTTTTCACCAGCAGACCATATCCTTCGGGCCAAATCCCAGAGAGGAGTTTGTTCTACTGTAAGCCCCTCATGAATGGAATAAGGAATATGATATCGAGTCAATACTTCTTCTGCCAAAGCCAGACAAGGACTGTCTATAACCATGCCCATTTTCTGCCACGAGGTTGTAGAAGGAAGAATATTATGCTCTGTAATATAGCCTTTCTGGTTCTTCCACAATACAAGCTCTCGTGCCAGTGTTTCCATTTCCATTCGTGGAGATCCCGATGTAATTCGCAGGGCGTTCAGTGTCCCCGATGAGGGAAGACTTTCTACCAAGGCTCCGGGAAACTGATCTACTGTGGTGTAAAAATTATCTAAACCCGTTTGTGGTGTATATATTGTTATTGTTGCTCCTAACGAAGAGAGATGTGAAAGCAGATGTATCTGACTTGAATTAAAGCTTAGAAATCCAACAAATACGAAATGGCGATTAACAACCCATCGTAGCAGTGAAGAGGGACCCTCTTTGAGGAAACGAAGAGCTATAAGAGGAATTTGCGCACTATCTACAAGATGCCATCTCTCTAAATATTCTACGTAAAGGTGAAAAAGGTGACAGAGAATTCCTTCTGGTGTGTGAATATGGGGACATTTTTCTCGGTTACAATTACCACACTCAAGAGAGAGCCCCAATGTTTCTGGCGAAACAGCTTCTCGTAATAACTCTCTAAAATGGTCTCCCAATGTTGAAATAAAGCCGGTTTGCCACACTCCAGGAGGAAGAAGTGTGTTTCCTTTTTGACTTTCCAAAAAATCTTTAACGATATACCGAACAATGAGCCAGTGGTCAGGAGGATCAATTTGGCGAATGTAGTTATTTTGACCTCCTTCAGAATTGTCAGATATGAATGTTTCAAATTGGCGGATAAGATCATCCCATCGCCAAATAGCGGGAGCACTTTGTCCTGCCATATTGTGGGGAAAAATAACATCTTGCAATAATTTTCTATCTCTGCTCGTGGGAACAAAAAATATACAGGAAGGCTTTTGGGCTGCTAAATGAAGCTCTCTTTCAAGTTCTGAAACTTTTCGATAAAGAACTATACGAGGTGATACTGTCATAAAAAGCCCTCCCAATCATGTAATCATCCACATTTATTTTACCTCAAAGATATTTTTAATGGGGCAAGTCGTCTTATTCTGATCAATTATACATCAATGATGCTTATGCCCTTATGTTATAATCAAATTATTATACTAAATTTTAGAAGGGAGTTTTGATATGAAAAGTGAAAAATGGTGGAGAAAAATATTGTTTATGTTTACGTTGTCAGTTGTTCTTTTTAATCTAGCTTCTTGTGGTTTTTCCACAGAAAGTCCTGTTATTTTCCTTGATTTTAGTTGGGAAAGTGTTCAAGTTCATAACAGAATTGCAGCGTATATTATCGAAAAAGGTTTTGGACGGAGTGTAATTTATACGTTTGCGGAAGTTGTGCCTGGGCTTATGGGATTGGAACGAGGGGATGTTCATATTGCCATGGAAACTTGGGTAGACAATGCTGGTGAATTTTGGAAGAAAGCAGAGAAGCGCGGTAAGTTACGGTCTTTGGGGAAGAATTTTCCAGATGCTCCTCAAGGATGGTATGTTCCTACATATTTAATTAAGGGAGATCCAAATCGGGGAATTAAACCTATGGCACCGGATTTAAAAAGTGTAAAGGATCTGTCTCGTTATTGGGAACTATTTCGAGACCCCGAAAATCCTCAAAAAGGACGTTTTTATAACGGACCAACTGGCTGGAACGTAAGCGTTACAAACGAGAAAAAAATGAAGTCCTATGGACTGAATTCCCGTTATACTGTTTTCTATTGTGGTTCGGCAAGCGCCCTTGCCACAGCTATTGCATCTGCATATGAAAAAGGGAAGCCTGTTCTTGCATACTATTGGGAGCCCACTCCTATCTTGGGAATGTATGATATGACGAAATTAGAAGAACCTCCTTATGATGAAAAAGTATGGAATACATCTGGAGGATGTGACTTTCCTGCTTCAAGGGTTTTAAAGACTATAAACACGGTGTTTGCTGAGGAAAATCCGGAGATAGAAAATTTTCTTATAAAATATGAGACGACTATGGGTGAGACAAACACCTTTTTAGCATATATGAAAAGAGAAAGTGCTTCTTCTTTTGAAGCGGCAGTTTGGTTTTTAAAGCATTATTCGGAACGTTGGCATCAATGGCTTGATGATCCTCTCGTGATCAAAAACGTAGAAGATGCGTTAAAAAATGAAAAAATATAAATATTTTTGTTCGAAAGAGAGCCGCTTGCCGGCTCTTTCTTTTTCCGATTTAAATAAAACTTGTCAGTTGTTTTCCATGTGGAGCAAGCCGTTTCTCTCTTCTAATGAAATAGAAACGACTCAAAAAGCGGTGAAAAATTTTTTGCAATCGCCAGAGAAGGGACCTTTTTTGCAAAAGATGCTAGAACAACGTTTGACCGAAGAAGAGTCTTTTCTTGAAAATCTCCCTTATTGGGAAAAATGGTATTTAAAAGCGAGAGATCCTTTGCCTATATACAGTAATCCTTATTATGTCTTCAACGATTCTTCAACTTCATATAGCTTATCTCTATGTGATAGGGCAGCGAAAAGTGTTGTTTCATTTTTGCGTTTTCGAGAAAACCTGTTGCAAAATCCAGAAATAGAATGGGATGAGCGAAATCCTTTAAGTTTGGAACAATATAAAAATTTTTTTTCGACAACGAGAATTCCTGGACTCAATCAAGACTTTTTAAAATCACCTTGGAGCTCGAATGGAGAGGTTACCACAAAAGAGTCTCATATTATTGTAATCTTTAAGGGTAATTTCTATAAGGTTGATGTTCTTTCTGATAAGGGGGACATTAGGGACACTAAAGAATTAAGTGGTGTTTTTTTATCTATTTTGCAGAGTTTCTCTGAAGGAGATGTGTCTACAGAAAGAATATCTTCTCCAGCACTTCTGACAACCCTTCCTAGAACGTATTGGTTCTATTGGCGAAAACGGCTTTTACAGGTTGATTCTCAAAATATTCATGTCATGAATATTTTGGAGAAAGCTCTTTTTGTTGTTTGCTTAGAAGATCATCCACTCTCTCACACAATGAATGTGTGCAGAAATGTTTGGCATGGAAAAGGAGGAGATCGATGGTTTGATAAATCTCTACAGTTAATTATTGGTCCAGGATATAGAGGGCTTTGTTTTGAACATTCAGGTTTGGATGGAGCTGCGGTCACTCGATTAGTTCGATGGGTTACTGAAGATGAAAAGGTTATCTTTCCACGAGGAGTTATGGTGGGAACACTGGCAAAAAAAGTTTCGTTTATTCTTGATTCCTCACTATGTAAAGCTATAGAAAAAGCTGCAGCACATTTTGACTCAATGATAAAAGGAACGTCTTTAATCGTTAGAGATTTTCCTTCTTTTGGATTAGAGGATATAAAAAAGCATTCTCTTAGCACAGATGCTTTCGTTCAAGTGGCTATTCAATCAAGTTTTTTTAAGAGCTTTTCCTCTCTCCCTCATGTTTTTGAATCGGTTCATCTTCGTCACTTTCGAAAGGGACGAACAGACGGAATGCGCCCTGTTACAAAAGATTCGGTTCTCTTGGTTAAGGGAATGAGAGAAGGGTATAAGAAAGAAAATCTAAAAGAGTTGTTACAAAGAGTTTCTCAGTCTCATCGAGAAAGAATTGCTATGTATATGAACGGTTATGGTCCGGAAGCTCATTTATCTTTGCTCTACGAAGTGTGGAAAGAAAATTCCAAGGATGGGAAAATGCCTGATATATTCCAATCCCCAGGCTGGTTACATTTTACTCAAAATGAAATTACCACAAGTACGACATTACCTACTGGTCTTAAAGCAGCAGGGTATGGGCCAGTAGAAGAGAAAGGCTTTGCGGTTCGTTATCTCAGGTATCCTCATTCTCTTCGGTTTAGTTTTTCATCTCGATGTAGCGAAGAGGTTCGTCTGAAGATTTTTATTGAAAATATGTTTTCTTCCCTTGAGGAAATGATGACTTGGCAGATATTCTAATATATACTATTGGGGGTATTCGTGAGGAGGGGTAGAGTGAGAAAAATAGTCTTATCAGTAATGCTCGTATGCAGTCTCTATATTTTTTCGACAGGGTCAGTTCTTTTTGCTTTGGAAGCGCCACAAAATACTTCAGAGCTTACCTTTGCTTTTTCTGATCAGGCACTGGAGTTTTTGCAGCGTTTGCCTCAACCTCTGTATCTTGATTGGGGATATTACAGAGGTATTTGAGGAGAAGATGCATCGGCTCTCGTGAAGAGCCAAAAACCGATTGATCCAGAATCTTTCGTTCTCGTTTCCCATGGCGACGTTATGCTGTGGGTACGAAATAGTATGAAATTCAAAGATAATATTATTACTCTCGAATTACTCGAATTTCGAGGTAATAAAATTTTGATTAGTAAATCGGTCCTTTACGATTAAAGTTTAATAGGAATGACCAATCTTCCGGTGTTTCCTTTGTGTAAAAGGAAACACCGGAATTTTGCTTTTTTCTTTTTCTTAAGGTACGATTCTTTAATATCTAAAAATTTTTGAGTCAAGCAATTTTTTTGACAAGGTGGAATTAACGTGATAAAAGCTGTCGTTTTTGATTTTGATATGACTTTGGCTGATAGCAGTTATGCAATTACTGATTGCACCAATCGTTTGGCACAAGAGCACGGATTGCGTAAGGTAACGAGAGAAGAGGTCTTGAAGACTATTGGTATGCCTATCCGAGATTCTTGGCTTCAGCTTTGGGGAGAGTTTAAAGAAGAATGGCTTACTCAGTATAGAGGATTTTTTGTAGAGCAGGAATATGCTGGAATTCGGCTTTTTCCAGGCACAGTCATGCTCTTGGAATCTCTTCGCAATAAGGGAATTCGTCTTGCAGTGGCATCGAATCGCCAAAATGCACGTCCGGTGGTAGAGTCTCAAAAACTTGATGGCTTTTTTGAGCATATTATCGGTATTCAGGATGTAGAACATCCTAAGCCTGCTCCTGATATTTTGCATAAAAGCATGGAACTTTTAGATGCTGCTCCTGAAGAAATATTCTACGTAGGGGATACAGACCTTGATATGATGACGTCTGTTGCTGCTGGAGTTCGTGGAGTTGGTTTGACTACTGGTAATTTCTCGTCCCACGAATTAAAAAATTCTGGTGCTTATTATACCTTCGATAAAATAGAAGACATACTTACTCTTTTTTAGAGGTTTGTTAAGGATATGAAAGAAATAGAGAGAAACAGCCTTTATAGCGGATTCAAGGCAGGTATTCCTATTGTCATTGGGTACATACCAATTGGCATGGCTTTCGGACTTTTAGCTCGTAATGTAGGGGTATCTTTTGGTGAAAACTGCCTTTTTTCTATCCTTGTTTTTGCAGGAGCAAGTCAATTTATGGCGTTGGATCTTCTCAGGGCCGGGATAGCCACAGGAGATATTATTTTGGCAACCTTTCTTCTGAATTTGCGCCATATGGTTATGGGAGCTTCATTGGCAGCTCGTCTCAAAAATGTAAATAAGAAGTGGCTACCATTTATAGCCTTTGGCATTACAGACGAAACTTTTTCTGTAGCTTCTTTGCAAGGTAAAGAGCTGTCTCCTTTTTTCTTGATGGCATTAAATGGGGTGTCTTACGCGGCGTGGATAGCAGGAACTGCATTGGGGTATGCTGTCGGTACTGTTTTGCCCGAGACTGTTCAGATTAGTTTGGGAGTAGGACTGTACGCTATGTTTACTGCTATTTTGATTCCGGAAATAAGGAAATCTATGACGGCTCTTTGTTTAGCTGGCTTCTCCGGTTTGGTTTATTTTATTCTTGACGCTTTGGAATTTTTCCCTGATGGCTGGAAGCTTATTACAGCTATTATAGTTGGTTCTTCGGCCGGTCCTTTTCTTTTGAAAGACTCTTACGAAGGAGAAAAGATATGAAAAGTTCTTTGCCCCTTATTATTGGAATGCTTATTGTGACGTACATTCCAAGATTTTGCCCTTTTTGGATATTATCCCAAAAGACCATATCTCCTTCGATGAGGAAGTTCCTTTTTGCCATTCCCTACACTGCTCTTGGAGTTCTTATTGTTAGAGGCGTAGCAGAATCTTCTTCTGAGATGGTAATTCCCACATTAGCTGGCATTGGTACGGCAGCTATCTTCTCATGGTTTGGAAGGGGATTGATTTTCTCTGTATTGGCGGCTATTTTTATTACCTATGTGACGCTATGTTTAAGTTAACAGTGTCATTTTTTGATTTTTAGAGGTGAAGTAATGAAAAATAAATCGAATAGGTTAATCAATGAAAAAAGTCCGTATTTACTTCAACATGCTCATAATCCAGTAGATTGGTATTCATGGGGAGCTGAAGCCTTTGAGAAAGCTAGAACAGAGGATAAACCCATATTTTTGAGTATCGGATATTCTTCATGTCACTGGTGTCATGTTATGGAAAAGGAGAGCTTCAGTGATGACGAAGTTGCTAACCTCCTGAATGATGCTTGTATTTCTATAAAAGTGGATAGAGAAGAACGTCCGGATATTGACCATGCATGTATGGCCGTGAGTCTTATCATGAATGGGAGTGGCGGATGGCCCTTAAATCTTTTTCTGACGCCAGATGGTAAACCTTTTTTTGCGATATCCTATGTTCCCAAACGGACGTCTGGACAGATTCCAGGTCTTGTCGATATAGTTCCACGTGTTAAGTGGCTTTGGCTTATGCAAAAGCAAAATGTAATTCAATCAGCAGATAGTATTTTAGAAGCTTTGAAAAAGGGAATATCAAACCAAAAAGGTTCTTGTCCGGGGCGAAGTGTCGCAAAAGAAGCATTTAAAGGATTGTGTGAGAGTTTTGATCCTTTGTGGGGAGGATTTGCGGATTCCCCCAAATTCGCGATGCCTCATTCTCTTCTTTTCTTACTTGAATATGGGAAGATGTTTAAAGAGGATAAAGCTTTTGAAATGGTGGAGCGAACACTAGAGACGATGGCTATGGGGGGAATACGAGACCATCTCGGTGGAGGCTTTGCCCGCTATTCTATTGATAGGGAATGGAAAGTTCCTCATTTTGAAAAGATGCTCTACGATCAGGCTCTTCTCCTTTTGGCTTATGCCTCGGCATGGGAAGTAACAGGCCGAGAAATGTATAAAAATGTAGCTTTTGATATAGCTTCATATGTGTTGCGAGATTTACGCTCTCCTCAGGGAGCTTTTTATGCTGCCGAAGATGCCGATAGTGAAGGAGTAGAAGGGCGTTTTTATGTGTGGTCGGAGAAGGAAATACGGGAGATATTGCCGCCAGAATCATTGCCTCTCTTCCTAAATGCGTACGGCATTCAGAAAAGTGGGAATTATAACCATCCAGTTACTGGACGACGAATGGGCGATAATATTCTCGCTCTTTCTGCCCCTATTCCTCAATTGGCGGAAAAGTATGAGATCGACTTGCAAACGTTAGAAAAAGAGTTAGCTGCCTCTCGTCATTTGCTTCTTGACGCGAGGAATAAACGTTCTCGCCCTCATTGCGACAAAAAGATTCTTACAGATTGGAATGGCTTGATGATTGCTGCTTTAGCGTTCGCGGGACGAATTTTTAAAGAACAACGTTTTATTGATGGGGCTCAAAAAGCAACGGAGTATATTTTATCTAAGGCTGTTCATGTAGAAAAAGGAATCTATCATAGCGTTGTGGACGGTAAAGGATCTGTTTCTGGTTTCCTCGACGATTATGCTTTTTTGATCTGGGGACTTCTCGAATTAGAAGAGGCTACAGGAAAGCCAGTCTATGGTGAGCGAGCAGTAAAACTTTCTGAGCGCATGGATTCTCTCTTTTATGACGAAAATAGTGGTGGCTATTTTATGACCTCTGAGAAAGATGAGTTGCTCTTTTTCAGACCCTTGGAAGCCGAAGATGGTGCTGTTGTTTCAGGTAACTCTGTGGCTATGATGAACTTATTGCGTATGCACCAAAGAACTGGGAAAAAGGAACATCTTCAAAAGGCTCGATCTATAGGAGCTGCATTTGCGCAAAACGTTCAGCAGAATCCAGTACTCTACACCCATTTTCTTACTGCAGTTCTCGACTTTTAAAACTCAGGAGGCTCGTGTCTCACGAACCTCCTGAGTTTCTTTACTTTCCGTTGTTTTTGTTCTTTTTTCTTACATAAATTGTATAAATAGAAGCGATAGAGAAGCAGAAAATAACAGCAATAATTGTTACGGTGTGAAGATATTCAGTTACCAATTCTTTATTATTTCCTACCCAATATCCCACAAAGGCCAGTATTGTTACCCATATGCCTGACCCTATAGCAGTAAAGATACAAAAGGGAAATAGAGGCATTCTAGATAGCCCGGCAGGAAGAGAAATATATTGTCGAATCCCGGGAAGTAAACGCCCTATAAGAGTACTGATGTGTCCATGTCGTACGAAAAAATGTTCCGCTTTATCGAGCGTTGATTCCTTTAGAAAGAAGTATTTCCCATATTTATGGAAAAAGGGACGCCCAAATCGGAGAGAAATCCAATAATTGAAGAGGGCTCCGAGAATACTCCCCAGTATTCCCATTATGATAACAAGTAAAATATTCATTTCGCCGATTGAAGCTAAGTAGCCTGCAGGTGGTATTACAACTTCACTTGGGAAGGGAAAAAAGGAAGATTCGAGAAACATAAGGCATATGATTCCGAGATATCCAAGATGTCCAATAGTTGTGACGAGCCAAGATACGGCAGTTTCAAGCATAGAGTCAATTCTCCTTTTCTTTATCGTAATCTTTCTGAGCAAAGCGTTGTAAGACGTTGCATTTCCCGCCTATATAGAATCAGAGTTATTATAGCTGCTAAAACATCAGAAATGGGGTAGGCCTTCCAAATTCCTTGAAGACCATATATGGAGGGGAGAAATAGAACCAGTGGTATTAATAGTAATACTTGACGAAGCAAAGAGAGAAAAAGAGCAGGTACAGCCTTTCCTATAGCTTGATACAGTCCAGAAGCCATAACTTGAAATCCTATAAAAGGGAAACCTATAGCCATATACCTAGATGCTGTAATGCCCAAGGGGAGAAGTTCTCTGTTGGTGCTGAACAAAGAGATGAGTGTCTCTGGCATGAAATAGAGAAGAGCGGCAGAAAGAAAACATAAAAAAGTAGAAATGGCTATTGTGAGTTTCATTGCTGTCGTAACCCGACAAAAGAGCCTTGCACCAAAATTGTAGCCGACGATAGGAAGAAGTCCCTGTACTATTCCAAAGATGGGCATAACAGCAAATTGAGTTATCCTGAGTAAGATTCCAATAGCGGCAATTGCTGCATCTCCTCCCCAAAAAGCGAGCTGTCGATTTATAACTACGAGTGAAAGACTTGCTGCTCCTTGTCTGAGAAAAGCGGAAAGGCCAATAGCTATTACTTCAGATAAAATGTTGAATTGGGGTTTGAGATTACGTAAGGAAAAACGGACATCGCTCTTCCCTCTAAGATAGTATAATCCTAGCCATAGTGCTGTTGAGGCTTGAGCTATTACGGTTGCTATCGCTGCTCCTTGAATCCCCATGCCTAAGATAAATATAAAAATAGGATCGAGAACGACATTTACTCCTGCTGAAATAAGCATGGTTTGCATAGCAAAAGTTGCGTTTCCTTCTGCTCGTACTGCATTATTGCATGCGATTGAGAAGGCAAAGAAAACAGATCCTGCGAATAGAATCTTCATATACGCGGCGGCAAAAGGAAGAATAGCATCTGTTGCTCCGAAAAGACGGAGGATAGGTTCAAGAAAGTAAAGTCCGAAAGATGCGGCTATAGCGCTAAGCAGCAAGGTTGAACTCATAAGGTTTCCAAGAGTCTTTTCTGCTTTTTCTCTATTTTTTTCTCCGAGACTTCGTGAGATAATAGAAGCACTGCCCACACCAATTATTTGTGCTGTTGCCATGATTACCATTTGAATTGGAAATGCAATGGATATTCCAGCAATAGCCAGCATGCCAACGCCCCGCCCTACGAAGATCGCATCGACAACGTTATAGAGAGCTTGAGCGATCATTCCTACCATGGCGGGAAAAGATAGCTTGGGAATCAGTTTCAGAATAGATTCTTTTTCAAGGAAAGTTGATTCATAAGCCATCTGAAACCTCCATAATACAAAGAGTTTCTTAAAGTATAACAGACAGGTAATTCCGCGCTTGTAGGGTAACGAGTGATGCGATATATTATACAAATTGTTTCCCGGGAAGGAGGTATATAAGCTATGAATAACCTTCCATACTGGAATGTCAATCTTGATATGGATATTGCGTCGTGGTTGCCTTTGGGAATTGACTACCGCCCTATATCGGTGAACCATCTCTATAGCGGTGAACTTGTTACATTAGCATCTCTTTCTTTATCACTAGGAAGTGAGCTTTTTTGCCTCTCGAGTCCCCGCATGGGTTTTGCAGGTCCTTTTCTTCGAGATTGCATGATTATTCCTGGACGTGCAAGAGGGCTGACCTTGGGATTCACAGCAGTTTTTGGTTACTCAACTTTGATGGAGGATTTAGTGGCGCGGCAAACAGATGGGAATCGAGCTATACGTGCTGGAGTTTCCCTGTGTAACTTTTGGAGCAGATCTATGCTTCTGGGGAGTTTTAAAGCAATTGTTCTCGTTAGTTCTTCTCCTTTTTTTGACGATGAAGATTTTCTCGCTCAGTTTCTTGAGGCAATGAGAAAAGAGAAGGGGAACCGGGAATTAGGATTTTTTGCCGAACAGTTTGGGTATCGGCGTTTTTCAATTCCCTACGAGACAGATGATCCTTTAAAACTTGAGATTAGTCGTCTCCTATATGAAATGGAATTCGAAGAGACGCGAGAAGCAGTTGGCCCGTCTCCAGAAGTGCCTTTTCCTTCTCCTCTTAGCATGATTGCAAAGTTAGCTAAAGGGTAAGATAAAATTATATCGGATCGAAATAAAAAAGGGGCTGCCTTAATTGACAGCCCCTTACTTCTTTACGTATTTACGTTAGTGCTATTTTTTAGGTTCAGATTCTTCTTCGCCGAAACCAACTGTCTTAAGCCAATCTGTGGGGTAACCTACAGACTGCTGTTTACCATCAGGAGATGTGATGTAGCCGTCGGAATATTTGCCGACAAGAGTCCAAGCCAGGTTCCACCAGCCTTCAACAACTTTATTAATGCTGTTGTTGGTGTAGTTGGTAAGATAGGCTTTAGCTTTTGCAGGGCTTTCTTTGTAAAGAGCGACAGCTTCTTTATCTACGACTGACTGATACATAAAGAATTCATCTTCGTAAGCTTTCTGAGCTTCTTTGATGTCTTTAATCATGTAGCTGAATTTAAGATCTGCCCAGTTGGAAACAAAGTTGAATGCCCACCAAGCGGAATTTCTATCAAACTCTGCACGCTTACCGTCGGTTATGCTCTTGGGAAGAGATGTGACACCGGCGTAAATTGGCATATAGACTGTGGAGTGAGGAGCATCTTCTCCAAACCACAGAACACCACCGATGGCGTCGGGAAGCCAGCTACGAGCCTGAGCGACAAAGCTGTAAGAGCAGCGGAACATGGAAATAGCTCTTGTCCAGTCTACGCCCTGTTTATCTTCAGGACGAACGCTCTTCGGGGTGGGGTAACGGTTTGGTGTTCCGAAGGGGCCAGCAGCCATTCCCTTTGTAAGATCAAAGCGTGTTCCTTCAAGGTAATCACGTTTAACAGTCATAAGGTCTCTTACAGAAATCTTCTTGTCGGGTTTTACCATCAGAGGATACATCTCAGCAGCATCTTCTGCGATCTTAAGGGAAGGTGCAAGAAGGCTCATGACTCTCCACTCACGTCTCTGCTGATAGTAAGGAGTTCCGTAAGGTTCTGGGTTATAGATTTTGTGGAAGACAAATTTCTCTCCCTCTTTCCACCAACCCATATCTTTTGCGAATTCTTTGATGTTGGAAGAATACATAAAGTTTTCTTTGTCGTTCCAGTCGATTTCGCCGATTCGAGAACGGTTAGCGGTTACTGTGAAGCAATCATCGGGCACACGCTGGGCAACCCAGACAGCGCCGGGCTTACCGCTTTCAGGTGTCCAAAGGGGACCAGGTCCGCAAATATCGAACATCCAGGCTTCGCCTTTGCCGTCAACGATATTAAGGGTCTCTCCGCCGTCACCATAGCCGTACTTTTCAGCAAGGGCACCCATGATTTGAATGGCTTCGCGGGCTGTTTTAGCGCGTTGAAGAGCAAACACTTCAAGCTGCTCAATCATCATCCAGCCATTTTCGCAGTAGTTTTCGTCACGTCCGCTCCAAGTGTCTTCTCCCATGATAACCTGATGTTCATTCATGAAAGGATAACCCACATGGAAATATGTGTATGTTTCTTTCGCCTGAGGAATTTCGCCGACTTTTACAAGAGGCTTGTTAGGGCGTGTGCCATGGCATATCTCTTTATAAACGGGCGTCATTTCTCCCTCTTTGTGTGCTGCACCGGGAATGACTCTGACACGGTTATCATACCAACCATCGCATGTATGGGTTACCATTGCAGAGCCATCGACAGAAGCTTTCTTTCCTACGAGGATTGTGGTACATGCAGATGCCACAGATCCGGCAAGGAAGACTGCAAGAGATGCTATTGTTACTACTTTAAGCATTTTAGAATTCATACACTTTCCCTCCTTTTTTTGTGTTGCCACTACTTCGTAAACCAGTTGACATAGAAAAGATCAGATGTTTACGAGATTTCACCCCCTCTTAATCGTAGTAGATGTTTTGAGCTGGTGCATCCTCAGGGTTTTTCATATAGGTGCCCAGCGTGTTCTCTATAACTTCCGTATAGCCTGGAACCCCAGAGATAACAACGGGGCGATCAATGGCTGTAAGAGAATAAAATTCAAGCATTTTCTGGAATGTGGAGGAATGGCGTCCCACCCGAACATCGATAGGCCAGCCCCGCTCGTCGATAGGAGCGTAGAGGAGCTTGTGTTCCCCCGCCTTCATAACAAACTCATCGCGGCCCGTCATGAGCAGATATTCGTCGGTAATGCCACGAATACGGTCAAGCATGGGTTCGGCGACCTCAACGAGAAGAGACATGGCGTCGGTATGATCGCCGATCTCTCTGTGAGACAAGCCGTGAAGGGCCTTGGGTGAAAACTCCATGCTCAGGGGCACTTCGAAAAGCTCGGCGGTGAGGGTCATGGATGTCATGGCCGCTACGGCCTGCCCCTTCTCATGGCTTACGATGGTATTTTCCACCGGATATTCAAGCTCGGCCTCGTGAAGATCCACGGCGATATCCACCTTCTCCTGGCGAATGAGCTGGGTCATGGCCCAGGTGGTTCGCTCTGTAAGGGCGCCGTTGGGTCGACCCGGCCAGGTTCTGTTCAGGTTTCTGATATCCATATAGGCCAACATCTGACGGCTGGGATAGTGGATATACACTTCGGGATCGGGCCACGAGTCCAGTGGATTGGTGCAGCGGTCGCCCATACGGAACTGCTTCTGTCCCCACGGCGTCTTCACGTAGTAGTACGTGGGGTAGGCCTCGCCCATACGAGTGCATGTAGAAGCGCTTCGGTTCGCCCGAATAATGACGATGAGCCGTCCCTGCTCCACCTTCACGTTCTCGGCGACGAGAAGGGCTCCGAGGTTGCACGCCGGCTCCTCGGGGTGGGTTCCTCCAAGAAGCAGAGCCGTTCCGCCAGGAACACCACTGTCAAAAATGTAGACGTTGCTGTCGTTGGGCGTTCCCTTCAACGTCGGTTCGTAGTCTGAGAGTTTCTTCACCTCAGTAAGTGAGGGAGAGGGAACTACCGGTTCCTTGAAATGTCGGTGTCCGTAAAACTCCCGTCCGGCAATAGCCACGAAAACAAGGGCTACGACCAACGAAAGTATCTTGATGCCATTCAGTTTTCCCTTCATCTTCTCTTCACCCCTCTTCCTACTTCAGCCGAAGGATTCTCAGCACGAAGGGCATGAGCACAATGCTGTAGAGCACTGCTTCCTGGGCATTCCTTGTCTTGATGAAGTTGCAGAGTATGGCGCCTCCGAAGAAGAGGACCATAGCGTAATACAGGTACATAATGATGGTATTTGCCAATATCATGATTCTCTAGCCTCCAAGAAATGACAGTCTGGTGCTGAAGATGAGAAAGAGCGTTCCCAAGATGGCGATGAAGGCCATGGGCACCAGACAGGCTTTCACAAAATCCCCGAAATACCGTCCCTTATACCCCAGTTCCATAACTGTGGCCCGTCCCACGACGGCGGTTGGCGGCAAACAGTCTCCCAGAGGCCATATGACCGCCATGGCCGATAAGGCGATGATGGGGTCGAGACCGCGCATGTTGAAGAGCATGATGAGCGGTACGCCCAGCAACGGAGCAACAGCATACTGCACCAGTCCCTCAGAGAGGGGCAGAATAATGCAGAGGGTGAGGTAGAGCACTCCCAGGGGAAGGGTAACCACCGCCAGGGAGATGAGCCCTCTCGCTCCGCTCAGGGCCATAATCTGTATAAGTACACCTACAACCACCATGATGCCTACGAGAGGAAGAAGGCCGTGAACGGTGGAACAGGCGATAGACCAGAACTGAAGTTTGCGCGGGCTGAGAAGCACCACTGCGAAAGAAGCGACCATGAAGAGCAGGGGCAATCCCAGTACGGGCAGTGAGAAGAACCAGATTCGTCCCGCAATAACGCAAGCCAACAGCAGAATGAATGGGGCAAGAACTCTGAACCAGTTTTGTCCTTCCGGCGCTTCCGGAAGATTGGCCAGAGCCTGGTCGAGATCGATCTTCTTCGTTCCTCGTCCTGCAAGCCAGAACATGGAGAAGAGCGCTCCGGCAACGGAGAGGACAAACAGCGGTTTGCCGAATCCCACGTAGGGCATGTTGGCACCAGCGGCAGCCATCATGGCCCAGAGGTTGATAGGAGGAGCGGCAGCGCTCATGGCTGCTCCTAAAAAGATGATGGCCGCCCGTTTCGTTTCATCGACACCCATGGCAGCCAGAACAGAACCGACGAGGGCTCCTACGGTAAGAACCGTTGTTGCACCGGAACCGGTCAGGGCTCCGGGAAGAAGCAACACGAAGGTGAGCAGCAAAAGGCAGATGGTTCGTCTTGAATGGAAGGTCGAAACGATCTTCCGAACAATAAAGGCGACGCCGCCACTTTCCCGAAGAAGGGCCATGAAGAAGGTAGCCGTGAGAAAAATGAGGCAGACATCAAAGTAGGTGAAAGCGCCTTCCACAATGTGACGAATGGGAAGAAGGGCCACGGGATTGTGGGGACTTCCCGTTACGCTGAGCATGATGGAGTGGGCGGCAGCTCCTGCCAAGGCTGCTACGAACATCGAAAGCTCCGTGCTCAGCTTCATGACTTTCGGAATGATGAAAGCCACGGCTATGACTAATAAAATTACTACTGAGTGTGTGAACATGACTGAGTCGTTCCTTTCCTTAATCTCTTTTGTAGAGAAAACAAGCCCCCGGTTACAACCGAGGGCTCTTTGAAAAAATAACTATTTGCTTAACTCTTTCAAGCTTGTGCCAATGGCAAGAGCATCTTTGGCTTCAATCAGAGGTTTATTATTTTCTTCGGCTAATTTTGTAAAATAACCATCGGTATTACTGTTTGTAACGATAAGTATTGCATCTCCAAGGGGAATGATTTCATCTATAGAAGCTTGGTCGGCACTATCTGTACGACGAGCCATTCCTTCTACGTGGGCAGTAATAACAATAATCCCTTCGGCTTTTGCAGCTTCAATAACTTCTTTGCATCGTGCTATTTCTTTGTTGACGTTAGTGCCTGCAGCACCCATTCCTTTGCCGCTTGTACCGGTAGTCACGATAAGAGTCTTGTAACCTTTGCCCTTTAAATCGCTTGCTGCAATGGTATTATTACTCTCTACAGGTGCCAGCTTAGCTTGCATAAGAGACATCTTTACCATTACCGCACCTGGGCTTTGTCCACAGGTTGTTACAATAATAGGAGCTTCAACAGTGGGTGTTTCTGCTGCTATACCAGCTCCAGCTACATTAAGAATGGCAAAGAGACAGACCACTCCTAAAAGTAGGGAAGTTTTTAGATTCATTTTCATGATGTTTCCCCTCCTTAAAAAATAAACGCGACTTTGTTACCAAAATCGCGTTTGTCTGTGCATACCTTAACTTGAGCATTGAGAAAGAACAATATTTTTGATTTTTTCGTTCACAAGTGTATCTTTTTGTTCATAACAAACCTCTTGGAAAGCAAGCTTTATCGTTCTCTACCAGCTATGCGGCATTTTGAACAAAAAGAACAAAAAAGAACGAAATGCTATTTTTTCCTGTTATTGTTATATTTTGTTATTAAATCCCAATTAAGTTGCCACCATGCCTTTTCTGTTTTTTCCATGCATTCGTTTGTAAATTTAGTTACATATTCTTGTGCTTTAGACGAATCCTTTTTAGCGAGTTCCAGGGCTTTCTTGTCTACTTCTAATACTTGTTTTGCAAAGTTTTGCTCCAAAGGATTTCTTACTGCTTTTAAGTCTTCCATAGCTTCTTGATAGCGGTGATTCACGAGATCATCAGCTAAAATGAATCCCCACTGTGCAGAGCTAAGGTTAAAGGAGTTACGATCAAAAGTTCTCCAGCTTTGTCTTGTTTCAAGAACACCCGAGTAGATCGGAACGTAACATGTAGTATGTGGGTTATCGTAACCAAACCAAAGTACCGTTCTTACAGGTGCGGGATAACCAGATCGAGCCTGTGAAACAAAACTATAAGCACAATCCCATTTTGAAATAGGTCTGCTATAAGGGATTTTTAAGAGGTTTCGCATATCTTTTGTTACAAATGGCGTTGCAAGAGGACTTTTTACCATTTTGTCTCCTTCTCGGACATACCATGCTTTTTCAGCTTCCATGTCGAAAGGAGTTTCTTCCATATGACTACGTAACATTGTCATTACATCTTGTACGGAAAGTTTCTTTTGAGGTTTAATTGCAAAGGGATAAGACATGGTTTCTGCATAAGGATCCCATTCTCTAGTTGGATCTAGCTGGCTATAAAGTGTGTAAAGCCTATTACGTATCCACATAGACGATAAAGACCAATCTTCATTTCCAGTGAGAGGAGAATAAGCTTCTTGCCAAATAAAGGGCTTATCACCGTTAGGATCATACCAGCCGTTATCAATAGCCAATTGCTTATAGTTCTTGGCAGCCATGAAGTTGTCTTTGTCATTGATGTTAATTTCTCTAATGCGGCTCATATTAGGGACGACAACAACACAATCATCTGGAACTCTCTGTGCAGCCCATACAGCACCTGGCTTGCCACTATCTGGAGTCCACATAAATCCTGCGCTACGAATTTCAAAAATCCAGGCTTCTTCTGAATCTGTAATCGTTAGACATTCTCCTTCGGTGCCGCAAGAAGGAAGGAATCCATATTTTTCTGCAAGTTCGCCAATAACTTTAATGGCTTCACGGGCTGTTTTAGCCCTTTGTAGTGCAAGAATTTCCAGTTGTTCTATTGTCAGTATCGCACGTGCATCAGGACGAAAAGTTTTTAGTTCTTCTTTTTGTCCAATAGTAGTTTCACCAATAGCAACCCCATGCTCATTCATGAAAGGATAACCTACATGAAAATAAGTGTATGTCTTTTCTACTTGAGGAATTTCTCCTATTTTTACAGGTTCAGAGTCTTCATCCATTCCAATATTCCAAAAGACATCGGCCTTACTTCCTGCAGGGAAGGTTTTCCCCGGTATTGTACGAACTCTTGCATCATAAAAAGCGCCATCTGCGGTATGGGACGTAATAACGGATCCATCAGCAGAGGCTTTTTTCCCTACCACTATGTCAGTGCAACCCCAGGCAGAGAGAGACATAAAAGAGACAAGGAGAACCGTAAAGACTACAAGTATTCCAGGGCGTAACTTTTTCACCTTAACCATCCTTCTTTCATTATTATGATATTTGAGTACAAATTCATTCCCATGAATTTTCTTATGATGGCTGCATTGTAAAAACGCTGAAAAAGTGTAACGAAATCTCTTTTTTGTATGGTGGTTATAGAATTTTGAACGACGTGTCAAGGTGCAAACTGCATACTGCATCAGAATTTTTTATATTGAAGGTTATTGATTGTTAATGCTAACTTGGAATAAATAAAAGGCAATGTTTTGAAAATTTTGTTCATAAGTGTATCTTTTTGTTCATAACAAGACTCTTAAAAAGCGAGCTTTATTGTTCTCCATAGGCTCTGTAGGCTCTGTAAATTTTTGAACAAAAAGAACAAAATAAAAAATATGAATAGATACTCGTCTTGAATTTAATATGCGGGAGGATGAACTAGAGGTAAGCATGAGCAACAACAATTTGGTTCTGTTTGAATTATTATACAACAACTGGTTTGTGTTTTACTTGCGAACATTCATATATGATATAATATCACGATATATTTAATTGTAGAGTTAATCTAAAGTCAGATCAGGCAAGGATAGTTAACTGGCCTGTTCTTTTTTTGCGCTTTATAGCTTGAGAAAGAGCAGGTATAATATGTCTATGCAATAAAACCAGAGGAGGATTACTCTCTTTATGGAGAACAAAAAAAAGCAAACTAAAAGAGACGTTACAAAAGAAGAGCTTGCTGTTTATATGAATAAGGTGCGAGAACTTATTCAAGAGGGACAAAATAAGGGATATGTGACCCAAAAAGATATTGAAAAATACATCCCCATAGAATTTTGGAGTGCGGAAGTACTTGAGAATGTTGTAGCAAATCTTATGGAGATGGGGATTGAAGTAACTGATGATGAAGGAAAAGAAAAAGGGCAGCATATAGCTGAAGAAGAAGCTCTTGCTCAACCCTCTGTCGATGGTGAAATAGGTAAACTTGATGATATACCATTGACAGATCCTGTCCGCATGTACTTGCGAGAAATTGGAAAAGTTCCCCTTCTAGAACCAGAAGAGGAAGTTGCATTGGCGAAGCAGGTGGAGGCAGGTAGTGAAGTGGCTAAGCAGAAGATCATTGATGCTAACCTTCGCCTTGTTGTGAGCATTGCAAAAAAATATATCGGGCGTGGAATGTTATTCCTTGATTTAATACAGGAAGGGAACCTGGGACTTATTCGTGCTGTAGAAAAATTTGATTATCGAAAAGGTTTTAAATTCAGTACTTATGCGACGTGGTGGATACGTCAGGCTATTACTCGTGCCATTGCCGATCAGGCAAGAACAATCAGGGTTCCAGTTCATATGGTGGAGACAATAAATAAAATGGTAAGGGTTTCGAGGCAGCTCGTTCAAAAACTGGGGCGGGAGCCGTCAGATGAAGAAATAGCGGCCGAGATGGAAATCGAAGCTTCTAAAGTTGAAGAAATCAGACGTATTGCCCAGCTGCCTGTTTCTCTTGAAACACCCATTGGAGAAGAAGAAGATAGCCAACTTGGAGATTTTATTGAGGATAGGGATTTACCGAGCCCGGAAGAATCAGCAGCAAGTCATTTGCTTCATGAACAAATAGATGAAATGTTAGAGGCTCTTTCAGAGAGGGAGAGAGAGGTTCTTCAATATCGCTTTGGTTTGGAAGATGGACGTTCATATACACTTGAAGAAGTTGGTAAACGTTTTGGTGTTACGCGGGAAAGAATTCGTCAAATAGAGGCAAAGGCCTTACGAAAATTGAGGCACCCCAGCCGGAGTAAAAAATTAAGAGATTTTCTTGATTAATTATTAGTCAAAGTATAAAAAGACGCGCTATATGCGCGTCTTTTTAATGTGTATTTGAGAGGATGGTTACAAATGATTGGTAAGATTTTCGAAGCGCTTATGGTGATTTGTTTTGGATTGGCGTGGCCTGCATCGATTTGTAAGTCATGGAAATCTAAAAGTACGGGAGGTAAGAGTCTTTCTTTCCTTTTTATTATTTTAACAGGGTATGCGGCAGGTATAGTGCATGTGGTCTTAGATTATGAAGGTTTTAGCTGGATTCTCATTTTATATGGATTAAATGCTATTATGGTAGGTATTGATACGTGCCTTTATTTCAGGAATAAAAGGATTGAATCTCAATTAGAAAAATAGGAGCATAGATGAACGGATCAGTAGCGTATCCTCAAAAGGGAATGGTATTGCTTGTTAAAGAGTATCTCAAAGGAGAGGAATCTTTAGAGCAAATTCTTTATGAGTGGGGATATGCTGTGCTTGTTGTTTCTGACCTAAAAGAAGCTTTATTATTAGCAAAACAGGGGTCTCCTTTTATTGTTTTTGTAGGTCTGTCTTTGGCTAGAGACGTAGAAAAAATAGAATTGATTAAACAGTTAGGGCGGCTTTCTTTGATGGGAGTTGCCTTTGTAGTCGATTGTTTTAGTGAAGCAACATATAGTTTAGCTCGGGAAATTAAGGGGGGAATGTTTCTTTTCCCCCCCATTGAAGAGGGAAAAGTTCGATCACTTATAACAAACCTTCTTCCGGAGTTCGATAAATCTTTACCTTCTCTACGTCAAAAATCCATGTCTGGAGAAAGTGAGGATGTTATGCCTATAGCTGTGTGGACTCAGGATTTTTCTGTTCAAAAAAAATTTTTGGAAGAAATTTTTCCTATTGATTCAAAAAAAAGTATACATACGTTTTTGCTTGAAAATCGCCATATCCTTCATGCTTGCATAGCCCTTTCTCGCATTGTAGATGCAGATAGCAGAACCCTAGACTTTTTTAGCGTCTCTTCTGTTCATGAATTGCAATCTCTTTTTCAAAGTTCTTTTTCAAGCGAAGGGGAAATATTTAATATTGCTCTGTTCGAAGCTCTCTTAAAAGGAGAACGTTTTTTTGAAAAGGATATTTTCCTTACCCTTCCCGATGGAACTTCTTCTGCTTCCGTCTTGATTCGGTGGTCGGTCCCTTATGGGAGGACTGATTATACGAATGTTCACGTTGTAGCTCTTGATGTTTCATCTATTAAGCAAAGTGTTTTTGAATTAGAGTTGCAAAAGAAAAAATTTGAGAGAATTTTTCAGAGTTCGCCTGCAGGAATTGCCATATTGGATCCTTCTCTAAAGGCAATGGAAGTTAACGATGCTTTTGTTCATATGTTTGGCTTTTCTAGCAAAGATGAAATTATGGGAAAATCCGTAAGTGACTTTATTGTCCCATCAAAGTATATGGCCCAGTCTTTGTCCATTTGCCAAATGGTTCTTAATGGGAAAAAAGTTTTTTTGGAAACGCAACGATGTCGTAAAGATGGTCAAATTATCGATGTTTTCTTGAACTCTTCTCCGGTGACAATGCCTGGTGGTATTGTTGCTATATGTTATCTTTATACGGATATTTCAGAAAAGAAACGGGGAGAAACTCTTTTAAAACGAAAATTGAAAGTTGAGCAGATGGTTTCAGAAATATCAACTGAGATTTTGAATTACCCTTCTTTAGAAAACGCTATTCGTAGTTCACTTCATAAAATGGCATTGTATATTGATGCAGACAGAGTTTCATATCTTGTCAAACGTCATGGAAAAATTTCTTTTTCCTCGGAATGGCGCAGAAGAGATATCCCCCCAATGAAGGCGTTTTATGATGGAGATGAGGATGTTTTTCTCCTTAATTCGGACTCATGGTTTTGTGCCAATCTTGATCGGGGAGAAGCTTTTTCCATAGAAAATAAGATTATTTTGCCTCGGGAGGCCATACATACCTTAAACTTCATGAAACGACATAACGTAGAGTCTCTTCTTGTCATTCCCTATCGTTTTCGTGGAGAGGTGAACGGATTTATCCTTTTCGAGAGAATAGAAAATTATTTTAATTGGTCTAAAGATGAATTATCCCTGTTCAACCTTTTTGCTGAGATGCTTTCAAGCCTTAAAGATAGGGATGCTGCCTATGAAATGCTTCATCAAGATAGAGAGAAGTATCAACGACTTTTTTTACAGCTTCAAGAACCTTTTATGCTTTTTGATGTCTTGTATGACAAATTAGGGCAGTTAGCAGATGTGCGTTTTATAGAAATCAATGAACAGGCCAGACTTTTTTTGGAGAAAAAAGGGTATGGTGATATAGTGGGGCGTTCCCTTTTGGATGTGTTTTCCGTAGAAGATTTAGTTTTTAAAAATGCGATGAAAAATGTTATTGAGACAGGAGAACCGCAAACTTTAAGTTTTAATAGTATGCTTTTAAATTGCACGATGACTCTGAGCTATTTTGTTCCTCAAAAAGGACAATTGGCTATTCTGATTTCTCATATTTCTGAAAGCAGCGAAAAGGGGAGGAAGGCATGATTATTTATAAAGACAAGCAGCAGGTGCAACAAAAATGTAACGCTTCTGATGGAGAGGGGATATTACATTGTCTCTATGCCATTCCCAAAGGGACGGGGTTTTCTGGTAGCTCTTTTTACATGATAGGTACAATGACTTTGGAGGCTGGGGCCTCTATAGGAACACATTTTCACGAAGATGATGAAGAGTGTTATGTAATTTTAAAAGGCAAGGGACGCTATGAAGATAACGATGGTTCTTTTCATGAAGTAAAAGCTGGAGACGTAACTCTGACATTTAGAGGTGAAAAACATAGCCTTGTAAATGTGGATAAAGATCCTTTGGTGTTTTTGGCCATAATCGTTAAATAGGGAAAACAAACAATAGAAGCCAAAGAGAAGGTTTTCACAAGCGAGCCTCCTCTTTGGCTTCTTCTATTTCTTTTTGAACCACGTTGTAAAAAGAGCGTTTCTTTCTTTTTGTATAACTCCATCGACAAGTGATTTAACACCAGGTGAGACATCTTTAGGCATCATTACACCAAAATGTTCTCTTGCAAGTTGAGTGCCGATTTGAATCAACGATGGTATTTTTGATGCATATTCAAGGTAAACTGGTGTCTCTAAGATACATGCATCTATTTTTTTATGTGTAAGCTGGTTAATTATTTCATCCCATGTAGGAAGACTTAATATTCTGCTTTCTGTTAAGGTCTTTCGACCTACGACTTCTCCGGTTTTCCCTTTTAGTACACCTACGGATCGTCCTTTCAAATCGGAAAGTCCAGAAAGATGTTTTTCTTCTAATGACGCTGCCAGTTGCCCACTTGCGACATACCACACGGAGAAAGTAACAAAAGCTGCTCGTTCAGGAGTTTTCGTAACAGGCGAAATGATTAAATCACAATTGGGCCAAGGTCTATCTTTCCAAATGCCTGTGATGGTTTGCTCCTCACCATTTCCCCATTCTAACGGAACAATTTTAAGGTTTACTCCGAGTTTTGTTGCAATGGCGTGCGCCAAATCTACGTCGAGTCCTCTAACAGTTTCACCATTCCAAAAATGGAAACGTCCCCAATCTGAATGATCTATTCCTACAGAGAGGTATCCTGTTTCTCTGATTCTATCGATACGGGTATTTGTTGTACTGCTGAAAGCAACTAAGGAATGTTTTTGAAGGGATGATGCTTTTTTTTCAAGAACTGCAAGGTGTTCTGTGCTCGCAGCGACAGTTGTTGTTTGCTCTTGAATTGATGTGTTAATTGAAAAAAGTTTATTCGACTGATCAATTACTAGCTCTGTCGTCTGTCCAATAGCGTCAGAAACGTTTTCTATTGATGCTACTTGTTCTTGAACAAAACAACTGGCACTTGACAGTTTTTGTAAAATTTCTGTTACTTCGTTAAGCATATGATCAAGACCATCTCGACTTTTTTGCGACTGCGTTTGAGCATCCTGAACAGCACTTTCTGCCGTGTTGATTTTGCTGTATCCGTCTTGTGCGGAATTTTGAATGGCCTGAGCTAATTTCCCTATTTGTGTAGCTGCTTTTGCAGATTCTTCTGCTAATTTTCTTACTTCATCTGCAACAACGGCAAAACCTCGGCCGGCTTCCCCAGCTCTTGCTGCTTCTATAGCTGCGTTGAGGGCCAATAGATTGGTTTGATCTGCAACTCCTGAGATAGCTTTGACAATATTACCAATGTTTTCGCTAACGGAGAGCATTTGTTTTATAGCTTCAGCTACAGAGGCAGTTGCATCAACTACGGCGAGTATTGTTGTTTCTGATCGAGAGGTGAGCGTTCTATTTTCTTCAGCGAGATGGCGTATCGTTTCCCCCTGGGTTGCCATATCAGTTATAAGGGTTGCTGTTTGACGAGATGCTTCTGTCATTTCTTTCAGTTGTTGGTCAGATTCCTGAGCTAGCGCTCCCAGTTCTTTAGCTCCTTGGGCGAGTCCATTAGCATTTTCAGATATGACATCCATTGAAGCTGCGTTATCTGTAATAAGAAGATTCATGTCCTCTGCAATAACATCGAGACTGGCTATTTCGTCCCTAGCTCTTTGTATAAATTCTTCTAAGAGGTCTTTTCGGTCCCTCTCTTGATGTGAAGAAGATTTGAGGGCCGGAAGGGAGTTGCCAGCTGTTTCGGTTTTCCAGAATCGCGAAAAGAAAGATTGGTGACCGGTAGACATGCCTTTTCCCTCCAAAATAAATTAAGTACACAATTAATCATTATATCATAGACCAATAAAAAAAGGAGAACCCCAAGGATTCTCCTGTATCCTGCAACATTATAAATACGATACCGCAGGTTCCTTCTTTACTGGGAAATGGCATTAACCGGGCAAACCGAAACACAGCTGCCACACTCAATGCATGTATCTGCATCGACTTCAGCTTTACCATCAACCATAGAAATAGCTTCTACAGGGCAAGTCCCTACACATGTTTCGCAACCAACGCATGCATCTTTATCTACGACTGCTTTTGCCATCATGTATACCCCCTCTGTATTGAGATAAACCTCACAAGGCGGATTATATAATACTTTAATTGACAAGGCAACTTGTGCCCATTTTATGACCAGAAAATAGCTGGTGGATACTCTGGCTTAGGATCACGAGTGAGAAGATTTTCAAGTTCGTCTCGTGGAGAGGTTCCTTCATAGAGTAAACGGTATATTGCTTCAGCAATAGGGAGTTCAACATGATGCTCTTTGGCCAAATCAATAACGGCCCGGACAGTAAAAGCTCCTTCTGCGACTTGACCGAGGATTTGTTTAGCTTCATCAAGGGATTTGCCCTCTCCTAACAGCTTGCCGAGTCTGAAATTTCGAGAATGGAAGCTATAGCACGTAACTACCAAGTCACCGATACCGGCAAGTCCGGCCAATGTAAGTGGGTGGGCTCCCAATTTTGCTCCGAGTCTCATTATTTCCGCGAGCCCTCGACTGACAAGTGCCGCTGTGGCATTATCTCCAAGATTCATTGCTTTTCCTATTCCTGATGCAATTGCTATTACATTTTTTACAGCTCCTCCGATTTCTACTCCTGCTACATCATTGCCAGTATACACTCTAAAGCAAGGGGCATTAAATAAATTTTGCCAAGATTGTGCTGTTTCAAAAGAAGAAGAGGCTACAATTGTTGCAGTAGGGAGTCCTTTGATAACTTCTTCTGCGTGACTTGGACCGGAGAGTACAGCGTAAAGTGCATCTGGATAGAATTCTTTTACGATCTCACTAATAGGTTTAAGAGTTTTTATTTCTATCCCTTTTGCTACATTACATACTGAATATGGAGTGTTAAAATTTTTTAGGGATGAAAGTATTTCCCGTACTGATTGTGTCGGAATGGCCATGATCCAAAAAGATGATCGTGTGGCGGCTTCTTCCATATCCCATGTAGCATGAATATTCTGAGCCAAAGGTATATCTTTTAGATAGTCGGGGTTCATTTTATTTGTATTGATATATTCAGCTTGCTCCCGTCGTCGACACCATAAACAAATGTCATGTCCATTGTTGGCCAAGACATTGGCGAGGGCTGTTCCCCAGCTCCCAGCGCCGAAAAGAGATAGAGTTGCCACGCTGCATTCCTCCTTACTAAAATTTAAATTTTACTTAACGATCTTTTCTGTAGTAATGTTAGAATATAAAGTATAAACTGAAATAAAATAACCACCTTGGAGGTAGTCTTTTGCAAGATTGGTGGGGCGGAATCCTTTTTCTTCTAGCTTCAGCTGCAGGTCTTTTTTTAGGGAAAGGAACTTTGTATTCTTTATGTCTTTTCCCAGCAGTCCTCCTTCTTTTATTCCCTGCTGTTTCTATATACGGGACAAAAAGAGCAGCTGGGATAATGTTTCTGTTTGCTTCTATATCACTCCCTGCTTATGTTGTTTTAGACGTTTTCCCTTTACAAGCAGCTCTTCCATTATATGCCATGATTTTTTCTATGTACGGCATTACAGAATATCTGAAACGGAAATTATCGAGAAAAGCTTCTGTCTTTCTTGATTGCATAAAGCAGGTTGGTTCCACTTCATCTGTAGAAGAGGCGTGTGTTCCTGCCCTGCAACTAGTTCGCCGTCTTCTGCCTGATTGTGCTCCTGCTATTGCTCTTTACGATGAAAAAAATAAGTTTTTTCGATTAATGAGTGGGCATGATGAGTACACAGGAGAAGGGGTTGATCCCAATGGAACTCTTCCCCTTGGAGACAATATTTGTTCCAGAGTGTTTTTGTCAAGTAAACCGATAGTTGTAGATGATGTAAGGGTAAATCCACTTTATAAGGAAGGATTACCTGGTGCTCGTTCAGAATTGACTGTACCTATTGTTTGGCGAGGTGAAAAAAATGGCGTTATTAATGTGGAATCACGAAAGTTAGGGCGGTTTTCTTCTAGCGATGTAAATAACTTACAATTTTTTGCAGCCATTTTAGGAGAAATTTTCTCGCATTTAATGGCGGAGCAGAAACTGGAGAATAACATTAAAGAGCTCGAGCAAACGAATAGAGCATATCTTTCTGCGCAGAAAGCTTTATCTTGCGCTCTTGATGTAACACGTGAGCAGAAGACGAATCTAGAGCTTTTGATTAAGAAATTTCGGGATCTTTTCGATATAGTACAAGGGATGTCATATTGTCACTCCGTTGAAGAATTATTTCCTTTTGTCTCACAGCAACTTTCGCAGAGATTGGGATATAAAAATGTATATGTATTTTCTCGTCGAAGCTTTTCTAAAGAAATGTCCCTTCAGTCGTGGGTTGGGAAACTTCCTGAAGAATGTAAAAATATAAAAGGTCTTAAACGGGGTATTTTAACTTACGTTTTAGAAACAGGGAAACCTTATCTGGCGACAGATGTTTCTAAAGACGCTCTTTACGTTAATCTCGATAATGATGTTCGCTCAGAACTTATTATCCCTGTGCTTTCTAGCAATGGAACCTGGGGAGCAATTGCTGTCGATGATGACAAAATTGGTGGAATTACCCATCAAGACCAGGAGTTTTTAGGTGTTATAGCTACTCATTTAGCACTTGAGTTGGAAAATATAGAATCTTTCAGATGTCTTAATCTTGAAGTTAATCGTTTAAAGGCTCTTCTTGATATAGTTCAGTCTCTTTCCAATGAAAAGGCGAGTTTTAAACAAGTTTCTAATCATGTCATGAGAATGTTGACTTCTGTTTTTAGTTATGAGAAAGTAACAATTTTTGCTGTAGAAAAGAAAGAGGTAGAGCCTCCGTTCCTTAGGGCTTTAGCCTCTAATTTTGTGGGCATGTCTGATCTAGACCATTTTTCAGAAAGGCTTCATGATATTGGAGGTGGTCAGGTTGCTCGATGTGTAGAGCTAGAGCAGATTATTAATACACCGGATCTTAAAAAGTCTCCTTATTACGTTAATCTTTCTTCTAAAAATACGACATCCCAACTTGACGTTCCTATTATATTCGGAGGGGAAGTCTACGCTGTTATTTCAATAGAGAGGAATAGCCCCTTTGAAAAAAGCGATGAAGACTTTTTTATGATTCTTTCTCGTCATTTGGGAGCTCTTTTAGCTTTGCAGAAAATTTTCGAAGATATGAAAAGAAAGGCACTTGTTGATGATTTAACTCAACTTTGGAATCGTCGTTTCCTTTCGATGCGCCTTGCAGAAGAGCAATCTCGGTACGAACGAAATGGTGAAGTGGTTAGTGTGGTTATGGTTGATATGGTTGATTTTAAGAAGATCAACGATACGTATGGTCATATTGCTGGAGATAAAGTTTTAAAAGTTTTTGCTTCTCTCTTGGGTGATTCTATTCGAGCTGGTGATATAGCTGGTAGATTTGGTGGAGACGAGTTCCTCTTGATATTACCAGGAACCAGCAAAGAACAGGCAATCTATCTTATAAAACGTTTGCAACGTAATCTTACACTACTTAGTATAAAAGGTGTTGAGAGTGAGATTTCTGCTGATTTTGGTATAGCAACTGTTCCGGAAGACTCTTTCTCTCTTCATGAAGCGTTGAAGATTGCTGATAACAGAATGTATGAAAGCAAGGAAGAGCGAAGACGTCTGAAGACAGACCGAAAGGAAGAATGAAACATTTATGGAAAATGGACGTTTACCAGTGAAATTACAAAAAGTACAAGAGAAGGTAAGTGAAACCCTTACGGAGAGTCTTGATTTCATAGCTTCACTTCGTGAAGATGAATTAGAGCACCTGCATGAAGTGAGGATGAAACGTGCCAGCTTGCAGAAAGAGTTAGAGGATGTCATTATTGCCTCTCAAAATGCTGAAGAAGAATATAGAAAATCAAGAATGGAGCTGATGGAAGCTTCCAGGTCCAACAATAAGCAGTGTGAGCAGGATGCTTATAATAGAGCAGCTCATCTTATGAAAATTAGAGGGGCTTTTGAAGAAAGAGAAAAAAGCCTTTGTCGGATGCGAGACGATCTTGATAGAGAAGAACGAAGAACTGAGAATTTCCTTGAACGTAGTGAACATGTTGCTAACCGCTTCAGGGTAGCTTTGGAATTTATTTCATCTAATATTGACGAAGCGTTGGGGGCAAGTGAAAATTACGATTTGAATAGTATGAAGATGGCATGTCAGTTAGCTGAAAGAGAGAGTCGGGCCTTGGCACGAGATTTGCATGATGGTCCAGTACAACGGTTTTCAAGTGCCGTATTACAACTAGAGACAGCCCAAGAGTATATTAAGGGTGGGGATATTAACGAGGCTGTTTCTGAGTTGGAAAAAACAAGAAATCAGATTCAGGAAGCTTTAGGTGATATTCGCGCTCTTCTTTTTCAACTTAACCCGACAGGGCTTTCAGAAGGCCTGGATTCAGCTCTTGATCGTTTGGCAAAACAGGTTTGGAGTTCCGGAGGACCAGAGGTTTGTGTTCGTATTGAGGGAGATCAACGTAACGTTCCCCTTTCATTTAGAAGACCTATTTTCAAAATTATCCATCAAGCTGTTGCTAATGCGTTTCTTCACGGAAAAGCCAGAGAGGTTTCTGTTCGAATCGATATATTAAATGATGTTATGAGGGTTCGTATTTCAGATGATGGTAGAGGCTTTGATGTAAAAAAAGAACGAATGCAAGCTGCTGAAAGAGGTTCATATGGTCTTATTAGCATGGAAGAAAGGGCAATGATGATCGGAGGAAATTTAAGAATTGAAAGTGAACCTGGTCGCGGAACGGCTATCCATTTAAGTGTTCCCCTTTCAATTTTTTCAGAGAAATAGTAAAGAAAAAACCCCGTTTGGGATATTTTCCCAAACGGGGTTTTATTTTACGTTAATATCAGCGAGGCATATAATTTTAGCTAGCTTTTTTTGAAGCTTTTTTTCGCTCTTGAGAATCAAGAATAGCTTTTCGTATTCTGATTGATTTAGGTGTTACTTCAACAAGTTCTTCATCAGCAATCCATTCCATGGCTTTTTCAAGAGACATTTTACGCGGTACATCAAGCTTAATTGTCATATCTTTTGTAGCCGAGCGATGGTTTGTCGCTTGTTTCTTTTTAGTCGGATTACACGGAAGATCCCCTGGTCTTGAGTTTTCCCCGACGATCATTCCCTCATATACAGGATCGCCAGGTTCTATAAAGAGAGTCCCTCGTTCTTGAAGGTTTTCAAGCTGGTAACTTGTAGCTTCTCCTGTATCAAGACTGACCATACTTCCACGATTGCGTGGTGAAATTTCTCCAGCCCATTCGCCATATCCAGTAAAAATGGTATTCATGATTCCCAGCCCTCTTGTATCCGTCAAAAATTCTCCTCGGTATCCGATAAGACCTCGAGTAGGAATTTGGAATACGAGACGTATAAGACCTGTTCGCGTATTTTCCATAGAAAGAAGTCTGGCTTTTCTTCTAGAGAGTTTTTCAAAAACAACTCCCTGATACTCTTCAGGAACGTCAATAGTAAGTTCTTCCATAGGTTCCAACAGGCGATCATTTTCATTTCGTGTAATTACTTCTGGTTTCGATACACAGAATTCCATTCCTTCCCGTCTCATTTCCTCTATGAGAATAGAAAGATGTAGCTCACCTCGTCCAGAAACCTTAAGACCGTCAGGACGTCCTATATCCTCTACGCGGAGAGCTACATTGACATGCATCTCTCTTTCAAGTCTTGCTTTTAATTGTCTGAGTGTAATGGGTTGTCCTTCTCGTCCTGAAAAGGGTCCGTTATTTATAAGGAAAAACATAGAAACAGTTGGTTCTTCTATAGCCAATGGCTGAAGAGTTTTGCCTTCAATCTCTGGCGAACAGAACGTATCTCCAATGTTGATTTCCTGTGGACCAGATATCCAGACAATGTCACCAGCAGATATCTCTTCAACTTCTTGGCGGTCAAGACCGCGAGTAATCCACATTTTGACGGATCGAGTCTCTTCTTTCCCGCAGACTTCCCATTCGCCACTTTTATTGGCGACATCTTTCCATTTTGTTGAGTAACGAATGAAGTCTTCTCCCTTTCGAAGCGTTCCTTGAAGAACTTTTCCACACCCAATACGGCCTGTATATTCATTCCATGCTAAGGTGCTAACCTGCATCAGAAAAGGGGAATGAGGATCGACATGCGGTGCAGGTACATAGTCAATTATTGTTTCGAAGAGAGCATTCATCCCTTCGTGAGGATCTTTTTCAAGATCTCTTACTGCCCAGCCATCAAGGCCGGAACCGTAAAGAATAGGGAAATCAACCTGTTCTTCTGTCGCTCCGAGTTCAATAAACAGATCAAATGTCTGATTTAATACAACTGTTGGATTCGCATTAGGCCGATCTATTTTGTTTATGAAAACTATGGGGCGAAGTCCCATAGCCAGAGCCCTCATAAGAACATAACGTGTTTGCGGCATTGGGCCTTCATTGGCATCTACTAATAAAAGGACAGAGTCAACCGTTGAAAGAATACGTTCCACTTCTCCTGAGAAATCGGCGTGGCCTGGGGTGTCGATAATATTTATAAGGTAATCTTTCCATTCTACGGTGCAGTGTTTGGCCCTTATGGTAATGCCTCGTTCCCTCTCTATTTCATTGCTATCCATTACTCTTTCTTCTACGTGTGCCCCTTTTCGGAATACTTGAGCGGATTTAAATATAGAGTCGATAAGTGTCGTTTTGCCATGATCGATATGTGCGATAATAGCGAGATTTCTAATCTTTTCTGCTTGAACCATTCATAACAACTCCCTGGAATATGCAGTTTCCTAAAAATAGCTTGAGACAAACGAACATAATACTCTAATTTCCAAAGAGTAGCAAGTCCAAGCTCTATGTTCTCTTTTGGTTAACAGCAAAAGAAGGTTATAAAAATACCTGTAGATAGAACTACGGAGTGAATTTAGAAAACTTAACGGTTATTTTTTAACTTTGATTCAAGAATTGAATGAATTTGTTCCCACGTAGGAATTCCTTCATAAATTTTTTCTCCTTCGAGTATCCATGCGGGAACATTTCCTTTAATATTATAGCGGACATTGTCGATAAGAGATAAGATGTTACGTGGATCGACCATCGTTATTTCTATTTCAGCTCTATAGTGTTCTTTAATTCGTGTAAGAAGAGGCCCTAAGGTTTCATATTGTCGTTCTTGTGGCGATGTAGCTTTTTCATCTTCACCGTAAGGTGTTCCGCCACAACAACCCACGGCAAATCGCCTTTGCTGTATTATGATTTTTAAGGTTTTAACCATTTAAATACCCCCTCTCTGTACATTTATTACATCATATCACTTTGATTATAAATGTGATAGAGGGCAAAATGTATGAAAAGGAAGGTCGTAAATGAAGGAACAGGCAATTCTTCAATCTATAGACGTCGATGATCATTTAGGCTTGCAACTTTGGTCCCGAGGAGCAGTCCCTCGTCTTGTTATATATAATAAAGGGAAAGATAGTGGCAAGACAGTGCGTTTCTCTTGGCTGGAAGGAGAGAATAAATCTATATCTCTCAAAAGAAAAGACGGGAAAATCGAAAAATATTCCCTTGCCCAGCTCTTGCCAGTTATTCAAGAGCTTCTCTCTACTGAAGCAGCAATAGTTCCTTTTAAAATGTTAGTTTGGAAAACAGCTCTCCTTTTCTCTGATTATCTTCATGAACCCAAAGTGCTCATATCTCGAGAAGATCGTGCCCTTTTATCTGAAGAAAAACGTCAAAGTCTCTGGCTTGCTGATATGGAGGAACAAATTTTTTCTCCCTCTTTTCCTCTTGCGAAAGAAGAGGCGCATCTTGAAGAAAAAATAGAAGGTATACATATAGGTGATGATCGCTCCGTTGTGGCTCTTCGGGCAAAGGGAATAACGAGACAGTTAGCTTCTTGCAATCCTGAACGCTGGTATCGCCATCTTTATTTTTCAGCAGTTGCGTTGCTTTTAGGTTTCTCTCTTTCAGAAGAAGTAGCGTCAGAACTTTCAGACCACCTTTGGCAGAGACCAACAACTACAGATGGCGATGTTTGGGGAAGTCTTCGTCAGCCTGCGCTTATAGCAAAAGAGATGAGTTTGCCCCTTTTGTCTTTTCAACAGAAAATAAAAGCTTTTACTCGTCATTGGGAGGTTGTTCAAAATATAACCAGAGAGGAAAATTACGATAGCGTTGATTTCCTTTTGAAGCAGGGGTATAAGCGAAAGAGAAGAGTTGATTTTCCCCAAAAGGCGTTAGGAGACGTCCCTTACACGGTGACAATATGTGAAAATGTTGAAGATGATTTAATTGCCTTTTGTCTCAAACCATTAATGGCAACAGCACGTCATAAAGAAGAGCGTATGTATAAAGTGAGTTTGAGCAACTTTGAAAAGGCCCTGGGTCATGATTCTGCTGGAAGTTCTCAAGACGAATTTTTTACTATAGCTTCCTTGGTAAAAGCTACAGATTTTAGCTTTTGGCTTAAGAATGTAAGACAAATTGTAGAGCCGGTGCTCTCTTCTCCGTTATAAGTTTTATAAATCAAACAGCCATGGCTTTTTTGTGGTATGATCAACTATTAACTCTTAGGAGGTGAAGAGTGAATGGTGGAGAAAAAGAGTGGTTGTGTTGTTCCTGCTGCTGTAACTGAGGAACATGAACACGAAAAAGATGCAGGCAAAGATTTAGCCATTGCAAAGGAGGAGAGCTCAATGACAATTATGGTTGGCAGAAAAGCTCCTGATTTTACTGCTCCAGCGTATCATAATGGAACATTTACATCCGTTAAATTGTCGGATTTTGCCGGGAAATGGGTTTTGCTTTGTTTCTATCCTGGAGATTTTACCTTTGTGTGAGCTACAGAAGTGTCAGCAGTTGCTGACAGATATGAGGAATTTAAAGAGTTGGGTGTTGAAGTTATTTCGATTAGTGTGGACAGTCAATTTGTACATAAAGTATGGAATGATACGGAGCTTTCAAAAATGGTAGATGGCGGAGTTCCGTTCCATATGGCTTCAGATGGTGGAGGAAATATAGGAAGAGCTTATGGGGTGTATGATCCAGATGCTGGAGTAAATGTACGAGGCCGTTTTATTATAGATCCAGACGGTGTCATTCAGGCGATGGAAGTGCTTACTCCGCCTGTAGGACGTAATGTTGATGAAACAATACGACAGATTAAGGCTTTTCAATTGGTGAGAAAAACTGGTGGATCTCAGGTTACACCTTCTGGGTGGCAGCCTGGTGGAAAAGTTCTTGAGCCTGGAATTGATCTTGTTTCTAAGGTTTGGGAGAAATGGAATCCGCGAGACGTCTATAAAAAATAATATTATATATAGACTAAGAAAGGGATGGGGAAAATTTTCCCCATCCCTTTCTTAGTCTTTCTTAATTTTTAAACCATTTTTCATAAAGTTCTTTTCGATTTTCAACAACAACTTTATCAAGAACGATCTTTAAATCTTGTGCCCCTTGGGGTAAAGCTATAGCATATTTTTCTGTAGTTAGCATATCTCCCAATAGCGTAAGCATGTTATTCTCTTTTATTGCATTAAGAACAATGACGCCATCTGTTAAAACAGCATCAACCTCTCTGTTAAGAAGTGCTAGTACTGCTTTATCTGGAGTGGGGTAAGAAATGGTGTGGGCTGCAAGTTCTTTTTTTGCTGTGTCGTAGCTTGTAGAGCCAGCTACAACTCCTATCTTTTGTCCAGTGAGATCCAAAATATGACTGTAGTTGTCCTCTTTTCGAACGAGAAGTCTTTCTCCTGTGTAGAAGTACCACTCAGAAAAATTACATACTTGTGCGCGGGTTTCCTTTACTGTTATTGATGCAATCGCAATATCAAATTTTGTCCATGGATAATCAGAGTACCAGGAAAGGGCGATAAGACCATCCCAAGAAGCTCTGATAAATTGCACTTTTACTCCTAATTCATTTGCTATACGTTTTCCCAGATCAATGTCAAACCCTTTAAATTCTCCATCCTCTTCAAAGGAGAAGGGGTAGTAGTCGAAATCGGGAATAGCGATAATAATTTTTTCCCGTTGCATAATTTGGTCCATTTGTGTGCTCCCCCATGCCAGAGAACTCATCAAAAGAACTAAAAAGACGAGTGGAAAACTTAAAAATCTTTTTCTCATGTCGAACACCCCCTTATCAAATTAACTTCTTAGTCCTGAAATAAATATTATGGCGATACAGATAGGTGCAATGTACTGGAGAATAAAAAGCCATGTTTTGGTAAGTGGAAAAGAGTTTTCTGACAGATTATTGATTTCCTCTTTTGCAATATTATGTATTTTCCAGCCTAGGAAAAGAGAGATGAAGAACCCACCTAAAGGCATGAGAAGATTTGAGGCAAAAAAATCTGCGGCGTCAAGAAAAGATTTTCCGAAGAGATTAATGGGGACCGCTCCTTGTGAAAGGGCTGAAGGAATGCCTGCAATAGTAATGATAATTCCGAGAACAAGAGTGGCGCGCGACCTTTTCCAGCCAAAGTTGTCTATAAAATAAGATGCAACTACTTCTAAAAGAGATACGGAAGAGGTGAGGGCCGCAAAAAAGAAGAGAATAAAGAATAAAGCAGACCATAAAAATCCAGCTGGCATTTTTGCAAAAACAACAGGTAAAGTTATAAAGGTTAAACCTGCTCCCGCCGCAGGTTCCATGTTAAAAGCAAATAGAGAAGGGAAAATAATAAGGCCGGCCATAATTGAAATAAGAAGAGTGAGAAAGCATATTTGAGCACTTGATGAAGGAATATTCGAATCTTCTGGTAGATAACTTCCGTATATGATCATTGCTCCTATCCCCAGAGATAAAGAGAAGAATGCCTGCCCAAGAGCAGCAAGAAGAACTTCTCCTGTTATTTTTGTAAAGTCGGGCTTGAGGAAAAAAGAAAGTCCCTTTGAGGCTCCTGGAAGGGTGACAGATCGTAGAATAAGAATTAACATAAGAATGAAAAGTGCAGGCATGCAGATTTTACAAAGACGTTCAATACCACCGCCAACGCCGTTATACACGACAAAAATCGTTGCCGCCATAAAAAGTACCTGATAAAAAATGACAGACCCAGCATTTGATACAAAAATTTCGAATGTCTTAGCGATTTGGCCACTGCTACTGTGAGATGTTAAACCGGTGAAAGATTTTATGAAGTAAGCTATAGTCCAGCCGCCGATTACACCATAATACGAAAGTATAATAAATGCGGCTATAACGCCGAGCCAGCCAACAATAGACCATGCTCCTCCTCCTAAGGCCTTAAATGATCCTACAGCGTTGAGTTTCCCGCGGCGGCCTATAACTATTTCTGCCATCATGAGAGAAATTCCGATAGAAAAGACAAGGAGAGTATAGACTAGCACAAATGCGGCTCCACCGTATTGCCCCGTTATGTAGGGGAAACGCCAAATACTTCCGAGACCAATGGCAGAACCAGCTGCTGCTAAGATAAAACCCAGCTTGCTACCCCATTGTTCTCGTTCCGATATTTCTGGCATTATGCAACCTCCTTTTTTGAATTGTATATTTAAGTGTGTTAATTTTATTATTATAATATATAAAATATATTTGTATCTATAAAAAGTAAATATATACAAAAAAGATAAAATTGTTTGTTGCGGGGGATTGTCAATGGAAAAACTGCACGTAGGAACATGCTCGTGGAGTGATCGTTCTCTTTTAGAGAGTGGTTGGTACCCTCATTTTGTTTCAAATTCAGAAAATCGTCTCCGTTTTTATTCGGAAAGGTTTTCAACTGTTGAAGTAGATAGTACTTTTTATGCTCTTCCTCATGAATCATCTGTATATCGATGGGTTGTACAAACACCGCCAGGTTTTATTTTTAACATAAAGGCGTATGGCCTTTTTACATATCACAAGGTTTCATACAATAGTTTGCCCCAATGGATTCGTAACGAATTACCCCAACCTGTGCATGGTCAGCGAATACAGCATCAAAATGTTCCTTTCCCCCTTCGTCGTGCTTTATGGAAACAATTTGTTACTCTTGTAACGCCACTTCATCAGATGGGAAGGTTGGGGTACATCCTTTTTCAACTTCCACCATGGTTTAAATATTCTCGCCCAGCTTTAAAATATTTTGAGCGTTTGGCGGAGATAACTCCTCCTTTCAAAGTAGCAATAGAGGTTCGTCACCGAAGTTGGTTTAATAAGGGGCGAAATGATTTAGAAATCCTTTTGAGAGATAGTAATATGGCTTATGTTATCGTAGATGAGCCGCAGCTTTCATGGACGGTTCCCGCTGAAAGGCTTGTTACTGCGACGTGGGGAAGCGTCATACGTTTTCATGGCAGAAATGCAGAAATGTGGCAGAAGAAGGGAGCATCAGTACAAGAACGTTTTAGTTATCTTTATACAAACGAAGAGTTAACAGAATGGAAGGGATCTATAGAAAATATATCGCAAGATGTAGCTGTAACTTTTATAATGTTTAATAATTGTTATAAAGATTACGCTGTGCAAAATGCTTTGGAGATGCAACGTGTGCTTGGATTACGTTCATTTGTTCCCACTGCTGTCCAAAAAAAGCTAGATTTTAATGATGAAGATAAATAGACATGTAGAACAAGCGGGATTTTTCAAAAATATGCAATAACAGTAGAAAATGACTTGTTTTGCCCTTAAATAGTTCTTCAGAACCTTCCAGTGCCTGAGATGGGACTGTGAGGCTTTTGCGCTTTGCTAAAAACGAATATAGAATATAAATGTAATAAAAGGTCGTCGAAGGAGGGGATGGGAAAATAAGTGTAATGGAACCTTCTACGCACGAACAACTGAATAGCAATAAATCACAGGAAGAAATTCCTGTAATAATCCCACTAGGGAAAAGAGTCCGGCGAGCAATCCGGAACAAAAGAAAATGAAGAGGGGCATAGCGAAAAGGTATGTCCCTCTTACATTTTTTGTATTTTAGAGTGGAGCTGTATAGATAAAGTAAAGACCTGCAATAAGAATAAGAACACCGCAAATATAATTGACTCGTGTCAATGCCTTGGATTTTTCGTCCCATTTTAAAAACTTAGAAACAAAGTCTGTTGATGTTCCGGCTATGACAATAACTGAGCAGTGTCCAATAGCGTAAAAGGAGACAAGTAGAAGAGCAAATGGCAGATTTGTTGTTGCTGTTTTTATTGTTAGGGCCAAAAGCGGAGCAACGTATGCAAAACTACACGGCCCAAGGGCCAGTCCGGAAAGGACTCCAAGTATAAGTGCCCCCAGAAGTCCCTTGTTTTTGTTCGCTTTGATCTCTTTTTGCCCGAACCATGGAAGGGTAATAACATTTAAAAGATGGAGCCCTATGAGAAAGAAAACTCCAGCAACAAAGTAATTCGTATACAAACTAATGTCTGTCATTAAAATTCCGGTAGATGTGAGTACCATTCCGATAAGCGCCAAATTAACAAAAATCCCTGCTGAAAAAGCTAAAGAAATAGCAAAAGCACTCGCTCTTTTTGCAGTTCGTGTGCTTTCGATATACCCCACAACAAGAGGTATAGTAACAAGATTGCAAGGGCTCAGCAAAATGCTGAAAATGCCCCAAATAAAGGCGGCCATTAAAGCAAGCCCGCTTGATGCATGGAGGGTGCTGTAAATTGATTCAAATAGATGCAGCATTTTATTCTCCTTCTTGTTACTTCTTCTTTATTTGGATACCATATTCTTCTAACTTCTTAAGAATATCCTCTAAAGGCATAAAACCCACTTCTTTTCCTAAAATATTACCTTGTCCATCTTCAAAAACGAGAGTGGGGACGTATCGTACTTCATATTTTTTTGCCAATTCCGTATTTTGCATAACATTAATCTTCTTGACCTGAACGTATTCTCCGTATTGCAGTGTGAAATCGTCCAAAACCTTGGACATCTGAACACAGGCTGGTCACCCTGCTGCACTTATATCTATAATTAAAGGAAGAGTAGCAGGTACTTTTGCTATAGTCTCAGTCTGCACTTTCTCCACCTTTGTTCCGCGTAAATAAAATATTCCTGCTATTGCTAGAAGAAGTAAGGTAATGATTGTTATCTTACGTAACATAGAAAATAACACCTCCTTTTATGATGTCGATTATACGGGACTTTGGGTACCCGTCAAGAGTATGTTCGCAGAATAAAAGAAACGGAAGCGTGTAAAATTTGGTATGATACTTTAGAAAATTTTTTTGTAACGCATGGAGGCCTAACTATGAATTCAGAAAATCTCTATCTTTTAGCTCAAGAGAGGAAAGAACATCTTGTTGCCTTGAGACGAAATATCCACAAGCATCCAGAATTGGATTTTAACTGTGAAAATACGGCCCAGCTCGTGGAAAAAGAACTTGATGCTCTTGGAATCGAACACTATAGAGCTGCGAAAACAGGTGTTGTTGGAATTCTCCGAGGGCAAAAAAAGGGTAAAACTATTGCCTTCCGCGCTGATATGGATGCCTTACCTGTTTCTGAAAAAAATGAGGCTTCTTATGTTTCTGAAATTGAAGGGTGTATGCATGCATGTGGACATGACGTACATACAGCTTCTCTTCTTGGGGCGGCGTCTTTATTGACAGATTTTCGTGATAATTTGTCGGGAACTGTAAAATTCTTTTTTCAACCTGCTGAAGAGACAGATGGCGGAGCTTTGCCCATGATTGAAGAAAATGTAATGGACTCACCGAAGGTTGATGCCGTATTCGGACTTCATTGTGATCCCCAATTAGAAGCTGGAACTGTTGGCGTTGGGTATGGAAAATTCAGGGCTGCTTCTGATATGTTTCATATTATCATTCATGGAACGGGTAGTCATGGTGCTCAACCTCATCGTGGAATAGATGCAGTGGCCATTGGTTCCGAGATGGTTGCGTCTCTTCAGCAAGTTGTGAGCAGACGTTCTTCTCCTTTTGATCCAGTCGTTATTACCGTTGGTTCTTTTCATGCAGGTACAGCAGGTAATATTATTGCCGATAGAGCTGAAATGCGGGGTATTATTCGCACAATGGATCCTGACACACGCATATTTACCAGAGCCTTGGTTCGACGTATTGTACAGAATATTCCAGATGCTTTGGGAGCAATAGGTGAAATTAACTTTACTGAAGGTTATCCGAGTCTTATCAATGATGAAGAGATGACAAACCTCGTGGCAGAGTGTGGTCGTCAGCTACTTGGTGCGGCAAATGTCCAGGTTATGAAAGAACCTGAAATGGGTGTCGACGATTTTGCATATTTTCTTCAAAAAGCACCAGGAGCCTACTTCCTTTTAGGAACGGGAAATAAAGAGAAAGGGTTTACTCATCCGCTTCATAGCCCATACTTTGATGTCGATGAAAAATGTCTTCCAATAGGTGCTGCCATTTTGGCTGCAGTCGCTCTTCAATTCCTTAACTAAAAATAGAGGAGCGACTATAGTTGTCACCAAAAGAAATCAAAGAGCATGCCGATAGGGAATCCATAGAGTTTCTTATTGGCATATCTGCTATATAATTTTCGTTTAGCTTCATCCAAAGCTTGTGATGTTATTCCTGTCCGCATAGAAAGAGAGGCTTCCACAAAAGCAGACAATTTATCACATACCTCGATAATCTTTCCATCGACAGGATTAAATTCATTTTTGTTTAGAGAGTTTTCCATCTCCTCTGACAGAAATATTTGAGGTGAAGGTTGGTCGTTAGGCCAGATGCGATTGGAGAATTCGTTTTCAGTAAAATAACGAATTTCTCGTCTCCACCCAGAGGGAAGCAGCGGGTAAATTTTTTCTTCCATAGCTTGCTGCTCATATTCTTTAATGAGATCATCTAAACCTTCAACGGAGTTTTTTACAGGAGAAATAATGTCTCGTGTAAGTACTTCCGGAAGATCGTGAAAAAGGCCTCCGTAAAAGTTGTTATATTGTCTACGGGGGCATGCACCTATTTCAATAGCGATAAAATATGAAAGTATGGCAACAATGAGAAGATGCCCCAGAACGGATGTTTGAGGAATTCTGGGAGTTTGAGCCCATCTCTTTTGAAAGCGGAGTTGTCCCACAAGAGCGGTGAAACCGTATATCCCTTTTTGTGTGTCCGGAAGCTCTCTATTCATTAGCATTGTCTGTACGGCCCTGAGATCGTTATGTTCTTCTATCTGTCTGTTTATTTCATCTCTTGTTGCATCTATGCCGTATAGTGGTTTGCTCCATTCATAAATGTAATCGAATTCCCACTTTGTTGCGAGATAGTGAGCAGCGCGAAGAATCTTGCGCTCTTTGTTTGATTCAGGATTATCTAAAAGATAGTGTTGAAAACGGTTAAAAAAGTCCGTAGAGAGGGCTTCTATGTCACTTCGTAGACGTTCTACCACCCATGAATTCAGCTTATATCTTTCACTTCTATGGGCCATGAGTTTATGAAAAACAGGAGGTTTAATATCCGTAAGAATAACACGATGTAGAAATTCAAAAATACCTCCTTCAATCAAAGTATGCCAGTCTATAGATGTTCCGTGATCTTCCTCTTCTCGGGCAATAACATAGGCAATGATCATTTTATGTGCTTGTTTGGCCAACTCTGTAAACTGCACCGGCCTTGGATGGTCATTCCATCTTTCGATACTTGCTGCGGAAAAAACTTTTTCGATTAATGAACGACTAATCATGCCTAATCTTATTCCTCCCGTCTAAATCATGATTGGCATACTATTAAGAATTATAACACCTCTTGAGAGAAGCTTAGAGCAAAGGTACAATTCTGTTGTATGCACGAGTTTTTATACAGGAGGGACTTTTATGAAAGCAATAATTCATGCCACTATTGAAACTATGACTGGTAAGCCCATTGAAAATGGAACTGTTCTTTTTAATGAATCAGAAATTGTAAGCGTAGGAGAAAGTTTGACTCTTCCTTCAGACGTTGAAATTATTGATGGAACAGGAATGTACGTAACTCCTGGGCTTATTGATGCACATACCCATCTTGGTGCTTTTATACAAGGTTATCCGGAGAGTATGTCAGATGGGAACGAAATGACAAATCCTCTTACGCCTCAATTGCGGATTCTTGATGCCATTTATCAGGATGATCCTGGTTTCAGCGAGGCTCTCTCTGGAGGAGTAACATGTGTTCAAATTTTACCTGGAAGCGCCAATGTTATTGGGGGAGAAGGAGCAATTGTCAAAACATGTGCAGATGTTGTTGATAGAATGGTTGTTCGCGCTCCTTCTGGGATGAAGGCTGCTCTTGGTGAAAACCCAGTGCGTGTGTATGGCGGAAAAACGAATATGCCTATGACACGTATGGCTAACGCTTCTTTAATGCGTCAGGCACTTAACGATGCTCATAATTATCAGGGGAAAAAAGAGCAAGCTGAAAAAAAGGGAGAATTTTTTGAAAAGAATCTTGGTATGGAAGCATTACTCCCAGTAATTAACAGAGAATTGCCTCTGCGCATACATTGCCATCGTTCTGATGATATTGCTACTGCAATTCGAATTGCAGAGGAATTTAATATTCTTTACACAATCGAACATTGTACAGAGGGGCATCTTATAGCATCTTATTTAGCTGAAAAAAATATTATGGCAGCAATTGGCCCCACTCTTACCGGTAAACCCAAGCTTGAGTTAAAGAATGCATCATGGCAGACTTTGACAACTTTATATAATGCTGGAGTCCATTTTTGCATCATAACAGACCATCCTGTAATTCCTATTGATCAGTTCTATGTATGTGCAGCTCTCGCTTTTAAAGCAGGGTTACCTCGAGATATTGCCTTGAAGGCTATTACTATTTTTGCAGCAGAACATTTAGGTATTGCAGACAAAGTAGGTACCCTCGAAAAAGGCAAAGATGCAGATATCGTTTTATGGGATGGAGATCCCCTTGATGTACGGTCTCATGTACTTAGAACGTTTATAGAGGGAAGAGAAGTTTATTCAAAAGAGTAAATAAAGATGAGGGCAGAAAAAATTATTTTTGCCCTCATCTTTATTTTAGGCTGATTGTAAGACTATCTTCCCAGCAAAGAATCCGGCGCCAAGACCGTTATCAATATTCATAACGGCAACGCCGGAAGCGCATGAATTTAACATTGTTAGAAGAGGGGCCATGCCTGCTAAATTAGCTCCATACCCTGTGCTTGTGGGAACTCCGACGACAGGACATGATACAAGACCTGCGAGAACACTAGGGAGAGCACCTTCCATACCGGCTACAGCAACAATAGCTTTTGCTGACTGGAGGGTTTCTACATGGGCAAGAAGTCTGTGAAGACCTGCTATTCCCACATCGTAGAGTCGTTTCGGAACACATCCCATATATTCAGCCGTAACTGCTGCTTCTTCAGCAACAGGAACATCACTACTACCGGCAGTTACGACTACAAGCCCTGGCTTTTTTCCCATATCTCGACGTCTTATTCCAATCATACGAGCTTTTTCATGATATTGAGCATCCTCAAGAAGAGATTTTACAATGTCGAATTGATGTGTTGTTGCTCGTGAAAAAAGAACGTTTTCTTGTGTTTCCGAAAGAGCCTTAGCTATTTGTTGAAGTTGTTCGTCACTTTTGCCGGGACAGTAGACGATCTCAGCAAAGCCTTTACGCAGGGCTCTGTGTGTATCAAGTTTAACTTCTCCTAGATCTTGAAAGGGAAGGCTTTTTATTCTTTGAATAAATAGATTCTGATCTATGGCTCCATCCATGAGTTGACGTGTAAGGTTTCTAAGATCTCCGTCATTCATATTAATCACCAAAACTTTCTGTTAGGATGTAGAAATTGTACTTTATCAATAGAGGATAAAACAAGGAGGCGTATTATATGTCAGAGAAGGTATATCGTGCCTTTTCTTTTTTTCCGGAACATAATGGCAAAAAAGACCTGATGGTAGTTTGGGTTCCTCTTCGAGCTGAACGAATACGAGTTGCTCCTTATTCCATTTTACTTGATGATTATGATCATATCCCCAGAAACGTTCTTTCGCTTGCCAAGGGGTATTGCGATGAATTTTTTGGACTTGACGAACTTAATCTTTTTAAAATTTTTATGAAGGAAAAACGGGAGATAACAGTATTATACGATGAGTATGACCTCCCTCTTCAATGGCAAGATGGAGAGGGTAATCCTTCTTGTCCAATAAGATACTCGCCAAATTGGCAAAAAGTTTTTTCGGTAAAAGGAAATGAAGTTATAGATCTTCCTTTTGAAGTCGATGGATACAGTAAGAAATAAAATGTTTTAAAACAGGGGGAACCGGGGAGAGGGTGGTCTCCCCGGTTTCGTTGTTGGAGGACGGTTGGGGATGCCGCCCTCTCTATGCGTAATATCTTACTTGGTGGAGTAAGGCTTCATTGAGTCTTTATAAATGGTTCGAATAACTTCTTTTGATGCTGGTACAGGTGCAATCGCGAGCAACCCATCAAGGGACGGTGTTGTCATGGCCAATTCGGTGAGACGATCAAGGTCGTTCTCTGTATATCCTTCATCGGCAAGTTTAGATGTTACTCCCAGAGAGTAGAGCCATTTTTCTACGGAGAGGGCTACCTTTTCACCCTCTGCCGGAATTCCTTTTAATCCATCGACAACAGGGGCAAAAAGAGCGGCAAGTACTTCTGGCTGTGCCGGATAGATTTGTTTTAAAACGGCTGGAAGAAGCATAGCTAACCCCAAGCCGTGAGCTAAATCTGGTTTTACAGCAGAAAGAGGATGCTCAAGAGCATGAGTGAAATGAAGAAGCCCATTATCAAAACTTACACCTGCAATTAGAGATGCGTAGAGCAGGAAATAGCGGGCAGTTAAGTCTTCAGGATGTTGTAATGCCTGAGGAAGATATGTTGCAACAAGACGTACTGTTTCTTGAGCTAAAAGTATGGAGTAGGGGCTTGCTGCTGCCGATGTCGCTGCTTCCACAACGTGGTTGACTGCATCGATAGAGACGTAACGAGTCTGGTCTGGAGATAGACCAGTCATGAGAGCTGGATCATCAATAGCATACAACGGATAGATGCAATCGTAAGCAATCGCTGGCTTATATTCTTTTTCAGGAATACTCACTACGGCAAATCGGTCAACTTCTGTACCTGTTCCGTGGGTGAGGTTTATAGCAATAACAGGAGCGGCTTTTGTTGGCGCAAATTTCAACTCATATAAAGAACGAGCATTTTCTTGGGGATATTCCAGAAGTATAGCTGCGCTTTTACCTGCATCTATGGGGCTTCCACCGCCTATAGCTATAACTGCCTGTGCTCCAAAATCGCGTGCTATCTGTGTTGCTTCGTCTACAGCATCTGCTGTTGGGTTCGGTGTTATCTTATCGTAAAGTACATGTTCGATGCCATGCTTATTAAAAGCGTCGCTGACATAATTCCAGGCACCTGTTTTTTTATATGATCCGCGTCCTGTAACGCAGAGAACCTTTTTTATTCCCTGAGCAGAAAGAATTCCCATAATGTCATCAATTTTTCTAATAGCTCCAACGCCAAAATAGGCAGTTGTTTTTGTTCTAATCTCTCTAATCTCATTAATTGATATTTTATGATCCCACATGGTAGCGCCTCCTTGAGAATGTTATCTCAATCACTATCTCTTGAAAAAGAGCTTATCACTAGCAAAAATGGCTGTCAATGGGACCTAGGGCATATTTGGTATAAAAAATACATTATTCTCATGATAGGGAAAAGAGGGGCAGTTCGCATAAATACGAATGCCCCTTAATGTGTTAACGATATGAATTAAATTCTTTTTTGATTTCTTCTTGAAGTGTAGTATTAAGGATGAAACGCAAAGTTCCCTTTGCAAGAATTTCAGCTCCGGTTTTTAATGCTTGTTTGGCTTGTGGTGTTGTGACAGCTTTAGCAAAAGATCTCGTATGATGTGGTGTCGATACATCTGTAATTGCAAGGAGTGGTTGAAGAGCCGCACAGTGTTGGCTTACATTACCCATATCGCTGGATCCGCCTGGGCCAGGTGAGTTTATCGTGGCGACACCGCACTCTGTAAAAATCTCTCCCAGCATTTTTTCTGCTGCTTTATTGGGGCGCATCTCGTCAAAGCTGAACTCTACATTTCGCCAGTGTACAGTCGTTTCTGTTGCCAAAGCAGCTCCCTTGGCACAATTAAAGATCTTTTCTAAAACAACATTGAGATACTTCCTTTCAGGAGCTCTAAAATAAAATTTGGCACTGGCTTTGTCTGGAACAATATTAGGAGCATCTCCGCCGTGAGAAACGATTCCATGCATTCTTACACTTGGTTTGACATGTTGTCTGAGCATATCGATAGCATGGAAAAACAGTTGCACTCCATTAAGAGCATTGCGTCCCTCCCATGGAGCTCCTGCTGCATGAGCAGTTTGGCCGTCAAAGGTGAATTCGATGGCATCCATTGCTAATGATCGGTAATCTACGTAACTAGTAACATCGTTGCAGTGAATCATCATAGCCAAGTCAATAGAGTCAAAAACTCCTTCTTTTGCCAACGTTACCTTTGCTCCGTTTGTTTCTTCTGCAGGTGTACCAATAACAAAAACTTTTCCTGGCACATGGTCAAGAACAGGAGAAAGGGCAAGTCCGGCAAGTAATGACATACTTCCATGAAGGCAATGTCCACACGCATGACCTATTTCCGGCAAAGCATCATATTCAGCTAAAAGAGCTACTGAGGGGCCAGTATCTCCTTTTTCCGCACAGAAGGAAGTGGGAATATCGCAGTAGGGAAGCGTTGTTTTGTATCCACTTCCTTGAAGAAAATCGTGCATTCTTTTACTGGCTTCTACTTCTTGTTCTCCCAACTCTGGATGAGAGGCCATATAGAGGTTTAGCTCCCAGATAGAGTCGATGTATTTATCTATTGTGGTGTCGATGAGATTGAGATAATCAGTGTAGTTTTTCAAAAGAAAACCTCCTTTTTATTGTAACGAAATCCTATCACATATTTGCTCTATATTCTCCTTTTGATCTTCTCCCTATTTCACAGTAAAATTGTCACCGGCCAGTGATATTTTGTAAACTGGACACTCTTTATCTGGAGGCTTGTATGACGGAAATGGTGTTTCGGCTCGAAAATAGGATTATGAACAGGCTTCAAAAAGATTGGAATCAGCCTGTTCTCTGGTGGAATGATGAATGGTGGACTGGACGGAAATTAGCTGATCTCGCAGCTGTTTGTAAAGATAATCTCGAAAAGGGTGGATTTGGTAAAGGGCATAGATTGGCGGTAATGATGCCAAATTCACCGATGGTTTTAGCCTTATCGCTAGCTGTGTGGTCTTTAGGCGGAGCTATTGTTCCGATAAATACAAGAGCTGGGGTTCCTACATCTATGGGAATTCTCAAACTTGTAGATCCCTTTGCTGTCATTCTTGGCACCGAGATGGATGATTTGCAACAAGCTCTTACTGATAATGGTTTCCCTTGGTATATATCTCCTCTCGACTCATCTTTGGGTTCTTTGGAAGGTCGACCTTCTCAAAGAGGAGATGAAGAATTAGCCGTTATATTTGCTACTTCTGGAACGACAGGTCTTCCTAAAGCAGTTCCTCTCTCTCATAAAAACCTTCTTCACAATGCCCTTACGGTTTTCAAGGAGTTAACAGAGTTGAGGGAAGGGGATATTTTTCTTAATGTTTTGCCTAATTTTCACTCTTTTGGTTTTACCGTCGCTGGTCTTATGCCTCTTTTGTGCGGAATGCTACAGACGATATTACCTTCTTTTCTACCGCCCCATAGGACGCTTGAGGCCATTAGCCATTCAAAAACAAATGTCCTCTTAGTTGTTCCGACCATGCTTACATTTCTTCTTTCTTCTATCGATCATGGTGCTCCCAAACCTGAAGGTTTAAAAGTTGTTATAAGTGGTGGAGATAGATTGAATATGCAACTAGATTCACGAGTGAAAGAATACTTGGGAGTTGAGGTTCTTGAAGGGTACGGTCTTACTGAATGTTCGCCAGTTGTTTGTGTAAATCGCTCTTATGAAGAACGAAAGTTAGGAACGGTTGGTCCCTTCATTTCTGGTTATCAATGGCGCCTGATAAATGAATCAGGAGAAGACGTAACTTCTGCCGGTGAAGGTGTGCTTTGGGTTAAGGGAAATTCTGTAACTTCTCAATATTTCAGAGATCCTGACAAGTCTGCAGATCGCTTCCAAGAGGGGTGGTTTAACACGGGAGATTATGTACGTGTTGATTCTGATGGGTATGTTCAGATTCTTGACCGCGTAACAGATATTATTATTGTTGGTGGTTTTAATGTGTATCCTCAGGAAGTAGAAGCTATTTTGCAGACCCATCCAGCTATAGAACAGGCGATTGTTGTAGGAATTCCTCACCAAGTGAACGGAGAGGTTCCTAAGGCCTATGTGAAGAAAAAACAGGGAGAATCCTTGACCCCTCGTGAAGTTATAGATTTTTGTAAAAAACATCTAGCTCATTACAAAGTTCCGCGAAGTGTAGAGTTTATAGATGCTTTCCCTCTGTCAAGTACAGGGAAAGTTTTGCGTCGTATGTTAAAAAAAGAGGCAGCATCTAACGTATAAGCAGGTGCAAATACGTTTACATTGAATAAAGAAGAAAAGGGAAACTTTCAACAAGAAAGTTTCCCTTTTCCCTTTTATGTCGTTTACTTTTGTGTCTGTGATGTTCTTTAAAAAGCTCTGAATCCTACAACATCTTCACGAATCTTCATATAGCGTTTTTTGGTAATATCCATATGTCCTTTTTCCATATCTTTAAGCTTGTTAAACATAACAGCGGACTCTCCGCTGCTCTCTTTGGCGAGGCGTTCATAAAATTCCATCGCTCTCATTTCTGACAGATATGCAGCTCCAGCAATTCTGAGAAGAGATGTTACCTCACCAAAATCTTTTGTTTGAACTTTTAGTTCTGGGGAAACGACCATTTCTGGATCAATAGGACATTCTTCCCCATACATCTTAAAGTAAAGTTTCTTTAAATCTTCCTCGTGGCTATTTTCCCATTCTGCAAGTTCTAATAATTCCTTTTTTAAATGCTCTTCTGTGACATTATCGGCCCAAAGAGAGTAAAAGTTTTTCGCTTCGATTTCGGCGTGAATTCCATATTTGAGGGCATCTTTCATTTCAAAACATTCAGATGACATCTATATCCCTCCTGACACAATCGAAATATTATAATTTAAGTAAATTATACACTTATCGCATAGGTTCTACAATATAAGAGAAAGAGTCGACAATAGTGTATGATACAAATACCTGTATCAAGTATATGTGTAAAGGGAGGTTGCACTATGAAAAAAGAGTTGAGTTCTGTTGTCGTGACTAGTTCTATAGAAGCGGGAATTCGTAAGCGGATTGAAGCTCCCCTTCAAGATGTAGCTGAGGTTGTTTACCTTGAAGATTCAGATAGAGAGAGTCGGCGCGCCATTTTGAGAGAAGCAGATGTACTTCTTTCTTTCTTTTTTAATAAAGAGATTGAGAGAGGAGAGTATTCGCTTTTAGAAAATCTTCGACTTTTGCAGACGATCTCAACAGGTGTTGATTATCTTCCTTTTACGGATATTCCTCGGCATGTTGCTATTGCATGCAATGCAGGCGGATGGGCATATCAAATTGCTGAGCACGTTTTGTCTATGACCATGGCTTTGGCTCGACATCTGGTTCCTTTACATATGAAGCTTGCTTCTGGAGAATTTGATCAACGATCATTGTTTTTGAGAAATCTAAAGGGACTTACAGCAGGAATTATCGGATATGGCGGCATAGGCAGGCATACGGCTCATTTATTTAAAGCGTTAGGAATGAAAATTATGGCTATTAACACGAGTGGGAAGACGACAGATTCTGTTGATTATGTTGGTACATTACATTCTCTTCCTCATGTATTAGAGAATGCCGATGTTGTTGTCTTGACCCTCCCTCTTACGAAACAGACGAAAAATTTAATAGGTCGTGAGCAACTGTTAATAATGAAAAAAGATGCTATCCTTATTAATGTAGCAAGAGCTCCTCTCGTAGTTGAAAAGGATTTGTATGAACATTTGAAGCTTTTCCCAGAGTTTCAGGCCGGACTTGATGTCTGGTGGAACGAACCTACATGGGGGAGAGGTACATTTGAGATAAACTATCCTTTTTTCGACCTTCCTAATTTTCTAGGGTCTCCTCATAATTCAAATAATGTTATTGGTGCTATGGCCGATGCATGCCAGGTTGCGGCTGAGAATGTAGCTCTTTTCCTCAAGGGGGAATTGTGGCATGGTCAAATTAACCGCGCAGATTACGTTGATATGGAGTCGTTGACCGATATGTAGAAAGAGGCGATTTCGTGAGAAAAATAGTCAGCAGCCAGAATATTATTGGTTCCGTTCTGGTTCTTCTGGCTGGTGTTTTCTGGGGAACTTCGGGAACTGCTCAGGCCTTTGCACCTCTCGGAGCTTCCCCTTTCACAGTAGGAACAATACGAATTGCTGTGGGAGGCGGAATCCTTTTTTTGCTTTTGTTGCTGAGAAGAGGAATTTCTTGGATTAAAGGACCGTGGCTTCCGAAGCATATTTTACCTGCTGCTTTAGGTATGGCTGGTTTCCAGTTTTTTTTCTTCGCTGCAGTGAAACTCACCGGAGTTTCCGTAGGAACGATGGTTGCTATTGGGAGTGCCCCTTTATGGGCAGGTTTACTCGGCTATTTTGTCTATAAAGAACCACCGGAAAAGATGTGGTATTTCTCAACAATATTAGCGGTTGTCGGATGCTTCTTTTTAAGTATGGAAGGGGTGTCTTTTCAGGCAGAAGCCAGTTTTTTAGGCATTTTTATGGCCTTAGGCGCAGCTTTTTCTTATGCCGTGTGTGGTATTGGGCTCAAAGGTCTGAGGCTTTCTCACGGGCCTGTTGAAAGTGCTGCAATTACTCTTTGTGGCGGAGCTCTTTTTCTTATACCTCTTCTTTTCCTTTTTAATATTTCATGGCTTTCCGAATGGAAGGGGGTGGGGGTAGCTCTTCATCTTGGAATAGTTGCTACAGCTTTGCCATATGTTCTTTTCTCTATTGGTATTGCCTGGATACCAGTAGCGAAAGTTTACACACTTTCGCTAACAGAACCTTTGACAGCATGTTTATTGGGAGTTTTTCTTTTAGGAGAGCGGCTTTCAATGCTTTCTTTTTTTGGTATTTTCCTCATTTTTATTGGATTAGCTTTATTGTCACGTAAAAAATAAGTCTAATATTATTTGGAGGGATAGCCTATGAAATATGGAAGTATATCGCGCAAGATTGCGATAACTTTCATGCTGTTGATTTTTCTGATGGTACTTGTTGGATGGCTTAGTTTCCGATCACTCAATCAGTCGTCAGATGGACTGTACCAATATCAGTATTTAGCGACTATTAGCGATGAAAGTGCGCGCATACAACGAGATTTGATGGTTATGGCCACAACTGCGAATCGATATATAGAGTTTAGACGCATTGACGATCAAATTCAGTATAGAAATATTCAGTCTGAACTGCAAACTTCCCTTCCATTGTTAAAAGATAAACTCCAGTCGGAGGAGTTAAAACAGAAAACATCACAACTTTTATCCTATCTTTCTTCTTACGATGAAGCGTTTCAAACCGCCGTACAACTCAACGATGATCTTGACATACTTTCTCAGACAGGTTTTATCAGCCCCAGTGAAACAATGGAACAAGAGTTGACAGCAATGATGGTGGCTGCAGAAAAAAATCAGAACGCAAGTCTTTCTTATTATGCAGGGCTGGGGATTCGCAGCTTATTGCTTGCCAAGTCGGAAGGAGTTCGTTTTCTTCAGACGGGCGATCTTTCCTATATTGATAATCTCAAAAAAGAAATGGTCAATTTATCTGGATACCTTCCCCTTTTCGATATGATGGCCCTTGACGAGGAGTCTCGAAGCCATTTCGAAAATTTTGTGGAAGCACAAAAATTACTTGAAGAATCGATTTCGCCTCTTGTCAAAGTAGATGAGGAAAGGCGGTCAATCCGTTCAGAAAAAATGGAAAGTATTAGTTCTGAAATGAATGGAGCAATTTCTTCTCTTCGAGCACGTATTGAGAGTTTACAAAATGAGCTTGGTCCTCTTATTGCAGTAAAGAACAGTTCTGCACTTCGTTTTATTCTCATAACATCTTTATGTATGGTTATAGGAAGTCTTTTCGCTGGTTGGAAGCTTTCTTCGTCAATAACATCACCTTTAAAAAATGTTGTTTCTCTGGCTGAGTTAGGGGCCAATAAAAACTTTTCCTTTTCCAGGGAGGATTTTGCAATAAAAAGCCGTGATGAATTTGGACAGATGGCAGATGCGCTATCAGCGATGGTGGATTCTCTTCGTCAGGCTTTAACCGAAATTTGGGAAAATACAGATAACGCTACTCAAAGAGCAGAAAATTTAGCTGCCCTTTCTCAAGAGAGCACAGCATCAATGGAAGAAATTAAAAGTACTATAGAAGAGCTTACCTCTCTTTCTGAAGAGAGCGGTGTTGCTTTATCACAGGCGGAGCAGGCTGTGAAGAGCGTAGCAAGTAGCGCTGAAGAGTCAGCTCGTTCTTCTTTGGAAGCTGCTAAAACGTCGGAAGTCGCGTCAACTCTTTCCTCTGAAGCTGCAAGCAAAGTGGAAGAAGTTATTCTTTCTATTCAATCTGTAGGGGAAAATATGAAAAGCACAGAGCAGCAAATAGCAAAACTTGGTGTTTCCATTGAGGGAATATCAAATTTTGTTGGTGTGATAACAGGAATTGCAGATCAGACGAATCTTCTTTCTTTAAATGCGGCTATTGAAGCTGCACGTGCAGGAGAGGCGGGGCGAGGTTTTGCCGTTGTCGCAGATGAAGTTAGAAAATTGGCAGAGGAATCGGCAACTGCTGCACGGAATGTTGAGAGTCAGATTAAGCACCTTCAAAAGGATGCATCTTTATCAGTTCAATCTATTCAAGAGACAGGAGAAATAATGGCAGAAACGGTAAAAAGAGCTCGACATGCAAGAGAGGGTCTCACAGAAGCCTTGGGAGAAACTTCAAAAATTAATACTATAATTCAGTCTCTGGCCTCTTTGGCTGAAAATCAGGCGGTTTCAGGAGAAGAAATGAAAGAGTCTGTTGAGCAGGTTCTTTCCTCGGCTCTTCGTATCAGAGAAATGATTTCAACCATTCGTCAGGCTTCGGAAGAGACAGTTTCTGCTTCAGAAAGTGTTGCAAGGGAAGCCGAAGGTGTAAGCTGTGGTGCCGAATCAATTTCTGAGCTTCTTACTACTTTTGTTCTTGAATCGGATGAGAAACAAAGAGCTCTTCCTGAGAATGTGACTGTTCTGGAAGAGTAATATCATGCCGAAGCTTCGCAATTTGTTTTCGTTGCCCAAAGACTATAAGGTGATCATTGGTCTCAAGTTGAAGATTGCCGCTTGGATTATATATGATTTTTCCGCCTTCTCTAATAACGGCGATAACATTTGCTTCGTAAATTGAACGCAAAGGTGCTTCAGAGAGAGTCATTCCAGTCATGAAACTTCCTGAAGTGATATGCACTGTTCCAAAATCAAGATCAAGCTTTCTTGAAATATTGACCAGTTCGAGAAAATCTTCTACAGATGGCTGGAGAGAAGCTCGTACCATTGAAGCGGCGCCAGCCAAAACAGGGTTAATAACTTTGTCGGCGCCGGATCTATAGAGGACATTTACTGATCCGGCGTCATTTGCTCGCACTACAATTCGTATATTTGAGGCTAATGAACGAGCCGTAAGAACGGTGTAGACACTATCGGCATCGTCTCCGAGGGCAACAATCATTCCTTTGGAAACGGCGATTCCGGCTTTGTTCAAACACTCTTCATTTCTTGCATCGCCGTGAAGAACAAGCCATCCCTGTTCGCGTCCAGCCGATACTTTTTCTTCTTCTATCTCCAGCGCAACAAAGGTAATGTTGTCAGCTGAAAGAAAATGAGCAACTTCTGAGCCATAACGTCTTAATCCGCAAATAATCCAGTGATCTGAAAGTCGAGCCACTCGTCTGTCCCCTCCCTTACCTAAAAGAGCTACGATTTTTTCGCTCACTAAAAGCTGTGCCATATTCCCAAGTACATATCCTACAATTCCCATGCCAAGTAAAATTAAAGTGACAATAAATATTTTTTCTGCTCCAGAGAGACTTTCAGGAGCGCCGTATCCGACTGTAGAAAGTGTAATTATGGTGTAATAGAGAGAATCTATCCACGAAAGGTTTACTATAAAGTGCATACCTATAATGCCAAATACGATGATAAAACTAGTAATAAGGAGCATCGTAAAAACCTTTTTCCCTAAAGAATCCGACCAGAAATTCTTCTTCATTGTTATCCAACACTCCTCATTCCCGAGATTGTGTAAAATAGAAGCATATTACGAGAAGGCGGTGGATATTATGGCCTTATTGAAGGTTGCAACTTTTAACGTTAATTCAGTTCGAAGCAGAATGCATGTATTGACTAAGTGGCTTCATGATAACAGAGTGGATGTGCTATGTCTGCAAGAAACTAAAACTGAGGATCAGTTTTTCCCCGCTTCAGATTTTGAGAGTATAGGATATAACGCCTCTTTCAGAGGAGAAAAAGCCTATAACGGCGTTGCTCTTTTGAGCACCCATCCGATAGAAAATGCCCACTTTGGTTTTGAAGACGGCGAATCTCCCGATCCTGAAAGTCGTATAGTTCGAGGAACGATTTGCGGTGTCCATATTATCAATACGTATGTACCGCAGGGCAAAGCTATAGATCACCCTGATTATCTCTATAAGATGCGTTTTTTTGATCGCCTGAAAGCTCTCTTCGAGAGAGAATATTCTACTGATGAGAAAGTAGTTTGGCTTGGTGATATGAATGTTGCCCCTACAGATATTGATGTGACAAGTCCGGAGCGGAAGAGAGACCACGTTTGCTTTCATGAGGATATTAAGAAAAAGTTTGAAGAAGTAAAAGATTGGGGTTTCGTCGATATCTTTAGAAAATATAGGCCTGAAGAAGGGGAATTTTCATTTTTTGATTATCGGGTAAAAAATGCCCTTGAACGAAATATCGGATGGAGAATAGATCATATTCTTGCTACATCCTCCCTCGCTGATTGCTCTACAGATTGTTATGTAGACCGAGAGCCACGAGGTTGGGAAAAACCATCAGATCATACGCCTGTTGTAAGTGTTTTCGATATATAAACGAAGAAAACGAGAGGTGATCTCTTTATGTATCGTCCCTGCATCGGTATCGATCCTGAAACTGTAGATTGGCGTTTTCCTCCTTCCGTAGAGGCTATCGATTTTATTTCGGAAGGATGTCATCTTTATGGTGTCATCTATATTGCCCAGGGTGTGCCGCCTCACCCTACGATTTTGCTTCTTCACGGTTTTCCTGGAACGGAAAAAAACCTTGACCTTGCACAAATTTTAAGACGAGCAGGATTCAATACGATGGTTTTCTCTTATAGAGGCTGTTGGGGAAGTCAGGGTACCTATTCTTTTTCTCATGTTGTTGCCGATTCGGTTCATGCCGTTCGTTTTTTGCAGAGTGATTTCGCACAGAAGAACTATGGTGTAGACCCCGAACGGATTATTGTTTTCGGTCATAGTATGGGCGGCTTTGCTATGGCAAAAGTTGCTGATTTTATTTCTGATATTCGTGATTTTTGCTTTATTTCAGGCTGGAATCCAGGGTTAGATGCTAGAAACAGTCTAAATGATCCTGAAAGTCAGAAGAAATTGGATCTATTGCTTCAAGTATGTACCCCACCTCTTCAGGGGACAAACGAAGATATGTTATTGAAAGAGTTGCGTAATCATTTGCATGAATGGGATATTGTCAACTCTGCTCCTCATTTTAAGAAGCGTAATATTCTTGTGATAGGAGCAAAAAAGGATAATATTACCCCTTTGAGAACAAATCATCTTCCTTTTGTAGAAGCCTTGAAACGAACTACTCCGCAAGGTCTAAAGGAAATAATTATGGATACTGATCATGCTTACTCAGATAGTCGTGTTGCATTAGCTCGACATATTCTTGACTGGCTCGAATCTTTGGAATATTAGGGATACTAACAAACAAAAGAGATACTTTTAAGTGTCTCTTTTGTTTGTATATAAAAATATTCAATAGAAAAGATATTCAAAATATGATACAATCTCATATTATGGGAAATAATTCTTATTATATGAGACGAGGTGGAAGATTTAATGAAAGGAAAAGCTTCCCCTTCTTTTAAAAGTCTTGATCGGGCTCTTGCTATTCTTTCCTCATTTTCTTTTTCTCATCCACAACGAACAGCGTCGGAAATTGCTTTATGTACTTCTATCCCCAAATCGACAGTTCATCGCTTTCTTAAAGTTTTTGTAGAGCATGGTTTCTTGAAGGAAACAACATCTCCTGGCTACTTTGCGCCTGGCTTAAAACTTTTAGAGCTTGGAAGCATTGTCCATCATAGTTTGGATATTCGTCTCTGTGCGCAACCTATAATGGCTGCTCTTGCGAAAAAGGTGCATATAACGGTTCATTTAGTTATTCGAGATCGGGATGAAGGTGTATATGTTGAAAAAGTAGAACCTGAAGGTCAACATATTCATTATTCACATATTGGCAAAAGGATACCTCTATATTGCACTGCAGCCGGAAAAGTTCTTCTTTCTGAGTTGCCTGATTCTAAAATCTTAGAAATCATTGCCTTCCCTCTAATTTCCCTTACGCCATATACGATAAAAACAAAAGAAAAGTTTCTTCAAGAGATTGATAACGTAAGAAAAAGAGGGTGGGCCGAGGATAATCAAGAGCTTGAACTGGGATTGTGCTGTGTGGCGGTTCCTGTAAAAGATCATCTGGGAAAAATTGTGGCAGCAATGAGTTCCTCAGGGGTGGAGGGAGCTTTCACTTCTGAAGCAAAAAAAAGACTAGTTGAGGGGCTGCGTATAGCTTCTTTAGATGTTTCAAAACGACTTGGTTATCGAGAATAAAGTATATAAATAGCTAGAGGAGGCGGTTGATAGTGGCAAAGAAGAAAGGGCGACTGGATTTTGTAAAAATGAAAGCCAGTGGAGAAAAAGTGGCTTGGGTTACAGCCTATGATTTTCCGACAGCATCTTTTGTTGAACAGGCAGGAATGGATATGATTCTTGTGGGCGATTCTCTTGGTATGGTTGTTCTTGGATATGAAGGAACTATTCCTGTGACCATGGATGATTGTATTCGTCATTGTCAGGCTGTTCGTCGTGGAGCTCCAAATACTTTTTGTATCGGAGACATGCCTTTTTTGTCGTATCAGATTTCCGATGAGGATGCTGTTAGGAATGCTGGACGCTTCTTAAAAGAAGCGGATATGGATGCTGTAAAACTTGAGGGCGGACGACGAGTTTTGAGCCGAATAAAAGCTATAGCTGATGCTGGTATTTTAGTAATGGGGCACATTGGATTAACTCCACAAAGTTCTGGACAGCTTGGTGGGTTTAAGGCACAGGGACGAGATCCTGAAAGTGCTCGGGAGCTTATCAAAGATGCATTGGCTATACAAGAAGCTGGAGCTTACGCTCTCTTACTTGAGGCTGTTCCCCCAGAGCTGACGGCCTTTATAGCGAAGAAACTTACCATTCCCGTCTATTCTATTGGAGCTGGATTGCCTTGCGATGGTCAACTTTTGATTTGCGGCGATATGTTAGGGTTGTTTGAGGCATTCACGCCAAAATTTGTAAAGAAGTATGCTAATGTAGCGGCAGAGGAGATCAGAGCCTTTAAAGAATATGTTGAAGATGTGAAAACGGAGAAATTCCCGACAGACGATCATGTTTATCACATACTGTCTGGGAAAGAAGAAGAATTTAAGGTTATGCTTAAAGAATTTGAATAAAAATTAATTGTGCAACCGCTTGCATTAAGACTTTTTTCCTGATACACTTTCTCAGAACATCAGGGAGGTTCTGAGAAATGGTAAAAAGAGATGGTGTTATTTTGGGAAGAATAAAGAATCGTAACAAGGCCATGGGCCGTGAAAACGGCTTATGGCCTTGTTTTTTTGCTCTGTAAGGAAAAGGAGGATGGGGATGAATCTTATTGAAAAAGCGGTTGTCATGACAGAAGGAGATATGGAGCGAATTCTTCGGCGAATTGCCGTAGAAATTGTTGAGCGAAACAAAGGGCTTGAAGATGTTGTCCTTCTGGGGATTCAGCGACGAGGTGTATATTTGGCGGCACGTCTTCGAAGTATTCTTAAGGAAACAGAGGGAGTTAAGGTCCCAACTGGAGAACTTGACATAACGCTCTATCGTGATGACATTACAACTTTACAAGAACAACCCATCGTACATAGTACATCTATACCAATTGATATTGCAGGAAAGAAACTCATTCTTGTCGATGATGTTCTTTATACGGGAAGAACTATACGTGCAGCTCTGGATGCTCTCATGGATTTAGGGCGTCCGGATCGCGTTCAACTGGTTATTCTTGTGGATCGTGGACATCGTGAACTTCCTATACAGGCTGATTATACAGGTCGAACTGTTCCTACCTCTAAAACAGAGACAGTAGAAGTTCGAGTTAAAGAGTTTGATGGCGAAGATAAAGTAGTGATTTGTGAACGAAATGGGGGAGTAGAGTGATGCAGTGGAGACATCGGCATCTTATCTCGCTGGAGGATTGGACCAGAGAAGAGCTCGAGTTTTTCCTTGAACAGGCAGATTATATGGAAGAACTCATGAATCGTCCTATTAAAAAAGTTCCGGCGTTGCGTGGAAAACTGATTGTCAATTTCTTTTTTGAAAACTCGACGCGAACACGCGTATCTTTTGAACTTGCAGAAAAGATGCTTTCGGCTGATGTTGTCAATTGGTCGGCCTCTGGTTCAAGTGTCAGTAAAGGCGAGACTATGAGAGATACAGCCTGGACTCTTGAAGCTATGGGAGCAGATGCTGTAGTTATGCGCCATTCGGCAGTGGGAGCAGCAGATTATCTGGCACGCAAACTTCATAGGGCATCTGTCTTTAATGCAGGAGACGGAACAAATGGACATCCAACTCAGGCCCTTCTCGATCTCCACGCTGCCAGACAGCATCTTGGAAAATTGGAAGGCAGGAAAATGGCTATAGTTGGGGATGTGCTTCATAGCCGAGTTGCGCGAAGCGACATTCAGGCTTTCCGCAAAATGGGAGTTGAAGTTGTTCTTGCAGGACCAAGAACGTTAATGCCCCTGTGCCATGAAGAGCTCGGTGTTGCCTACGAGGCTGATCCGAAAAAAGCCGTATCAGGGTCTGATATGGTTTACCTCCTTAGAATACAAAAAGAACGCCAGGAAGAAGGGTTGATTCCTTCCATTGACGAATACCACAGACGATATGGAGCGACAGAAAAACTTATGGATTTAGCAAAACCTGATGCTATAGTAATGCATCCTGGCCCATAAACAGAGAAGTTGAAATTGCTTCTTCCGTTGCTGATGGAGAGAAGAGCATTATTTTGAAACAGGTACGAAGCGGTGTGGCTGTTCGAATGGCCTTGCTTTACCTTTGCCTGGGAGGTGTACGCAATTGATTCTGTTTAAAAATGCCCGGATTTTCGATGGGAAAGAATTGCGAGAAGAGGTCTCCGATGTTTTAGTAGCGGGGAAAAAGATAGAAAAAATAGCAGAGACTATAGATGTAACTGATGATATGAAGGTTATTGACCTGGAGGGGAAAGTTCTTGCTCCAGGATTCATAGATTTACATGTACATTTTAGAGATCCAGGCTTCGAGTGGCGGGAAGATATAGAAAGCGGTTCTAAAGCCGCAGCAGCTGGAGGCTATACGACTGTTGTTACCATGCCTAATACTGATCCTGTAATTGATATTCCATCCCTTGTAGAATATATTGCTGAAAAGGGTCGTCGTGCCGGAGGCGCAAGAGTCTTGCCAGGAGCGTGTATAAGCCACAAGAGAAAAGGTGAGTATTTGGCAGAGCTAGGATTGCTTCGTGAGGCAGGAGCCGTTCTTTTCACAGACGATGGGGCTCCCGTCAAAACATCCAAACTTTTACGAACCGCCCTTCTCTATAGCCAGGATGTTGGTGCTATTATTATGGAGCATCCGGAAGAAGCTTCCTTAACGGAAAAAGGCCAGGTTAACGAAGGTAGAATCTCTGCCCTGAGCGGCCTAAAAGGATTTCCTCATTCTGCCGAATATATCGATATTGAACGGGGAATAGCTCTGTGCCGAGAAACAGGCGCTCCCATTCACTTCACTCATGTAAGTACGGCTCTTGCCTTTAAAGCTATCGCAGCGGCTAAAAAGGAAGGATTGCCTGTTACATGCGATGTTACACCTCATCATCTTTCTCTTGATGAAAACAACGTAATTGTTAGCCGATACCATGCTGTGTATAAAGTCAATCCTCCTCTTCGTAGTCGGGAAGACGTGAAAGCCGCTTGGGCTGCCATAGCTGATGGAACTATTGACGCTATTGTTACCGACCACGCTCCCTGGCACGAAAATGAGAAAGATCTTCCTTTTCAGGAAGCTCCTTTTGGCATAGCATCTCTTGAATGTTCAGTTGCCGTTGTTCTTGATACATGGTTGAAAATGGGGCAGCCAGTTTCTTTAGCAAGGGTTCTTGAACTCTTTACTTCTGGGCCGGCAGCCATACTTCCAGAAGAATGGCAAAAACTTGGACATATAGCAGAAGGTTTAATTGCAGATTTGACTGTTATCGATCTTGATGAATCGAAAGTTGTAGATGTTTCTACATGGAAAAGTAAAGCACGGATGACTCCATGGAATGGAGAAGTTTTAACAGGCTGGCCAGTTATGACCATTCTTGAGGGAAAAATTTTTGACAAAGGAGAAGATAATGGATCGAATAGATCATAATGCAACGGTTTTAAAAGTCAGTTCTGTAAGTTCCGAAGTTGCAGAAGTGGTTTTTCACTGTTCTTCCGTGGCTTCTTCAGCGAAACCAGGGCAGTTTGTCATGGTTCGTTTGCCAGGAATTCTCGATCCCTTATTAGGCCGTCCTTTTGCAATAGCCGCTACTGAAGCTGATACGATTACGGTACTCTTTCAGATAGTGGGAAAATTTACGAATCTTCTAGCTACTCTTCCTCCAGGAACAAAAGCGACATTGCGAGGGCCAATAGGGAATGGATATCTAGAGAAGCCTTCAGGAAAGAAGATTCTTTTTGTAGCTGGTACATTAGGAGCTGCACCTCTCCTTTTTGCACTGCAGTGTTTTCCTGAACTTAAAAGCCATGAGTTTGTACTTGGAATTCCCGGCGAAGGCTGGGAGGGATTTGCAAGGTATGTAAAGGAAAAGACCTCTAATCTGAAAGTATGTTCCGATGATGGAACAATAGGTCTCAAAGGAAATGTCCTTGTCGCTTTGCCAGATAGACTCGAAAGAGATCAAGAAATATGGACATGTGGTCCATTTCCCATGTTGAAAGCCATTGCACAAAAATATAACGACCAGGGCGATCAGGTTAGAGTAAGCCTTGATATGAAGATGGCTTGTGGCATTGGGGGATGTTTAGGGTGTGTAATTACCACTGCAAAGGGACCTAAACGAGTATGTGTAGATGGTCCGTTTTTCTTGGCGGGGGAGGTTGACTGGAATGACGTGGAATAGATTAGCAGATACTCTGGCCGGCATAAATATAGAAACTCCAATCATTATTGCCTCAGGTGTCTGGCCGTATGACCCCCCTCTCTGGAGTCGTAAAAATCTCGATGGTGTGGGAGCTCTTTGCACAAAAGCTGTAAGTTATGAAGCCCGTCGTGGCAATAAAGGAATGCGGGTATGGGAAACATCGTGCGGTATGCTCAATAGCATAGGTCTTCAAAATACTGGAGTTTCTTCTTTCCTGAATGATTCTCTTCCCATGATTCACGAAGGCGGTATGCCTTTTTTAGTCAACGTCGTTATGGAAAATATAGAGGATACGCAAAAAACGTTATTAGCTCTTGCTGAAAGAAGTGACATTGTAAAGGGTGTGGAATTAAATATCTCGTGTCCTAATGTGGATGGCGATGGTATGGCTTGGGGCGTCCATCCTGAAAGTACTGCCGAAGCAGTAGCTGCAGCCAGATCGGTCTGGCCGGGTTCGCTGTTTGTTAAACTTACGCCTCAGGCTCACGATCCACAAAAAGTAGCGAGAGCTGCTGAAGATGCAGGGGCAGATGCCCTTGTCGTAGCGAATACGTGGCTTGGAATGGCTATAGATATTAATCGGCGGCAACCTGTCTTTAACAGAACCTTCGCCGGTTTTTCCGGGCCGGCTGTTTTTCCTCTTGCGCTGCGCTTGGTTTGGCAGGTTTGTGAAGCCGTTTCCATTCCTGTTATTGGGTGTGGTGGTGTTACTACGTGGCAAGACGCTTTATCTATGGTTCTTGCAGGAGCGAGCGCTGTAGAACTTGGAACGGCAATGTTCGTTCACTCAGATATCCCGTCCCTTATATGTAAAGGGCTGAATACCTATTTAATTGAACATGAGGTCAAACATCTTCGTGACCTTAAGGGGCAAGCCCGCGCTCAGAAAGGAGTTTTTTAGATGATAAACGAAGCCCAAAACAAGTTGATACTTGCTTTGGATGTAGAGAACCTAACTGAATGCCGTCAACTGCTTTCCGAGTTACAGGGAGAGCTAAAACACGTTAAAATCGGTCACCAGCTCTATGCAAAAGGCGGAATTCCTTTTTTAAAAGAGATAATGACTATGGACTATAAGGTCTTTCTCGACTTGAAACTTCATGATATCCCTAATACTGTTCGTATGGCTGTTGAAGCTTTAGCCGGAGAGGGAATATGGGCTTTGACTCTTCATGGTGCAGGTGGCAGAGCTATGCTGGAAGATGCTAAGGCTGGTAGAGACAAGGTCGGCGGTGAAATGAATCTTTTGGGAGTTACAGTTTTGACAAGTATGAATAACGAACTTTGGGAGGAAGTTACCCCTGGTTGCGCGATGTCTGATGCTCTGAAGGCCCGAGCTACAGTTTGCGCTGATGCAGAGATTGATGGCCTCGTCTGTTCTCCCCTTGACTTGCCCATCATAAATGAAACGAAAGGCAAAAATTTAATAAAAGTTGTTCCTGGCATTCGTCCTTCAGCAGGAGGGGATGATCAGGCTCGTACTGCAAATCCTAAAGGAGCCATTATGGCTGGGGCTGATTTTCTTGTTGTTGGCCGCCCAATTTTAAAAGCTCCTGATCGTTTGGCGGCGCTGCATACTATTGTGAATGAAATAAAGGAGGGGTTGCAATGGAAAGAGGATTAGTAGAAGAACGAATTCAAGAGATGATGAGAGATAGTGGAGCTCTTCTAGAAGGACATTTTCTCCTGACTTCAGGGTTACATAGTGCCAACTATATGCAATGCGCTCTCCTTTTACGTTTTCCTGCCTATGCAGCTTTTGCAGGTAAAGAGATAGCCCGATTGGTGGAAAAATTTCAGCCGACAGTAGTAATTTCACCAGCTATTGGAGGACTCATTATTGGTCATGAAGTGGCCAGGGCATTGGATGTTCCCTTCCTTTTCTGTGAGAGGGAAGAGGGGAAAATGAGCCTGAGGCGCTTTCCTTTTCCTGAAAAGGCAAAAGTGGTTGTCGTAGAAGATGTTATAACAACAGGTGGATCAGTGAAAGAAGTTGGAGAACTTATGGAGGAACACGGATCTCAATGGGTAGCAACAGCTTGTATTGTTGATAGAAGTGGTGGAAAACATATTCTTCCCCATGAACCTCTCTCTCTTTGGAATGTTTCTTTTCCTGTATATAGACCAGACGAATGTCCTATGTGTGCTAAAGAGATTCCTTTTAAGAAACCTGGGAGTCGGAAATAGAAAGATACCAGTTTGTTTGTTCAGCCCCTATAAAAGGGGCTTTTTCTTTTTTTGATACTCGTTACAATAAAAAAATATTGAGTCAAAGGAAGATGTCAGTAATGAAAAAAAAGGTACTCATTATTTTGGTTTGTTTTGTAGGCATTTTTTTGTCGTTCATGTACTTTGTAGAGAAGAAGGAAGAAACTCTTTCTTTGTCTTCCGGCCCTGCTGGATCTGAGATACTGATGTCTCGTGTAGATAAAGCTCTAACCTTAGCGGATATAGTCATATCAGCGGGGGAATCTAACTTGAGTTCTCTTGATGATGAAGCTCGCCAAGATGTACAATCAATAATTAAGGAAGTGCAAAAAAAACGTCAGGAGCTTTTAGATGTGCGCATAAAAATATCTCCAGATTCCAACAATGAAATACTTCAAAAATTAGAGGAAAAGGTAGGTGCTCTTGAAACAGAACTGGAACCGCTTGTTCGTTGACTTTTGAAAAGGAGGTATTGGATTTGGAGCAAAAAATACTTGAAATTGCTCAAAGGACAAATGCAGTTTTGAAACAATATATGGCTATTCAAAATGAGCTCTTTAAACCTTCCCTTCGGAAAATGATCCGCCTTCCAGGAATTTATAAACCCATTGATTATTCCGGCAACTGTCAAAAACTTGAAGAAATCATATCTGAACTTGAGTGTATTAAAACATCTATACGGGATATTTCTCCAGACAATAAAACTGAAGATGGAAATTTTCTTATTCTTCAAAGAGCATATATAACAGGAATGCTTAAAGCTGTTGTCTGTGTCAAAGAGATTGCTGAAAAGCTTTATCAAAGAAGTACTGGTCATAAGGATTACACCCAGAAAGATTACAAGGAAGATATTGAAGTTTTTAAAAAGGCAGAACTTGAGTTTTTAGAAATAGGGTTGAAATTGAATGAAATGATTTATAAAAAATAGTTTAATGCATTCCAATTTTAAGTATATTGTATATTTCTAAGTTTTGTCTTGACACGAAATTAGCTTTTCTATATCCTTTTAGGTGTACAGGTTGTATATAACTTGTATGCAAGCTTTTTAAAACCATTGAGGGGGAAATCTCATGGTAAGGATGAAAAAAAAGGATATAGCGTATGAAGAAATAAAAAAGTTGATTCTCGATAAAGAGTATATGAAGTCCTATGATATTTCTGAAAACTCCCTTGCTGAAAAATTGAACATGAGTCGTACTCCTATCAGAGAAGCGTTACAACGCCTTCAGATGGAAGGTTTCATAGAAATTTTCCCTAACAGGGGCATTGTATTGCGAGATGTGACTCTTCTTGAAGCTAACGAAATATTTGATTTGCGTATGGCCATAGAAGAATTTGTCATAAAAAATGTTTTTCCTCTTTTAACAGATGAACATTTCAAGGAAATTGATCGAAATTTGTCATATCAGAAACTGGCAATGGAAAAAGACGACGTGGCAGAATATCTTAACTATGATCGTGATTTCCATGATTACTTCTTACATGTTTATTCCAACTCACTTATTATTTCTACCTCAAAACGAGTGCAAGATCGGTTTTTTTCTGTAGGTGTAAATGTTTTAAAAGGTCCAGGAACAGTTGAACGCTCATTTCGCCAACATTGCGATATTGTAGATGCCCTTCGCAAAAATGATCCGGTAATGGCGGCAGAAGCAATGCATTTACATATGCTTACAGGTAAAAAAAATTTGATGTCATAACCTCCTTATCTTTAGTTCCTTTATTTTTTACTGAAGCTCACACTCTCTTTATACAAATATAAGGTATACATTTCAAGATATGTACATAAAAAACAAAAGACAGTATGTTTTAACTAAATTAATATAATCAGTTTAATTTGTAAAAGTTAAGAGGAGGGTTCCGTATGTGTGCAAAAG
>Ga0265294_10000066_pt1 | contig 115335 bp, 81 predicted proteins | sample MunlanPumphouse3_FD_192504 | JGI IMG/M metagenome (GOLD analysis project Ga0265294, IMG submission 192504) | Groundwater microbial communities from a municipal landfill in Southern Ontario, Canada - Pumphouse #3 | ecosystem: Environmental > Aquatic > Deep subsurface > Groundwater | place... | reverse complement strand
ATGGTAGCTACGCTCGATTTACTGAGTAAATATACAGGGCTGTAACTTCGCGAATCATCCTTCAAAAAAGTCACCGAGCGAAACGAGGTTACCCTTGAAGTTTAGCCGGTTCAGTGCGAGGAGCGTTATATTGATTTGGAATAATCCAAAGATAAAGGGGATCGAGATGATGGATACAGGTTTTAGCAGACGTAAATTTGTGCAGAGTGTTGCCGGTGCGGCCACGCTTTCGGCTCTGGGATTAAAGGCACAGGGCGCTGCAGCCAGCGTTGAACCACTGCGGGTTGCAGTGCTTGGGTGCGGAATCAGGGGTGTCAGTGCACACATTGCCGCTGCCTGTGAAGAGCGGCTGGTAGCAATTGTAGATCCTGACCGTGCAGCGATTGACAGTGCGCTGAAAAAGGTGCGCAATGTTGACCCGCAGGTTGATCTTTCAAAAATAAAAAATTACAGCGATTATCGCAGGATGTTTGATGAGATGGGCAAAGAGCTGGATGCGGTTATCATAGCTACCCCCAACCACCAGCATGCGTTGCCTGCGTTGCTGGCGATTCGTCGTGGAATTCACGTATATGTTGAGAAGCCGATGACGCTGACAATCGCTGAGTCGCGTCAGCTTGTGGCTGAGGCGCGACAATACGGGGTTGTAACTCAGATGGGACAGCAGGGGCATATTGGGGAGGGGTGCCGCCGCTTGTGTGAATATATCTGGGCTGGCGCTATTGGTCAGGTGCGCGATGTTTATTGTTGGAGCAATCGTGCCAATGGTTCGGTTACCGGACGTCCGCCATCCGAGCCTGTGCCGCAAGGGTTGAATTGGGAGCAATGGATTGGCCCTGCGCCCTATCGTGATTATCATGCTGGCCTGCATCCGCATGACTGGCATGACTGGTTTGATTTCGGCAACGGCTCACTCGGCAATATGGGGTGCCATATACTTGATCCCGCCTACTGGGCGTTGAAACTTGGGCACCCGAGTGCGATTGAGCTGGAGGATATTTTTGGAGGTAATGCCGAGTGTTATCCGGTCAGCACCCGTATCCGCTGGGAGTTTCCAGCCCGTGACGGAATGGAGCCAGTCAACCTTCACTGGTATGATGGCCTGGCTTCAGGACAGCCCTATAACGATAAAACCGTGAACTTTAAGAGCGACTGTGTTAATCAGGCATATCAGAACAGACCGCCGCTTGTGGCTCAGATAGAGAAGCAATATGATCGCAATCTGGGCAGTAACGGCACGTTGTATGTTGGTGACAAAGGCATGATGATCACAGATGCTTACGGCGATGGTGTGCGCATTGTGCCGGAGGAGGCGCATCGCGCTTTTAAGAAGCCGGCTGCCACCCTGCCGCGTGTAAAAGGGACGCACCAACGTGATTTCTTCCGCGCCTGCCGTGGCGGTGAGCCAGCCTGCGCTAATTTTGATTACTCCGGCCCTCTGAATGAGCTGGTGCTGCTCGGTTGTTTGGCAATCCGCGCGGGCAAAGGGAAGCGGATTGAATGGGATGGTGCGGCCATGGATTGCGCGAATTTGCCGGAGTTGAACAAATTCTTAAAAATAGAGAGCCGTAGCGGCTGGAGCTGCTGAAGCGTGAATAACAACTGGTTGCTGCGTAAGGTTTGTTGTCCAGCCTTTAGGCTACTCCAAAGCTGAGTGCTTGGGGGTTCAGAGCACTGGGCATAGGGGGTCAAAATGGTTGCACTTTTTGAAGCACGACAAGTTTTCTCATGAGACTCTGCGCTTTAAGTTTTTAGTGATTAACGACTCCACCGTCAGTCCGGCGTAGCAGCGAAGGTTGAAGGCGGAAACGTGGAGAAAAATTCAAAGCGTAATATTCGCGGAGATTAGCGGGAGATGTAAGGAGTATACAAGCCGCGCGAAAACAATCCACCGTGTAACGGCGGATGTTAGAATGCGTGAATGCGCGAATGCGCCGCGTCGTCCAGCTGCCTCCCCCGTAGGACGGTGCTCTGCGCCGTCCAGCTACCCAGCATTATAAATCCCATTTAAACGCTTTTATACAGCACGTTCAAACTACAACACAGGCGGGACGCCTGTGCTACATTAAAAACAGATGGACGGCGCAGAGCACCGTCCTACGCAGGACAGATGGACGGCGCAGAGCACCGTCCTACGTGAAACAAGGGGCTTTGCCTGTATGCTGGGGTTTTTGACGAGTAAAAAAGTAGCACAGCCGTCTCGGCTGTGAATTGCGCTTCCAACACAGGCGGCACGCCTGTGTTACTTTAAGGTTACCGTTTCGTTTTTTACACCTACCCCGCGGGCCGTTTGCCTCAAAATTGGCCGGCGTGTTCATTGTCGCTTGCGCGCACTGTAGCCGCGAGCCGGGACCGCGGGGGGCTCGTTGCCGGTTCCTCATTTGACAGCTTGCAGCTTGTATTTCTAAGTCAGCACAATTGTAGTAGTCGCTCTGAAAACAACAGGATGCAATGCCGTTCATCGAGCAACATCGTCGGGCGCAATAATCTGAAACTTACCACCCTTGGCTGTGAAGAAGAGTGTGTTATTACCCTCTACACAGGGGCGCACTCGACGGTCATGCGCTGTGACGATCTGCCAATCGCCACTACGCAGTCCGGTGAGCGCCACCTGATAGCTCCGGTCATCAGGGGGAACTGTTATCTCAAAATTCTCACTGATTAATTTGCCGTTGCGCGCCATGCAGACAATCCTGTCGGCAATCGTGATCGTCATTTGGCTCTCTGTTTCGGTCAGCGTGTATGGCAGCGGGGCCGCACCATCCTCATAAACCTGCATCAAGGTCAGAAAGGTGTCGTGTGCACTCGGCTTTTTGGGCGAAAACAGTATGCGGTGTCCTTTGGATTCAGGGTGGCGATCACTGGGTGGTGTTACCTGGTAGCCGAAAATGTTGAAGACCTCAGCGCCGCTCTTGACCTCGCGTGTCCATTCACCAGGGGCTGGACGCAGCATACAAATATCCACCCGTCCAGTCATATTGTTTTCAAAGTTGTACAGTTGTACGCCACTCTCGGTCTGGAGTGGCGTTTGCAGGGTGTTGGCCTGCCAGTATTTTTTGAAGTTAGGGTTGGTGGTTTCGACATCATCCATCACAATCACGCAGGCTGGATGGGTGGTTGAGCTCATGTTGAGGAAGCAGTAGGCGCGGGTGAACGACTTGATTTTGTTAGAGTAAGCGGATTTGAGATCAGTGGCATAATAACTGTAGGAAGGTCTCATAGCGGAGGGGCCAAACCCACATGATATTTTGTGTCCGTAGTGAAAGATCGGGTTTTCTAGTATCTGCTTGGGAGTTTGAGGGTGGCCCTGCAAAAAGCGCGAACCTCCGTCATTACCCGGCGTTTTTAGGAATTTTTCATTTGGATCGCGCACCAGCATCATGCTGTGAGCAATCGAACGCTTGTTGAAATTCAGGTCAAAGGGGGTGCCGTAAAATCCATACTGACCCAGGTCGACGATCTGCAGTCCGCGGTAGTACAACTGAAGCGCACCGGCATCAGCATGCTGATGATTCCCGAAGTGGTAACCGCCGCCCTTGATCTCAGCCACCACGGTGTTGTTGATATTAGACTTGATGTTCCAGTCGGTGCGTGTGATCATACCGCTTAGAATCGGGCCGAAATCGATTGTGAGCGGCAATTTATTGAGATCCGGTTCGGCACGCAGCGAGGGATCATCCAGCAGCAGGAAAAGTATCGGATCAACGGATTTGATGCTCTGACGTTGGAATTCACCTTTCAGAACAGGGTCATTACTATAGGTGTAACAGAGCATGGCGGTCTGTGTGTATGGGTAGTAACGCCCGCCGGGTATGCCGTCGCCATCGCGCAGCATCTGGCCGTTGGGTAGACGCATGTTGAGCCAGTATTGTGGAACCGACTTGATGTTGGGGTCAAAAAGCTCGCGCCCCGACAATCTGCGCAGCAGCCAGGCTGCCTGCATCTCCCAGCTGAAGCGATAGGAGGCATAGTTTACACCCTGATTGTGACGCGGTGACTGGTACTCAAAGCGCCGCATCGGCACCAGTTCTTCCAGCAGACGGTAGGCGCAGAACTTGTATGGCTCAGGATCAACATCGTAGAGCGCGATCGACATTGAAAGCAGATCGCGGTTGATCATGGCCTCGTTGCCATGTCCATTGACAACCGAGGTGCGGAAAGGCGGCCACTGACACTCCATCTCAGAGGCCAGCCGCATCATGTGAGTACGAAGTGTTTCAAGATCATCTGGCGTACATAGCGGATGACACCAGTCATAGACCAGTGCCGTGGTATAGATCGCAGCTCCGATTTCACGTGTGATATCTAGTACATTTCCGAATGAGACCCGCGAGATATATTCGCGCATCAGGCGCACTGCCTCACGCCCGTTTACCTCATCGCCTGTCATCAGATAAACAAACGCTTTGGCTGCGGCACCCTTTTCCAGCACTGTGTTGTGTCCCATCTCCACGTTCTCGGGAAATTTCACCTCAACTTTTTTTGCGGCCAATTTCCGCACATTGTTCCACAGCGGTGCGTGTTCAGGGTGTTCGAGGTTGGCGTGGATCTGCGGCAGTGTACTCTTAGACACCCATAAGCGCGGATGGCTGAGCGGGGGTGTGACTGCGGGGCGGTAGTTGGCTGCGGCATCCGGCACCTTTGGTGGATTGTACTTGAGCACCTCCAGACGGTCGAGTCGCACATGAGCTGGCAGCCAGAGCTTGATCGAAGCCGTCTTGGTTTTCAGGTCAAATAGGCCGAGATTTTGAGAACACAGATCAAAGTTACTCCATGGCACAAAAATAACACGTTTTGTTGGCAGGCATTCGTTGACCTGCACATAGGCAAAGAGTGAGTGATGTTTGCTGGTTGCCTTGCTCATTAACTTCGCGCCCTCGCTGTCAACCGCTGCAAAGGTGCGAAGCACATAAACTCCCGGGTCCAGCTCGCCAACGGAAAAGATGAGGTCAGGTTCGGCTTCACTCTGGGGCGTGGCCGCAATCTGGTTCGCTTTGAGCGCGACACCGCGTCCATCTTTAAATGACGGTTGATTGACAACCTCGACCCGTCCCTGATTAAGTTTGGCATCTTCTGCTTGACAGTGTAACGCATTGGGCGCAGATTGAAGATCGGTTACGGCAAGTGATAAACACGCAACCAGTGTTGTTTTTAATAATATCGACATAAGTTATCTCTCCCTGGTTTGTTTTTCCATATATTCGAATAAGTTGCGAGGTATCCACTCTTTTTCGACCTTGCCACTGGCATCTTGCGCGCACCGTCCCGCAGCATCGTCAACTGAAGGCTAAGCCGAACGTTTGTAGGTCCGGTTTCCAACCGGACATGTCCGATTGGAAATCGGACCTACGTTGCTCCCGCGCCAACGGGTCATCTTTTTACTTTAGCACTCTCGAACTTTAAAACTTTTTCACTCTGCGCCCAGCGCGGATCTAGCCCCTTATAGCACAAAGCACCGCTTGTTCTCGTTTTTAACGCACACCCCTTGGCATTTGTAGCAGATTTCGTTTTTCAAATATCCGCCTTCGAAAAACTCTTTGAAGTTATTAAGGGTTGTCAGTGCAATGTTATGCAGGGCCTCACGGGTGAAAAACCCCTGATGCGAGGTCAGCACCACATTGGGAAAGACCAGCAGGCGTGCCAGCATGTCATCAGTAATCATCTCCAGCGATCGGTCTTCAAAGAAATATTCGTTCTCCTCTTCATAGACATCCAGCCCAGCGGATCCGATATTGCCTGATTTCAGGGCATCGATCAAATCATGGGTGTTGATCAGCTTGCCGCGCCCTGTGTTAATGATCATGACTCCGGGTTTCATCTGTTGAATGCTCTCGGCATTGATCATGTATTCGCTCTCTGGGGTGAGCGGGCAATGCAGTGAGATGATGTCTGACAGCTGGTAGATCTCTTTCAGGGTTGTGTAGCGGAAGCCCTGTTCGCGCGCGTATTCTTCGTCCGGGTAGGGGTCATAGGCCAGAACAGAGATCCCGAAACCTTTCAGGATAGCGATCAGGCAGCGCCCGATCTTTCCGGTTCCAATCACAGCCGCTGTTTTACCGTACATGTCAAACCCCATCAATCCGTTGATCGAGAAATTGCCGTCGCGTGTGCGCGGATAGGCTTTATAGATTTTGCGGTTGAGTGCCATGATCAGCGCAATCGCGTGCTCTGCGACGGCATAGGGGGAATAGGCAGGAACCCGTACAACGTGAATCTTTTCATAAGCCGCAGTAAAATCTATATTATTATACCCTGCGCAGCGCAAGCCGATGATCTGAACTTTGTGCTGAAAGAGCTTGTCAATTACGCTACTGTCGATGGTGTCATTGACAAAAGCGCAGACCCCATCAAAGCTGCCGCTCAGTGACGCAGTGCGCGAGTTGAGCCGAGCTTCAAAAAAAGTAATGTCAAAGCCGAAGTTCGCATTGACATTGTTGAATGATTCAATATCGTATGGCTTCGCGTCAAAGAATGCGATTTTTTGGGTCATCTTGGTGTTCCTTAATTCGCTTAAAGTAGCACAAAATGACCATTGGGGTCAATCTTGGTGAAAAGAAGAAACACCCCTTAATATGGTTTCAATATCAACACTATATGGTATGATATAAAATTATTATTAAGAGAATTTTGTTTTATGGCATTGCGATTAAAACGTATTGACTGCCAAAGTCGATGAGATGCTTGACGTGCTAAAGCTGGAAGTGGAGTTACACCTCGTAAACGGTTACTAATAAACTCGGTGCGGAGGCTCGCATGCCGACTCCTTCATGGGGCGGCTACGGACTAAGACCGGGCTTCCGAGGTTGGACCTGCCGACCGGGGCGCAGTGGGAATACGCCTATAGGGCAATGACGACTACCTTTTTCAGTGACGGGATCAGTGGCTCCTCCGCAGACCAATTGAATGAATTGGGTTGGTTTAACGGCCGTGAAAATCTTTTGCTCTCATTTTAGGCCTAAGACGCATCAAAAAAAAGATGTTAAAAAATACAAGTATTCAATTGCCACCTCCATTTTGTGATCTGCTGCCCGCAGTTCAGAGCGTGGAGCTGGCACCAGGGGTCTTTGATTTTAAGCAAGGCGGCCATTTTTGGTGTGCAGACGCAGAACGTGCCGCAGTCGCGATCAGTCGGCTTTTTTTGAGAGTAAAACAAGGCCGTTGGGAGCGCACTGCCACCAGGGGTGACGCATCGATTATTTTCGAACTGCGCGCTGGAGTTTTCAAGCCGCAGGGCTATCGGCTTCAGCTCTTCCCGGAGGCAGCGTTTGTCTCAGCGTCCGATGATGCTGGTCTGTATTATGGCGCGTTGACGCTCTTGCAGTTGGTCAGTTTGCAGGGAGGTGAACTTCCCTGCTGCGTGATGGATGACGCGCCTGACTTTGCGGTGCGCGGAGTGATGCTGGATATATCGCGTGACAAGGTTCCTGCCATGCGCACGCTCTTGGAGTTGGTCGATAAGCTGTCAGCGACCAAAATCAACCACCTGCAACTCTACATGGAGCACACCTTTGCCTATCAGGGGCATGAGCGTGTCTGGCGGCAGGCATCGCCGCTGAACGCCGCGGAGATCATGCAGCTCGATCAGTACTGCGCGAAGAGGTTTATCGCGCTGGTTCCCAATCAGAACTCTTTTGGCCACATGGAGCGCTGGCTGGTTCATCGGGAATACAATCACATGGCAGCCCTGCCGGAGGGGGGGGCACCACTGCCGTGGGGCGGGGTTCAGAGGCTGCCGACAGCGCTCAATCCTGTGGATGAGCACTGCCTGGCCTTTTTGGATGACCTTTATACACAGCTGCTGCCTAATTTTTCCTCCAAGCTCTTTAATGTCGGTTGTGATGAGGTCTTTGGTCTGCATCTGGGTCGCTGCGCAGCAGAGGTCAAGGAGCATGGCACAGGCCGGGTTTATCTCAAATTTTTGAAGAAAATTTTCGATCTTGTCAGGAAACATGGATGCCAGCCCGCATTCTGGGGGGACATTATTGTCAAATATCCGGAGCTGGTTGCCGAACTGCCGCGCGATGTAGTCGCGTTGGAGTGGGGGTATGAGGCAGATCACCCCTTTGCCGAGCGCTGTCAGCTCTTTCAAAACTCGGGTCTGGCTTTCTATCTCTGTCCCGGAACCTCTTCATGGAACAGCATTGCGGGGCGATACGAGAATATGCGGCAAAATATTCTCAGTGCCGCGGAGAATGGTTTAAAGTATGGTGCCGAGGGGTTAGTTGTCACCGACTGGGGGGATGCGGGCCATTGGCAGCCGCTATCGACAGCCTATGCGGGTTTTGCCTATACGGCGGGGCTGGCGTGGTCGCTGCGCGCAAACCGTGATATGGATATCAAGGCACAGGTATCGCGTTGTTTTATCGGTGATCCAGGCGCGTTGGGCGAAATTCTGGTGGAGTTGGGGGGGCTCTATCAAACAGCAGGGGTGCTGACGGCCAACAGTTCGGTGCTCTTCCACCTGCTTTTTAAGGAGAGTGGCTATCTGATTCCTGAAGGGGTGAGCACTCAAAGCCTGGGTGCTGTGATGCGGGAGCTGGAGCGTTTAAGCACTCGGGTTGAAGCACTGTCAGCGACAGGAGATTCAGAGCAAATAATTGTGGCGCTGGAAATCCAGCAGATCATTCGGTTGCTGCAAACCTCTTGTTTCCGGGGTAAGGCCATGCTCGACGGGACGCTGGACGCAAAGGCAATCAAATCTGAGTTAGGGGAGATGATTACCTCCTGTGCTGAGGCGCAGGAGATGGTGTGGCTATTGCGCAACCGCAGGGGGGGGTTGAGCGACAGCTTGGCGAGAATTTTCACAACGTCCAGCACCGAATGAAGAGGTAGTGCCATTGGCGTGTCAGCTGTAGTAGCCGCTCTATGAGCGGTATAGCTGAAGCAATCAGTAAGCAGGCTGTGAGCACGCAAGCAGGTTGGGCTTGTTTAAAGTAGAGTAGGCATCCTTGTAAGAAAACTCTTGGCGGTCTGCGGCACACAGGGGGTCTTATTTTTGGGTTATGTCAATAGCAGGGGCGCGTTCGCTGGGTCCGCCGTAGGTGTCTTCGAAATCGTTCCAGATTAAGGCGGTGTGGACGGTGGTTAACGACATGAGTAAGGCGCAGAGAATTGCCAAGCCGCCCATCACGTAGCCTGGGACTGCTGGTATGCCCTGAAAGATGGTCAGCGCAATCACCATTGTGGCGAGGTAGACGGCTTGTCCGGATAGAATTGCGTTAGGGCGCCGTCGTAGTGCGGCGCAGCCCTCTATGTGGCCGCGCAGGGATTGGAGGAGAGGCTGGACAGCCATGATCATCGCCATGATTCGCGCCAGTCGAATGCTCTCTGGTGGCAGGTTTTGCACAGAGCCGAAGTACCAATTCGATATGGGGCGGAGTTGCAGCGAGAGCGGGCCGAGGCATAGGATGGCACCGGCCATGCAGGCGAAGCTGAAGATTCGCCGTTTGCCGTAGATGGCAGGCGGGAAGGCGATGACAACCGATTGCATGCGTAAAGCTGCAAAGCCGAGCGGGCTGACAATGCCCATGACAATGTAGTGGATGGCAAGGGTTTCTTCAGGGTTAGCGGCACGTGAAAGGAATACGGCGATCATGAACGAAGAGATGGAGAGCAGGATGCCGCCAAAGGAGAGCGGGATTGTGAAGCGCAACTGCTTCAACATGGGGTTTTTTTCATCGGCTTCGCTATCCTGCAGCTTGGCAATCAAGGCGCGGGCAAAATATCGGGTGAGAAAAACTTCTCCGAAGACTGGAACTGTCATGGCAACGAGCCCCCAGCCGTATCCTGTGAGGCCGAAGTGAACGAAAAGGGGTGAGAGAGATGCCGTGAAAATGATGCGCGTCATGGTTGCAGTGTTGGCCAACCCGCTTCGTTTCTCATTGTAGAGTGCCACAAGATATTTGTTTCGGGTCATGAAGGCCAGCTGCAAGGGTACGCTGAACAGCGTAGTCATGCGCCCGATGGAGGCTAATTCGCCTTCCAGCCCGAGAATGCGCCCAAAGAAGAATGGGTAAAACGGATGCAAGCAGACAATAATTTGCAGGGCAATAACGACAATAGTGATGCGCGTGACGAGGCGGTGAAAATTGCGCATCCCTGTTTTTGAGGTGCCGAAGACCATGCCAGTGGTGATGAGTCCGCCGCCGATCGCTCCGAAAACAAACATGAGCGAGTGCCCTTGGGCAAAGGCGGCTAACTCTGTTGATCCCAGTTTTCCATGCGAGACAATACTGGCCACAAGCGGGTGAGTTAGGCTTTGGGAGAGCGCTTGGATTGCGAGGGGAATATAGAAACGCAGGACCTTCCATTGCGAAGGCGCTTTAATCGCATTATCTCCAGATTTTGAACTGAACATGGAGAAACTTTACCACTGTGGAGAAGAATATTCAAACTAAAGCTGCTCTTTGTCGCAACCAAGATGAGTTTGTGCAATGTGCGGAAGCGTTTCGCCTTTATTGAAAGTTGCAAAAAAGAAGAGCAAGCCTGATGCGGCCTTAAAACAGGATCTCCGGTTGCTTGAAGGCGGACCTCAACGCAATAAAAGCACAGTCGGTTTGGGGATTTGGAAGGCTGACTGCTCGAGTTGTGCTTCCATGGCCCCGCCGATTGAGGAACTCGCCAGTGCGGGTGAATCAGCTTGTAACCTGTAGTAGTTCCATGGCTTTGAGATGTAGCCTCCTGTGAAAAGTGGGTTGGCGTTGATATTTCCTGTTCCTGGGTAAGTTATTCCGCCAAAACTCAATACCGTCACAGCGGCACACACAATTGCTGTTTTCTTATTAAACATAATTTTTTTATTTCCAGTTTGTCTGGCTTCTTTGTTTACTTGATTCACTTCCGGAAATATGCCGGAGAGTGTTGTGATGATAGGTTTGTATATACTTTGCTATCTGTTTTCCATATTCGCTTATATGGTAGTCTTCTGCCTGGCTTTGTTCTATGGGGTAAAACCCTACATAACCTTTCAGAGGCGAATTAGTCGAGTAAATTTGTCTTGTACTAAAATGCTTGATTATGAGAAAGAGGGATCACAATGGGAGTTTCACCAGATAAGCAGATGCGCATAGATGAGGTCCAAGCTCTTCTTGATGCGATACCGACTCCGATAGCGACCCCCGACCCCAAATTACAGCCAAGTTTTACAGGGCATCAGCTCGCAGGTCGATAAAGAAGATGCCGGCCACAAAGTCCAGCAGTTCCAAGGGTTCAACGCCAACATCCACGCCGACAATCAGAGCTTGTACTCCAAGGCCGACTTCCGTTGGACCGTAATCTGGACCGATGTCGCTGTCGGCAGTGCCATCAACTACGCTGACCTGCACGCCGCTACGGCTCTCAAGACCAAAGGGCAGTTTGGGTTCCGGTCTGTTACGTGGCCCGGGCAGGCCCGCATATACCGAACCGTAGGAACCTACGAATACAGAGGCCAATTTGGTTGCCCGGACATCCGCAGCAATGCCTGGCCCAACACGTACACGCAGGCGCACAACATCAAAGAGATCGAGAACAATGTTAGGTATGTACATCGCGATCTTGTGGCCTGTGCTGTGACCCTCTTTAGTCGCTGGCTTCTGCTCCGCCGTTGTCTCGCCAAAGCACGGCGCACACGCGATGAATCCCGCCAATAAAAATAAAATGCTAGAATGTTTCATGATCGTTCTCCTTTTGTGTTAAAAAGCGTAATTGTTTTTCCCTATACTCTCTCCCAACACGCACTATGTTAGAGTATACCTATGTAAAGGGGCAATACGGTGTTTCCCCCATAAGAGCTTAGAGCCGACCCTGGGAGCGCCGACGTCCCCGTCGGCATCGCTGAGCATAAAGCCGACGGGGACGTCGGCGCTCCCAAGCAGCTTGCCGCTCCCAGAAAAGTCAATGCCGCAATTGCCAATAGAATGATCATAAACCTAAAAACGGCAGTTGGATTTTTCAGATGCTCGGTCCGCGCAGGGCGCGGCGGGAGGCTGTACCTTTGGTGCGGGCACAACGTAGGTCCGATTTCCAATAGGACTGTCCGGTTGGAAACCGGACCTACAGAAGCTCGGCTGCGCCGTCGGTTGACGTTGGCGAAGGAGAGTGAAGCAATAACCCGCTTTTTGAGCAGCCTTTCGTTTTCACGTTTTTTATGGGTGCATCTGCGAATCGTTGCAATAGTGAGTGCTCCAGCATTTCTGAACCGAAAGGCACGCTAAAGCGTGGACTACATACGGTTTTATGCATGTAGTCCAGCCTTTAGGGTGTGAAGTGCAACGATTCGCAGATGCGCCCTTTTTTATGCACGTCGTTTTTTGTGACTTGACTCTCGCTACACCTCTGTCCATAATTAGCACTATGACATCTGATCAAAACATAGCGTCAATGACAGGCCAAGAGTATAAATACGGCTTCGTGACCGAGATCGAATCGGAATCAGCGCCAATTGGATTGAATGAGGACACCATCCGCATGATCTCCGTTAAAAAGAACGAGCCTCCATTTGTGCTGGAGTGGCGGCTGAAGGCTTTTCGACATTGGCTGACCATGACGGAACCGACCTGGGCCAAGGTTCACTATCCGTCTATTGATTACCAGAAGATCTCTTATTACTCCAGTCCTAAACTGACGCAGGATCGGCCGCAAAACCTGGATGAGGTTGATCCGCAGCTGCTGGAGACCTACGAGAAGCTGGGCGTTCCCTTGCGCGAACAAGAGCTGATGGCAGGCGTAGCCGTTGACGCGGTCTTTGACAGCATCTCAGTTGGCACCACTTTCCGGAAAAAACTGGCAAAACACGGGATCATTTTCTGCTCCTTCTCCGATGCTGTCCGTGAACACCCGGAGCTCATTAAAAAATACCTTGGCTCAGTTGTGCCCTACAAGGATAATTTCTTTGCAGCTCTGAACGCGGCGGTCTTCAGCGATGGCTCTTTTGCTTATATTCCGAAAGGGGTCCAGTGCCCCATGGAGCTTTCTACCTACTTCCGCATCAATGCCCAGGACACGGGCCAATTCGAGCGGACACTGATCATCGCGGATGAGGGCGCCCGCGTAAGTTATCTGGAGGGGTGCTCAGCGCCGAAACGCGACAAGAACCAGCTGCACGCAGCAGTTGTGGAGTTGGTCGCGCACGACAATGCGACCATCAAATACTCGACTGTGCAGAACTGGTACCCAGGTGATAAAGAGGGGCGCGGCGGTATTTATAATTTTGTCACAAAACGCGGCAAGTGTCTGGGCAGGAACTCCAAGATTTCCTGGATGCAGCTTGAAACAGGCTCGGCCATTACCTGGAAGTATCCGAGCTGCCTGCTGGTGGGCGACAACTCAGTGGGCGAGTTCTACTCAGTGGCTGTTACCAACAATTACCAGCAGGCCGACACAGGCACCAAGATGATCCACATGGGGAAGAACACCAGCAGCACGATTGTCTCCAAAGGCATCTCCGCTGGCCACAGTCAAAACAGCTACCGTGGATTGGTGAAAATATTGAAACGCGCCGAAAATGCCCGGAACCACTCCCAGTGTGACTCTCTGCTGCTTGGCGACCAATGCGGCGCGCACACCTTTCCATACCTTGAGGTCAAGAACACCACTGCCACGGTTGAGCATGAGGCAACCACCTCGCGCATCGGCGATGACCAGATTTTTTACTGCCGACAACGGGGCATATCAACCGAAGAGGCGGTCAACCTGATTGTGAACGGATTCTGTAAGGAGGTTTTCCAAGAACTCCCCATGGAGTTCGCTGTTGAAGCCCAACAGTTGTTGGGCATAAGTCTTGAAGGAAGCGTAGGATAAACACACATGCTGACAATAAGAAACTTACATGCCAAAGTTGGCGAAAGACAGATACTCAAAGGCATTGACCTTGAGGTCAAAGCAGGCGAGGTTCACGCGATCATGGGACCGAACGGCTCTGGAAAGAGCACCTTGGCCCAGGTGCTGGCTGGCCGGGATGTTTACGAGGTTACCGATGGTGAGGTATCTTTTATGGGCAAGGACCTTCTGGAGTTAGATCCCGAAGGGCGCGCTGCCAAGGGGATCTTTTTGGGATTCCAATACCCGGTGGAAATCCCCGGTGTCAGCACAATGTACTTCCTGCGTGCCGCTCTGAACAGCATCCGCAGCCATCGCGGTCATGAGCCGCTGGATGCCGTGGATTTTCTCGATTATATTGAGGCCAAGATGAAGATGCTCCATATGCCGGAAGATCTGCTCAACCGACCTGTTAACGTCGGGTTCTCGGGCGGCGAGAAAAAACGCAACGAGATCTTTCAACTCGCGGTGCTGGAACCGAAACTCGCGATTCTGGATGAGACCGACTCAGGGCTCGATATCGACGCCCTTAAAGCCGTGGCCGACGGTGTCAACGCCATGCGCGGTTCAGATCGCGCGTTTATTCTGGTTACCCATTATCAAAGGCTGCTGGGATACATTGTCCCTGACTTCGTGCATGTTATGCACAATGGGCGCATTGTGAAATCCGGTGATAAAACACTGGCGCTGGAACTTGAGCAAAAGGGCTATGCGGAGATCGACGCTGCCGCTGTGCAGGAGTGCGAGCAATGATCGGCATCAAAGAGGGACAGAAGCCCTACTTGGAGCAATTCGCGCAGCTCGCCAAGGCGACAGCTGGCGAATCGGCATGGGTGCGCGCCCTGCGTCAGAGAGGTGTGGAGCAATTTGCTGCGCTCGGCTTTCCCACACCACGCGACGAGAATTGGAAGTACACGGATGTCACGCCAATCATAACAACCGCATTCCAGCCCGCTGCCAAGGCTGACTCTGGTGTGACGCGCGAGGCCCTGGATCGCGGGGAGCTCACAACTCTCCAGTGCGATAGCCGTCTGGTCTTCGTGAACGGTTTTTTCTCAGAACAGCTCTCGTCAATTGGAGAGCTGCCAGCAGGGGTGAAGGTCACTAACCTGGCACAGCTGTTCACAGGCGAAGAGCAGGCAATTGGCTGCCACCTTGGGCGCTATGCGCACCTTGAGGAACATGCTTTTGTGGCACTGAACACAGCCATGCTGCAAGATGGTGCGCTGGTGGAGGTTGCACAGGGCTGCAGGTTGGAAGAGCCGATCTTGATCGTGTTTGTTGCCACGGCGGATGGCGCTCCCATGGTCTCGCATCCGCGCAATCTTTATTGCTTCGGAGCCGAAAGCCGCGCGACGATCATCGAGAGTTATCTGAGCCTCGGGGAGGGGGCGCATTTTACCAACGCGGTCAGCGAGCTGGTGGTTGGAGAGGGCGCGGTCATAGAGCACTACAAACTGCAGCATGAGAACGAGCAGGCTTTTCACATCGCCACTTTGCAGGCCATCCAGGCACGCGACAGCCACCTGCTGGCCCACAATATCTCCTTTGGCGGGGCGATTACGCGCAACGACATCAACGTTGTTCTTGATGCTGAAGACGCGGAGTGCGATTTGGGTGGCCTTTTCGTTGCCACAGGATGTCAGCATGTTGATAACCATACGCTGATCGACCACGCGCAACCCAACTGCAACAGCCGGGAGCTGTACAAAGGGATTTTAGGCGATCAGAGCGTCGGTATTTTTAACGGTAAGATTTTAGTCAGGCAGGGTGCGCAGAAGACCAATGCTTCGCAGCGCAACAACAATCTGCTGCTCTCCGAAAATGCAACAATCAACACCAAACCACAGCTTGAAATCTATGCCGACGATGTTCGCTGCAAGCACGGCGCAACCGTGGGCCAGATCAGCGCGGAGGCGCTCTTTTACATGCGCTCGCGCGGAATCACTAAAGAGGCCGCCCTGGATCTGCTGACTTACGGCTTTGCCGGCGAGCTTTTTGATTCCATGACCTGGGTGACTGTCCGCAGTCGGCTGGAGCAAATGCTGTACCGTAAACTATCGAAAAACCGGCAGGAGGATTGACCATGAAAACCGCGAGTAACCCAAGTGACCATAAAACCACCCAGCCATTGGCAGCTGAGTTCAACCTCTTGCAGATACGCGAAGAGTTCCCTGTTTTGAAGCAGACGATCCGCGGCAAGCCCCTTGTGTACCTTGACAACGCGGCCACCACCCAAAAGCCGCAGTGCGTCATGGATGCGATCGTACACTTTTACACCTCTGATTGTTCCAATGTTCATCGCGGTGTGCATGAGCTGAGTCGCCGCGCAACCGAGAGCTACGAGGGTGCCAGGCTGAAAGTCCAAAAATTCTTAAACGCAGCAGAGTCGCGCGAGATCATCTTTGTGCGCGGTGCGACAGAGGGCATCAACCTGGTTGCGCACAGTTTTCTCAGGCCGACCTTGCAGCCCGGCGACGAGATCCTGATCTCGGCCATGGAGCACCACTCGAATATTGTGCCCTGGCAAATGCTCTGTGAGGAGCGCGGCGCCATCTTGCGGGTTGCGCCGATCAATGATCTGGGCGAGCTGATAATGGAGGAGTTCGAGCAGCTCCTCAGCCCCCGCACGCGCCTGGTCGCAATCACGCATGTCTCCAATGCACTCGGCACTATCACTCCAATTCGCCAGATCATCGCGCTGGCGCATGGCAAAGGTATTCCAGTGCTGGTTGACGGTGCGCAAGCAGTCGCGCACCTGCCGGTGGATCTGCAGGAGCTTGATTGTGATTTCTATGTTTTCTCGGGTCACAAATTATACGGACCAACCGGCATTGGTGTGTTGTATGGCAAGGCTGACTTGCTGAAAAAAATGCCGCCGTTTCAAGGCGGTGGGGACATGATTAGTTCAGTCACATTTGAGAAGACGACTTACAACACCTTGCCCTACAAATTCGAGGCCGGCACACCGAATATTGCCGCTACGATTGGTCTGGGGGCGGCGATTGATTATCTGAACGCGATCGGGCTGAAAAATATCGCGGCTCACGAGCACCAGCTGCTCGCTTACGCAACAGAAGCCTTTGCCAAGATTCCAGGCGTGCGGCTGATCGGCACTGCCAGCGAGAAAGCTGCTGTGCTCTCCTTTTTGATTGACGGGGTGCATCCGCATGATGTTGGAACCATCCTCGACCAGGATGGGGTTGCAATCCGCGCCGGTCACCACTGCGCACAGCCTGTGATGGCACGCTTCGGCATCCCAGCCACCACGCGCGCCTCTTTTGGCGTGTACAACACAACAGCCGAGATTGACGCCTTGGTGGCGGGAATTTACAAGGTTAAGGAGATAATGGGGTAGTGCAGGCATCCTTAATCCGGAGGTAAGTAAGATATGAATACGCCAAGTAACGCGAACATGCCCGGGATCGCCGGCATCCCCGTCGGCATCGCTGTAAGCAAGGCCGATGTCTCCGGGCTCACCGACGTGCATGGGAGCGCCGACGTCCTCGTCGGCATCGCTGCAAGCAAGGCCGATGTCTCCGGGCTCACCGACGTGCATGGGAGCGCCGACGTCCTCGTCGGCATCGCTGCAAGCAAGGCCGATGTCTCCGGGCTTGCCGACGTGCCTGGGAGCGCCGACGTCCTCGTCGGCACCGCTGTAAGCAAGGCCGATGTCTCCGGGCTCGCCGACGTGCCTGGGAGCGCCGACGTCCCCGTCGGCACCGCTGTAAGCAAGGCCGATGTCTCCGGGCTTGCCGACGTGCCTGGGAGCGCCGACGTCCCCGTCGGCACCGCTGAGGATAAAGCCGACATGCACGTCGGCGTACCCAGAACAGCCAACGGAAACATTGGCGCTCCCAGGGGCGCAAACACTCGCAGAAGAGCCAACGAGGACGTTGGCGCTCCCAGGCCAGCCAACGAGGACGTTGGCGCTCCCAGGGACGTTGGCACCCCTGAGTGGCACTCACGCGGCTATCTTCCTCATCGGGATCACCTGCACCTCATCCAATCCATCACCTTCCGGCTTGTCGACAGCCTCCCGCAAACAAAGCTGAATCAACTCGAAGAAGAGCTTAAGCGTCTTCCTAAAGAAGCGCGCGAACTTGAATCCCGAAAGCGCATTGAGGAGTGGCTCGACGCTGGCATGGGCTGCTGCGCTCTGCGTCATCCCGAAGTCGCCCGTTACGTGCAAAATTCATTTCTTCACTTTCATGGAGAGCACTATCACCTGCACGCCTGGTGTATTATGCCCAATCACGTACACATTCTGGTCGAACCGTTGACAAATCTTGCTGGGATTATACAAGGCTGGAAATCCTATACCGCCCGCTGGGTGTTACGGCAGAACCACTGCCTCCAGCTGCGAATCCCTGGTCCAAAGCGGCTCTGGATGCGGGAATACTGGGATCGTTATATACGAAATTTTGAACATTATCAAAAAGCTGTCAATTATATTCACCGAAATCCCGTCATTGCCGGACTTTGCCAATCCCCGGAAGATTGGCCTTGGTCGAGTGCTAAACTCGTGTGTGCGCGCACTCTTGGGAGCACCGTCCCTGGGAGCGCCGACGTCCTCGTCGGCATCGCTGAGAACAAGGCCGACGAGGACGTCGGCGTTCCCAGGCTAGCCAACGAGGACGTTGGTGCTCCCAGGGACGGCGTTCCCATGACAACCAAGGTGCTATTGCCAATCGAATAAACATAAATTAAGGAGACACACCAATGGCTGATTTACGAGATTTATACCAGCAGATCATTGTTGACCACAGCAGGAGCCCGCGCAACTGCCGGGTGCTTCAAGGCGCCAGCCTGAGTGCTGAGGGCGACAATCCGCTGTGCGGCGACCATGTGACGCTCTACGTGCAGATGGAGGGTGAGCGGGTCAAGGACATCAGTTTTCAGGGCAATGGCTGTGCGATTTCCACTGCTTCGGCCTCCCTGTTGACAGAGATGTTAAAGGGCAAGACACGCGCCGAGGCTGAGGCCTTGTTCGAGAGCTTCCATGACGTGGTCACAGGAGCGCCACATGTGGAAAAACCTGGCGCACCTGCGCTCGGAAAGCTGGCGGTTTTTGCCGGGGTCTCGCAATTCCCCCTGCGTGTCAAATGCGCCACACTGGTTTGGCACACCCTGAAGGCCGCGCTGAATCAGATCAAGGAGCCGGTCTCCACGGAGTGAGCGGCGGGGGCTTGCTCAGGAGACAGAAGACAGAATTCAGAAGACAGAAGTTGCCGCGAAAAAACGATGAGGTTACTCTAATCTCCGTTGAATCGGAGTCCGGGTGATTAAGCAATGCCACCGAGTCACCAGGTCACCAAGTCACCAAGTCACCAGGTCACCAAGTCAAAAAACAGCTTGTAGCCAGGAGTGCGGGGCAACCTGCCAGAGATAAGCCGGAGGTTGGAGATCATTTCCGTACGCTTTTCGATACCGATACCGATACCGACCCCGAGTTGCAGGCAAACTTTGTCGCGACAAAGATAAAACACATGGAAAACACCGTGTTCAAAATCAGAGTCTCGATGGTTTAGTTTGTCTGTTCGTCCTCTGCATAGATTATGTCAGTGCCTGTTACTTGGGCAAAGGTTGTAAGCTTGTGAGTCTGGCAATGAGTTGCGCTCATGATGTCCTCCACCGGAATACCGCGAACCAGTAAAGCATCGGCGATCAGCGAGCGATGACAGCGCCAAGGCACAGCTTCAGCGCACATCAAGACGATTTGCTCATGCCTTGCTAATTGGGTCAACTCATTCAAGGCTGTTTCAAACTCCGGAGTTTGCATGTAATCGGCAAATCCGCGAAAAGAGGCGTTACGCCAGCCAATGTTGATCGAGCTTTTGGTTGTGTGTCGCAGGCCCCCGAGACCCGGCATGTGAACGTAGCCAATCCCTGCAGCTTGCAGCGCAGCTGGCAATGTGTCGCGGTTAAACTGTGGATTGTGGCGCGAACGCGGCACCGTACGCACGTCCACCACGCGCATCACAGAGTGGGCCTGCAGCAGCTGGATAAACTCCGCAAGCGGGTGGGTCGAATGACCGATTGTCAACACTGTGGGCATTGTATGAGGGTTAGTTTTCATAAGTAAGTACACCGTAATGGGCGCAACTGACCGTCCCTTTCTCGAAAGGGCGAAACGGTTGCGCCCTTTCCTTTTTTGTCTCTTGCCGCAGTTGTTAGCCAGCCAACTGATAAACGAGCAGCAATTCTATGGCCGAAGACACGCTAAAGCGTGAACTACATACCCCGGAAACCGTATGTAGTTCACGCTTTAGCGTGTTTTTTGAACAGGTGCGCGATCATAAATTAGAATTGCTGGATAAATGAGCCCCCCGCGGTCACGGCCCGCGGCTACAGTGCTTCGCACTACAACTCACGGAGTCAGGGTTGGGATCGAGGTCGATCTCATACGCTTTTTGATACCGATTCCGATAGCGACCCCGACCCCGAGTTGTGAACACGCAACTACGACCAAGTGATCAAGTTACAAGCGCAAGATCTGTCGTTCGGTGTCGCTCATAGAGCGACTACTACACATGCGCTGCGCTTTGAAATGCAAGCAGTCATGCAATCCTTGCCATTCGGTGTAGTAGCCGCTCTATGAGCGGCATTGCGCTGCGCGTTTCACAGCACACACCGGCTTGCAAGCATTGTTGTTCGTGTAGTAGCCGCTCTGCGTGTCGGGTATAGTTCCGCTTGCGGAACGACGCCTGATGAGCGGCATCGGTTGACGATTCCCCGCATGTTTCCAATCGCCGACCAGCATCGTCGCCGCTATCGTCAACCGGAGGCATGGCCTCCCTGGATGAGGATGCGATTAGGATTGAGATTAGGATGTGTATCCCTCCTGATCACAATCTTAATCCTAATCTTCCCCGCAAAACGCGCAGGCTATGCTCTTGCGTATCTTTGCATGGTCAGGCTCGTTCATGGATACCCGCTCTATCGAGAGCATTGCCGCAGCCGGTGCTGAGAGTATCCATTGGGTAAATTGCTCACGCTGCTCACGTAGACCATTGGGAACTCGCTTACTCTCAAAGCAAATGCGTACGCCTATCTGCGACTTGCGCGAATAAATTGTGTATACCTGTTTACCATAGTCACGAAAAATGAGATTGCCGTTGCCATCCGATAGCCGATGGCAATGCCAGGGCACTCATGGCCATGAAATTCAAGGATTTTTTTGTAAGTCATATTTTCTAGGTATTCGTGGTTGAAAGTTCAGCTTGTCGCAGCACGAGCTGCGTTGCGTCTTCGGCGAGGTCGGGCGGATAGCCGTATTTGGCGAGCAGGCGGCGAACGTTTCGACGCAGGTTTGCCCGGACTGATTCACGCTCGGTCCAGTCGAGCTTGGGCATCCGGCGCACCATCTCTGTCAGTTCGCGCGCCATCAGCCGGAGGGTGTCAATTTTCATAATCTCGCAGGCAGAACCGTTTTCGGCTAATGCGTCATAGAATGCGGTCTCTTCGCTGGTCAGGCCGAGTGCTTCGCCGTGCTTCTGCGCATCCCGCAGTGTCTTTGCAAGATCAATCAGTCGTGTGATCATCTCGGCAGTGGTGATGGCCTTGTTTGTATAACGCAGCATGGCATCCTCCAGTGCTTCGCGGAACTTGCGGCTCTGAACAAGGTTGGTGCGCTCGGTGATGCGGATCTGGTCGTTCAGGAGTTTGCGCAATGTTTCCAAAGCCAGGTTCTTCTGCTCCAGCGCCGCCACACGTCCAAGAAACTCGTCGCTGAGGATGTCGAGGCGGGCTTCCGCCAGACCTGCGACTGCAAACAGATCAATGATCTCGTCCGCATTCACCGCACCGCCTATGACTTGCCGCACAGCTGCGTCAATGTCGGAGTGGTGTCTGCCTCTTACTCCGGTATCATCCGCCAAACGCTTGCGAATCATAGCCGCTATGCGTTGGAAGAATGCCAGATGCGGGGCGATAATCTCGGTTTCCGGACGTGGCACTGCCAGCGCAAACGCGGCAGCCAATTCTTTGAGAAGGATCCGCAGCCGTTTCCACCCGTCGTTCTGCCCGAACACATGGTCAACTGCACGCAGATAGATTGGCAAGACTTCGCGCGGATCGGCATCGAGTGCCTGCTGGTAGTCGCAGCCGTGGAAAAAGGCGCGAAGGGTTTCGAAAGCGGTCAGCATGATCGGTACCGCATCGCCCTGCACCTGTTTGACAGCCTTGCCGCGGCCGCCAGCCTGGGTGTAGGTAGCCAAGGCATCCGCCAGCTGATCGGCCATACCAAGCAGATCCACGATCAAGCCACCAGGTTTGTCTCCATAAACGCGGTTGACCCGGGCAATGGCCTGCATCAGGTTGTGCCCTTCCAACGGCTTGTCAAGGTACATAGTGTGAGCTGGTGGACAGTCGAATCCAGTCAACCACATATCGCAGACAATGACCAAGCGCAGGTCATCAGCCGGATCCTTGAAGCGCTCTGCGAGTTGCTTGCGGGCAGCTTTGTTGCGTCCATGGGTGTGAATGGGTTCGATTATAGGGGCAATTCGCTCCTCAAAAGCGGCCTGAGATTCGCCTTTGCGTTGGGGTGGGAGGCCTTCGCTCATGATAACCTTAACGCAACCGGTTACGTCATCATCAGAGTGCCATGCAGGGCGAAGTGCTATAATTTGATTGTACAGGTTGATGCAGATCTCGCGGCTCATGGTCACGACTATAGCCTTGCCTTCCATTGCCGCACGCCGTTTTTCCCAGTGTGGTACAATAAAAGCAGCCAGGCGCTTGATCCTATCCGGCGCACCAACCAGTGATTCCAAGGAGACGCGCACGGGCTCTGTTACCGCTTCACCGGTTTGATCCCGCGTGACGACATATTCGACCTGCTCCTCGGCAAACCTTGCTCCGTCCTCATTCACCGTCAGCTTGACAATACGGGACTCATAGTAAAGCGGTTTGGTTGCGCCGTCCTCCACGGATTGACGGATATCGTAAACATCGGCATACTCTCCGAAAACGTGGATCGTGTTCTTGTCGTCCCGTTCCAACGGTGTCCCAGTAAAGCCAACGAACGTCGCATTCGGCAACGCCTCCCGCATCCAGCGTGCGCCGCCTTCAACAAAGCCGTACTGACTGCGGTGGGCCTCATCTGCCATGACAACGATATTCGCGCGTTTCGAAATAACGCCATGGGTCTCGGTGAACTTGTAAATCGTAGTGAATATCACGCCACCCGCGGCACGGTCGAGCAGTTCTTGCAGATGATTCCGACTGATGCTCTGAATTGGGGCTTGTCGAAGCAACGTCCGACCAGCCGCAAAGGTGTCGAAAAGCTGATCGTCGAGATCGTTACGGTCAGTTACCATGACGATGGTAGGGTTCATGAGCGCTGGGGTGCGAACAAGGCTGCCCGCCAGCATCAGCATGGTTAGCGATTTCCCGGAACCCTGCGTATGCCAGATAACACCGCCGCGTCCATCGCCTTCCCCTGAAGGCGGCCGCAGGTGATCAATCACGCTGGCATGCGCTTTGCGCACTGCTCGGAATTGGTGATAGCCAGCAATTTTTTTGATGATGTTGCCGCGTTCGTCCTCCTCGAATACAACGCATGTCCGCAGATAATCAAGCAAAGCGCGGGGTTCAAATAGGCCTCGGATCAGCGCCTCCAGTGTTGGAGTTCCCCCTTCGGCTGATCGCCAGGGCATGAAGCGCTCCCGGTTACTGGTGATTGAACCTACGCGGGTTAGCATGCCGTCAGAGACTACCAGCAGCAGATTCGGCACGAAAAGATCCGGGGCTGTTGCCATGTAGCGATCCAATTGAGACATCGCAACCCCTAGGTCGGCTTGCGTGTCCGTCGGGTCCTTCAACTCGATCACTGCGATCGGCACTCCGTTCAGGAACACGGTTAGATCCGGCCGGATGATCTTGCCTGATGGCCCGGCAATGCTGAGCTGGCGCACAACCAGCAAGTCGTTGGCCGCCGGATTATCGAAATCCACCAATCGGGCACGTCCGCCGCGCGTCTCGCCGCTCTTGGCATCCTGGTACTCCACCTCAACCCCATCAATAAGCTGTGTGTGGAACCAACGGTTGTTCTGGATCAGGGTCGAATGCGGGGGATGTGAGAGGCTGCGAAGCACCTCTTCGATGGTAGCGTGCGGCAGGTTGGGATTAAGACGATGAATAATACCACTTAAGACTGTATTCAGATTTACACTGGTTTGCCAAAATCGGTGTTTATCTGTTAAATCAGATGACAGCATTACGCGGATTCTTATAGCCTCGAACCACGCGGCGGCAGAGAGTTCTGTGATCATCTCATTCATTAGAGTCCTCCGGCAAGCTCTCGCCCGCCACAATCTCATCATTGTCGGTCTCATCCTGAGACTGATTTTGAAACTCGACAAGGCTTTTACGATAGGCAAGGCGATCCTGATGATACAGTGCCTCACTTGCACTTATTCGAACCTCTTCAATCTCAATATCGTCGTACTTGTCATCAAGATATCCATCGAAATCAGCGTGGACTCCAAATCTCAAGTGGTTAAGAGGATCACGACCAATTTGTTCTTGATGTAACCTGAACAGGAATCCCACAGCTGCGTCAACGGCTGTCGCGACCAGTAACGCATACTCAACAGAAAGAACTCTCTCTAGCGCATCTCGTCCATGTGGCCCGACTCCTTGGCTATTGCGCAATGCCACAACACCATCGACCAAGCAATTCAGACCTCGGAGGACGGAAGAAACACCTCTTTCGGCATCCTTGTCGTCCGAGGTTAACGTGGTTAGTTCTAATGCATTAACTACATTTGTCATGAGCCAGTTTGGCTTCGGGTTCTCAGGCAAAGTAATGCCTCGGTCCGCTAGAATCGTTGTACAAACGGTTTCTAGCAAACCGCGACAATGTGTGAATGCCAAACCTGGCTCATCATATATCGATCTTTCGATGACCTCAACCGCAGGCCGCAGCGATGTCGATGCTGGATAGAGATCAAAGAGCTGCTGGCAGCTATGGAGCCTAAAAGGCTGGTCAGGGTTCATTGCCTGTCCTCCCGTTCCGATGCACTCGCATTTCTCCAGACAGCAACTTTGGACGCAACAAGTCCCGTGTTTCTGAAAGGTTGCGTGTTTCGATCATCAGTTGCGCGTGAAGGTCATAGAACTTACCAATGGGACTGTTTGTATCAAACAAGATAACCTTCGGGGGCACAGCCACCTGCGCTTCTTGTAAGTGGCTTCGCTTGATATGCCCCATTGTAGTTGCCTTGCTTTCAGCAACCATTCGAAACCACGGCAGATGCTGACGAATCCAGAAATAACAGAACCAACTCGGACAATAAGACGATGTGACCTTGAATAGGTGCTGATTCAGAGCCCCTTTGCCGCCAAACCAGAATTGCGCTTCCAGTGTGCCAGACCATGAAAACAGCAAGTCACCATCGTTGATCACGTAAGGTTCGGCTACATCGTCATTCGCCCAGTCTGCTCCATCGGTTGAGCCTTTGCGCAGTTGGGCTATTTTGATTACGCGCAAGTCTTCTCCGTCGCCGCGCGGCGGGTATTTTTGGAGGGCCAACCCATTGAGGAATGTTGCAATCTCTGTGATAGACTTGATCTCCCAGCCCTCCGGCACGGGCCCGATACCGGAATCAACGAAACGAGTGGGTAGGGCATCGAAGACGGGCCGGGGCATGGAGGGGAAGGAAGTGGCGCCTTCAGACTTGGCCTTAACCGGCTCAAAGTCCACGAACCAGGCTTGAAAAATTGACTGTGCCAAATCTTCCAGTGCCTGCGCTGTCCGCCGGTTCTGCTCGATTTTGTCATCCAGTGCGCCGAGGACACCGGCAATGGCGCGTTGTTCCAAGGGTGCTGGGATGCACACTGGTATCGGGTGGATGTGGTTACGGTTGAGTGATGGTTGCGCACTCCCTGTATTGAATGACGAAAAATCAAGACTCTTCAGAAAATAGTAAACAAACCGCTCATCATTGCCGTGAAAGTCAATGGCATATAGGGCAGTGTTTAGAGGCCAATACGGAACAGACGAATAGGAGACGACACCGAATGATGCGCCGCTACGCCCAACCGTTACGCCTGGGGCTGGAGCTCTGGCCTCATCGTGGTATCCGGTCACACCAAATGAGCCGAGTACAGGAACAACGCCTTCGCCGCGGTCGGTTTTGGGCAAGTCGTGTCCTCGCTGCAGCGTAACTACTTCCCCAAGAGTACACTCGCGCCATCCAACAGGTATTGTTGTTTGGTTATTGCGATACTCTTCCATCGCACCCCCATCGCCCGCTCGTCCCACCTGAACAGCAACATGTTCTGCCTCAATGGTTTTACGGAATTTCTCGGGTACTTCATCCCAGACAAAGAGATCGACGCGGAAGGGGAGATTGCTTTCATCGCATGCTGTACGCAAGGCGGCCACATCCGGTCGGCGTTCAGGGGGAGCAAAGACCACCAAATCCAGATCGGAGTTGGGCCGCGAGTTCCATTTGACGCGCGAGCCATAGGCCCAGGCGGCCACACCCGGTAAGTGTTGGCTCAATAGGCTGTGCAGCGTTTTCATGTCCTGCGGCGCTATGTCGATTGGTTGGGTCATTCCCACGTTTTTCCCGTTAAGGTCTGAAAGAGATCCACAGCCTCATCCAAAAAGGCATCCATAAGATCAAGACAAGCCTGAGCCTTCTCGCCACTGTAGTCGTGCGCGGTGCCCGTTCGGGCATCGGCATAGCGCAACCAGCTCTCTACCGTTGCGCGAAACAGATTGTTTTCAGCAGCTAGGCGAAAAACGGGTTTAGGACTGTTCGGCACCTCCGGCAGGCCCAACTCTGCAATCAGATAGCGCTTGAGATGCTTCCAGAGCATATCGTAGCACGTTTCAAAGCGCTGAATCACCGACTCGGCGATCGCTTCGCGATCAATCTCAGAAAGCTCGGGGCGTTGATCCAGTTGCTGATAGTTCACGAACTGAAGCTGCAAGTGTTTCAGCGCCTTTTCGAACTTGTCATAGTCAATCATTGCTCAATCCTCCAAGTCGCTCACGCACAACTCCCATCAATCGTTCGCCTTCATTGAAGCATAACTCCAATTCGGTTAGAAGTCGCGGGAATTTTTCCGTAAACGGTTCACTATCATCTTCTTGTTCCTCAGTGCCCACGTAGCGTCCGGGGGTAAGTATGAAGCCATACTTTTTGATCCCCTCGAGTTTCTCGGCCCTGCAGAAGCCGGGTATGTTGCGATAGCTCCATTCGCCATGTTCCGACTTGCTCCACCACTCCGGTGCGGGCTCGCCGCGCCATTGGCGGAAGGCGTAGACAATGCGCCCGATGTCGGAGTCGGGCTTTGGATCGCCCAGGCCATCAGCCAGCATGGATTCGCCGTCATCGCCACCGGTCAGTACGCGTAGGATGCGGGTCTGCATGGTGCCCAGCTTGCGGGCATCAATGAATAGCGTCTCGCCACGGCGATCACGACCGCCGTGCTTCAGGTTTTTACCGCTCTTAGTGCGGGTGAGGAACCAAAGGCAGGCGGGGATTCCGGTGGTAAGGAAGAGCTGCGCGGGCAGCGCGACAATGGCATCGACCAGATCAGCTTCAACAATACGTTGGCGGATATCGCCTTCGCCGCCCGCGCCAGAGGAGAGCGAGCCATTGGACATAACGAAACCAGCCACACCGCCGCCGTGCCCGTCCGGCGGGGCAAGGTGGTGGATAAAGTGCTGGATCCAGGCATAGTTGGCGTTACCAGTCGGCGGTGTGCCATAGCGCCAGCGCACGTCGTCGGCCAGCAGCTTGCCGGACCAGTCGGAGATATTGAATGGCGGATTGGCCAGGATGTAGTCGGCCTTAAGATCAGGGTGGAGATTACGCAGGAAGGTGTCGGCAGGCTGTGAGCCGAGATTGGCTTCGATGCTGCGAATCGCGAGGTTCATGTGCGCCAGTCGCCAAGTAGTGGGGTTGGATTCCTGACCAAAGATAGAGATATCGGTCTTCTGTCCGCCATGGGCTTCAACAAAGCGTTCGGACTGGACAAACATGCCCGCCGAACCGCAGCAAGGGTCATAGACGCGCCCTTTGTAGGGCTCCATCATCTCGACCAGTAAACGCACGATACTGCGCGGCGTGAAAAACTCGCCGCCCAGTTTGCCTTCCGCCTGTGCAAACTTGCCGAGAAAGTATTCGTAAACCCGGCCCAACGTATCGCGTGCCTTTGCGCGGTCGCCCTTGAAGCCGATGTTGGCAATGAGATCAACCAGCCCCTTGAGCTTCTCCGGCGCAATGCCCCGGCGCGCGTAGTCGCGCGGGAGCTTGCTTTTGAGGTTAGGGTTGTCGCGTTCGACGGCAAGAATGGCGTCGTCAATAAGAGTCGCAATATCGGGCCGTGCCGCCTGATTCTGGAGATTGGCCCAGCGCGCCTCGGGCGGCACCCAGAAAACCCGCTCGGCTGTATATTCGTCACGGTTCTCGAGCAGGCTTTCGATCTGCACGTCAGCAATATTGTCGGCTTCCAGTTCGCCTCGGAGTTCCACGCGCCGCGCTTCGAATGAATCGGAGATGTATTTTAGGAAGAGCAGGCCGAGGACGACATGCTTGTACTCGGCTGCATCGATTTGACCGCGCAACGCGTCGGCCGCCCTCCAGAGAATCTCAGCATTCGCCAGATCCGAGTTATTTCCATTATTCGCCATATCACAACTCTCCGAGAACATTCCAGTAACAACGATTAAAATGAATTATATCTGGATTGTAAAAAAAGTCAATCAAGCGTAGGTGGTCGATCAACCAGGCTTCTGAGATTATCTGGCAATAGCTGCCAAAGTTCCGGGTGTGCCTCAGTTAAACGCACAATATCAGCTAAATCTTTGATGCGTTTGCTTTGTCGCCGACTTAACTCTGACCATGCTTTAATTTTACCTCTGAGAGTATCTTCGAGGGATGCCACGCGCAACAAAATTCCATGGACATCAGCCGCAACTGCTCTGGAGCAATAATCTTTGTAAAACTCCTCTGTGCTTAATTGTAAGCTTAGGGCTGATTGCCCTTTGAAGTTTATAGACCACTCAAATTTCTCTGCAACAAAACCTTCTGCTTCAAGTAGCTCCACGCCCCTCTCTATTGACGATGTTGCAACAACAAAATCAACATCTTGTGTGACCATGGGGTGCTCTGCCCAGTGATTGACGGCAATGCCACCGATAACGCACCATTTAATATCAGCCTTTTCCAGGCAGCTGACCAGCCGCATAACATCATTGGTGCCGCCGGCAGTTTGCCAATCATAGAATTTTTTTGCTGTCATATATAAGAAATATCAAATCTTGAGGATAAATGTCAAATGCTAAAATTTTTTTAGCCGCGTTTTTCACAATCTTTGAGCTGTGTCTAACGTAGGTCCGGTTTCCAACCGGACATGTCCGATTGGAAATCGGAGCTACGTTTTTGCGTAAACTAATCATTCGCCTACCACCCGCAGTCGTCCGCATAGCGAGAGATTTCCTTGTCTCGCACCTTGTCTCATACCTTGTCTTTTCCAGCTACTTGGTCAAGTTACCATAGCGTTTTTTTGCGGCTCAGCCGCGCGGCGGGCTTGCCTGTAAGTTCGATGTTTTCTAGTAATATATCGCCAGTTGCGCATAAACAAGGATCACCGTTTTTTGATAAGGATTACGATTAGGATTGTGATTAGGAGGGATGGAATCCTAATCTCAATCTTAATCCCAATCTTCGTCTCTTTCGCTCATCCCTGATCATTGCTGGTTGACGATAACGTGCGACGATGCTGGCGGACGATTGGGATCATGCGTAAATCGTCCACCAGTATCGTCGCCGCCATCGTCAACCGATAGCGTAGCCAACCTCCCGTAGGTCCGGTTTCCAACCGGACATGTCCGATTGGAAATCGGACCTACCTTACTCTCACGTCAAAGGCGCTGCTTTTTAGTTTTAAAGCTTCTCGCTGAGGGTGGAGTGTCAATAACCACCGAAGTCCTCACTGCGGATGTCGTCGTCATCAATCCCAGTTTGGTTGAGCATCGCATGTACGCCATTGACCATGCCGGGAGGGCCAACCACATAGTAGAGCGGCGTGGGGAGGCCACTCTGATATTTCTTCAGTAGTGCTGGCCCGATCTTCTCTGTTTCGCCGCTCCACGAGCGGGTCGAGTTATCCATTTCGTTCATGGTGGGGATCAGCGTGTAGTTGGGGTTCTCTTTTTGCAGGCTGGTCAACTCATCCAAAAACGCGGCGTCTTCGGGCCTGCGATTAGCATACAGCACAACAATGCGGTGCGGCAATTTGTCCTTTGCAGCGCGCATGAGTATGCTGCGCACTGGTGTGATGCCAATGCCGCCCACCAGAAAGAGTGCGGCGCGCTCCGGGTTGTTGTGCAGGGTAAAGCCGCCGCTGGGCCCTTCAATCTTGAGCTCAGTCCCAAGCGCTAGGTCAGGCAACTGACGCTTAAAGGCTGACTCCCGCAGACGCGTAGCCACCATGAGAAACTCTTCATGAGGGGCGCTGGCAATGGAGAAAGTGCGGATATTGCCTTCTTCGTCAGTTTCGCTGGGGTGCAGCAGTGTGAGATCAATGTACTGTCCTGGCTTGAAAACAAATTTCTTCGGTTTCTCGAACTGCAAGGCCAGTGTCTTTTCAGCCACCAGGAACCGTTTTTTAAGTTTGATCATGTAATTTAATGTGTTAGTTTCTGCATTCATGTGTGCTCCTTTAGTTGCTATTCTTAGTACCTCAAGCTTCCTGCTTGAATGAAAATGTTTTCTGCAAGCAAGATGCTTGCACTACTCCATTATCGCTTTTAGGGTCACATCTCAATAACCCGCTTTGGAGCAGCCTAAAGGCTGGACAACAAACCTTACGCAGCAGCCGTTTGTTGTTCACGCTTCAGCGTGCTCTTTGCTGTCTGGCCAATTATTGAAAAGTTACCTTTGTTTCCCCAAACGCGAAGCGTTTGTTACTAAAGCAGCGGTCTCTTAATCACAAACTTCTGAATGATAGCGACGACCTTTCGCACATCACACAGTATTTTTTGGTTGCGGCGACTAGCTGCTTTAGACTTGTTGTAGCGCGTCTAAGATGATCTTACGCGGCGCGCCAATGTTTAAGCGCATAAACCCGCTGCCCTCCTTTGCACCAAACTGGGTGCCCGGATTCATGCCAATACCTGCCTTGTGAACAAAAAAATTTTTGAGTTGCGCGTCGGTCATTTTCAGAGCCCGGCAATCCAGCCAGAGCAGATAGGTGCCTTGCGGCTGGATCAATTTTATCTCTGGCAGGTGGTTGGTGAGATAGGTCTCGACAGCCGTGCGTGTGCCTTGCAAATAATCCAGCAGACTCTCCAGCCAAGGCTCGCCTTTTTGATATGCTGCCTCAAAGGCAACTATGCTGAAAGGGTTTGCAGCGCTGACATGCATGGCGTTGAAAACTTGAGTCATCCTAGCGCGGAGCTTTGTATCGGAAATAATAAGAGTCGAAAGACTCAAACCAGGGATGTTAAATGTTTTGCTGGGTGATAAGGCTGTGATCACGCGGCTGGGATTCTTCGCCAGGGCGGCGGTTACGTGGTGTTTGTGGCCAGGGTAGATCAGGTCGGCATGGATTTCGTCGGAGACGATCACCAGGTCATGCTCCTCCGCGATCTCTAAGAGAGAGGTCAGCTCCTGTTGATCCCAGACCCTCCCGACTGGATTGTGTGGCGAACAGAGTAGCAAAAGATGCGCTTGCTGGGCGCATTGCGTCAAATGGTCAAAGTCAATCGTATATCTGCTATGCTCCAGGCGCAGCGGATTGGGCAGCAGTTTCCGGTGATTATTGGTGATTGCTGAAAAGAAGGGAGGGTAGACGGGCGGCTGTATGATCACCGGGTCGCCGACGTTGGTAAAAGCATTGATTGCCGCGTTTAATGACGGCACCACCCCAGGGCAGAAGACTATCCATTCACGGGGGACGCTCCATCCGTGGCGTTGCTGCACCCAGTTGATCACAGCGTCATACAGCGTGTCGGGAAAGCGTGTGTAGCCATAGATGGGGTGGCGAGCGCGCGCGATCAACGCTTCGGTAATTGCCGGCGGTGCGGCGAAGTCCATGTCAGCCACCCAGAGCGGGGTAACGTCAGCTCTGCCAAACACAGCTTGCCGCTCGTCATACTTAACGCAGTGGCTGCCTTCGCGGTTGATTTCGCGGTCAAAGTCGTACAATGCTTGCCCGTCAATGGTATTTTCCGGACAAGAGGGCAGGTTTAAGTTCAATTCATTGATTATAACCATGTGTTTCTTTGTCTTTGCATTACGGTGTCACAAATGTTCGAAAGTCTCGTGCAAGACGCACCATGGGGCGTTAGACCCTTAGGCGACTAGAAAGAACAATTAATTGTTCTTTCCAAAAAGTTGTCTATTGGACCTTATTGCGGCTTGTTGCTCAATCATCCACCGCATAGCGGCGGATATACTGTGTTACTTTCAGTATGTCCGCCGCTATGCGGTGGACGGAAATTACATCCCACTTTCCTCAACTGAAGGCGCAGCCGAACTTCAGTAGGTCCGGTTTCTAACCGGACACGTCCGATTGTAAATCGGACCTACGTTGCTCCCGCACCAACGCGCACTTGACACCCAAAGTAGCGGGTACTTCCAGCTCCCGACACTCAGCTAATCGGGAGCAAGATGCTTGCACGATTTTATTATAGCATTGGAAACTAGCTTTTGGGAATGGGAATTGCAAACGATTTGGGATAGCTGCGGCAAAGAGAAAACACACGGACAACCCAGAAGCGCCTAATCTGCCTGCTGGCTCATCATAACCGCGCTTCAAACTTTGCGCGAAAAGCCTCCACCTTACTCCTTTGCATTGCAGTCAGCGACTGCTTATCCAGAAACCAAAAAGCCCGGCGGGCAATCAGAAAGTTTTTGCTATCCATCACAACCAGGCCATGTTTCACGGTTTCATCTGGACGAGAGGCGCGCTTTTCCAGCAGTGTTAACAGCAAGTTCACCTCAAAATAGGTTTCCAGCCGGGGCAGCCAGGCAGCCATGCGGTCATAAAATCCATCCGGCGCTTCGGCTTTAACCTCACTCAGAGAACGTAAACACAAGATTCGCTTCTGCGAATCCGCAACCTCAAACAGACGCTCCATAGCGTTGTAGTAGATTACGCCGCCCATCTTCCTCAACGAACTCTTGAAATAATTGGAGGCTGCCTCTGCCAGCAACACATCTCCTTGGTCCGCGCGCGCTATAACTGTATCCACTATTTTTTGATCATAAACCCCGCGCTTTGCCAACTGCTCCATAGCAAAGACACTCAGCTTATCTGATTTGCCATCAACATATCGCAGCAGCTGCTCTAAAGCGCAGCTCTTTTCAGTCCACTGGCGGATCTTCTTGGTTGCATCACCATTCGCCCAATGCCAAAGCGTATAACAGGTATAGACTGCTCCAGAGACAACCGTATTCTGGTAAAACAAGGGCGTGGCTGTAGTCACGGCATCCACCGCCTGCTCCTCAGTAGCAGGGCTGTTAAGTTCCTCTACCGGATACTGCGCTAATGCAGAGGTAGGATCTGAAAGAATAGCATGCAATTTTTTATGGTCTTCAGGGGTGAACGGTACGTGCCCCATCTTCGTTAAATTTGCGCCCTGTGGCAACTCATAGCGCTCGTAACCACCCAGAACATCCCACCAGATCCGCACCTTGATAATTTCACACTCTTCATCACCACACACAACAGAGTCTACGTTCATGTGATATTCCTGCGGATTCCCTTGGTCGTCCTGCACCTGGATCAGCTGAGAGGGCATCCGGCTGGATTCAGGTATAGCCGGATGCGTAATGTTAAGTGAATGCCCCACCTCACTAGCCTGCGTACAAAGGGCTGAGGTTAACAAGAATACTGTAATATAAATGGAAGGTTTTCCTTTCATGGTCACATTATACACCAACAGGCATCCTCACCAAACACAAATTTTGACGCTGTCAACCAGCGTTGGTGGTTACTTGATCAAGATTACGATTAAGATCGAAATTTAGTCTTTTCTGTTGGAAGGTTTGCTTAGAATTTCCTGGGAACTCATCATCAGCTGCACGTACTGCGCCCGTGTATACGCCAACGGATCATTGCTGTGCCGCCGGCTAAGGTTTCCTTGAAACGCCGAGAGTGTTTTGTAATCGCGCGCCTTCATCTTTGTGTAGCGCTTCGTCAAACTCGAAGCGTTCTAGCTGGCTCTGCTCTTCAAAAAGCGAGCGTGTCACCAGCGTTCCGGCACCCATCTCTTCGATTTTCTTGATGGTGTCGAGGTTCGCCGTCATTGGTGAAGCTCCGACGATGAGGGGATTCCGTAGAGGAATGCCCATATAATTTGTCCTAAGGTCTGCCATATAAATCCTTTCCCTTAACATTGCAATGCCACTCGGTATCTGCGTGACTTCCGCCTCGACTTTAACCGCACTATTTAGATATTATCGCGATTACTGTAATAAAAAGCAAGAAGTTATGATATCGCTAAATTACAATTTAGCCCGCCCAACAAAAGTAAGTCAGACGCTTGACTTGTCTCTAAAATTGTGTTAATTTATTAAATCCAACCAATGAATAAGGTTTTATATATATTGCGTCAGCTGGTTGTTCTTTTATTGGCGGTTGCTTGGTTTCAGATGACCGCACATATTGATATCTGCCATTGTGACGAAGCCGCATCTTGTCTCTCAGACACGATGACGGTCTGCTCCTGTCACTGCCATGTCGCATGTATCAATCACTCTGTTGAGGCATCGCTGCCTGTCGAGCATCACGCAACCATCAAAATTTCCTCAGCGGATGAGATGAATCGCGGACAGCTCGTGCCTAACGATATATTTAGGCCACCACTCCAAATAAAAATATAGTCTTTCGCGGGGTATATCTACTCCCGTACTCACCACTTCTGTGATTTAAATTTTTCAACCTGAGATTAAAGCACGTCGCGTTCTGTCCAAGGACGCTGTGTTTTGGAAAGGTTATCGTAATATGTATATACCTATATCCAGCTGGGCACGTATGTGCCCCTTATTAACTCTTTTTTTGACATCCGCGATGCTCTGCGCGGCAGAACCCTCTGCCATGCGCACGATGACGATTGCGGAGTGTCTGAAACGAGCCGCTGAGCAAAGCCCTGATCTTAAAGCCGGTGCTTATCGGATTAAAGCCGCTGAGTACCGTACTAAAAAAGCCGCTCGTCCACCCAACCCACGCTTGGAAACTGAGATCGAAAATTTCGCCGGTTCCGGTGAGGTACAGAGCTTTGATGCTGCTGAGACAACGGTGGCCATCTCGCAGGAACTTGAACTCGGAGATAAACGGCGCGCCCGCATCGCCGCCGCTAAGGCCGTGAGCAGCGTGAGCCGTTCAGAGCAGGCTGTACAGCTGCAAGCAGTCCTTTTCGAGACGCGCCGCGCTAGCCGCAGCCTACTGGCAGCCCAGCAGTTAACCCGCCTTGCAGAAGAGGAGCTCGCCCTGATTCGCGAAATCGAATCTGTGGCTGCAAAGCGCGAAGAAGCTGGCAAGGCAACCATCCTCGAGACGGAGCGCGCCCGCGCCGAAACCGCACAGGCCCAGATCGCTCTGGATACCCGCATGGCGGAGCAACGCGACGCAGTCCGTGACCTTGCCATCTGCTGGGGAGAGAGTGAGCCGACATTCGATGCCCTCTCCGACCCATTCGATGCTCTGCCCCCGGCGCTGCTCCCGCTGGATACCCTGCTCCTGCAGGCTGCTGCTAATCCCGACCTGCTCGCCGCTGAAGCGCGGTTCCAGGCATCTCAGATTGAGATTAAGGCGGAACGTTCGGAACGGGTGCCCAATCTTGAGCTCTCTGCTGGCATACGGCACTTCCGCGAATCTGAAGATTTAGGCTTTGTCGCCGGCGTATCCGTCGAACTTCCGCTCTACACGCACAACATGGATGGTGTCCACGCCGCCGAAGCCGATGCTGAAGCCATCAGATTGGATGCCATTACAGCCCGGCTTAAAACCGAGGCCCGTATCAGGCAGATCTACGCACGGATCGCAGCACTCGATTCGAAAATCCAAAGCCTGAAGAAAACTGCGCTTCCGCTCGCCGAACGAGCTCTCACTCTCATTCGGCAGGCGCATCAGCAGAGCAAGGCCGGCTATCTCGACGTGCTTGAGGCCCGCCGCTCGCTGGTGGAAGCCCGGTTACGTTTAATTGAGGCCATCTCTGAGTATGACACCCAGCGCATCTATCTCGACCGCCTCACAAACAACTTCTCTTTAACCAATTAACCTTAAATACGAGGGTAAATCATGAAACAAAAGACAATTATTTTCTTTGCTGTGGCAACTTTCGCCACAATCCCACTCTTGGCTGAGGACAAGCATGACCACAGCCACGCAGAGTCCAGAACGCTCACGGCTGATGAACTCTTCACTGTTAAGTGTGAGCACGACATTCCACAGTCCTCATGCGACGAATGCCGTTACGAACTCGGCCTCGTCAAAGTGGACCCGTCAATCTTAATCGCGCCCGGTAAACCAGGTGGCCTGATCAGAGTCGAACCTGTCAAGAAGCGTGAAGTGCAGTTGCTGCTGCCGCTCAACGGTGAGATAGCCTTGAACGAGACGACCCTGACGCATCTCTCGCCACGTGTCTCAGGAACAGTGCGGAGCATCAGGACCGGCTTAGGCAAAGTGGTCAAAACCGACGATGTCTTGTTCGAGATCGAAAGTCCCGAGCTTGGACTAGCGGTCGGAGCCTATCGCAAAAACAAGGCGCTCGCCGCCCTCGCGTTTAAGAACCTCGAGCGTGAAAAATCGCTTGCAGCCCAGAAACTCAGCCCCGAAGCTGATGCAGTTGAAGCGCAGATGAAATACGACGAATACCGCATAGAACTTGAGTCAGCGGGGAATGCTCTGGCTGTCATGGGGCTTAATGCGGAAGCTATTGCAACACTGACGGCAGATGACCAGATTGGTAAACCCTGTGTGCTACCGGTACATGCGCCCCAAAACGGCATCATAATCCAGAAGCACCTCGATATGGGCGAAACAATTGAACGTGGCAGGGATGTTCTGACCATCGCGGATCTTTCCTCTGTCTGGGTCTGGCTGGAGGTCTATGAGGACGACCTCGCGCTCCTGACATCTGAGGCTAAGAAAAAAGCACTGGCCGTGCAGATCACGATATCTTCACTCCCTGCTCGGATCTTCGAGAGCACAATCGATCTGATCGGCATGACCATGAATGAGGAGACCCGCACAGTTAGTATCCGTGCTGTTCTTGATAACACTGAAGGCCTTCTGCGGCCAGGCATGTTCTGCGCGGCAAATATTGTTTTTGAAACGCCAGAGAAGGTGATCGCGGTCCCTAAAAACGCCTTGATGGCCGATGAAGGCAAGCAATTTGTTTTCGGCATGATCCGCGATGGTTTTGCCCAGCGCATTGATGTCGAAACCGGGCGGATCTTTGCCGACAGCGTCGAGATCACAGCCGGGCTTCAAGAAGGCGCGCTAATTGCGGTTGAGGGTGCGTTCCTGCTCAAGTCTGATGTGCTGCGTTCCAAAATGGGGGCTGGCTGCGCTGACTAATGTTCTGTATCCATATTCTACAAAAGGAATCCTCTTATGTTGAAAAATTTTATCAAGTTCATTCTGACGCAGAGGCTCATGGTCATTATAGCAGCTGTCACGCTCTCTGTGGCAGGCGTGATCGCATGGCGAATGCTGCCTATTGATGCCTTCCCGGATGTCACCAACGTGCAGGTGATGGTCCTCGCCGACGCGCCCGGACTAGCCTCGCTTGATGTTGAACAGCGAGTCACATTCCCCATTGAAAAGGCGCTACAGGGCCTGCCGCAGATCCAGCAGATCCGTTCCATGTCTAAAGCCGGCTTTTCGCAGGTCATCATAGTCTTTGATGACGATGTTGATACCTACTTTGCGCGACAGCTGGTCTTTGAGCGGCTCCAGTCTGTGAAGGATGAACTCCCCCCAGGGGTCGAGCCTGAGATGGGTCCGATCAGCACCGGGCTCGGGGAGATCTACCAGTATACACTGGAAAGCGACACCCTTTCGCCCATGGAGCTGAGAACGATCCAAGATTGGGTGGTCTCGCCGCAATTGCGCTCGATAACAGGTGTGAACGAGGTCAACAGCTTCGGAGGGTTTGTCAAGCAGTACCACGTGCTGGTTGATCCTGCGCGGCTGCTGAAATACAAGCTTACCCTGCCGGATGTACTCACAGGGCTGGAGCGGAACAACGCCAACTCCGGCGGCAGCTTCCTCACACAAGGCTGGGAGCAGTCATATATTCGCGGTGTCGGCCTGTTCCAAGACATCTCCGACATCGAGAGTGTTGTGCTCCACGCAAAGGATGGCACACCCGTCTACTTGAAAAACGTGGCGGAGGTGAAAATCGGAGCCCAGACACGGCAGGGCGCGGTCTCTAAGGATGGTAAAGGCGAGACTGTTGCGGGTATGGTCATTATGTTGCGTGGGGCGAACTCAAAATTTGTAGTCGACAGCGTCAAGAAGGCCATCCCCGGAATCCAGGCCAGCTTACCGAAAGATGTCATCATCAAGCCTTTTTATGACCGAACTGCGTTGATTGAGGCCTGTATTAAGACAGTTTCTGATGCCTTGATGCAAGGTGGTCTCTTCGTCATGCTAGTGCTGTTCCTGTTCCTCGGCAACTTCCGTGGTGCGCTCATAGTGACGGTTTCGCTGCCCATCGCGGCCTTCATCACCTTCATCCTGATGGGTTGGCAAGGTGTCACAGCCAATCTTATGAGTCTGGGTGGCCTCGCGCTTGCTCTTGGCATGGTTGTCGACGCTTCGATTGTTGTGACCGAGAACATCTCCCGGCTTTTATCTGAGCAATCCGACTCGAAAAGGCCCAAGAATGCCATTATTTATGAGGCGATTGCAGAGGTCGCCCGTCCGATTGTGTTTGCGATTCTGATCATCATCGTTGTTCTCCTGCCACTCTTCACGCTGGAGCAGATGGAGGGCAAGATGTTCAAGCCGCTGGCACTAACAATGTGTTTCGCTATGATTGGATCGCTGGTGGCTGCCCTCACCATCGTACCTGTCTTATGCTCGCTCTTCCTGAAAGGGCATAAGACAACGCGTGATAGTCTCAGTGTCCGTGTTATGAAGCTGGTGTATCTGCCGATTCTATCGCTGGCATTGCGCTTCAGGTGGATCACTGTCGCGGTTGCAACCGCAGTTTTCGCGGGCACGCTACTCCTCGTGCCGCGGCTCGGAACAGAGTTTTTGCCGGAGCTCAACGAGGGTTCCCTTGCCATCAATGTGGTGCGTCTGCCATCTGCCTCGTTGGAAGGGTCGGTCGCCGTGGGGACCGTGATGGAGCAGCGGCTACTCAAGTTTCCCGAGGTTGAGACTGTGGTAACCAAAACCGGGTGCGCCGAGATCTCTGAAGACCCAATGGGGCCGGAGCAGAACGACCTGATCATCATGCTGCACCCTGAGAAAGAGTGGAAGACAGGGCGCAACAAAGAGGCGCTGACAGCCGCAATTAAAGAGGATCTGGCAGCCATACCAGGCGTGCGCCTCTCCTTCTCGCAGCCGATTGCGCTGCGCGTTAACGAGCTGATCTCAGGGATCAAGAGTGACCTCGCCGTGAAAGTATACGGCCCTGACCTGGAGGTACTAAAACCGCATGCGGACAGGATCGCCGCTCTTATGGGCGGAATCCAAGGTGCTGAAGACATCAAGGTCGAACAGATCTCCGGCGCGTCGCAGATCGAAATCATCGCAGACCGCAAGGCCATCGCACGTTACAAGATCGATCTTGCCGACATCAACGACCTGATTGAGACGGCTGTCGGCGGAAAGGTTGCAACAACTATGATCGAAGGCCAGATGCGCTTCGCTGTTGTCGTGCGCTACCCGGAAAAGGAGCGCAGCGACATCGCAGCACTGGGCAGACTGCTGGTGACAGCACCTGACGGCATGCGGGTGCCGCTCTCGCGGTTGGCCAAGATCGTGGAAACTGAGAGCCCTGCCCAGGTGAGCCGCGAAAAAGGTATGCGCCGCATGGTTATCGAATGCAACATTCGGGGACGCGACATGGGCAGCTTTGTGAAGGAGGCCCAGAGCACGTTGCAGGAGCTTACTCAGGGGCTGCCAACCGGTTATTTCATTGAATACGGCGGACAATTCGAAAACCAGCAACGAGCTATGCAGCGGCTAGGGGTCGTGGTACCAATCTCGATTTTGCTTATTTTCGTAATGCTCTTCTCCGCTCTCGGTTCCATCAGGAATGCAACCCTCGTGATTGTCAACCTTCCATTTGCCCTTATCGGTGGTATCCTCACCATGGTCGCGCTCAAAATCACCCTGAGCGTCTCTACGGCAATTGGATTCATCGTGTTATTCGGCATCGCCGTGGAGGACGGCGTGATGCTCGTGACCTTCTTCAATCAACTCCGTCAGGAAGGGCTGAGTGCCTTTGACGCAGTGCTTAAAGGATGCGAACTACGGCTTAGGCCAATTATGATGACAACCCTGACCACTCTGCTCGGGTTGCTGCCCATGATCTATGCCACTGGAAGCGGCTCTGAAATCCAGGGCCCCCTCGCCGCCGTGATCCTGGGCGGGCTGGCATCATCGTTGATATTGACACTGATCGTCCTGCCAGCGATCTACTGCATCTCCGAGTCCACACAGAAATTGAATCAGCGGCTTGACGGTGTAACACAATAAGGAACGGAAACAATGATTTAAGGCATAATGTTTGTCTTGCCCTTCAAGTAAGGGTCTAAATCCGCGCAAGGCGCAGAGTTTAGAGGTCGGTTTACGATGGCGGCGACGATGTTGGTGGACGAGCCCCCGCATGATCCCAATCGTCCACCAACATCGTCGCACAGCATCGTCAACCGATGTCGCTGGTAGAGCGACTACTACACATGCGTTGCACTGCGGAGTGCAAGGTTGTCTTTCGGTGTAGTAGCCGCTCTATGAGCGGCATTTTGCAACAGGCATGTGAAAAGTGCGCCCTGGGGTGTAGGGTTGCTTCTCTGAAGCAATTAGCGGACACCGAGTGTTTGTTCGCCAAAGGCACGCCAAGGGGTTTCATTATCTTTGTTTGGCTCAGAGAGCCAACCCTACACATTTCAACTTTTCATGATGCTTGCATGTCGCACGGATGATGCAAACGCGCTACGTTTTTTTGAGGTGAAAAATCTTAGAGACGAAAAATGGGCATCCACCGCATAGCGGCGGACATACTGAAAGCAACACAGTATATCCGCCGCTATGCGGTGGAGGGTTGCGAAGTATATCCGCCGCTATGCGGTGGAGAGTTGCGAAATATATCCGCCGCTACGCGGTGGAGAGTTGCGAAGTATATCCGCCGCTATGCGGTGGAGGGCTGCGAAGTATATCCGCAACAAGCCCCGACAGACAACTATTTGGAAAGAACAATTAATTGTTTTTTCTAGTCGCCTAAGCGCCTAAGCGACTAAGCGTCGCAGCTTCTCTCTTTGGTTGGAGGCTTTCATTACACCCGTTTTCTCCAGATCGTCACTTCCGAGAGTGAGTGCTGGAATTTGCGCTTGGTTTCCCGAATCAAAAAAGGCAATTCTTGGGGCCCCTGAATCAGCTTGAAGTGCTGCCCCAGAAGCTCTTTAAGACCATCCAGTGTCGTGTAATTATCACCATCTTTTTTAAAGCCACCAACCCATAGCTTTTTCTCGGTATGCTCTGTCTTCCACGTATAGGGCGAGGCAATCACCAGCAAACCGCCGGGGTTCAGGCGGGTATGAATTGTAGCCAGCAATTTTGCCGGGTCATAAAGTCGATCAATCAAATTTGCTGTTAAAATCAGGTCGTACCCAGAGAAGATTGGTTTCAGGTTGCAGGCATCACCCTGGTAAAACTCCACTTTGCCTTTGACATCATCCAACCCAAGAGTGGTCAGTGAGCGCTCCTTGTATGAAACCAACTCACCCTCATCAATGAGCGTGTAGCGCAGCACTCCCTGTTGTGCCAGCTGGACCCCTTGCCCGACAAAGCGTGCGGAAAAATCCACCCCAGTGACCTGATCAAAGTGGCGTGCGAGTTCGAAGGTTGCGCGGCCTGACGCGCATCCCAGGTCGAGCGCCTTGCGTGCTGGTCGGTCACCCATGGCGGTGATGGCCATTTTCGCCAGTGCTGCCGGGAAATTCGGTATGTCAAAATAAACATCGCCGTAATGAAATTCCGCGTACTCGGTGAGCAGCTTGTCACTCTCATAGCGCGAGCTACGCTGCACTGGCGGCGCATCAGCAACAACATAACGAAACCCCGCATGCTGAAAGAAGTGCCGGCGGAAGGCGTAACGGGCACTTCGCAGCGTTTCATTGCCACAGGAAATCCAGGAGCCGCCCTTGATCAGGTTGTGTTGATCATCAAACGTAGGGGTCGTGAAATCGTCATAGAGCGGGTGAACGTCGAAGCCTTCAAATGGGTAGGTCGGTGTCTCGCTCCACTGCCAGACATTGCCCACAACATCAAATAACTCTCCATGTTTGAATTTATTGACCGGACAACTGGAGGCGTAATAATCCAGATGCAAATTGCCGGCCGCGGCTTTGTTGAATGGCACATCCGCTAAATTACTTGAATCGTAAAGCCGATACCATTCATCCTCTGTTGGCAGCCTGACTGGTTGATTGGCGGCGGCGGCTTTCCAGTTGCAGAAGGCCTTGGCTTCGTGATAGTTGACCTCAACCGGCCAATCCCAAGGCATGGGGATCTCTTCTGTCATTAAACGTAACTGCCATGCGGAATCTCTTTTAACCCAGAAGGCCGGGTATTGAGCGGTGCTGAAATTCTGCCAGGAGCGACCCTCTTCCTCCCAATACTCGGGTGTTGTGTAGCCATTTGCCTCCACAAATCCTAAAAACTCCTGATTGCTGACCAGGTATTGGCTGACTTGAAATGCCGGCACACTGGCTTCATGCCGCCCAAATTCATTGTCCCAGCCATAATTAACAGGATTCACAAAATCTTTGCCCAGCTGCACAACACCAGCCGAGATGTCAATCAAGCGGTTGACAGGAGCATCGCCGGACTCTTGACAGGGCTTCCAGTCAGGGTGTTGCTGCACATATTCGAGCGCATGCTGGCGGATTAAAACCGAAGAGGTTTCCAGATGGATGCGTTGATGCTCGACACCCATCAGGATTGCCCACCAGGGACTCCTCCAGGTAATTGGTAAGGTTAACGGCAGATCTGAGATAAGTTTGTCCACCAAGCCACGTATTGTGCTGCGGTAATCGCGCACTGCTTCAATTGTAGGCCAGTCATAGTTTATGTCATCTAAATCATCCCAGCTCATTTCATCAACCCCGACAGCACAGATAGATTCCAGAGCGGGATTGATGCGCTCGGTGATCACGCCGGTTAGAATCAGTTTGTTTATGAAAAAAGTCGCGGTGTGACCATAGTAAAAGATCAGCGGATGGCGCAGTGAAATTGGCTTTTTATAGTAGGCCTCATCTGTGCGCAGCGTCTCAAAAAGCTTTTCTTCATAATCCAGCGTGGTATGGAAATATGCACGAATCTCTTGGCGCTTGGCATCTGCGTCATCCCCGCTCAGCAAAGGGGTTCTCTGAAAAAATTGTTTGGACATCGGTAAGTTCTCCTGGCTTGCGTATAACTTGATCACTTGGTCGTAGTTTCAGCACCGCTTAGGGACAGGCACTGATTTCCCTGATTAAGATTATGATTAGGATTGTGATTAGGATTGGGCATATCCTCATCTTAATCCTAATCTCAATCCTCATCTCTTTCGGCCATCCCTGATCACCGCTGTTTGATTAGGATTACGAGTAAGATTGTGATTAGGAGGGATACACATCCTAATCTCAATCTTAATCACAATCCTTATTTAAATCGGCTGCGCCTTTGGTTGACGATAGCGGCGACGATGCTGGTGGACGATTTTTTAGAGCGTGGGCTTTAATCGTCAACCAGCATCGTCGCACATCATCGTCAGCCGATGCCGTCTACAACCCCCGACCCGATGCAGCCAACCGCCGAGTTGTTTCTGGTTTTTTGCGTCATGAGCAAATTACTTCCTGGGAGCGCCGACGTCCTCGTCGGCTTTGTTCTCAGCGATGCCGACCTTCGAGTTACCTCAACGTTTTTCTCAGTACCGCAGCTGCTCAACCGGCTGGCTTCTGACCCCTGAATTCTCAGTATCAACGCGCGATCTACTTGATCGCACGTTGGTACTGCTTCGGCACGTCGGCATGGGCACCCAATTCCTGCGCGGCCCGAAAGACAAAATAGGGATTGCGCAAAAACTCGCGCCCGATCAGGATCGCGTCCGCCTCCCCTTTCCGCAAGATATCATCCGCCTGCTGCGGCTCAGTAATCAAGCCTACCGCTCCTGTGGGAATGGCGGCTTGCTCGCGAATCGCCTTGGCAAATGGTACTTGAAAACCGGGCACTGCCGGAACCTCGGCATCGGCTATATTGCCGCCGGACGAGACATCAATCAGGTCGATGCCCAGTTTTTTCAGTGCTTTGCAAAACTCGATCGATTGCTCAATATCCCAGCCGCCAGGTGCCCAGTCTGTCGCTGAAATACGAACAAACACTGGCAGATGCGATGGTACGGTTTCACGAACAGCTCCCGCAATCTGAAGGGGGAAGCGCAGGCGGTTTTGCAGGCTGCCGCCAAACTCGTCGCTGCGCCTGTTGGAGAGCGGGGACAGAAACTGATGGCATAAATAACCATGCGCGCTATGGACTTCGATGACTTCGAAACCAGCTTCCACGCTGCGCTGAGCGGCAATGCAAAAATCGGCGATCACTTTGTCGAGATCGTTTTTTGTCATCTGGTGCGGAAGAGGATCATCAGCTGCAAAAGGCAGTGCGCTGGGTGCCACGGTTTGCCACCCGCCATTTCCCTCCCCTACACTTTTCCCGCCATTCCAGGGCACGGCGATAGAAGCCTTGCGTCCGGCGTGAGCCAATTGGATACCTGCGACTGCACCTTGGTCTTTGATGAAGCGCGCAATGCGTTGGAGGGCGTTCGCATGAGCCGCGGACCAGATTCCCAAATCCTGCGGCGAGATGCGCCCTTCCGGCGCAACAGCCGTTGCTTCGACCAGCACCAAGCCAGCGCCGCCTGCGGCGCGGCTACCGTAGTGCGCCAGATGCCAATCCGCTGCCATGCCATCTTCGCAGGAGTACTGACACATCGGCGAAACCCAGATGCGGTTTCGAAACTCGATATCACGTAATGCAAATTTTTCAAATAATTTAATCATAGTTCACAACCTCATAGATTTAAGTCTGTTACAGCACCCAGGGATGCCGAAGAAACTGTGTGTGCGTATTTTGCCAATGCTCCGCGCGTGTAGCGCGGCTTCGGTACTTTCCATGTTTCCCGCCGTTGCTTTAATTCAGCAGCCGACACAGCCAGGTTAAGCTGGTGCGTCTCTGCATCAATGGTGATCGCATCGCCATTCTTTATCAGGGCGATTGGGCCGCCCAGATAAGCCTCCGGAGTGATATGCCCAACCACAAACCCGTGACTGCCACCTGAAAATCGGCCGTCAGTTATGAGTGCCACCTCATTGCCAAGACCCTCGCCGATGATTGCAGCTGTTGGCGAAAGCATTTCGCGCATGCCTGGCCCGCCTTTTGGCCCTTCGTAACGAATAACCACAACATGTCCTTTTTTCACTTTGCCTGCGAGGATCGCGCTCAGCGCGGTCTCCTCGCTGTTGAAGACAACTGCTTTGCCTGCAAAGTGCGTACCTTCCTTGCCAGTGAGCTTAGCGACCGCGCCTTCGGGTGCCAGATTACCGCGCAGGATGATCAGATGGCTCTTCGATTTAATGGGGTTATTGAGTGGGCGGATAATTTCCTGCCCAGCCGGATAGGGCACAACATCTGCCAGCGTCTCGGCTAGGGTTTGGCCAGTGACTAAGAGGCACTCGCCGTGCAGAAGGCCAGCATCAAGCAGAGTTTTCATCAGCGGACGAATGCCGCCGATGGCGATCAGTTCGGACATAAGATATTTACCACTGGGCTTGAGATCAGCCAGCACTGGCACACGTTTGCCGATGCGGGTGAAATCATCCAGCGTCAATTTCACTTTGGCAGCGTGCGCAATGGCCAGCAGGTGCAGGACAGCGTTAGTTGATCCTCCCAATGCGATGACAACCGTGATGGCGTTCTCAAAGGCGCGTTTTGTGAGAATATCGAGCGGGCGTAGACCGCTCTTGAGCATATCAACAACACAAGCGCCAGCTCGGCGGCAGTCGTCTTTCTTTGCCTGCGACACCGCGTTCTGCGCTGAGCTGTTTGGTAAGCTCATGCCTAGCGCTTCAATCGCCGAGGCCATGGTGTTCGCCGTATACATGCCGCCGCACGAACCAGGGCCGGGAATAGCGCAGCGTTCAATGGATTGAAGACGCTGATCGTCGATCATACCCGCAGCATGCGCTCCGATGGCTTCAAAAACAGAAACAATGTCGAGCTTACGAGCGTCGCCCTTCACACACCCTGGCAGGATCGTGCCGCCGTATACAAAGACCGATGGCCGGTTTAGCCGCGCCATGGCGATCAGTGAGCCAGGCATATTCTTGTCGCAGCCGCCAATGGCGACGAAGCCGTCCATACCAGCACAACCGACCACTGTCTCAATCGAGTCGGCGATAACCTCGCGCGATACGAGCGAGTATTTCATACCTTCGCTGCCCATCGAAATCCCGTCCGAGACGGTGATGGTATTGAAGATAATCGCCTTGCCGCCAGCCGCATTAGCACCTGCTTCGCATTCAAGCGCCAGCTTGTCGATGTGCATGTTGCAGGGTGTGACGTTGCTCCAGGTTGAGGCAACGCCGATCAGCGGCTTCTGGAAGTCAGCTGGCTTGAAGCCAGTTGGATACAGCATCGCCCGCGCAGCTGCGCGTTCGTCACCGTCCAGCACAACACTCGAATAGGGCCGGAGCGGTTTCAGTTCCATTGTCTTCGATTTAATTGTCTTCATCGTGCCTCCTGTATCTGGTTCAAACTTCAATGAATTCCGTCGCTGTTACTCAATGTTATTCTTTAATCGCCTAAAACCATCTCGGCATACAATCGCTCCGCATCATCCCTGCGGCACAGCTCTGATCCCGCCGTCATGACGGCGGCTGTGCCAGCCGCAACGCCGAAAAGGACGGATTCCCTGAGCGGGATTCCTTGCGCAAGGCTTAAAACAATACCGGCCACCATGCTGTCTCCAGCCCCGACCTTGCTGATAATCGGCACGGTAGGTGACAGAATGTGTTCAGCGAACTTTTCTGAAACCACTAGAGCGCCGGCCGCGCCAAGCGAGATCACTAACACCTCGCAAAGACCGCTTTCGACGATCTTGCGCGCAGCGATCTTGATCTGCGATTCCTCTTTGACCTCCTCGCCGACCAGCTCTCTGAACTCACGAATATTGGGCTTGAGCAGAAACACCCCTTCCTGAAGTGCGGCTTCCAGGGCTTCACCTGAGACATCGATGATCACCTTTGCCCCCCTCCTCTTTGCAACACGCGCAACCTGCGCATAAAAGTCCGGGGGCACACCCGGCGGCAGGCTGCCGCTGGCCACCACATAATCAGGGGCAGGCTTCATGGATGCCAGTTCCTGAATAAACGACGCCCACTCTTCTTTTTGAAGCTGCGGCCCCGGCATCACGAAACGATACTGCTGGCCAGTGGATTCCTCCAAAATTACCATACTTTCCCGATTCAGCCCTTGGATGGGAAACGCCCGGTGGTTCAGTTTTTCTTGGTCCAGAAGCTCTTGAAGCCTTGTTCCGGTCAGGCCGCCAGCTGGATAAAGGAGCAGCGATTCGCCTCCCAGTTTTTTGATGGCCCGCGAGACATTAACTCCACCCCCGCCGGGTTCAAAACGTGGCGCTTTGCAGTACAGTTTTCGCTCGGCCATGACATGGGCAACACTTGCGCTCTTGTCGATTGCCGGATTCAAGGCTATGGTCACAATGGTTTTCATAGGCAGACTTTCTTGTCACAACTTATTTATGTCGAATTATTTTCACTAATATCCCCTGGCAGACTGTCGGACTTCAAAGAAGTCCGACAAACTTTGGAAACAATACAGCAGCTGGTAGTAACAATTATAATAGGCGGGGCAGTGAAAAAAGTCAACCCTCGATCCAGCAGCATTTACGCTGGTCATTAATTCCCGATCTTGCTGTAGTTGCCTACACTATGTTAATATTATGGTTTTTAAAGGAAAGGGTTAAAGAGGTTGGAGTTATGAAACGTTTACCAGTTTTTTTAATGATGGCGCTAGCTGGCTTTTCAGCCTTGGCCCAGTTTGGCAGCTCTCCCTTTAGTGTGCGCCTGGTGGCAGGCGCTAAAGCTGCCGATGGAGTTGAACTCTCGGTGCAGCTGGATATTCCCGCTGAGCATGTTATTTATTACGAGAGCTTTTCTGTTAAGGCGGCGGATAGTTTTAAGCTGGAGCTGATAAAAGCGCTTAAGTTTGAAGAAAAGCCTGATTTGCTGGATCCCGACACCATCGTGAAGGTTTTTGCGCACTCCATAGAGGCAATTTATAAACTCTCTCCAGCAGGCGAGGGTGCGCTTGTTACCATTGCCTATCAAGGGTGCGACAAGGCGACCTGCTTCATGCCAGAGTCGCATCAGTTCCGTTTTAGCCAGGGCAAATTTGAAAAGTATGATGCCGGCGAGCAACCAGCAGTAACCACCGAGGTTGTGACGGCCGCTAACCCCTGGACCAGCGGGATGCAGTTGGAGACAGCGGGCGGTTATATGTCGGCCTCTGATTTTCTCGCGTTCCTGGATAAGGCCGAGGGGCGGGAGGCAGCCGGCACCGCTGGTTTTAAAGGCTTTCTGGATGATCCAGTCTCTTTCCTGCAGAAACACGGAATGGTTCTGACCTTGATTTTGGTCTTGCTGGGCGGCTTACTGCTCAACATGACCCCCTGTGTGTTGCCAATGATTCCGATTAATCTGGCGATCATCGGTGCTGGTGCTGGAACGCGCGCCAAGGGGTTCACACTGGGTTCGGCCTACGGGTTGGGGATTGTGATGGTCTATGGCGGATTGGGCTGGGTGATCCTCAGGAGCGGAATTTTCTTTGGCGCAATTCAAAGTTCACCCTGGTTTAATCTTGTGATCGGAGTTGTTTTTGTTCTGCTGTCACTGGCCCTCTTTGATCTGTTTATCATTGATTTTGCCAGCTTAATCACACCCAAAACAGGCGCGGGACAGAAAAAGGGGATCGCTGCCGCCTTTGGCGCAGGGGCGCTCTCCGCGCTGCTGGCCGGCGCCTGTGTGGCGCCGGTGGTACTTGCCGTGCTGCTGCTGGCTGGCAACCTCTATGGCAAAGGTGTGGTCAGCGCTCAGTTTCTGCCATTTGTGCTTGGCGCGGGCATGGCGCTGCCTTGGCCCTTTGCCGGCGCCGGGCTCTCCATACTGCCCGGACCTGGCATGTGGATGGTGCGGGTCAAGCAGTTCTTCGGCGTTTTCCTGCTGATCTTGGCAGGCTACTACCTGTATCTCGCAGGGAGCGGCTTCTTCCGCGGTAGTGAGGCCCGTGAAGGCTCAATCCTCGCTGGTGACCAGATTGCCTGGGCTGCGAAATTGGAAGAGGCCAAAGCTGCTGGTAAGCCGATTTTCCTTGATTTCTGGGCCACCTGGTGCAAAAATTGCTCGGTCATGGAACAGAAGACCTTCAAGGATGAGGAGGTTGTGAAACGGTTGGAAAACTATATTGTGGTCAAGGTGCAGGCCGAGACCCCTGACAAAAGCCCGGCCAAAGAGATGCTAGCCGCATTTGGTGTGCGCGGCCTGCCCGGCTTTGCGATTTTGAAGGAGCCGGATGGGAAAAGAAACAAGTGATTTTGCAAGGTTTTTTCGATTGGGTCGTGGGAATCGAGGGAATCGATTGATTCGACTCCTTCGACTATGTCGATTCCCTCGAGCCCTAACCCCTAACCCCTCCAGCTCCCTAGCCCCTAGCCCCTAACCTATGACCGACATAATCATAACCGGTGCTTGTCAGCACAACTTGAAAAACATTGACGTGCGCATTCCACGCGACTCCCTGACGGTGATTACCGGGCTGAGCGGCTCGGGCAAGTCTTCGCTGGCTTTTGACACCCTCTACGCTGAAGGTCAGCGACGCTATGTTGAGAGCCTCTCCGCCTATGCGCGCCAATTTCTGGATCAGATGCAGAAGCCGGATGTGAAACACATTGAGGGACTCTCGCCCGCAATCGCGATTGAGCAGCGCACCTCTGGTGGCAATCCCCGTTCAATTGTGGCCACTGTGACGGAGATCCACGACTACCTGCGCCTGCTTTACGGCAACATCGGCAAGGCGCACTGCCCCGAATGTGGTCGGCCGGTCGCCAAGCAGAGCGCGGAGCAGATCGTGGATGCGTTGATGGCGTTGCCCGATAAGACCAAGCTGCTGATCTTCGCCCCTCTGGTGCGCGGTCGTAAAGGTCGGCACGAGGAGGTCTTTGCCGCTGTTCGCAAACAAGGGTTTGTGCGTGTGCGCGTCAATGGTGAGGTCATGGCAGTTGAGGATGTGCCGGCGTTGGACCGCAATAAAGCGCATGTGATCGAGGCTGTGGTCGATCGTCTGACAGTGCGGGCGGATATCCGGGGCCGGCTGACCGACTCGATCGAGTTGGCTTTAAAGCAGGGGAGCGGTATTATTCGTGTTCTGCAAATTGATCAGGAAAAGCGCGAGAAAGAGACTCTATTTTCTGAGAAAAACGCCTGTGCCCCTTGCTCATTGAGTTTTGAGGAGTTGAAGCCGCGCTCATTTTCATTTAACAGCCCTTACGGAGCCTGCCCGGTCTGCCATGGCTTGGGATCACAGCTGGTCTTTGATGAGGATCTGGTGGTGCCAGACAAACATCTCTCGCTCGAGGAGGGGGCTGTTTACCCTTGGCGCAGGGGTGGCTATCGTATGGTGGTCTATTACAAGAAGCTTTTAAAGGCAGTTGCCGCTGTGTATGAAATCGATATGCAAACCCCGTTTGAGGAGCTGCCGCAGAGCTTTCGCGAAATTCTGCTGCATGGCTCTGGTAACGAGCCGGTGCCTCTGCGCCTCTGGATGCGTGGCAAGTGGCACAAGTCTGACAAGCCATTTGAAGGGGTGCTGCCAAGCATGCAGCGCCGCTATGTGGAGAGCGAGATTGATGCAGTGCGCGAAAAACTGCGCAAATTCATGAGCTCGCTGCAATGTCCCTCCTGCCGTGGCAAACGGTTACGCAAGGAGTCGCTGGCCTGCACAGTGGCTGGGCGCAATATTGTAGAGGTCATGGATCTGAGTATCAAGGAGTGCCGCGCGTTTTTTGAGGATATTAAACTGAGTGCGCCTGAAGAGATGATGGTGGTCGAGGTCTTGAAAGAGATACGGCGGCGTCTTAGTTTTCTCTCAGATGTCGGGCTGGATTACATCTCGTTGGCGCGTGAAAGCTCAACCCTCTCCGGCGGCGAGATGCAGCGCATCCGGCTCGCCACGCAGATTGGGTCAGGGCTGGTAGGGGTGCTGTACGTATTGGATGAGCCGACCATTGGATTGCATCCGCGTGACAACGAGCGCTTGATCGAGATGCTGCACCACTTGCAGAAGCGTGGTAACACGGTGGTGGTGGTGGAGCATGATGAGCGGATGATCGAGACCGCTGATTATATTGTTGACCTTGGGCCGGGTGCTGGACGTGAGGGCGGCGAGGTGGTTTATCAGGGGGCGTACAAAGGGTTGCTAAAATGCGAACGCTCTGAGACTGCGGCGTATCTGACTGGCCGCAAGTCGATTGCAGTGCCAGCTGAGCGGGTCATCCCTAACGAGCAGTGGTTAAGTGTGACGGGGGCCTCAGAGAACAATCTCAGAAATATCGATGTCAAGATTCCGCTGGGATGTTTTGTCTGTGTTACCGGTGTCTCCGGCTCCGGCAAATCCACTTTGATCAGCGATATTCTGAAGCGCTATCTTTTTAAGATGATTTACAGATCAACCGAGCGTCCGGGGGCCTTTAAAAAAATCGAGGGGGTCGAGTTTTTAGACAAGGTGATCGAGATCGACCAGAGTCCGATTGGCCGTACGCCGCGCAGCAATCCAGTCACCTACACAGGCGCGTTCAGTCCGATTCGAAAATTGTTCTCAGAGACACCCGCCTCTAAAATGCGCGGGTATAACCTGGGACGATTCAGCTTTAATGTGAAAGGGGGGCGCTGCGAGGTCTGTAAAGGGGATGGGCTGCGGCGTCTGGAGATGCATTTTTTACCGGATGTGTATGTGACCTGTGAGCAGTGCGGTGGCCAGCGTTACAACAAAGAGACCCTTGAGGTGCGTTACGGCGGCAAGAACATCGCCGAGGTGTTGTCCATGACGGTTGATGAGGCCTGCGAGTTTTTTCAGCCCATCCCGGTCATTCACCGCAAGCTCAAGACGTTGGTGGAGGTGGGTCTGGGGTATGTTCAACTGGGGCAGAGCTCCACCACACTTTCGGGCGGTGAGGCTCAGAGAATCAAACTGGCCTCCGAACTTTCCAAGCGGGCCACCGGCAAGACCCTCTATCTGCTGGATGAGCCGACCACCGGACTGCACTTTGCCGATGTGCATAAACTGCTGGGCCTGCTGTTCAAGCTGCGTGAGTCCGGCAACACTGTGGTTGTGATCGAGCACAATCTGGATGTTATTAAAAGTTCGGATTATATCATCGACCTCGGCCCTGGTGGCGGTGATGAGGGCGGCAGAGTAGTGGCCTGCGGACCGCCGGAGAAAATTGCGCGCTCTAAAAAATCCTATACGGGCCAGTTTTTGAAAGTGGTATTATTAACGAAAATTCAATAAACCGAGGCATAGCATCAATGGATTTCAGTGATATTGGCAGTTTTGAAGAGCAAGAGGAGCTTACAGAGCGCGGAAGACGCGGCTGCTTTGGATCTCTGTCGCGTTTGCTTTTGATATTACTTGTGTTTGCAGCGGGCTTGCCCGTTTTGCTGGCATATCTCTTGACCACTGATCTCGGTCGCCACTGGCTGTTGGATCGGGTTAACCGTGCGATTGCTCCGTCGCAGCTGAGCATTGAGGGTTGGCAGTTGGGAGTTTGGAGCCCGGTTATCTTAAGCAACGTGGAACTGAATCTCCCAAAACAGGGCGTTCATCTGATCGCGCCGCAGATTACCTCATCCAAGGGAGTGATAGGGTTGCTCCCCTTGGGAAAATTGAGGCTGGGCGAGATTGAGTTGTTGGAGCCGCGGTTGACAGTCGACTATTCACCAGCTCCAGTTAAACCCCGCAAGCGTGAGCCTGTGGTTGCGAGTAAGGGTGGCGGTTTTAGTTTGCCGATTATTGATGTCGGTGGCCAGCTCTCTGTTAAAAATGGAGTTGTGATCGTTAAAGAACATGGAAATCAGATATTTTTTACCGACCAAATGGAGGGTAAACTGCGGTTGAATTCGATCTGGCAGCCCTTTGGTTTTAAAGTGCAGAGCAGGGCTGGGGCTGGCAGCGTTGATGTGACAGGTGATTTGCGGAGTATACGCAAGCTTTCCAGTGCGGCCGATGCGTCGTATCAAGATAAGGTAGTCTTGCAACTCGAGCATATGGAGCTCGCAGTATTCGCGCCTCTACTAAAGGTGTTTTGCGGACGGGATATCCTACATGCGGGAGTCGTGGAGGGGGCAGTGACCGTTGAACGTACGGGCGCAGTCGGGGTAAAGATCGAAGGCGGCATGCTGGTTGACCAACTGCAGTTGGTGACTGGCGTGGGAGAGTATTCGCCCGCTGGCAATATGGCGCTGATGATTAACGCGCAGGTCGAACAGGGGAGTTGGCTGTTCAAGCGCTTTGATTTCAATTCGCCCTGGATAGCGGCGAAGTTGCATGGCACCCTGCGCAGAGTCACCGACAACCGGCTCGTTGACGGGGAGATCAGCGCGGATGTGGATGTTGATCTGGCTGCGATTGTCCGTGACTTCCGCCATGAGTTGGCGATTGACGACGCTTTAGTGGTTGCACATGGAAGGCTCAAGGGGACTGTAGCAATCTCTGGCAGCAATGACAAGCTGAGGGTGGAGAGCGATCTGGTCACTACGCAGATTGCCATGCGCTACAAGGGGCACCCGATTGTACTTGAACGCAACCCGTCGTTGCGTTTCAAGGCGATTTTCCCGAAAGATCAAATGCCGGAGCTGGAGGAGCTGAAGTTTAACAGCTCCTTTGCCGAGTTGTATGGCAAGGGCACTCTTGCGCAGGGGGTACTGAAAGGGTATGTGGATTTAACCCAGTTTTATAAAGATTTCGGCGGCCTGCTGGGCCGCGATTCACGTCTGGCCGGTGCCGCGCATTTTGATCTTTCCACCAAGTCCACTGGTGATGATGTTGCGTTCAATGGCTTGGTAAAGCTTTCAAAGCTTTCCATGATCTTCGGCGGAGGCGCAAGCTCGGTCAATACAGGCACACTGCGTCTCAATGGGTCAGTGGCAGGGGTCGCGGGCGCGACGAGCTGGGAAGCGCTGACTTTTCGGGATGTTGACTTTGACTTCAGAGTGATGGGAAGCAGCGTGACTGGTCAACTGGCCCGCTATGTTCCGGTTCAGGGAGATGAGAAGCTGCCTGTTCTGCGCGGATGCACCTTGCGCTGTGATGTGGCGATGAACGATGCGGTGAATTTGATGGGTGCTGGCATGACGCGAGAGCAGTTTCAGGCAGCCTCTGGCTGGAAGGGTCGTCTTTTAACTCATTTGGCTGCGGAATCCGCCAATGGAGTTGCCAAGGCGCGCTTCAACGGGGTGGGAACTGATGTTGGCTTTACACTCGCTGATCGATCCGTTATTGAGCCGGATCTGAGTTTTGCGGGCGGCATAACATTCGATTCCCGTCAAAAGTCATTGGTGATCAGCGAAGGGACGCTCAGCTCAAAGGCGGTGCAGGTCTTGATTCCCGCATGTTCTATCTATCTGGCGCAAGGCACTGCAAAAATACGTTTTGATGGTAGCGGGGAGGCGGCGGTTGACTTGGCCCTCCTGTATCCGAGTCTCGCCGGTGCTGAACGTCCGGCGGATGAACAGCTCCGTGGGGATCTGCAACTCAAGGTCAAAGCAGTCAGTGGCGATTCTGGTACAGAGCTGGGGTTCAGCGGGGGAGTGGACAATTTCGCCATGCTGGTTGATAATAAAACCGTCTGGTTTGAACCTACGGCAAAGGTGAGTGGCGATCTGCTGATCGCGAAAGACGGAGCAAGCGCTCAGATAAAAAAATTCCAGCTCGCTTCAAGCCTGGCGGATATCTCGGCTACAGGACGACTGGATCATCTTTGGCAGGGGTGTGCGGCTGATTTGCGGGGAGAACTGGATTTTAAATTCGAAATGCTGGAAAAATTGCTCAAGGTGCGCGGCATTGATGAGTGGCGCATGACAGGTCACAAAAAGAGCGCCTTTCGTCTGAAAGCCCCGCTGGTTGAGGGGGTGGAAGGTTTTTTGCGCAAGGGTGAGTTCAGCTGTAAGGCCCATCTAGCCTCTCTTAATGGGCTGGGTCTGAGTGCGGGTGCGGCTGACATCGCCTTGGATTTAGAAGGGGGGCGGCTGAACTGTCAGTGGCAACCTCCGCTGAATGGCGGACAGGCGAATTTGCAGCCGCAGTTTGACTTTGGTGGCCGTGCGGCTGTTATGTCAATGCCGGCAGGCATCCAGATGCTGCAGGGCGTGCGGGTCAACCAGGAGGTGTTTGACAAGTTGATTGTCAATCTGAACCCTGTGTTTCATGGCAGTCGGGTGCATAAAGGCATGGTTAGTTTAAAGGTGAACAGCTACCGTTCCGGTGGAGATCAAAGGAGCGAGGCACTGTTTCTTGATGCCGAGGTTGCTTTCAACGATTTTGAGATGGAGCTTTCGCCCGCCATGCGGGAGATTTTGTCCATGATTCATGTTAAAAGCTCCACCTACCGCGTGAAACACCTTCCCATGCATGTGATCATCAGAAATGAACGAGTTTATATCGACCCTGTCACAATGGTTTTTTCAGGGCAGCCAATCACCTTCAGCGGCAGTGTGGGGTTTGACTCCACCATCAAATATCTGATTGAGATCCCCATTTCAGAGAGCATCGCCGCGAAAACAGGATTGAAAATCCCGAAAGGCCTGACAGTAAAAGTTCCGGTTGCCGGAACCATTGAAAGCCCGCGACTGGATACATCGGCACTGCAAAATGCTGTAGGAGATTTTATCAAGAAGGCTATTGGGGAAGAGACCATGCGTGGGGTAAATGATTTCTTGCAGCAGCTGAAAGACGAGCTGCGTAAGTAGCTCCGTTAAACACTTCAACCTTTTCACCTCTTTCAACCATTTTTCGTATATTACACAAACTCAAGTTTGGGTACTACGGAAAGCGGCTTTAGTGTGTGATTGCAAATTATTTGCCGCAATAGTTTGCGAGTGCTTGACTATTGCAATTAATGATTGGTAGAATATATTATTTATTAAGAGTATAAATAGATTCAAGGGCAGAAGGATTGTTTTCCGCCTGTATCTAAGGTTAAAGTATTTTCAGGGAGTATTCATGAACAGTGTAATTATTGTCGCGGCTGGGAGAAGCCAGCGGATGGGAACTAACACAGACAAGGCGTTTTTAAGTCTGGGGGCCAAACCAGTGGTAGCTTGGTCGCTGCTTGCCTTTGAACAGTGTTTGGAGATCGACCGGATCATACTCGTGATTCGCAAAGAGCAGACGGTTGCAGCCAAGACTTTGGCTCAGATGTTTGGTATCTCTAAGTTACAAAGCGTGGTGACTGGTGGTGCTAACCGTCAGGACTCTGTTTTAAACGGCATGAAGGAGCTAGATCCAGAAACGCGCTATGTCTGCATTCATGATGGCGCTCGTCCCTGTGTTCGCCCTGAGTTGATTGAAGCCACGCTGAGATGCGCTAAGCGTCACGGCAACGGCATTGCCGCCAGCAGGGTTTGGGACACAGTCAAATATGTCGAGCGTGGATCAACCGTTGATCACACGGTGGACCGCTCAAAGCTTTGGACAGTGCAGACCCCGCAGACCTTTAATATTGCTCTTTTGACAAAAGCTTACGCTGAGGTGAAAAAGAAGAAGGCCACGGTGACGGATGATGCCAGTGCCGTTGAGCTCCTAGGCGAGCCGGTCCGTTTGGTTGAGTGGGTTCATCCCAACATCAAAATAACCACCGCAGATGATCTTCCGCTGGCAGCCGCCGCGCTGCGGATCTCTTAATTTGTGCTTTTCGTAAGTTTGTCGATTCTATAATTTAAAGGGGACGAACACCGGAGATGATTGAGAAGAAGTATGCGATTCTAGGGGATATTCACGGCAATATTGACGCTTTGAACGCGGTTGTAGAAGATGCCCGCAAAAGAGGGGTGACGGATTTTGCCAGTGTTGGTGATGTGGTTGGATATAATGCCTGCCCAGTTGAGTGCATTAAGGTCGTGCGTGACCTTGGATGCGTCACAGTGCGTGGCAATCATGATCACTATTGCTCTTATGATGAGAGTCTGGATGATTTTCAGCCGCTGGCTGCGAGTGTGATCGCATGGACTAGACGTCAATTGAACGAGGAGTGCGTGAAGTGGCTCCATGACCTGCCTTACAGCAAGTCTTTCGGAGGTTTCACGGTTGTTCACAGCACGCTGGACATGCCTGAAAACTGGGGCTATGTCTTTGACACACTAGCGGCCGAGGCGCACTTCAATTATCAGACGCTGGCCCTCTGCTTTCATGGGCATACCCATGTTCCCATGATTTACAAAAAAGAGCATGACTCCATCATGCGGGTGGAACCCTGCAAGGTGAAAGTCTCTTTTGGCGCCAAGTATTTTATCAATGTCGGTAGTGTGGGCCAGCCGCGGAATAATGATCCTCGAAGCACTTATGTTATCTATTCAACTAAAACGCGTGAGCTTGAATTTGCGCGGGTTGAGTATGATGTCGATCAAGCGATTGATCGTAACCGCAAGGCCGGTTTGCCGGACAGGTTGTCGTTAAGATTAAAGCAGGGACGTTAATCTTGTTTCGCGATTGCATCCCTCTTACAAGGTTTATATCTGATGTTGCGTAAACAGGTGCCTAGAATTTGCTGCTTTATCGCGGTTTTTTCCTCTCTGATTTCGGCGCTTTTGCTCTATACCTTCAGCACTCTGTTCGGAAATCTCAATCAGGATGAGGGATGGTATCTATACGCGGCCAAGAGTGCTGCCATCGGTCTGCGCCCTTATCAAGATTTTTTCTACACCCAGGCCCCGCTGATGCCTTGGATTTACGGTGCATTTGAAGGGGTGTGGGGACGGTTCGGTGTGCTTGGGGGGCGTGTTTTTACGGCAATAATTGGATTTCTTGCATCGCTTTGCATAGCAGGGATGGCCGCTCGCTCTGTACCTCAAAAGCGCTCACGCGAGGCGGCTTTGATCGCATTCGCGCTGGTCGCCTGCAATCTTTACCATGTTTACTTTACAACGATCCCTAAAACATACGCGCTGGCATCCTTTTTTCTGAGCGCGGGATATTTTCTGCTGACCCTCTGCTTTTTCCGTGAACGCCACAGTTACTCCCGCCTCGCGCGCATGTGGGCGCTGCCAGCTGGCATTCTGATTGCGCTGGCCACAGGTGTGCGCATTTCAATGGGTGTTGTGTTGCCTGTGACAACCCTGCTCCTGTTCTTCAGTTTTCGCAGAAGCGGCAGCGCGTTTTTCTGGTTCGCGCTTGGTGGATTGATTGGGCTGCTGGTTGTTTTCGCCCCTGTTTATCTTTATGCCAAAGATGAGTTTATTTTCAGTCAAAGCTTTCATGTGTCTAGAGGCGGGTATGACCTCTTTCTGATCGCAGGTTCGCTCTCACGCTTGGTGCGTGCCTACCTGACACAGTTTGTGCTGCTGGGCGGACTATTGCTACGCGCACTCTTTCTGGGGATTAAAGCGGTCGACTCTGACATGGAGGAAGACAGTGGCCCGATCTACCATGGTGGGATCTGGCCTTTGATCTGGTTTTTATCATTCCTGGCTGCCTTTGGGTTTCAGCTCATGAGCCCGCACCCTTACGATGATTATCAGGTGCCTGTCATGGGCCTGCTCAGTGCTGCCCTCGCGGTTTGGCTGGTTAAGTCAATACCGCTTAGGACGCATTGCTCTGTGGTCACGCTGGGGTTGATCCTGATGGTGAACCTGTGCAGCTTTGCTTCGCCCCTGATTCAGGAGTGGTTTACCGAAGGGCAGGACCGCTTCTGGGTGCTGCCAAAAAAACAGCCGGATATCGCTGAGCTACAGGCAGTGGCGCGCGATGTCATTGCTCTGCTGGATAACACGAAAACCATCTTGACCCAGGATCTGTATCTTGCGGTTGAGGCCGATCTACGGGTTCCTTCTGGGCTGGAGATGGGCCCGTTCGGTTACTTTCCTGATTTAAGCGATGAGGATGCCGCAAAGTATCACGTGCTTAACCGTCAAGGCATGCGCCAGCTGCTTGCCGCAGCACCTTGCGAGGTGGCCGCTTTCAGCGGATACGGACTTGCCATCCAGGCGCCTGTTATGGATCGGGTGCCGCACAAGGAGTATCAGGGGCTGATGCGCGAATTGAGCCTGAATTATGATTTTGTGCAGGAGATACCCGCATTTGGGCAGCATAATACACTTTTGCAGATATTAAAGCGCCGTAAAGCGATTGCAGAATAATGGGAAATCTATTAAATAAAATTAAAGGGCCAATGGATGTGAGGCCATTGAGTATTGATCAGCTTCCAGCTCTGGCTGAGGAGCTGCGTGAAAAAATCATCGCCACTGTCAGCCGCAATGGCGGGCATCTGGCCTCAAATCTCGGCGCAGTTGAACTGACGATTGCACTGCTGCGGATCTTCTCGCCACCAACCGACAAGGTGATCTGGGATGTCGGACACCAGGCCTACGCCTGGAAGCTGCTCACAGGTCGCGCCGACCGTTTCGACACCCTGCGGCTCTATCAAGGGATATCGGGTTTTCCCAAGCCTTGCGAGAGCAACTGTGACTCCTTTGTGGCAGGCCATGCTGGAACCGCTCTCTCAGTCGCGCTGGGTTTCGCCGCTGCCCGCGATCTAAAAAAAACCAAGGAGGCGGTGATTGCTGTGATCGGCGACGCTGCCATGGCCAATGGAATCTCGTTTGAGGCCTTGAATAACCTTGAGGAGGTGGGCAGTAAGGTGATCGTAATTCTTAACGACAACGAGATGTCTATCTCTGAGAGCGTTGGCGCTCTCTCCCGCCGCCTGGGAAATTTACTCACCGATGTGCGCTACAACCGCATCAAAGCCGCCGCTGAACAGGCTGGTCACAAGTTGCGTATGACCTTTCTGCGCCGGACCTATCACCGGCTGGAGCAGGCCATCAAAAGTATCTGGCTTAAAAACGCGTTTTTTGAGGAGTTCGGCCTACGCTATATTGGCCCGATTGACGGACATGATATGCGGGCTCTGGAGCGCGCTCTGCGTTCAGCGGATGAGTTCAAAGGCCCAGTCCTGCTGCACGTGGCCACCCAGAAGGGGCGCGGTTTCAAACCCTCCGAGCAGCTGCCGCACGCCTGGCACGGGGTCGGCCCCTTTGACCTGGATAAGGTCTTGGCCGCAACTCAGAGAAATGCGCCTGCCAAAATGAATTACTCGACGGCTTGCGGAACTCTCCTGACAACCATGGCCGAGCAGAATGAATCGATCCTGGCCATCACCGCGGCGATGGTCGAAGGAACCGGACTGCTGGAGTTCAGCCGGAAATTCCCCGCGCGATTTTTTGATGTTGGTATTTGTGAGACGCATGCCGTGGTCTTTGCCGCTGGGTTGGCAGCGTGCGGATTCCGTCCAGTTTTCGCGGTTTACTCCACCTTCTTGCAACGGACGCTGGATTGTATAATGCACGATGTCGCGCTGCAGAACCTCCCGGTCTTGTTATGCGTGGATCGCGCCGGCATTGTTGGCAGCGATGGCCCCACTCATCACGGTGTCTTTGATATTCCCATGCTGCGCTGTCTGCCAAATCTTGTGATCATGCAGCCCGCTGATTATCTGGAGCTGAAGGCAATGCTGCAAACCGCCTTAGCCCATCATGGGCCGGTGGTAATACGCTACCCCCGCGGCGGCAGCCACGAGGTTGATCTCAACTGCTGTGTTGAAAATCTTGAGATCGGCAAAGCAACCGTTATCCGCGAGCCAAATGAGGGTGCGACAAGTGTGACCTGGTTCTGGTCTTTTGGCGACATGCTGCCCGTGGCAGAGGGCGCGGCTGATCAATTGATCCAGGCTGGCCGTCCAGCAGGGGTTGTGAACGCGCGCTTCATTAAACCGATTGACAGCGGGCTTTTAAAAGTCCAGGCAGCGGCAGGCACCGCCCGATTTGTGACAATTGAAAATGGTGCGCTGGCAGGGGGCTTCGGCTCTGCAGTGCGCGAGGCGCTGGCTGAGTTGCGGCTGGAGGTTCCAGTGCACTCGTTTGGTTGGAGTGACGCTTTTGTGGAGCAGGGCTCAATTGATGAGCTGCTGCGTGACGGCGGTTTGACCGCTGATGCAATATTTCAAGATTTAATGGGGAGTTGATACATGCGGCGTTTAATTTTGGATCGCTCCTGCTCCTGCACGGGTTTTGCCTTTGCGCAGGAGGAGCGGGTGATCTGTAAAAAACTGTGGGAGGGCAAGGCCGCGCGTTCGCCAGCATGGCTGGCCGAAATGGCGGATGTGATGCGCGCCTACAGCTGCCGCGTGGATGAGGTCGATGAGTTTGTGTGCGCTATCGGACCGGGCTCGTTTTCCGGAATACGCGCCGCGCTGGCCGCATGTGCGGGGATGGCCCTGCCCGGACGCAATCCTGTGCTGGGGATCTCCAGCGCGGCGGCGCTGGCATTTGAGTATGCGGGCGGGAATTACGCAGCGGTGACTGTGATTGGCGATGCCCGGCGCTCAAGTCTCTGGTCTGTTTCGTATCAGCTGAGCCAAGACGCACTTGAACTCAAGCTTTTCACCAGTGCGCCAATTTCCAACACCGCCGGGGACTTTGAATTGCTGACCGCCGAGCAACTTGAGCGGCGGATACCCGCCGAGACCTTGATCCTCTCGCCGGACTGGGACAGGGTGGGTGATTTGTTAATGGAGCGGTTCCCAATAGAACGGTTGGTGACAAAGCAGGTCTCGCCTGATCTGGATGTGCTGGCGCGGATGGCGCATAGGATGCCAGCACTCTGTCGCCCAGAACCGCTGCCGATTTATCTGCACCCAGCAGTGGTGGTGAAAGCATGATGCAAATGAGGGTGATATTTCTTCTGGCTTCTTTTTTAAGCATGGTCTCTCTGGCGGAGAGGGCGACTTTCTGCCGGATGCTGGAACGCGTGGCAAGCATGGACCCATCCCAGGCAGCCTCGGTTTATTCCTCGCAGGCGGTGCAGATGTGCTATGAAACCCTGCTGGAGTTCGATTACCATGCCCGGCCCTACCGCTTGATCCCAGCGCTGGCGCAGTCGCTGCCAGAGATCAATTCCAATGCGCTGGTCTATGTTTTTCGCATCAATCCCAACGCCTGTTTTCAAGCAGACCGCTGCTTTGGCACTGATTCCAGTGGTGTTCTCAAGGGGCGTTCGGTCGTGGCCGAGGATCTGATCTACTCCCTGAAGCGGCTGGCTGATCGGAAAGTCTCCTCACCTGGGTCGTGGCTGGTTGACGACACCATCAAAGGCATGCGGGCCTTTGTGGATGCCTCTATGGGGAGCACCCCAACAGATTACTCCATGGATATCGCCGGACTGAAAGCCTTGGACGCGCATACGCTGCAAATTGAATTAACACAGCCTAAGCAGCAGTTTATCTGGTATTTCGCCATGGGCTATACTGCGGCGGTCCCACGTGAGGCGGTGGATTATTATGGGGCAAGTTTTGGCAATCACGCGGTTGGCACCGGTGCCTTTCAGCTCGAAAGCTGGCAGCGCAACCATCAGATGAGTTTTGTTCGAAAAGAGAGTTGGCGCGGCTGGCGCGCTGGCGCAGCGGCGTTTGATACCGCTGGGGAGATGGCACCTTTTGATCGTGTGGTTTTTAGGGTGATTGAGGATGTCTCAACCCAGTGGCTCTGCTTTCTCTCAGGCGAACTGGATTTTCTAGGCAGCATCACCCGTGATAACTGGGATGTGGTGGTCAATGCCGATGGCGAGCTGGATGAATCGCTGCGTGATCGCGGCATCAAGATCTCCAGCATTCTCGCCATGGAGGTTTATTATATTGGTCTGAACATGGATGACCCGGTTCTCGGTGGCAACCGCAAGCTGCGCCAGGCTTTGAACTGCGCCTTTGACAGCGACCGCTGGGTGCGCTTCTTCAATAATCGGACGCTGCCCTGTGATGGCCCAGTGCCGCCAGGCATAGCTGGCCGTTTGGAAACTCCCTTTGCCTACCAGTTTAACCTTGAAAAAGCGCGGCAACTCCTAGCCGAGGCTGGTTACCCCGATGGAGTTGACCCTAAAACAGGTAAACGCCTAGTTTTGACGCTGGATCTGGGGCGCACCTCGCAGGAGATCAGAGAGTCGACTGAATTGATGGTCTCTTTCTACGATAAGGTCGGCATTTCACTGCAGCCGCATTTCCACAACTGGCCGGTTTTTTTGCAGCGTATCTCCAACCGCCAAAGCCAGATGTTCAATATCGGTTGGGTTGGCGACTACCCTGACGCAGAGAACTTTATGCAAATGTTTTACGCGAAAAATGTCTCGCCCGGGCCCAACCGCACCAATTATGTCAACCCAGAGTTGGACCGGCTCTATGAACAGGCTGGGCGCACTACAGATGAGTTCCAACGCAACCGCATCTGGGAGGCGGCGCAAGAGATCGTCCGTGAGGAGTGCCCTTGGATTTTTGTCAACTATCGCAAGACCTATACTTTGTGCAATGACCGGCTGTTCAATTGTCAGCCAACCGATTTTCCCTACGGAGTTGAAAAATATTACCGCCGCCGTAGAGCAGTCGTTGAATAAGAAACTCTTTTGATCTCTGCCCTCCGACCTCTGCCATTCGACCTTTGCCCCCAAGGCTTCTACTCCGCCAAGTGCTTCCGTTCAATCCAGCCGCGCTGACTGGCTGATTCGACCCTGACCCACCCTTCGGCACTCTCCAGTGCCCGAACCTTGGTGGTGGCACTCAGTTTCATGATAACAGGTGATCTGATGGATGGGGCCAGATAAACCGGGGTTGTCTGTTGCAGCGCAATTTGAACCTCCGGCTCATGACGGGCGGCTTTGAAGGCCGCAACCGCGCCGGTTGCTAAGATGAGAATTACCGCGGCGGTTGCCAACCATTTGTGAACCTTGCTCAGCACCAGAAAAATGAAAGAGGCCACCAGAGTAAAGAGGCAGCCTACAATGGCGGGCAGTATCTGACGGAACAACTCGTTTACCTCATGGATGTTGATTGAGGCTGTTGGTGTAAGTGTTGCAACTGGATCACGTTCGGTTGAGATGACCTTGATCTGATTGGTGGCAATGTTTTTCTCCGTAGTTAAAAAATTCAGCTTGAACTGAGGGGAGCTGGAGGTTTCATACTTTTCGCTCTGTGGGTTGAAATAGTTGAAGCGGGCCGCACCGATTGCGAGCGCATTGGTTGTGAGGGGTATGATCACCTGTTCAGTGGTGATGCGATGATCCTGTCGCAGGCACTCTTTGGCTGGATAAGACTTGAACTCTTTGGAGAGCAGCGGGGGGGGCACGGGGGCGTTATTAAGCCAACCCTGCCCGATTAGCTCCTGCTTGAGCGTGATGATATCACCAGGGTGTACCTGAGTTTTTGACAGTGTGCCCTGCAGTTTGAAGGTGCCGATTGCCCCGCTGAAATCCGCTGGGCGTCCGCGCTGCGGCAGCTCTTGAATGGTCAGCTTGAACGGCGCAAAGCGCAGCTGACCCTGAGATGAGCTGGAGAATGAGAAAAAACTGCGCGAGCGTCGCAGCACGACATTACAGCTTAAAACTGGGCTGAATTGCTGGGAGACGCTTTTATGACAGCGCGCACGAGCGTGGAAGCTGAGAATATCGGCTGCCTGGCCTTCGCTGGTTTGGTGGCTACGGCGTCCTCCCTGCTCAAGCTGGCCTAGGGTGATAAAGGATGGATCATTCGGAAACCCTTGAATGCGGATATTGTCGATCTCCTGTCCTGGTGTGATCTCCACCTCAATGAAGATCTCAAATGGCTGGTTGACATATATCTTCTCGGGGCTAGTGTAAATTCGGCCCGAGATCAACTCGCCCGCGACCAGATAGATCGGTAAGAGGCTGAGAAGAAAAACTTTCAGGATCGATGGCCTCATTGACGCTCCTCCGCATTTGCGATAACAGTGCTTGAAAACTTAGCTGAGGCCCAAAGGGATTCGCTATGCTTCTCTTGCAGCAGGGTGAAGGCCGCCGAGCTGGAGAAAATTAAACAAATGAGGGCTCCGGTCATCATGCAGGTCTCAGAAAGGGTTAAAACCAACTGCAAGGAGCCAGCCAGCGAGCGCTTGCGGAACCGATAGAGCAGGATGCCAACCCAGAGCAGGGACCAGCCAGCGAGTGCAATGGTGATCCGCGCCCGGGCCGGGATGCCATAGTGCCAGAAGAAAGCGGTGCGGTACCAAGGTAGCTCCACGACCGCTCGCTCTGCCTGGCGCGCCATGATTGCGAGCAGCCCCTTTTTGATCTCTGGTGTTGTGCCGCTGTAAAGCTCCGCGCGCTTAAATGCGGCGCGCGCATGCGGAAAGTCACCACCCATTGTCAGCGCCACACCGAGATTGTTAAGCAGCGGAGCGTTGACCACCCCATCCCGCAGCAGACGGTGGTAGCTCTCGGCGGCCTTGAGATAATCGCCGGGATCCTCCGCATGAATGACCTGCGTGTTGGCCTGATCCCAGATAAACCGATTGACATCACTCTGTGCGTCGGCTGAGCAGGTGCAAAAAATAGCGAGCAGAGTGCAGAGCGCAGAGCGCAGAGGGGCAAGCCGAAGCATGGAGAAGCGCTTGCTGCCGAGCAGGAGCTCGGCGTTTCCAGGGGGTGAGCAAAGTTTAATGGTCGGAAAGTTTTTCATACCTTTGTCTCCTCTGGGCTTGGTGGGGAGTGTCGCAGCGCAGCATCAATGGCTTTCAAAGAGGCAATGCAATCGCTCCGCATATGATCGCGTAGCGCCTCTTCGCCGGGTTTATACATGGCCTCATCCAGTCTGGCGATTAGCTGGCTGAATGCATCGCATTCGGCGCGAGGGAGATGACTGTTGCGCAGCACTGTTTCAATTTCGCTGCCTGTCAGGCTCTGTCCAGTCGCATCCAGACGCTGAGAGAGGTAGGAGCGTACAGCTTGCGCTAATTCGGCGGTGCTCTGTGCATGGCGGATGGTGCGCAACGCTGTTGCAAGAGCGCCGGATTTGACACGCCGGGCATTGAGGAATTTGATCACTCTCACCAGCGGGCGGAGCAGCGCAAACAGCAGTCTTAGCAGAGGCATTCCCAGCAGGAGCGGCAGCAGAAGCTTCATCTCAGGAATTAACGCGCTGGTTTTGACACCTTCCGGAGTTAATGTTATGCCGCATGGCATGGGTATGGCTTTGCGCACCTCGATCACACCGCCACCAGCTGGGTCTTCCATTGAGGCCACCTGGGTGGTGGCTTCGGCCTGAACTGGCAGTGGCGCGGTGGTGATGGTTTTATAGGCCCGTGTATCTGAATCGTAATAGGCGATTTTTATCGGTGGAAATTCCAGGGTGCCTGCCACAGTTGGCCGTACGCGGTAGGTGAAACGTTTGCCTTTGGGTAGGGTCTCGGTTTTGACGTTTTCGTCGTAGATCCTGAAATTCTGCGTGAGATCTGGTTGCAGGCCCAGTGCCGGGGTGCGAAGATTGGTGATGCTGATATCGCCTGTGACCTCCAGTGTCAGAGTGAGAGGGTCGCCGACCTTGCAGAGGGTTGTGTCGAATTGGGCGGTGGCCTGCATGTTCCTGCCGACAGAGCCGATAAAATACTCTGGCCGACCTTGATCAGGCGGTGGTGTGACGCGCACGGTGACAGCACCGCCGATGGCGTAGATATCTTCAAAGACGGCTTCGCGTTGCGCTGTCACATTTGAGATCACCTGGCCCTTGAACGTGACAGGTCCGAAGGTGTGCTCACCCTCGCCAGTGGCGGTGTAATTCAGTTTAAGTTTGTATTCGCGGTAGTGCTTGCCATTAATCTCAACCTTTGTGTGGGGGAGGCGGAAACGGATCAGTCGCGGTTCAAATGGGTCGCTGTTAAAGAACGAGCCAAAGCCCATACCACGGGATTTGTAGTTGTTAATTGCGAAAGCGGGTTCACGCCCGCTCTGGTCAATCAGGGAGTTGAGGATCGGATTGAGGTCAGGCGCGACGAGGGTGTTTTTGGTCTCTCTGATCTCAAGAAAGTCGGCTGTGATCTGGGGCAGGTTGTTCGCATGAATTGGCTCATTGCTTTGTCCATATGGCTCAGGCAGCTCCTGGACTGCAACCGAGAGCGTGATGCTGAAAGGCTCTTCAACCAGCACCGACTCAGAGGAGGCTTTGACTGTGACAAGCACACGCTCCTGTTTTTCAACACCTTTCACCTGCACCTCAACACCGTTGTGCCTGCTTGGTGAACCAGCGACAACGACAATCACCGGACCGGTTTTATAGCTGCCTTTGTTTTTGGGCTTGATGGCGTACGAGAAAACCCTGCCCCTGAAAACATTGCGGGTCATCCGTCCGTTAATGATCTGTATGGATGAACGGCTGTTGCTATGCGAACCAAGCAGCTGGATCTCAGCTGGATCACTGCTGGCGAAATCCGGCGGCTCAATCTCCGCGTCAGCTCCGTTGACCGAAAGTGTCAGGTTAAAGCTCTCGCCCTGATAGATGGAGCTGCGGCTTGATGTTACCTCCAGCGCGACCGCGCCTTGCAGCGCAATTGGAAGCAGCATCAAAGCTGCAGCAATGTATATGAGTTTATTGAACATCTACCAGTCTCTCTCGGACGGCAGCATCGGCAGGTTGCGGATCTGTTTCTTTTTATCCTCTTCGTGTTCTTTCTCGCGCTCCAAGGCGCGTCGCAGGAGTTCCTGTACATCCTCGGGCGGCTTCTCCTGCTTCTCTTCAGGTTCAGGCTTTTGCTCCTCCTCTTTTTGCTCTGGCTTCTGCTCTTGCGGCTGTTGCTCCTGATCCTGCTTTTGTTCCTGTTGCTGCTGTTGTTGTTGGCTGCTGTCCTGCGGGTTTTTGGGGAGTTTTTCGCGGATCTCCAGCAGTTCCTTATGTGCCTGTACTTGGAGGGGCCTGGCTTCGGGGGCGGGGAGTTTCTTCTCAATAATTTCGACTTGTAGTTTGGCTACATGGGCGGCTAGTTCCTCAATCTCTGCTTTATCTTCAGCTGTGAAAGGCGGCATGTTGGTATCGGACTGTGCCTGCTGCATATATTGATCCGCCCACTGCGGGAAGCGCTGGATGAAGATCGAGGTCAGCTCCTGGGCCTCCCTCTGCGAGTCACGTGTTTCCAGATAGCGGCGGTTGATCTTAGCGAGGGTGTTGCTCTGGCAGATGATGGCCTCATCAATCACAGTGTTGGGGGGAGTTACCATTTTCCAGAAGTTGTACAGCAGCGGTTCGACCTGCGCCGATTCCTGGGCTGCCTCGGGCAGAAGATCTTCAAATGCGGTGGTGATGCCCGCCATGCTGTCGCGTCCCAGTTCGATCTGCCCATTGAGCATGGCTTGCTCCTGTTGATTGGTAACTGCCTGCAGCAGCTGTTGTTTTAATGGAATCCATAGATCCGCGTTTTTTTTCTGGCGTTGAGCCAGTGCTTCCGATTTTTCAATCAGAATTGGCGCATTGTTGGTGAAGGTGGTGTAGCCCTCATCCATGATCGCGCGCTGTTCGGCTAGCATAGTGTCAAGTAATTGGTCAGGCTGACTCTGCCCGTGCTCTTTCATGACCTCGGCGATATGGGCATTGACGCGCAGCTCTTGGAGTGGATCAATGGCGCGAGTCAGGTTGCGGTTGCGGCGCTCATCCTCGGGTGTTTCGCATAGCGAGCGCTGGAAGCTCTTGGCAGCTTCCTCCATCTGCTTGAGTTTGGCGGCGGGATCTTCCGCACTGCTCTCGGTGTGCGCCTGATCATAGAGAATTTTACCCAGTAATTCGCCGGCTCGCGCTCCGATTGCCTTTGAGTTGAGCAGCGAGCGCAGGGTGCTGCAGGCGTTGGTGGTGTCGCCATCCTGATACCAGGCGCAGGCGGCATTGTAGCGGTAGCGCTCAGCCTCCTCCAGTTGCGCACCACGCGCGGCGGAGAGGAAGCCTTCGGCGGCTTTTGAATAATCACCGCGCTTCAGCCAGCTCTGCGCCTGCCGCGCGCCAGCTCGCCCAGGCTCGACCACTACCGATTCTTTTTTTTCGATGGTTGGAGCTGGCGTGGCGGCCTCAGCGGTTAGATTGGTTGTGGCAGGCAGCGTGAGAGCCGGTAGCAGAGAAAGCGCCAAGGCAAACATAGTGGTCGCTGCAGCAACGCGCTGATTTCGCTTATGCGTGCCGTGCAAGCGTCCGCGGCTGAACCAGGCTGCCAGTAAAAGCAAGAGGATCGAGGGTAGGAGAAAAAGCTGGTAGCGCTCTTGATAGCGGTTTTCAATCACCTCCTGCTGCTCTTTGGCTGCGATCGGCTCCAGATGGCGGCGGTAGATCGCGCCTAGTGTGGTGTGGGCGGTACCGGCAGTGCCCAGCGGAATGTAACGTCCATTGGAAGCGTTGGCAATGGCGGTCAGGGTTTGCTCCATCAGTTTGGTGGTCACAGCCTGGCCTTTGAATTTGACGACACCGGAGTTGTCCTCCATCGGGATCGTGGTGCCAGACGGATCACCAATGCCGACTGTGAAAATGGGAACACCGCGCTTGCCTGCCTCAGCCGCTGCAGCCAAGGCGCCGCCAGCCAGATCATCGCCGTCGGAGATCAGCAGGATGGCGTTGTATTCATCGAGCGCATGATCCAAGGCCTCCAAAGACTTTCGAATCGCATCGCCCAGATTGGTCTCGCCGCGGGGTGCGGAGTCGATGGAAACACCGTCGAGCGCCTGGCGCAGAAATGTGTAATCGGTTGTCAGCGGACAGATAATGTTGGCCATTTTGCGGAAGGCAAGCAGTGCTGCGCGGTCGCCCTGCAGCTCCTCGATCAGATCGATTATATCGGTTTTCGCCCGTTCCAGCCGGTTGGGGTGAACATCGTTGGCCAGCATGGAGCGTGAGACATCCAATGCAATCACCAGATTGCGTCCACGGGTGAAGACTTTTTCATCTTTCTGGCCCCACTGCGGACGGGCGGCGGCAAAGAGCAGCAAGGTGAGAGCACTCATCACCAGCACAAACTGAACATAGAACTGCGACTGGTGGTTGACTGGCATCAGCTTGCTCTGCAGTGCCGGCGCAATCAGATTCGAGAGCGCACTCTGTGAACGCCGGTAGAGCCAGAGCCAGATCGCCCCGATCACAGGCATCGCTGTTAAAAGTAGTAGCAACCATGGATATACAAAACGCATTGTTTTCTGTCCTTTGTTTTCTTTTATCGTCTCTTCCGCCGACCTCTGTATTTCGGGGTCGGAGTCGGTCTCGGTATCGGTATCGATTACCGCAACCACATTGTGCACGTCTTGCGTAACACGCTATCGTCTTCCGCCCTCACTCGGTATCGATTCCCGAAGCATCATACTGAGCCTGCTCCTCGTGCACAATATATCCACGTTGCCCCAGTTTTGTGAGCATCGCCACAATCCGGTCAAGCAAAGCCTTACTGCTTTGGTTTTCTTCGGCGGTCATCGCACCGCAGACCTGCAAAACGTCCTGCGCCGCTCCGCACTCAAGTGCTGAGCCTCTCGCGATCTCAAAGTACCGCCGTCGATCACCGTCGATCACCGTCGGTGGCTTTGCCATTGCCCTCTGCGATATTAAGCGGGATGGCCTGGGAAGCACGCAGCAGCTGGTCTTTTGCATTGCGATGACCTTTCAAGCCCTCACAGTAGTGATAAGCCCAACCAACATATTCGATGGCGGCGCGATATACATCAAGTTTCTCGTGGTTGAATCCCATGCTTCATCCTTCCGCAGTTTCGATACCTTCTGCGCAATCAAGTCACTCCCGCCCTCACTCGGGGTCGTGGTCGTGGTCGATTCCCGTTTCTTCGCAGTTTCGATACCGATACCGATACCGACCCCGACTCCGATTCTTAACGATTTCGTCATGCGGCAGTTTCAAACCTTAAACGCTCAAACCTTAAACCCTAAACCCCCAAACCCCTCATAACATCCGGCGTGTGAGGTGCATATTCAGTGTCAGGGCGCAGGCGGTCATCAGCGCGCCCCAAAGCAGCAGCGCGGCAAAGTGTTCATCATAGCGTTCATGCACCTGGCGCTCAATTCGTGTTGTTTCGAGCGAGCTGATCTCCTCCAGCGCGGTTTGCAGGCCAGCGTTGTCGCGCACACCAAAGTAGCGCCCGCCGGTTTTGGCGGCAATAGACTTGAGCTGGCTTTCATCAAAGGACATGTCAGCGTAGTTGATGACCTCACGACCCAGCATGTCGCGGGTTTTAAAGGGGGCGCGGTTATTGGAGCCAACACCAATGGTGTAAACTTTGATGTTCATCTTGGCTGCGGCGTCGGCGGCTTGCTCGGGGGTGATAATGCCAGTGTTGGATTCGCCGTCGGAGAGCAGAATGATAATGCGGGTTTTTGGCTCAGCATCCACCAGCCGCGCGACACCGGTTGCCAGGCCATCCCCGATCGCGGTCAGTGTCTCCTCCTGATCAATCACACGCCCGCTCTCATCCACCCGGTTGCGTGGAATCTCGACCCCTTTGAGAACATGGGCTAAGGCGCGGTGGTCAGCGGTTAGTGGGGCGCGGGTGGAGGCGTAGCCTCCGAAGGTGACCAACCCGATCAGGTCATCCGGACGGGCATCCACAAATGTGATGAACATCTCTTTAACAGCATCCAACCTTGTTTTCGTGAAGGTGCCTTTTGGGGAGAGGTCGAGGGCCTCCATTGAGCCGGATACATCCACCACCATTTCAATGGCGATCGCGTCGATTGTCCGGTTGAGACGGGAGAGGGTGGTGCGCGGACGCGCGGCGGCAATGATCATCAGCAGGGTGCCGACTAGAAAGAGCAGTGGCAGCAGGCGCGCGATTGCCACGCGCCAGCCAGCGGTTTTCAGCGGCAGACGCGACGCGGCGGCAAATAAAACTCCGGCTTTACGCCCTGAGCGGTAGAGTCGCCAGACGGCGACCCCCCAGGGGAGCAGCAATACAAAGGCAAGTGGTGTGGCAAATGATGGCATACGGTTGATCTACTTTGTTTGGCTGTGTATTTCACGGGCCGCGCTGGAGAGCAGCTCCGCATCTGATTTAATGTATAGACGCGCCTTTTCGGTGGCTTGGGCGGTCATCTCCTGATTCGCTTTTTGTCCAGCGAATTTGACTAAGTCGGCGGATTCCAGGAACGTTTTAAGTTGGCTCAGCACTTCAGGGGTGAACGAAGGATGGTTCGATGCGGCTGCGAGAAACTCCTCGGTGGTCTGCTCCGGCGCCCGGATATGGTGCGAGCGCTCAATGTAGCGTCTGACAACCATGGTCAGTTCAATATAGAAATCTTTGTAAAGCCCTTGGCCCGGAAGATTGCGCCGCAGCAGACGTTCCAGCTCGGTCATGGCGCGTTCAATGGGTGACATTCTAAACTCCCGCACCCTGCTTGATATCTTTGTCAGAGCATAGAGCATGGCGGCGATTGCCAGCAGCACACCAATGCCAGCGATGATCCAGAGCGCGATGGATTTCGCGGTGGGCGCGATCCACTCCGGCTCTGGGGTGACCTCTGGTTTGCCGGTAACAGGGGCGCGCTCCTGTTCTTTTGGGAAAATTACGGGTTTGGTGGCAAAGGCGAAGTTTTCGGCGCCATAGACGGTCACTGCGAAAGGGGCTAGGCGGTAGCGCTCAGCGGCTGGTTCAGGGGTGAGCTTCCAACGCTGGATCTGCTGCATGCGGCCACCAGCTGTCACGGGCTCGTTCGCAAAATCCTCAGCCATTGAAAAGCCTTGGAATCGCTCTTGAAGATCCGGCAGCGTCACCTTCATGGCAGCCGGGCTCTCGATCGTAATGGTCAGCATCAGATCTTTGGCTGGATTGACGATCTCGCTGTTGGCCGTCAACTTGATGGTGATCTCACCGTGCGAGAGATCAGCTGTAAATTGCGCCCAGGTCGTGGTAGCTAGCAGGGTCGCGGCTGTGAGCAGTATGTAAAGTGGTTTTTTCATGGGGCTCTGTGATTTTTTTTGACTTGGTGACTTGGTGACCCGGTGACATGGTGACATGGTGACTTTGCTTCCGATCTCTCACCCTCTGCCTTTCCGGGCTCGCCGGCGGAACAGGGCGCGGACATCATCGATATATGGTTTGTCGGTTGAGAGATGAATGGAATCTATGCCGCTTCGTTTAAAAAATTGTACCAGTTTCGCATGTTCGGCGAGGGCCTGACGCTTGAACTCGCGTCGCACATAGGGGGATGCTGTGTCAACTAAAAGCAGCTCGCCAGATTCAGGGTCCTGCATCTCTACCAGCCCCACATCCGGCAGCTTGAATTCACATGGATCGGAGATCGGGCAGGCGATTACATCATGGCGGCGTGCGGTCACCCGCAGCTCCTTCTCGTAATATTGATCTTGGAAATCCGAGATCAGGAAGACAACCGCTTTACGTTTCTGGACATTATTCAAAAAACGTAAAGCCGCCTTGATATCAGTGCCTTCACGGGTCTCATCAGCTGCCAGAACCTCGCGCACCAGCCGCATAACTGCTGTGCGGCCTTTACGCGGCGGGATTGATTTCAAGATCCGGTCGCTAAAAAGAATCAACCCGATTTTGTCCTGATTGCGGATAGCGGTCATGGCCAGCAGGGAGGTGATTTCAGCGGCTAATTCGGATTTGGAGCGGTTGCCTGAACCAAAAATCTGCGAGCCAGAGACATCCACCAGGAAGATCACTGTCAACTCACGCTCTTCAGAGAACCTTTTGATGTGCGGCTCGCCAGTGCGCGCGGTGACATTCCAGTCAATTGAGCGCACATCATCGCCGGGAACATAGGGGCGCACTTCGTCGAACTCCACACCCTGCCCTTTAAAGACAGAGTGGTAGTCTCCGGCCAAGCGGTCGTCAATTAAATGCGCAGTTAGGATCTTGATCTTACCGACCTGCTTCATAAGTTCTGTTGTGTCAATTGCCATTGTGGTATTTTTTTTCTCTCACAGAGTCACAGAGTTCTCAGAGTGTATACTTTTGCTCTCTGTGTTCTCTGCGACTCTGCGAGAGATAACTTATCCTGTTAATTCTTTTAAAAAATGGTTGCCTGCCTGTGCGCAGCACACAGACCGGCGGCTATGCCGCATTAGGTTACTTGTCTAGTCTCCTGACTTCTGACTCCTGACTCCTGGCCCCCGCCCTCATGGTACCGGGATTGCGTTGAGGATGGTGGTGATCAGGTTATCGGTGGTAATCTCTTCGGCCTCGGCCTCGTAGGTCAGCATGATACGGTGGCGCAGCACGTCGTGGGCGATTTCTTTGACATCCTGTGGGGTGGCGTAGGCGCGTCCGTTCATCATGGCATTGGCGCGCGCGGCGATGTTGAGGCAGAGCGTGGCCCGCGGGGAGCCTCCCATCTGAATCTGGGAGGCCAGTTTGGGGAGATTAAAAGCTCCTGGGGTGCGGGTTGCAAAGACCAGGTCAAGAATGTAATCGCCGACCTTTTCATCGCAGTATACTTGATTGAGGGTCTCACGCAGCGCATGAATTTTCTCTTCATTGACGACCTGCTTGACTGCTTGAACCTGCTTGCCGGTGAAGCGGTTCATGATGCGGCGTTCATCTTCCCGAGAGGGATGGGTAATGACGCACTTGAGCATAAAGCGGTCAACCTGGGCCTCTGGCAGAGGATAGGTGCCTTCCTGCTCAATCGGATTTTGAGTGGCCATCACGAGAAAGGGATTAGGGAGTGCGTAGGTGGTGTCGCCAATGGTGACCTGTCTCTCCTGCATTGCCTCCAGCAGCGCGCTCTGCACCTTGGCTGGCGCGCGGTTGATTTCATCCGCCATCAATAAGTTGGTGAAAACCGGCCCCTTTTTGGGGAAGAAGGTGGCATCTTTCGGATTGTAGATCATAGTGCCGATCACATCTGCGGGCAGTAGGTCAGGGGTGAAAGAAATTCGCTGGAATTGAAGGCCCAGCGCTTGCGCGAGGGTGCTGATAGATAATGTTTTCGCCAAACCGGGAACACCCTCCAGCAGGATATGACCGCCTGTGATCAGCGCAATGATCAGACGATCTATCAGCTTCTCCTGGCCCACAATCACCTTGTTGATCTCTTCTCGAATGGCGGTGATCGTTTCCGCCTGCTTTCCGATAATATCTGTCGCTTTTTGAATGTCCATATTTTCATTACCTGTTTTTGAAATGTTAATCCTAATCCTAATTCTTGTCTTAGTCTTTTTTTTCCGCTTACCAGAAGCGCGGGGTCGGCATCGGTATCGGTATCGAAGGGCGGCTGGGATCGACTTGGCGACTTCACGACTTCCGATTTCTATGCTGCCTAACTTTAAGTTACCCTTGGTTTTTTCGTAGCGCAGCTGCGTGGTTGGCTTCGCGGTCTATGCCAGCGGCTTACTTCGGCTCTTCAGGCTCTGCCTTTGGTTCTGCCTTTGGCTCTGCCTTTGGTTCTGCCTTTGGCTCTGCCTTTGGTTCCGGTTTTTCTACCTCTTTTACCTTCACAAAATCAGCGCGCGTTTTAATCATGCTGGCAGCCTTGTGCGAGGGGATGACATAGTTCCACTTTGAAGTGCGCTCATTAAAGGTGTCAATCTTGACTTTGAGGTCAGCGTTGATGGTTTCATTGGTGCCTTGCGGTGTGAACACAGCGTTGATCTTCATATAGCGGTCTGAACCACCAGGCATCTCATTACCAATTGAGGCTGTATAGCTCTCACCATTTTTAAGGGTGGCCTTGAAGACCGTGCCAGTTGTAAGGCCCAGATCATCCGCGCTCAGGGCGGGATCTGCCAGGGTGTTAAACGAAAGGTAGCTCAGAGCTGACTCCAATGAGTATGATTTGGAGGTGTCGAACTCCTCTTTTTCACTCAGCCCCACCATTTCCCAGCCACTCTCTTTTTTGGAGAGGATGACCGCACTGCCGCCTTGCATGATGGCAATGCCATTGATGTCAGCGGAGGGAATATTGACGATTTCAGTATCGGCCCAGTTGGCTGGACTCTCTGAGATATTGCTGAGCGGCTCTTTAACCAGATAGGCTATCTCGGCGCCACCTGGCGAGAGATAGCGCCCGTCAGGGATTGGGCCGCCGCCATACATGGCCATCTGCCCTGTGGCTTCGCGGGTGCGCAGTTCGCCGATACGCAGGGCTGCCAGCGATTTGCCAGCACCATCCTGCAAGTCCAGCAGGTCGGCGTTCTTCACCCTTGAGAGGGGGGCGCTCTGGCCAATCTTAATCTCCTTCAACACCAGCAGCCGTTCGCGAATTTTAGTGATGTCGGCAGGGTAGTCATACAGTGACTGGATGATCCAGCCAGTATCCGTGCTTGCCACTGTTAGTTTGGCACCGTCCTTTTGTTGGAGTTCAATGCGTTGAACTTTGGTCAGATCAAGCTGCGGCAGGAGTAATTTTCCTGTTTCAGAGGGTGTTTTGACCTTTTTGCTGTTGTTGCTCATAACTGCGGCAAGGCCCAGAATCACAGCAGTGGCTGTTAGTAGAATTAGTTTATTTTTCTTCATTTCTTTTAATCCTTAACTTATTTAATTTTCTTGCGCCTGACACCGCGGAAAATTCCAAACGCGATAACCAGCAGCGGGATCAGACCGATGTTGACAACCTTGACCGTGCGCCCCAGGGTTTCGATCTCGCGGTTGAGGTTTTTGCGCACATTCTTTAGCTGTACCTGTGTGTCGGCCTGTTGCTTGCGGAAAATTTCCAGCTCCTTCTGTTGATCTTGCGAGAGGATCAGTCGTTGGTTGCCGGATTTTTGCTGTTGCAGTGCCTGTAATCTTTGCTGGGTTTCCTGCAAGGCTGCTTGAAGTCTTTCCTCCTCGGCTTGCCATTGTTTCATGGCCTTGGCTTCCAACTCATCCACCTTGGTGAAGGGGCGGTTGAAGTGGCCACGTGAACGCACCCCGATCAGCTCTTCGCGTCCGGCAAACTGCTCCACTGTGTTGGCAAAGAGGGTGAGGTTGTTGTTGATTGGTTGAGCGATACGCCCGAAGAGCGAGTTGACAAGCTGAACGCAGAAGCGGTCGCTTAGGAAGTCGGCATCACCAAAGACCATTGCCGTGCTGTTGCCAGAGAGCAGCACATTTTCGATCACGTTGGTTTCAGAGCCGATTTTTCCGTCAGGAAAAGCGGATTTAAAAGTGCCCTGCAGGCGCACAGCCATTATCCGCTGCTTGTTATCTGGTTTGAGCTGCGTACGCATGGCACTCATGCCATACTGCACATTCATCTGGTCAACCAGACATGCGTTGTCGGATGACGAAGTGATGATGGGGGTAAAGGCCAGCTCAGCTGCGGTGTTATCTTCAAAGGCACCGGCAAACGGCAGCATCACCTGGGTGAGCTGGGCAGTTAGCAGGTCGCCCTTGGCTAGATTTTTTTCCGAGAGCGAGAGGAATGTGGGATTGTCTTCCACCTGGCCATTGCCGCCACCCAGTTTGGTGGCGCTGCTCAGGTCGGCCACCACTTTGGATGTGTCAAAGCCGAGCCCCCATGCGTCGAAGAGTTTACCTAGGGTTGATGGGCCTGGCTGACCACCACCGCCCATCTGTGCCATCATAGGGTTTTGCTGTCCGCTGCTTTCAAAATCAGCAATGCTGAAAGGATCCACACAGGCGATTAAACGTCCGCCCCGCATCACAAATTGGTCGATGGCGAAGAGCGTTTTATCGGAGAGCCCCTTGGGGTGGATCACAATCAGGGCTTTGATCTCCGGATCAATCGCATCGCTTTCGATTGGCACTTCGCTCACGGTGTAATCCTTGCGCAGATCCTGAAAGGCCATCCACCCGGGATCTTGCGGCATGCCGCGCTGCATCATCATCGGGTTGGGCGGAGTGCCGAGCACCTTCAGCGAGCTCATTACCCCCAGAACCGGCTTTTCCGGCCAGGCCGCACGAGTGATCAGGCGTGTGATATCATATTCCAGCGTTGATTCAGTGCGCGGCGAGAATCCGGCGATCACCTCTTCGGTGTCGCCGCTGACAGCTACCAGCCCAAAGTAAACCGGCTGTCCCAGCATGGATGTCTGCTGAGGTTCGATGCCATAACGCTGTGCCCACTCTTCAGCATCAGAGTCGGGCTTGGTGTCGAAGGCCTCGAGTGCTACCCGGCCCTTGCCAGCAATCTGATACTCCTTGAGGAGATCCTGCACCTGGTTGGCGTAAGTTTTTAGCATCATGGGCATCTCCGCCGAACTGGAGCTGAAATAGAATTTCAGTGTGACATCATGCTCCAGTTTGCCGAGAATCTCTTTGGACCCTTTGGAAAGGGTGTAGAGTTTTTCAGCTGTTAAGTCCATGCGGAGGCGCAGATTGGAGATAATCAGGTTAACCGCGCCGATGATCACCAGCAGTAGTAACAGTCCGGCAATGCCGCCGCTGATCTTTGAAAAGACAGAATTTTTGTTTTTTAACATTTTACAATTCCTTTAGAAATCGAGGTTAAGAGGCTTTGCGGCTGTCAGTGACAAAATGCGCCGCGCTCAACATAAACACCATGACACCGATATAATAACCGACATCAGCGAAGTCGATCACCCCGCGCCGCATGGCATCGAAATGCTGCATCAGCGAGCAGGCGGCGATGCCGTTCACAATGGATGCTGGAACCCCCCAAAGGGCGATAGCATTGATCACCGGGTCAAATCCGATCATCAGCATGAACAGGATAATGGTCAGCGCGATCACGAAGCCGATCACCTGGCTGCGTGAGAGAGCCGAGGCAAAGACGCCAATCGCCACGCAGGCCCCGGAGAGCAGGAATGCACCGAGATAGCCGCAGAAGATTGCGCCAATGTCGGGGGAGCCCAGCCACAGGGTGGTGAGGACAATTGGAAATGTCAACCCCAGTGCAATACCTATAAAAGCCCAGGCCGCCAGAAATTTTCCGACCAGCGCCTCTATTAAAGTTACGGGCAGGGTCAGCAGCAGTTCAATCGTGCCTGTCCGGCGCTCTTCAGCCCACAGTCCCATGGTGGAGGCTGGAATTAATAGCAGGTAGACCCAGGGCAGCAGCATAAAGAAAGGTGTCAGGTTGGCCTGGCGCCTCTCATAAAACATGCTCAAACCAAAGGTCAGGAATCCGACCAGCACCAGAAAGGCCACGAGGAACACGTAGGCTACGGGTGAATCAAAATAGGATTTGAATTCACGTTTGAAAATAATTCGCACATTTTTACAGTTAGTCATTGCTCTTCTCCTCTATCAATGTCAGGTTGCGGAAGACCATATCAAAACGGCCCTGCGGGTCTTGAGCCCGCAGTTCAGCGGGCGTGCCGTTGGCAACCAGACGTCCGTTGGCAATGATGATGGCGCGGGTACAAACCGCGTCCACCTCCTCCAGGATGTGGGTTGAGACAATGATCACCTTATCGGTGGACATCTCTTTGATCATCTGGCGCACAACAAATTTCTGATTGGGATCCAGCCCGTCGGTGGGCTCATCCATAATCAGCACCTGCGGGTCATGCAGGATCGCCTGGGCGAAGCAGGTGCGCTGGCGGTAACCCTTGGAGAGGTTCTCAATGGCGCGGTTGTAAACAGGTTCGAGCCGGCTCTTGGCAATGGCCTCATCAACCTTTGTTTTTAAGAGAGCCCCTTCAAAACCTCTGATTTTTCCGATGAAATTCAGAAATTCAGTCACCTTCATGTTGTTGTACAATGGGGCGTTTTCCGGCAGATACCCAATGCAGCGCTTGGCAGCCACAGGCTCATCGACAATGTCATGGCCGCAGATGGAGGCCGTGCCTGATGTTGGTGGTAGAAAGCCAGTGATCATACGCATTGAAGTTGATTTTCCCGCGCCGTTGGGCCCTAGGAATCCCAGCACCTCGCCTTTTTTGACGGCGAAGGAGACATCTTTGACCGCCTGAATCGGTCCGAAGTTTTTTGTAAGGTTACTTACGGTCAGCATCCTTTATCCTCATTTATGTTTGTTGTCGTCATGGTTTACAGTTGTTTTTTTTAATGATAGCTTAAAAAGGCACTCATTTTTCACATCCGCAACCAAGAAAAATACCAGAAACTTTCATTTCTGTCACCTCTGAAAAAATTACATTTTTTCAAGAATTCAGAAGTCAGAAGTCAGAATTCAGAATGTAGATCTTCCATTCGCCTCCGACAAAGTTGTCCAGTCTCCTGTCTTCTGTCCTCTACTCTCAGTACGGCAGCTCATGTTCCTTGATCTTGCGCTGAATGGTTCGGCGCGAGATGCCAAGCTGTTCAGCGGTGAGGGTACGGTTGCCGTTGTTAGTTTTCAGTCGCTCTTCGAGAATGATCCGCTCAATCTGATTCAGGGTCATCTCTTTAGGAAACTGCAACGCGTCAGTGTCCGGGGCGTTGGGCTCGCTCGCCTTATGGCGGGCTGAGGTGCGGGGCAGGTTCATCGATCCGGCGGTCAGCACGCCCCCTGGAGAAAGCAGCACGGCGGACTCCACCACATTCTTCAATTGACGCACATTACCTGGCCAGTTGTAGGCTTCCAAATACTCATAAAAATCGGGTTTCACCGCATTGACCTGAATGTTGTTGTCAACGCTCGCCGCAGCGATAAATCGATCAGCCATCAAACGTATATCAGCAACGCGCTCCCGTAGGGGGGGGATCTCAAGCGACACAACATTCAGCCGGTAGAGAAGATCTTCACGGAAGGTTCCTTCTTCCACCATCTCCTCTAGCTCTTTGTTGGTCGCCGAAACTAGACGAACATTGACACTGAAGGTCTCTTTACCACCAACACGCCGGACCTCTTTAAGCTCAAGCGCCCGCAGCAGTTTCACCTGCACTGAGAGCGGGGCGTCGCCAATCTCATCCAGAAAAAGAGTTCCCCCGTCCGCCCTCTCGAATGCCCCCTTATGGGTGTTGATTGCGCCGGTGAAAGATCCGCGCTCATGGCCGAAAAGCTCTGACTCCAACAGGTTTTCAGCAAAGGCGCCGCAGTTGACTGCCACAAAAGGGCCGTCGGCACGAACTGAGTCAACATGCAGGGCGCGTGCAACCAGCTCTTTGCCAGTGCCGCTTTCACCGCGTACCAGAACTGTGGCCGCGGTATCTGCCAGGGCCTCGATCTTTGTCAAAACGCTCTTCATGCCTTTGGATTCAGCTATGATTGAGGAGGTGGCGTAACGTTTTTTGATGGTGCGCGAGAGGGTGTCAACCTTCTTGCGCAGCAGGGAGGTCTCATAGGCACGCCTGAGTTTTGATTGTATGTCATCAATGTCCAGCGGTTTTGTGACATAGTCATAGGCACCCTCACGCATGGCGCGCACACCAGACTCAACCGAACTGTAGGCTGTCATGATGATCAAGGGAATCGAGCTTTTAAAGTTTTTAACGCGTCGTAGCACTTCAAATCCGTCGATGTCGGGCAGCACCAAGTCGCTCAGCACAATATCCGGCAGGGAGGCGCGGAAGATCTCAACCCCTTTGATGCCAGTCATGGCGCAGAGGGTCTCAAAACCAGCGTCCTCAGCCACATCTTTGACAGACATCATATTGTCGGGATCATCTTCAATAATCAAAATTGTCGGTTTACTGCTCATTGTTTTTTACCATTCCGCTTTTTACCTAAAACATCGCTGTTACGCCACATTCTTTCACTCCATTCCGGGCGAAATCTCATCTGCAAGCAGGATGCTTGCACTACTCCATTATCACAGTCAACCCAAACACGCTTAAAGTAACTTTAGAACTCTAGAACTTTAGAACTCTAGAACTTAACCCTTCCCTACTGGCAACGACAACCTGAAGGTTGCTCCGGATGTTTTGTCGCTGTCAACTACTGCGATCGCGCCTTGGCAGCGTTGGATGGCGGTTTTCGCCAGAAAGAGACCCAGCCCTGTACCTTCGGGGCGTCCGGTGACAAACAAATTGAAAATCTCTTTACGTTTTTTGGTAGGGACTCCTGGGCCTTGGTCACTGATGTCGAGTAAAACTTGGTTGCCCGTACTCTCGGCTGTGATCAGTATGCGCCCCTTCGGCGGCGAGAAGTAGATGGCATTCATAAGCACGTTCAACAGGGCTCGTTTGAAAACAAACGGTTGTCCGCAGGGCGATGGCAGGTCAGCGGGGATCTCGGTTTGAACTGATATGTCAGCCTGTTCAATTCGCGGGGTCAGTATCTCAACGCACTCTGTGACCGCCCGCGGCAGATCAAGTTTCCCCGGTGCCTCGTCAGCCGGCTTGGCCAGGTAGAGAAATTCGGTGAAGACCTTATCCATACGCCCCATGGCGCGGGAAATGCGACTGGATAGCTCAATGACGCGTGCCTCACGGAAACCTTCGTTACGGGCAATTTCGCGCTCCAGCATCTGAGCATCAAGCCTGACGGCTGACATGGGATTACGGAAATCATGCAGGATTCCATTGGCCATCACCCCTGAGAAGGCCAGGTGTTCCTCTTGCCTTGAGAGCTCTTCACGTTTACGGTCACGGAGCAGCGCCACAATCAAGATCGCGGCTGAGAGGAAGAAGGCGGAGATTAGTAGCGTCAGCGAGAAAACAAAGAGTGAGTTAACCATTCGCAGGGCAATCGCCTGTTTATCTGTGACAGCACTCTGCTTGAAAGTGCTCTCTAGAACGATGTTGTCGTTGGGGTCAGAGGAGGTCTTGCGCGAGAAGACAAACACCGGTTCAGGCTGGCCGCCGACCTCAATAGTCTCGCGCGACATGATCGTCGGATTTTGCAGAAGGTCATTACTCAGGCTCTGTTCGGGAAAGAGCGTGCTGTCCGCCTGCCGGTGAAAGAGCGTCAGATCTCCACTGCGAATGGATATGGATTGGATATCCTTACGCACAGCCAGAATGCGATCAACCATGGAGGAGAAGGTGCGCCATTGTTCGGGGGAGGGGTTGGTCGTGCAATGCAAACGCGTGTTCAAGACCAGCGCCTTGAGAAGTTGGTCTCCCTGGTCAATCACGCTCTCGGTGGCCTCGACCTTAGCCGCGTGCTGATGACGGGATTTCAGGAGGAATAAAATGCCGCCAGCAAGCAAAGAAGCTGAAAAAATTACCGTTAAAAGGATAACTTCCAGCCGCATACTTGATTGATTGTGGTTAAGCAGTCTACTCAATTTCATTCTTGCGCCCATAATAGCAAAGGGTGTGCCATTGTTAGATAAAGCTTACATAATACACCATTAGGTAAAGTTTTAGCAAGCTTGATGTGACATAGTGGCGCGTTCCGCGTGTCATGGTGACGCGGTTATGCTGGTTTTAAGACTCTAAGGACTACTTTACCTGTGTGGCACAGGATTTGCATAAATCAAAACACGGATTGTCGGAGATTTGATGTGAGAGTATTGAAAGTATTTAAAAAAGCCTGGGTGCTGGTTGACATCCTGATGTTAATCGTGATTTTTTCACTTGTTTCGTTGCTGATATTTAGTTCATATGCAAGTCGGAAAACTACCCGGCAATGTACAAGAGAAAGGAGTTCAGAGGATCTGGCCCCCCCCTCCCAACCTGAACAAAGCAGGTTTGAACGCCGCAATAAGGCGGTGAGCGTGGCTCCGGTTGCCTACGAGAGAGGCAAGGCAACACAGATCGCACGCAATATGATTAGCTCAGAGGTCGCAGCTCTGCCGGTCCGGCAGACTCTGGATATGCGCGAGAGTGATAACAAATATCTGGTGAGCTTCTCACTTCCTAAAGAGGTGAATGAGGAGGATTTGAGGGTTGAGGTCGCTGGAAATATCCTGACTTTGATCATAGAGTCCGGGGATAAAACCTGTGTGCAAAGAGTGCGGATTCCCTGCGACTTCGCAGGCGAAAGTTCGCTGAATCATTACATTTCAAACCAGTTGCTGGTTGTCGAGATATCCAAGTAAGGCACTAAAGCAGCTAGTCGCCACAACCAAATGAGGCTATTCAATACGCGAAGGCTATGCGTACTCATTGATAAGTTTATGGTTAAGAGCCCGCTGCTTTAGTAACAAACGCTTCGCGTTTGGGGAAACAAAGATAACTTCTCAATAATTGGCCAGACAGCAAAGAGCACGCTGAAGCGTGAACAACAAACGGCTGCCCCGTAAGGTTTGTTGTCCAGCCTTTCTTTGTCACGCCGTAGCCTTGGCGAAGGAGGAAGGCTGCTCCAAAGCGGGTTATTGAGAAGTGACTCTAAAGGTGATAATGGAGTAGTGCAAGCATCCTGCTTGCAGACGATCATCTGAACTTCTTGTTTTTTGCGACAGTAGTTGAGAGAATAGCAACTAAAGTTTAGATTTTATCTTGGTTAAATAAAAGTATTTGAGAAATATTTAAACATATAGTGTATAATAAAAATTGTACATAAAGAATGCCTCAATTTTAGGTGCACAATATGCCTGTAAACTTAGATAAACCACATTTATGGAAAGCTGACAGTTTAAAATCAATTGATTTTTATAATGATTGGTTTCTGCGGTTTGCCCCTGCAACATACAGACAGCAAAGAAGATTAAGAACACAGGATGTCATTGATGCACTTGAGCTGACAGATCATCTCCAATCACTCTCTCCTGAATTGCTTAAAGAATCGGAGAGATTCCGTCGGCAAAAGGCCGTGGATGCCTCTAAGAGCTCTCTGGCCCGTAATCAGCTGGGCCAGTTTTCGACTCCTTTCTCTTTAGCTTGCCGGATTGCTTCATTCACTGCTGGCTTAAATAAAAGTGGACAATATTGATGGTGAACAAAAACAGTGGTTGAAAGATCAAGTGTTATCACAGTTGAAAATCCAAGTCAGCGGTTTATCAGGTCTATATATTTATTATATCCTTTTGTCGCACAACCTGCTCAAAGAGGGCGGTATTGCCACATGGCTTATTCCAAGTGAATTCTTATATACGAATTACGGGAAGGCTTTTCAAGAAAAACGTGATCCACCTCTTTATCTCTCAACCTATATGGGGAGAAGCAGAGCAGATAATACAAGTCCAATTCGGTTTTTCCTAAATAATTCAAATGGGATAGTCACCAATGTTTTTATTTGTTTATATCCTCGGTTACCGCTGCTTCGGCTCCTTAAAGAAGACCCTGCGCGTAAACAAGAGTTACTGCATGCGCTAAACTCCATCTCGCAAGAATCCATTGAGAGGGCGGGCAGAAGTTATGGTGGCGGACTACAAAAAATTGAACCGAAAGAACTGCGCTCTGTTCGCTTGGATACTCCGCCTTCGTGGCTTTCAATCGCCAAAGAAACACAAGCTGAGTCTTTTTATCAATCGACAATTACTTTATAACATCGGTTGACGATGATGTGCGACGATGTTGGTGAACGATTGGGAACATGCGGAAAATCGTCAACCAGCATCGTCGCCGCTATCGTCAACCAAAGGCGAAGCCGACCGTCTGTAGGTCCGGTTTCCAACCGGACATGTCCGATTGGAAATCGGACCTACGTTGCTCACGCACTTCCGCCTGTCGCGTGACTTGCAGGCTTCATTAAAGTTGAAATGTGTAGTGTTGGCGGCCCTTGTCCGGCATAGTTCCGCCATGCCACGGAGTAGTCCCGCTTGCGGGCGAAGCCGGGTTGCGGGACGACGACGGATGAGCCAAACAAAGATCATGAAACCCCATGGTGCGCCTTTGACGAACAATCGCTCGGCATACGCTAATTGCTTCATAGAAGCAACCCTACACCCCAGGGTGCGCCTTTCATGAGCCTGTAGCAAAATGCCGCTCATAGAGCGGCTACTACACCGAACGACAACCCTTGCACTTCGCAGTGCAGCGCATGTGTAGTAGTCGCTCTACCAGCGACATCGGTTGATGATGCTGTGCGACGATAGCGGATTATGATTAAAAACACCGCCCTTGAAAATCGTCCACCAGCATCGTCGCCGCCATCGTAAACCAAAGGCGTGGCTGACCTCAGTAGGTCCGGTTTCCAACCGGACAGTCCGATTGGAAATCGGATCTACGTTGCTCTCGCACATCATACAACCTCTTTTGGTTGCGGCGGCTAACTGCTTTAGTGTTATTGCATAAAGCTGGCTGGCTCTGTGTGATTACCTAGGCAGGGCACAGCGTAGTGGGCTGTCCAGCGGTGTTGCACTGGATCAAAGCTCAGAACAGCAGCGTGCAAGAATCCGATCCAATTGTTGGCGGTGAAGGTGCGGATGCCCAGTGCGGTGACAAAAGCGCTGATATAGATGTCGTGGCTGACAAAGATGGAGAGCTGCGCGGTGCTGACACCCTGCATCCACGCAATGGTTTCGTCGGTGGACTGTTGGATTGGGTTCAAGTAGGGGGCTGTCCCGTTCTGCAGGTAGTTCAACATGTACTCCATAAAACCTTGCTGTTTCATCAATGCATGCAGCGCATGCGAATCCGGATGGGCGTAGAAGCCCTGAACGCCAATCTGCGGGGTGTCCGTGGTGCTGGCGTTGACACCCATTCCCTCGGCAAGGTATTTGGCAGTTAGGCGGCAGCGCTCCATGGGGCTAGCGAAGAAATCCACCTGATCAATACCTGCAAAACACGATCCAGCTTGACGTGCTGCAGCAACGCCGTTGTCAGTCAATCGCAGATGCTGGCCAAACTCTTTATCATGGATAGAGATCGCAGGGCGCTCCGCATGACGGATAAAGAGAATAACCCTTTGGCCCTGATCTAGAAGCTCTCGGGTGTGATGCAAATCAATGGTGGTGGTGTTAATGCGCATAGTTTAAATTGGTTTTTAAAAAATTTAGTAAAGAGCGACCGTTCGTGCGGTAGACAAATTCAGAGTCGCTATTTTTTCTTCTTCTCAGTGCAATCTTTGTTGAATAAGCCCTGATAAATCGTGAATCCATTCTCCAGTATCTGGCAATAGGGGCCCCGTTCAACAAAAATAAATTTCTTGTCAGCTGATTGATAGCGCACCCCCGAAGGAGCTAAAGTCTGGTAAAGTGTGATCCTTTTTCCATTTTGAAAGGTGACCCTGACCTTGCGGTCAAATTTCAGCTCAGCTCCGTTGGGCAGCGTTTCCGTGCGCTCCTCTTTGCCATACTCCACATAAACCGTATTGGCATCGGCATCTACAAAGCGGGATTTTCTCTCAGTTTTAAACCCGAAAGATGCGCATCCGTTGATTATGAGGCAAATCGCACAAATCATTACAATCTTTAACATGTGTCTTAGTGTATCTAAAACAGCTTTGTACCGCAACCAGTTAATTTATGATTGCCTTTAAACAGCAGAAATGTGTATGCTGTTAACTATTTAGAGATCAGTTAACTATTAAAGGGGATAGATGATGAAAGTTACAAGACGTTCGTTTGTTGCCGGAGCCAGTGTGTTAGCGGCAGCACCCGCAGTTGTGCTGGGACAATCGCAGAGGATATTCAAGGTGGCAGTGGTGGGATGTGGCGGCCGAGGCAGTGGGGCGGTGAACGACATTACAAAAGCTGCCGAGCGGATGGGACATAAGGTAGTATTGGTGGCTGCTGCGGATTTCTTCGTAGATAAAGCCAAGCAGGTTTGCAAAAGCCATGGTTGCGATGAGAAGTTTGCCTTTGGCGGTGCCGCTGGCTATAAAAAGGTGATGGAGAGCGATGCGGAGATCGTGCTGCTGGCCGCGCCACCGATCTTCCGGGCTCTGCATGCCGAGGCCTGTGTCAAGGCAGGCAAGCATATTTTTGCCGAAAAACCGGTTGCAACCGACCCTGCCGGGTTGCGCGCCTTTTTGAAGGTTGTGGAAGATGCCCAAACAGCCAAGCTCTCGATTTTAGCGGGCACGGTACATCGTCATAACAACCGCGCTCTACGCCAAATTAAGCCGATTCGCGACGGAGTCATTGGTGAGATTCGCGGCGGGGTGGTCTACCGCTGTCATGGTGGAATAGGCAGCTACATCCGTCCCCGTCGGGCTGAAGACACCAACGCTTCCTATATGGCTAATGACTGGTATATGTTCCACGAGATGTCGGGTGACCACTTTGTTGAACAGGCCATCCATGAGGTCGACCTGGCCAACTGGTTTATCGGACGTGTCCCTAAGACTGCCATGGGAATCGGGGCTCGTCACCGCCGCGTGACCGGCAATACCTATGACTGCTTCAGCGTTGATTACAATTATGGTGATGACCTGCACATCCACGCTATCGCCCGTCAGATCAATGGCTGCTCTGACCGTTGCTGCACCTCGCTGGTGGGGGAGCATGGCACCATTGATGTTTTGGGCAAGATCAAGCGCTTTGACGGCAAAGAGGTTGTTTATGATGAGGATGCAATCAAGGGACGCGATGCCAACGGTCTGATTATGGAGCATTGGGATTTCCTGACTGGTCTGGTCAGTGGCAACTATGTACAGGAAGGTGAGCTGGTCGCCATGGCAACCGCCACAACCCTGATGGGTGTGATGGCGGCATACACGGGTGGTACAGTACGCATGTCAGATCTGCTGACCAATCAAGATTCACCCTATTACAACATGAATAACAGCTTTACTGCGCTGGATTTTGAGTCTGACAAAGATGTTCCGCTGCCAAAAGAAGAGTGCGCGCCGGTTCCCGGCAAAGCGTAATGTTTAAAGCCGCGTACTGTGAATAATCCTAATCACAATCACAATCGTAATCCTAATCAAACAATGGCCGCCTGTGGCTGATCGAAAGAGATAAGGATTGAGATTAAGATTGGAATTAGGATTAGTGTCCCAACACATGTTTTAAGGACCAACATGGTTGTTTGTCTTGCCCTTTGGTAAGGGGCTAAATCAGCGCACTGGGAGCGGAGTGAAGAAGAAAAGGTCGCGTCTCTGGCGCGGGAGCAACGTAGGTCCGGTTTCCAATCGGACATGTCCGGTTGGAAACCGGACCTAGTGGAGTTCGGCTTCGCCTTCGGTGAACGAGCCCCCGCATGATCCCAATCGTCCACCAACATCGTCGCACAGCATCGTCAACCAGCATCGGGTGTAGTAGCCGCTCTATGAGCGGCATGTGTCGCTCACAGAGCGACTACTACATTAACCTATGTGTCGCTCACAGAGCGACTACTACATTAACCTATGTGTCGCTCATAGAGCGACTACTACATTAACCTATGTGTCGCTCATAGAGCGACTACTACATTAAACCCCCGATAAACGTTCAATAGACAACCTTTTGGAAAGAACAATTAATTGGTTTTTCTAGTCGCCTAAGCGACTAGCGCACGTGCTTGGTAATGAAGTTGTTGCGTATGTATGCAATCGCTTCTTCTAATGAGGGTAGAATCTTGGTGCAGTAGCGCACCATCCAGGGTGAGCACTCCTGAAAGGTGAAGGGCGAAAATGCCACAATGAATTTTCCGAGGTCGTGAGCCGCATAGAACACCTCCATAGAGGTGCCAATGGAGCTTTTATTGTAGTTGACCAGCAGTATGTCGGCATCTCGCACATCCTGCAGATCAAATTCAACAATCTCGTTGGCACTGTCGACTTCGCGGTCTTTAAAGTCCCGTCGCATTGGGTCGAGCATGATAAAGTCGCCCTTCAACTGTTCCGTGGACCGCTCTCGCCAAGTTTTAGCCAACTCTGGACTTTCATCCATGATCGGTCCGCTCAGATAGATTTTTTTACGCTCTCTCATAGGATTCTTCCATATTGGCGCATAAATAGATGACCCTTAGGGCACTGGGAATTGCGCTGTCAGTGCGGCAACCTCCTGGCGTACTGTATCTTGTAATTGAAGGTTGTTAATGTCACCCAGTATATCAGCGATCCATCCGCCGATGACCTTCATTTCAGCCTCGCACATCCCTCGGGTGGTCACCGCAGCTGTTCCAACGCGGATGCCGGATGTGATAAAGGGACTCTTCTGATCAAAGGGAACGGTGTTTTTATTGCATATAATTCCAGCGTTATCCAGAGCTGCGGCCGCTGCTTTGCCTGTCAATCCGCTTGCACCAACATTGACGAGGGCCAGGTGGTTGTCGGTACCGCCGGACACAATGGTCAGCCCGCGCTCGGCCAGGGTGCGCGCCAAGGTGGCGCTATTAGCCACAATCTGACTGGCATAGGTTTTGAATTCTGGTTGCAATGCCTCTTTGAAACAGACCGCTTTGGCGGCGATGATATTCTCCAGTGGGCCGCCCTGCAATCCAGGGAAGACAGTTTTATCAATCGCTTGGGCATATTCTGCTCTGCATAGTACCATACCGCCGCGTGGACCGCGCAGGGTTTTGTGGGTGGTAGTGGTTACAAATTCAGCATAGGGGACTGGGTTGGGGTGGACACCACCGGCAACCAGACCGGCGATATGCGCCATGTCAACCATCAGCATGGCCCCGCAGGCATCGGCGATAGCGCGGAACTGGACAAAATCCAGCGTCCGTGAATAGGCACTGGCACCTGCCACAATCAGCTTGGGGCGCTGTTCCATCGCAATCGCCATCAGCTCGTCATAATCAAGTTTTTCTGTCTCCTTGGATACATAGTAGGGGACGATCTCATAAAGTTTACCAGAGAAGTTCACTGGACTGCCGTGGGTTAGATGGCCGCCCTGATCCAGGCTCATGCAGAGCATTTTATCGCCTGGGTTCAAGACCGCGAAATACACGGCCATGTTGGCGGCGCTGCCACAGTGCGGCTGCACGTTGGCATGATCTGCGCCAAAGAGCTCTTTAGCCCGTTCAATCGCCAGAGTCTCTGCTGTGTCAACTGGCACACATCCGCTGTACCAGCGCCGCCCGGGATAACCTTCGGCGTATTTATTAGTCAATACACAGCCAGAGGCTTCGCGTACAGCGCGCGTGACGGTGTTTTCAGAGGCAATCAGGTTGATGGTAGAGTCTTCCTGAGCAATCTGTTCCAGCACGGCAGCGTTGACCTCAGGGTCAACCGCTGCCAGGCAGGAGGTCTCAGCGACACGTCCGGTGCGCTCCATCTGCGCGATCCGGCGCTTGTGCCGCTCGCCGCCCGAGAAGGAGGTTTCTAAAAAAGCTTTGAGGATCAAGAGGAGTTCAGCTTCTTTCATTTTGCCCTGCAGCACGAGTACATTGGCATCATTATGAGTTCTCGTCATCATCGCGGTTTCGGCAGTTGTACACAGAGCCGCGCGGATCCCGCAAAAACGGTTAGCGGTTACACTCATACCAATGCCGGTGGTGCAGATCAGAATCGCCATCTCCACCTCTTTGGCAATCACCATCTGCGCCGCCTTAATGGCGAACTGCGGGTAATCTGTGGAATCTAGAGTGTTGGTACCCAGATCAAAGACTGTGTGTTCAGCTGATTCTATATATGATTTTACCGCGTTTTTAACCGATAATCCACCGTGATCACATCCGATTGCTATGTTCATCTTGACTCCTGCTAAGAGGCTTGCTAAAACTTACTCCCAAACGAGGCATCTGAAACCAATGTCGCACCTCTTAAAAGGCGCGTCTCCGTCCATCCAAGTGGGACGTTTTACAAATACCTCAAACAAAGTGCGAATAGTATCACAGCGGAAAGCCATCATCAAGCAGGGAGGAGGGATTAGGCGTGAAAATTGTAACTTCTCAATAATTAGCCAGAGATATAGACACACAAGCGTGAACAACAAACGGATATTGGTGACGTACTTGTTTGTTGTTCAGGCTTCAGCCTGCGCAACAGAGGTTGTTGAAAAGTTATTGAAAATTTTTCACTCCCGCTCAAACGGCCGCGGTCGTTTTGTGGGTTCAATGATGCGGGGAGAGACATTTTTGGTGGTGACAGACATATCTTTCTGCAGCTCTTCGAGCCGTAGAATCACCTCATTCAGGCGTTTGTCAACCGACGGATAACCGGCGATCTCTCGGCGCGGATCGCCACCGCTGTAAACAGCGCCCAAGAATGTATAGAGCGGGGGAAAGTAACTGTTGATGTCGTCGACCTTCTGGACAATCCAGTCCAGCGTGGCGAGGATCTCCTTCTCCGGCGGTTTATCCTCGGCTGCCACGCTCTCCTTGGCCAGCAGGATGACGCGCATGTTTTGATCAATGATCTGCAACTGCCTGGGGATTACCTTTAAACCATCCTGTTCAGAGGCCAAAGTGTTGAGCTGGGCGATGATGCGGCTGAGTTCACCGCTGGTTTTTGTCACCGCTGCCATGATCTCGCTGCTGTCAACTACGCTGCCGCGGCTGGAGAACTCCTCCAGCCGGGTCAGTCTTTTATTGATTGAAATGAGGGTGTCGTTGAGTTTATCAACTTTACTGACCAGCGAATCTCCGTCACCCAGAGGATTGTTCAATACCCCTGGGAGAAAGCTGCGTGTTCTGCGCCCTTCAGCTTCGATTGTCTTCTGTGTTGTAAAAATTGACAGACCAATTACCAAGCAAACCGCGGCAGTACATGCAATGAGTTTCATGATCACCCTCGCTTCATCTTTTTAAACCTTATGATAAGGGGCTAAATCCGCGCACTGGACGCAGAATTCAGAGGTCGGTTTACGACAACGGCGACGATACTGGTGGACGATTTACCGCATGATCCCAATCGTCCACCAACATCGTCGCACAACATCGTCGGCTGAAGCTTGCCTAGGATTATGATTAGGATTGTGACTAGTATCCCTAAACACCGAGAGCTTAAATATCCACTGCCAGCGGTTTAGTGTTTTTCCAATTACCGCGGGTGAAGTCAGGGAACTTCTGCGGCATTCCGTCTTGAGCTACCGATTGCGCGGAGAGCGGGCCGACAGCCGACCAGAAGCAGCTTTCGTAAACGTTTTGGTCCAGCGGAAGCCCTTGTTGCAGGCATTCAATGATGCGCCAGCGCATAATGCCATCCATGCCTCCGTGTCCTGAGAGGCCGGCTTTTGCTACCGTTTCTTTCAGGCGTTTCAGCAGCGGATGCGCATATTCTGCGGTGGCCTTCTTAAACTCCTCGCCCTCGGCCCATTTGTGGTAATTGCCCACGCCTTCAATTGCCAGGCGGTCAGGGAAGCCGGCCAGGGTGCCTTTAGTGCCCTGAATCAGGTTGTGCCGGGTGTAGGGGCGCGGGCTGGTTTCATCCCACTGCACCATGATGGTGCGGCCCAGAACGGTTTTGATGATCGAGGTGCTGATGTCGCCGCCTTTGAAGTCGAGCTTATTCCACTTGTGATCTGCAGGGAAATTCGCTTTGGCGTAGAGCGCGCGCCCTTTGGCAGGGGATGAGAAGGAGACCAGGCGGGCGAAGTTGTCCTCACCGCGGGCAAGGTTCATGTACTGCGCCACCGGGCCGAGTCCGTGGGTGGGGTAGAGGTTGCCGCTGCTGTGGGCATACTGAGGGGTCCGCCAGCTTCCAGTGCCGCGCTCCACTTGCTTCATCTGTCCGCGCAGTTCATGGATATAGGCGGCCTCGCCATGCAGCAGCTCGCCCAGCAGGCCTTGGCGCACCATGTTCAAAAACAGCAGCTCTGTTTCACCGTAGTTGACGTTCTCCAGCATCATGCAGTGTTTTTGTGTCGCTTCGGATGTATTCACAATATCCCACATCTCTTTAATTGTTAGAGCAATCGGAACTTCAGAGAACGCATGGGCGCCAGCCTTCATCGCTTCAATGCACTGCGGTGCATGGTTTCCCCAGTTGGTTGAAATCACCACCATGTCAGGTTTAGTCTCTTGCAGCATCTTTTTATAGGCGTTCGGATCACCCCAGTAAAGCTTGGGATTATGGCCCCGCTCTTTAATGCTCTTGGCGGATTTCTCAGCTAAGTCCTGATAGAGGTCGCAGATGCCCACCACCTGGGTGCCGGGTATTTTTGAAAAGTCGTTGCAGTGTCCGCTACCTCTGCCTCCCACGCCGATAAACGCGCATTTTACGGTCGCCAATTTGGGCGCCGTAAAATCACCCATATACCGGGCTTTGGTTGGTCTGGATGTAGTTTGGCAGCCACTCTGAAAAGGTGCGGCCGCGGCCACGCCGGTTAAAACCCCAAATCCCTTGATAAAACTGCGCCGTGTGCTCATAGTTGATCCCTTATATTTGTGTTTTTGTAATTGAAAACTTCTTCTTGAGTTGTTTTTCTCAGTCTGTTTAGCATAAGATAAAATAATGCCATTTCCGATAAAAATAGCATCATAACCCGTCACAGTCAAGCTTCTGCTCAAAAATAATTTTTTGCTATTGTTTTTTGCGGGGGGAGTGATAACATTAAACAATTAAGATTATGGGTAGGCAATTCTTTTTTCCAATGCCAGTGCTGGCGGGTATATGGGTAGGTATGTTCATTGAAACCTTTGGGTTGCGGGTAACGTATGTATTTGGAGAGATAATATGAAAGAAATGATTTTAATCTGGACTCTTTTCGCAGCTCTCTTTTCCGCTGCGGCCGATGGAGTGGTTGTCAAACAGGCGGTTTCTTTGGGGGTTAACGCGCAACTGGACCCGCTGACAGCCGAGAGCGCTAAGCCTTATGAAGCTGGTTTTGAGCGTGTGGACAATGTCTATCTCTGCGATAACGGTGGCACCGATAAGGTGAAACGTGGTGTGATGTGGTCGATTACCCTGAATCAAAGCGAGGCTTTACCGATCGCCGCATCGGCCTGGGCCCGTGCGGAGGGGGTCTTTGGAGCAGCCAACACGGAGTTTTCGCTTTATATTGACCTTGTGTATATGGATGGCACCTACCTGTGGGGGCAGAGCGCGGCTTTTGACCCGGATCCGGCGGTAGGCTGGCATCAACGGCAGGTTGTAGTCAAACCGGATAAGCCGATCCGTTCGGTGAGTCTCTATCTGCTCTTTCGCAACCGCGCCGGTAAAGTCATGTTTAAAGAGGCTCAGTTTGGCACGCTGCGTAACAAAATGCTGTATTTTGATGGAGTTGCGGTTGAGCAGGTTATACCTCCGCAGTGTGGTTTCTTGTTGCGGGATGTAGCCGCTGGATCGGGTTTTGTCGTCTTGGAGAAGGAGGCGCTGGGGGTGCGCCTCACCACCCGGCAGCGAACAGCCCCGGGAGTGACGTTCTACGATGTCACGCTGGCGGATCTGACTGGGAAAGACCGCGCCTTGACGTTGGTTTTTACCCGCCCGCTGCAGGGTGAGGCTTTGACATGGTTTCATCATCCGCGCCGGACGGTGGCGCTTGGGGATAAAATGAATGAGGTGATGAATGCGACCCGCCAGATGGCGGGGTCAATTGGCTTGCTCTCACGCTACCCATTTGGGGCCGTATCCGTAGGTGGGCAAGGGAGGGCGATCGGCCTTGATCCAGCCACCCCGCTCTTTTTCAGGATAGGCTGTCAGCCGAACAGCCGTGAGCTTTTCCTGGCGTGCGACATTGGTCTTGCCCTTGAAAAACCGCAGGCCTCTTTCAGTATTGTCCTCTTTGATTTTGAGGCGGTCGACGGATTTCGCGGCGCGCTGGCCCGTTATTATGCGATTTATCCGGCTGCCTTTGAAACGCGTGTCAAGAAGCAGGGGATCTGGATGCCCTTTGCGTCAATCAGTAAAGTTGAGGGATGGGAGGATTTCGGCTTCCGCTTTAAAGAGGGGGACAATGAGACCGCCTGGGATGACGCGCATGATATATTGACCTTCCGTTACACTGAGCCCATGACTTGGTGGATGGCGCTCGACGGCTCTAGCCCCCGCATACTGAACCGTGCCGAGGAGGAGGCCCGTCGTCTGGCCGCGACCGGGAATCGCGCGGCGCTGGCTTGGCAGAGTAGCGCGTTTGAGGATGAGCAGGGGGGGATTTCCGGATTAGTACGCGATACGCCCTGGTGCAATGGTGTGGTATGGAGTATGAATTCGGCGCCGGGTGTTGCGGGGGAGGTCACGGACTTTAAACAAAAATGGAATTCCAAGTACATTGATAAGCAGTATGGGCCCTCCCGCACGGCTGAGCTTGATGGAGAGTATGTGGATTCTGCGGAGGCTTATGTGACTGCTGTGATGGATTTCAGGCGGGATCATTTCGCGGGCATGGAACGTCCACTTTGCTATGCTCTGCAGTCATGGAAGATCGGTGTCTTCAAGGGCATGATCGGTTTTGAATATGTGCGCGCCATGCAGCAGGAGATCCATCGGCGGGGGCGCTATATGATGGCCAACGCTACGCCGATCAGTTGGTTCTGGCTGGCACCGTTGCTGGATGTGTTGGGGACAGAGTCGAACTGGAATCGTGCTGGTCAATGGAGCCCTATGTCAGATGAGGAGTTGCTTTACCGCCGAGCCATGTGTCGGGGCAAGCCCTTCTGCTTTCTGATGAACACCGACTTTTCTAAGTTCTCCTATGAGCACTCTGAAAAGTTTATGCAACGCACGCTGGCTTACGGCATGTTTCCCGGGTATTTCAGCGGCGATGCCTCTACGGGCCACTATTTTTCGCGACCGGAGCTGTACAACCGCGATCGTCCGCTGTTCAAAAAATATGTGCCGCTCTGCCGACTGGTGGCCGAGGCTGGCTGGGAGCCGCTGACGCGCGCTGTTTCAGATAATGAAGCGGTGACAGTGGAGCGCTTTGGAGAGTCGCCCGGTCTTATCTATCTCACGGTGTACAATGGCTCGCAGAAGCCGCAGAGCGCGACAGTCACACTGGACGCGCGGTTGCCTGCTGCGGGCGGGTGTCGTGAGCTGGTGGAGGGCGGCGAGCTGGCGTTTCAGGGCCGTCGTGAGCTTTTCAATCTGCCGCCGGATGCTGTGCGGGTGCTTAAATTCCGCCCAATAACCGGAGGCAAAGCCGACTTTCAGTAGGTCCGGTTTCCAACCGGACATGTCCGATTGGAAATCGGACCTACGTTGCTCCCGCACTCGCGCACTTCTCCGCTTCGCGCCCTGCGCGGATCTAGCCCCTTACTGCCTGTAAAATATAAATTGCAAGCCCGCAGGCGATCAGATATCCGACCCAAATCAGATGCAGCAGAGGAGCGAATCCGATTTTGGCTGTAAGCGGGCTGATAATCCAGATAAAGACCGCCGCCGCCCCCCAGGTGGCACCGCTGATTAGGCCGATGCGCTGGCTGAAATGGAGTGATGACTTGGCATAGCGCGCCAATGTCACACAGATCGGAAAGCCGATGTAAACAATGAAGGCGGTGAACATTAATAGCAGAACCGCCAGCTTGCTCTGCGGGGCTAGCCACAGGTATAGCGCGGTCAGCGGCGCCCCCAGCAGGCTGCTTGCAATCAACAACCTCAGGTGTCCGATACGAGGCACCAGCGTACCCCAGGTGATTGCGCCAACAACTCCGCCAATGCCAAAGAGGGTGAAGGAGAGTCCGCTGAAGGAGAGCGAATAACCAGCCTCCTTGTGCAGAAAGGTTGGCAGCAGAGTGGCCTGAATCGCTGCGCAGGTCGCTAGAACGCTCCCCAGCAACAGCAGCGGCAGAAAGGGAACCGAGGGCATTTCGCTGCTGATTTCGGGCGCATCCTCCCTGCGCCGGGTGTCAACATGCAGCTTGATGCGGGTTGCGAGCAGCGGAATGAGCGACAAGGGAGCCGCCAGATAGAGCCAGCGCAGGTTCGTTAATCCATAGTACTGCGTAATGGTGGATGATAAAAAGGCGCCGCTGGCAAACCCGCAGAAACCCGCCACCATAAAAATCACGGTCGAGAGTGAGGGCGATATCAAGTCCAGTCCATGCACTGCCCGCAGCCCCTCCGGATGCACCGTGGCCACCCCGAAGCCTGCCACAGCAGCAATAGCGATCATGCCATAGATTGAAAAGCTGCTTGCCGGCAGGTTGGGAATAAAAACCGATGTGCCGGCCAGCAGTACGCCGACGGCAATCAGGAGCGGTGTGCTCCAAGTTGCCCGGATGTATCCGATCGGCACCTGGAAAATATTGGAGCAAAAGCCGATCATGGAGGCAATCACAATCAGCAGCGACAAGGAGATGCTCTGATAATGCTCCTGCATCGGCACCAGCACTGGGGCGATGATGCCCACATAGGTGTCCGCCACCGCATGGGTCAAGGTGAGCGCAAGCAGTTGTAGCCATTGTTGGGTTTTTGTTTGCATGAAAATTTTATACTAGCACTCAGCCAAAGTAATAGATGTAAGCGAAGTAGATCAGGTGGTTAAAGGCGAGAGCGTAGAGCGAGGAAAAGAAGTCGTCAATCACAATGCCAATGCCACCTTGTAGTTTCTGCAAACCGCGCGCTGGTGGCGGTTTGGTGATATCACAGAAGCGTATGACCAAAAAGAAGACCGGCAGTAGCAGGGGCACGCTGTGCAAGGGAATGCCAATCACGCCTATGGGAAATAGCATCCACTCATCAGCACAGATGCGTCCATCATCTTTTTTCTGTAACACCTGCTCTGCAATGTGGCAGATGGGAACCGCGATCAGGGTCAGCCCAATACATGTCAGGATTTGCAGAGGGATATTCTGTGTAGCCATCAGCCAGGCCAGCAGCACGCCTGGCAGCGAGCCGACTGTGCCTGGTGCAATGGGTGTGATTAATCCAATGCCGAAGCCAGTCGCTAGGAACACATTGAATCTCTGCCATGCGGTATTACCAGGTATTGAAAACATCATATGACTCTCTTCACCTTCTTGCTTGCCTATAACTTGATCACTTGGCCGTAGTTTTGTGTCTCTAACTCGGGGTCGGAGTCGGGGTCGGTATCGGTATCGGTATCGGTATCGAAAAGCGTACGAGGTCGACCCCGATACCGACCCCGACCCCGACTCCGATGCGTTTGACCGTCGAGTTACCCCATCGTTTTTTCGCGGCGCGCCGCGCGGCGGGCTTGCCTATAACTTGATCACTTGGCCGTAGTTTTGTGTCTCTAACTCGGGGTCGGGGTCGCTATCGGAATCGGTATCGAAAAGCGTACGAGGTCGACCCCGATTCCGATGCCGACCCCGACTCCGATGTAGCTGACCGTCAAGTTACCCTAGCGTTTTTTCGCGGCTCAACCGCGCGGCGGGCTTGCCTATAACTTCGACCTGCTAGCCTCTAACTACTTGAAAATCAATGACAAATTAACATAGGATTGCGCGCTTTGCAATTCTGAATTCTGAATCCTGAATTCTTTGCGCTTCAACAAAGTTGAATCGCATCTTCAGTTCCGTTGAAAATGGAGCACAAAAATTTCGCCTTGTGGGTGCAACGTAGCGCGCCAGCCACTCTTTTCCATGGCACTGACAAAGAGGGATAAATGTTCGCGGCCAGGGTCGGCGATGATCGCGCTGCCGCCTGGCTGACAGAGGACGTTGATAGCGCAGACCAGCGCGGCGATGTGTACGCGCTCATAGATCAGATCACTGCCGATGATTAAGGGGGCGGGGGGCATTGGCAAGCAGGGCTGGGCGGCAATTGTGGCGTTCCAGTCAAGCTGGGCGTAACACAGGTCAACTCGATTGAGTTTGGCATTGTGTTGGAGCCATTGACTGTTGCCTGGGTGAAAGTCGGTGGCTGTGACCGTGGCACCCAGCCGCGCGGCTAAGATAGAGGGCAGACCCAAGCCACACCCCAGTTCAATGACCCTCTGGCCTTGTATCAGAGTGCGGTTGAGATGCAGATACTCGGCCAGGGCAATTGCGGAGGGCCATAAAACGGAGTAGTAGGGGATAGAATCGACACCTTGCGGATTTTCCGCGGCGGCCTCCTTCAGCAGTTGATCGAGGTCAGGCGGGGTCTCAATGGTCAGTTTCAGCTCGCCGAAGCACATTGTTGTACTACTATCATTCATATTCTTGTTTTTTTTGTACGTTTATTATCTCTCACAGAGGCACAGAGAACACAGAGAGTAGCTGAACTTTTCGCAGCACTGAGAGAATATTTTAAGGTGAAAAATCTTAGAGGTGAAAAATGTGGAAAACTGGGAACGTCGAGCCCGAACTTTACGCCTTTGAGTCTTTGCTGGTGGAAACTCTGAAACAACTCAGAGAACTCTGTGCCTCTGTGAGAGATAAAGAATTGGTTGCGGCTATGCTGCGCTAGGCTGATTTGTGGGTCAATAGGATCGGTTTTCATGGCAGGGTGACAAAAGTAACTGTTCATTAGTCGCTTAAGCGACTAGAAAAAACAATTAATTGTTCTTTGCAAAAAGTTGTTTATCGAACGTTTATCGGGGTTTAGTGTTATCGTAAACCGGAGGCGAAGCCGAACTCCAGTAGGTCCGGTTAGAAACCGGACCTACGTTGCTTCCGCGCCAGAGACGCGACCTTTTCACTTTAGCACTTCTGCGCTCCGCGCCCAGTGCGGATCGAGGCCCTTACCAAAGGCAAGACATGTTGGTCCTTAAAAACATGTTGCGCAGGCGTTACTTCGCTTCGGTTTGGAGGATCCACTGGCGTATCTGGTTGACGGTTGCGTCCCAGGCACTGCTATCGCGCCGGATATCAAGGAATTTATCGAAGAGCGTGAACCAGTCCTTTAAGAAGATCTCAATCAGGCGCATGCGCTCCTGGAATATGCCACTGGACTCCATCTGCTCGATTTTTGGGAGTTTCATGGCGCGGAAGGCGAATTCCGCATCAACGGCAACAGTATAAATCTTCTCGCTGTGGGCCAGGGTGAATTTGACCTTGCGCAGTTTTTTTCCGCAGATCAGTGAGGTGGTCGCTTCGCGACTGTTCAGCGGTGTGCCTTTGCGCAGCACCGCCTCGTGCGCGCCCTCGCCCTCGCGGTAGAAGGTCAGCGGTCCTTCCAGCATATAGCCGAACTCTTCGCCGTCGGAATTTTTATGGACACCGCCGTTTTTCTCCCAGTTAAACCAGAGCCAGGTCAGGAAATCCATGCCCAGAGTAGTCTCAGGCGGGGGCTCGACGTTGAGATCAGGAGAGAAGCTGGTTAACGCGAGGTCATTGTGGTTAACCTGCTTGCGCTTGATAGCCGCTGTTTCAGGGGTCAGCAAAATGGGCTGGGTATCGGTGGTCTGTTTGAAAACAGGGCTGAAGGCATCGATTTGTTTGTCTGACATGGCACCGGCAATCAGCAGGTTTTGGCTGAAGTCAATCACTGCGGGGATGCTGGTCAGGGTGGGAGGCATATCTGGCAGCAGGGTATCGATCACCCGTTGCTTGATTTCAGCGCGCACTGTGCGCGAGAGAAATTCCACGCCGCGGGCGCGCAGCTCAACCTCCTCTTCCAGTTTGCAGTGCGCTTTAAGCAAAGCTTCAGGCACCTTGCGCTCGGCTTTCATCAGCATGGTGTAAAGGTAGGGGCCGAAAATGCACTTTTCCTCTATGATCTCACGGTCGAGCAGGTGCCGCCCGGTGACCCAGCCCGAGATAGGGTCGCGGTCGAGAGTGGCTAGCGGGGGGGCTGCGTTATCCGCGAAACTGGATAACACGGAGGTGTTAAGCGTGTTCTGCAGATAAAAAAGGCGAAAATTGACAGTTCCTTGATCAAAAGCCATGGGTTCCTCTGTAGTAAATGTATGTGAGTTTGGTTACGGTTTGGCTGCTTTGGTGGCTATTCTCTCAACTCCTGTCGTAAAAAACAAGGGAATCTGAGTTATTCCGTTTTTATTCTACTCTTCTTGTTCTTTTTCTTTGAAAACAGAATTTAAGCATCCAGGGCATATTCCTCAGTAACCATAATTTACGTCATGCAGCTCAACTCTGGACTTGCAGTTTTTCCACAATCAGCTATTATAAAGCCCGAATTTTTTGATATAAAAAACAGAGATAAAATAATGCAGAATATCGATTGGGATAAACTCGGGTTTAAATACATGGACACGCGGTGTCATATCCGCTACACATGGCGTGCGGGTGTCTGGAGCAAGGGCGAACTCTATGAGAGTTCCGAGATGGGAATTCATATCGCCGCTGGGTGTTTGCATTACGGCCAGGCCGCTTTTGAAGGGTTGAAAGCGTTTCGCTGCCGTGATGGTTCAGTGCGTATCTTCCGTCCGCTGGACAATATCGGGCGCATGGCTGTGACCGCCCGACGCATCTGCATGCCAGAGGTGCCTGAGGCACTCTACTTGGAGGCCTTGGAGCGTGTGATTCAGGCCAACGAAGATTATATCCCTCCGTATGGCACCGGTGGTTCGCTTTATATTCGTCCGTTGTTGATCGGTTCAGGACTTCAGATCGGGATTGCGCCTTCACCAGAGTACACTTTTTTGATTATGGTCATTCCAGTGGGCGCGTATTACAAGGGCGGTTTGAAGCCAGTGCGCGCCGTGGTTTACGATGAGTATGACCGTGCTGCTCCGCAAGGGGTCGGTCATGTCAAGGTTGCGGGAAATTACGCTTCCAGCCTGTATGCGCACGAAATGGCTAAACGCGAGGGCTTTGATGTGGAGCTGTATCTGGATGCTAAAGGGCACCGGTACATCGAGGAGTTTGCCACATCCAATTTTGTGGGGATCACAAAACAGGGGGTCTATGTGACCCCTGCTTCGCACTCAATTCTGCCCAGTATCACCAATCTGACCTTGATGCAACTGGCGCGTGACATGGGCATGGAGGTTGAGGCGCGGCCGGTACTCTTTGATGAAATTGAAAATATGGCCGAGGTGGGAGCCTGTGGTACAGCAGTGGTGGTGACACCTGTTCACGAGATCGTACGAGGTGAGCGTGTGCTCTGTACTGGTCCGTCAGAAGGTTGCGGCCCTGTGCTGCAAAAACTTTACGACAGCGTTAGGGCTATTCAATATGGTGAGGCTGTCGATGTGCATGGCTGGTGCCATCTGGTTCCCTGTCAGCAGGTCCATTGACCATGCAGGAGTCGTGGACAAAAGAGAAGCTCACTACGGCTTTGCGGAAGCATTTCGGGCACGCCTCATTTCGTGAGGGGCAGATTGAGACGATTCGCCAGGTACTCTCAGGTGATGATGTTGTTCTAGTTATGCCGACCGGCTCTGGAAAATCCCTCTGTTATCAGCTCACCGCCATGCTGCTGCCTGGTGTTACGATCGTTGTTTCACCGCTGATCGCTTTGATGAAGGATCAGGTGGATGGCTTGGAGTCCAAGGGGATTGCAGCCACCTTTATCAACTCCTCTATCAGCGCCGGTGAGATGACGCGGCGTCTGAACAGCGTGCGCAGCGGTCGTTTCAAGTTGGTCTATGTGGCGCCTGAGCGTTTTAGGAACCAACGTTTCCGTGAGGTGCTGCAAACGTGTGAGCTTTCCCTGCTGACTATTGATGAGGCGCACTGCATCAGCCAGTGGGGCCACGACTTCCGTCCTGATTATTTAAATCTCAAAAGCGTCGCTGGCGATTTTCCTGCGGCTCGCATCTTGGCCGTGACTGCCACCGCCACCCCTGAGGTGCGTGCTGATATCACAGTTCAGTTGGGGATGGATGGCATCACCCGCCCAGCCCCCTCTGTTATTGTGACTGGCTTTGCCCGTCCAAATCTTTATCTCAAAGTGTCGCGCTGCGCTACGCACAGACAAAAGCTCACTCGGTTGAAAGCCGTGATCAAGGAGTATGGTTGCGGCATTGTTTACTGCGCCACCCGCAAGATGGTCGAACGGGTGGCAGTCATGTTGGCGGAGAGTGGGGTCAAAGCGCTGACCTATCACGGTGCCATGACCGATAACAACCGCTCTGAAGCGCAGAACCATTTTATGACAGAGACCTCGCCCGTGGTGGTTGCCACCAACGCCTTTGGTATGGGAGTTGACCGCGGCGACCTGAATTTTGTTGTACACTGGGATATCCCCGGAAGTCTGGAGGCGTATTATCAGGAGGTCGGACGCGCGGGCCGCCAGGGGCAGCCAGCCTGGTGTGAGTTGCTTTTCAATTACGCGGATATTCGCACTCAGCAATTTTTTTTGGATGGAGCTAACCCGGCAGAGCGCGATATTCATCAACTGTGGCAGGCAGTTAAACAAAGTTGCATGGCGCACGGCGAGGTGACCCAGACTCAACAAGAGTGGGCAGGTCAGGCGGGTATTAAGAACACCATGACCGTGGGCTCGGTAATGGCGATGATGGAGCGCGCCGGGTTGATAGAGCGTGAAATCCAGCCTGGAAACCGCTCGTTCACTGTGCGTCTCAATCCGGATGCGGATTTCGCTGGCTTGGCGCATCAGATGAAAGGCATGGAAAAGAAGCGTGAGCGTGATCAGAACAAGCTGACGCTATTGCTGCGATTTGTTGACAGTGCGAGCTGCCGTCACGCCTTTGTGCTGGATTATTTCGGGGAGCGGATTGAGCGGGGGGGATGCGGAGGCTGCGACAGGTGCGGCAAACCAGGATTGCAGAGCAGTGCGAAGGCACCCACCGAGGAGCAGTGGATTGTCATTCAGAAGATGCTGAGCTGTGTGGCGCGTATGGGTGGGCGTTTTGGCGCTCGGCGCGTGGCCGCTGTTTTGCACGGCGAACGCGATGACGCAATTGAGCGCCACCAGCTGCAGGAACTATCCACCTACGCCCTGTTGGCGGATTGGCCGATCAAGGATTTGATGGCCCTGCTGACGGTGTTGCAGGGCGCGGGATGCTTGGCACAGACACCTGACCTCTACCGCATGATCTCCCTGACCAGCATGGGGCGCGAAGTCATGCTGCGCAAGGTTGACTTTAAGGTCAGCTGGCCAGCCCAGACCACGGGTGGCAGCCGAGCCAAAGCCACGGGAAAGAGCGCGCAAAAGGGGAGTGCTTCAGCAACGGTTCAGTTGACGGCGGGCAGTGAGGCGCTCTGTGAGCAACTGCGTGATTGGGCGCGCGGCAAGGCTGCGGCACTGGGTGTTCCGGTGTTTCATGTGCTGAATCGTAAGACGATTGAGGCCATTTCAGCAGCCAGGCCAGAAGATTTTGACGAGCTGCAGAAGGTCAAAGGCATGGGGCCAATCAAGGTGCAGCGCTTTGGCCGCGCCATTCTGGATATTCTTGTGAAGCATAATTGACCTTAATCTGATAAAAATGTATAATTTATAATTCAACATGAAAATATTAAGCTGGCCGTAGTGGAGATTTCTTTGAGTCAAAAAAACGAAAATAATGCAAATGACCCTTCCACGGAGCGCATTGCGCCTGAGGATGATCTGCAAACAACTGTGGTTGTTGATTCAAATGGGAGCGAGGCATCATTTGATGAGCCGCGTGATGACAAACTTTTTGAGCATTACACGATTTACAGCAAAATCGGCAGCGGCGGGATGGGGGTGGTCTATCTCGCGCGTGATCGGCGGCTAGGGCGGTTTGTAGCGATCAAGCGGCTCAACCATATGGCCCAGTCCATTAAATCGCTACGTCAGCGCTTCCTGCATGAGGCGCGTGCGGTTGCGGCACTCAGTCATGTTCATATCACTCATATTTACTCACTGGGCGAGGATGTTGACGGCCCTTTTATTGTGATGGAATATATTGCTGGTCCAGACGACAGCTCGGCGCATTCGCCATTGCAGGCCGGAGGGCTGGTTCAGCCGAACAAACCGCTGACCCTGGAGCATTACGTCAAAGAGCATGGACAGCTCTCGACCGATGAAGCTGTTGAGTTGATGGGCAAGATCTCCCGCGCAGTGGCTTATGCGCACAGTTGCGGGGTGATACACCGTGATTTAAAGCCCAGTAATATTCTGATGAACAAAAGCAACGAGCCCAAGATTGTGGACTTTGGCTTGGCGCGCCTGATGCGTAAAGAAGAACCCAAGATTACCGTTCCTGGCGAGAAGCTGCTCTCAATTGGTTATGGCGCACCTGAGCAGGAGACCGATGCGGCCATGTCGGATGAGCGAGCCGATGTCTATGGTTTGGGAGCCTTGCTGTATTTCATGATTACGGGCCAGAATCCACGCTACTTCCGGGAGCAGGACCTGCCGACTGGCCTGCGTGAGGTCGCAGTCAAAGCGCTGGCCACGGATAAAGAAAATCGGTGGAAAAGCGCCAGTGAATTTGCTGATGAGCTTCATAAAATCGCTAATCGTACGCGGGTCGAAACTCCGACGGTCAGAACCACCTGGCGCTGCAAGTGGTGCGACAGCGTCAATCCCATGAGTATCAAGTTTTGCGCTGAGTGCGGATGGGATGGCGCGCAGAAATGCCCCGAGTGCGGAGCGGACACCTTTTTCGGGGTCCAGTACTGCAACCACTGCGGGGCTGATGCGCGCTCCTATGAGTCAATTATCTCGTTGCTGAAGAAAATGCGACATCAGGAACAGTTGAACCGTTTTGAGCGGGTCATATCGTATGCCGACCGGACACACGGGTTTGAGCCAGCAGGCCCGTCGGGTCGGAATGTTTTGAAGGAGATATCAGATTTGCGGCTCAAAGCCAACAGCGCGATCAATAAAAGAGTGCAGATCAAAGAGCAGATCCCAATTGAAATTCGCGCTGAAAATTTTGAGCGCGCTAAACGGTTCATCGAGCAGTATCGTGAGATGGCCGAGGATAAGAAGGCCTTTGAGAGCGAGTATCAAGAGTTGCCTGATAAGGTGGTGCGGCGGGATCTGGCGCGCGCTACGAAAGCGTTGCAAAACCGTGAATGGGATTTGGCAGCGCGGATATGTGATGATCTGAAGGTAACGGCAGCCACAGACAACACTCAAGTGCTCAAACTGCGGCGTTCGATCAACCTTCATTACCGGCTAGGCGACTTGCGTTACAGCTTGATGGTGCTGGCCGTGGTAATTTTTGTTTACCTGCTGAGTCTGCCGCTTGTCGCTCAGTTCAAAAAAGGGAATTTAAGCGATTTCACAAAAATATTTTATTCACCTGCCGAGTGGGTTTATGAGAGGAGCGTGGCAGCGCCGCTTTTTCGAAGGTATGCTGTGCTGTGGGTGGGCGACCGCAGCATTGCCTCCTGTTTTGAAGATTATAGCGAGAGAAGCAGTGAAGACAAGCGTGTCAGTGTGGAAAATCCGATTGAACTTGAAGCTCAGAAGGTCAAATATCAGGCACAGTTGAGCGCGTTGTATGATCAGCAGCGTCATTTTTTGAAGGTCTGGCCCGTTGAATACAAGCGCGAACTGGAGAGCTTGCTGGATAAATATCAGCGTGCCGGCGACTATGACGGGTGGGAGATTGTCCAAAACGAGTTGACCCGTTTTGAGCGTGATGGCAGTGTGACCACCACCGAGTTCCGGGAGCCGATTGAGTTTGCCTTGCTGGTGAAAAAGTACCTCACACTGCTCAAGGATCAGAAGTTGATGCATAGCCGTAATTTGGTGAAGGAGTGCAAGATGCATGTCACTATACTTTCTGAGATGAAAAAGAAGTACACCCAAGAGGGACGAATCGAGTTCGCCTCGGTGGTGAACAGCGAAATCGACCGGGCGAAAACAGCCCAGCACTATGTGGAAGCTGAAGCGGTTGTGGCTGGCAGCGATCGGATTGCTAATCCAGAACGGCCAAGGGATGTTCTGCTCGCCTCCAAAGGTGACTCCCGCGTGGGCGTGATTACCGAGATGCTCAAACGCTATGAAAACTCGATCGATCAAGCAACAGTGAAACATGCGGGGCGGATCAGTGCGTGGCCCGAGGAATATCTCAACCGCTTGGCAAATTTGCGGGATGATTTTCAACGCGCTGGTGATTATGACGGATGGGAGCAGGCCTGTAATGAGATAAGTCGCTTTGAGGTTGATCTGGAGATCGCACCTGAGCATTTGCAGCTTTATTTGCAGCCGCTGGCAACGTTGCAAAATGAGTTTCGCTTGAAAAAAGAGCACTATAAACGTGTTTTTGCCGATGCGGTTGTCAGCAGCACCGAAGGCTATTTGAATGAACTACAGGAATTTCAAAAAAGCCTGACCGTGGGCGGTAAAATGCAGGAAGCTGCTGAGGTCAATAGCGAGATCAAGCGCATCAGAGCGCTGGTTGCCTACATTGACGCGAAAAAGGCCGTTGCTTTTCAGGGCCCGCCACCGCCACCGGGTGAGAAAACAGAGGCGCGGCCAGCTGAGCAGACACCGCCAGCCAAAGAGCCGCCAGCCAAGGAACCGGAACCCGAAAAAGCTCCGGCAGCCGCTCACTGAGAAAAACGATAGAGGTAACTCGACGGTCAGCTGCACCGGAGCCGTGGTCAGTGAGCAATGCCACTAAGTCACCAGGTCCCTAGGTCAAAAAACAGCCTTTCCCTAAACAGTGCTGAAACTTCGACCAAGTGTCTGGGAAAGACAAGGTTCGAGACAAGGTTCGAGACAAAGATTGAGACAAAGATTGAGATTAAGATTGAGATAAGGATTGCATCCAGCCTGATCACAATCCTAATCAAACAACGGTGGTTTTCAGTTATGTGCGACTAGTGACACGTCACGAGAAAAAGTCGAAGTTACAGGCAAGCCCGCCGCGCGGCTGCGCCGCGAAAAAACGATGGGGTAACTCGACGGTCAGCTGCATCGGAGTCGGGGTCGGGGTCGGAATCGGGGTCGACCTCGTACGCTTTTCGATACCGATACCGATACCGATACCGACCCCGGCCCCGAGTTATAGGCACGAAACTGCGACAAAATGGCCGAGTTATAGGCAAGGACAGGAGTGTGAAGATGAAAAATATGATTCAATTTGTGCTGATGGTTTTAGCTGCTGCGGCTTTGGTTTCGGGGTGCGGCGTTAGCAGCGACGATTCGAAAGTGAAATTGACCTATAGTGTCTTTTTCCCGCCCACCCATATTCAGTGTAAGCTGGCGGCTGAATGGGCGGCGGAGATCAATCGGCGTACAGAGGGCCGGGTGAAGATCACGGTTTTTCCCGGTGGTTCTTTGACCAAAGCTCCGCAGTGCTACCAGGGCGTTGTGGATGGGGCATCGGACATTGGACAGAGCGCTTTTGCTTACAGCCGCGGACGTTTTCCTATGCTTGAGGGGCTTGATCTGCCGGTCGGCTATCCGGATGGTGCGGCCGCCACACGGATTGCTAACGCTCTGGTGATGCAGTTTAGGCCGCTAGAAATCCAGGATACGCAGATGATGTATGTGCATGCCCATGGCCCTGGAATTCTAGCCTCTAAGAAACCGATTAAATCGCTGGTTGATCTGAAGGGCTTGAAGGTGCGCGCCACCGGTTTTTGCACCAAGGTGGTTGAGGCACTGGGCGGTTCACCGATTAGCATGTCCCAGGGTGAGGCCTACGAGGCGCTCCAGAAGGGGGTGGTTGACGCCACAATGTGTCCGATTGAAACACTCAAAGGCTGGAAGCAGGCCGAGGTGATCAATTGCGTCACCGAATCGCAGTGCGTTGGTTATACCACCGCGTTTTTTGTGACAATGAATAAAGAGACATGGGCCAAACTATCAACCGATATCCAGCAAATCATTTTAGATGTTAATCGGGAGTGGGTTGTCAAACATGGGCAGGCATGGAGTGCGGCGGACTCTGAGGGTCGCGCCTATGTCAAGTCGCTCGACAAAGAGATTTTCACGCTCTCATTCGAGGAGCGGGAGTTGTGGACCAACCTAGTCGCGCCTCTGCTGCGGGAGTATGTGGAAAGCGCCAAAAAAGCGCAGGTTGCAGGAGATGACTTTCTCAAGGCGCTGCTGACCGAGGTGGCGGGGGCGAACCCAGCTAAATGAACAAGCAGATCCATTTGAGTGCGCATCCCGCAATAAATGCTTTTTGGAGCGGCGTGGTTGTGTTGGTTAAGGTCATGACCCTTGTGTCTTGCGTTGGTTTAGCGGCGTTGACTCTGATTACATGCGGCGATATTGTTCTGCGCGTTTTAAAGTTTCCGGTTAAGGGCGCGTACGATCTGGTCAGAGTCTGCGGCGCACTGACCATCGCTTGCGCTGTACCTTTGACCACCGCCATGAAGGGGCATGTGGCGATTGAGTATTTCTTTCACAAATTGAACCGCAAGGGACGGATTGTGGTCGACTCCCTGATGCGTCTGATCATGCTGGTCAGCCTTCTTTTTGCAGCGTGGGCCGCGGTCGGCTGCGGTTTGCAGTTTTTGAAAAACAGCGAGGTGACCGATACCGTTGCAATTCCTCTGTTCTGGCTCCCATGGGTAATCGCTTTCGCATTTGCGGTGACAGCACTGGTTGTTATCTACCATCTTTTATATCCTGGGCGGGAGCTGATCAAGTCATGACACTGGTTCAAATAGGTGTTCTGGGCTGCATCCTTATGTTATTGCTGCTTTTTGGCAGTATGCCAGTGGCCTTTGCTATGGGTGTGATCGGGATCTGCGGTTTTGCCGTGGCGGTCTCAGGACGGGCCGCGATGTCCATCCTCACAGCTGATATGTTCGACAGCTTCGCCAGTTACAGCCTGACCGTTATTCCGCTCTTTGTCTTCATGGGGCAGGTGGCCTTCCATGCCGGAATCAGCGGACGGCTCTTTGCCGCGGCCAACAGCTGGCTCTCTTCACTGCGGGGTGGACTGGCAATGGCCACTGTAGGCGCCTGCGCCGCTTTTGGCGCGATCTGCGGCTCAGGACCAGCCACAGCTGCTACTATGGCGGCTGTGGCACTGCCTGAGATGAAGAAATACAAATATGACGACGCATTGGCCAGCGGTACCGTGGCCGCCGGCGGCGGCCTGGGGATGCTGATCCCGCCTAGCGTTGTGTTCATTGTTTATGGCGTGCTGACTGAGCAGTCGATTGGCAAGTTGTTTATGGCGGGCATCCTGCCCGGCATTCTGGTTGCAATGGCGTTCTGCCTAACAATTGCCATACAATGCGCCCTGAAACCTGAGCTTGCACCTGCAACACGCTCTGTACCGCTGGCTGAGAGGTTTAAGGCACTGCTGGGTGTGGCCGAAATGGTGGCGCTCTTTCTGTTTGTCATGGGGGGGATCTTTGCCGGCTGGTTCACTCCCACCGAGGGTGCCGCGGTGGGCGCCGCTGGCTCGGTGGTGATTGCAGCTTGCGGCGGCAACTGCTCATGGAAGATGCTTTTCCGAGCGGCCCAGGAAACGATCCGCACCTCGTGCATGGTGCTTGTGATTGTTGCCGGCGCAACTATGTTCGGTCACTTTCTGGCAATCACAAATATACCAACCAACTTCGCAACCTGGCTGGCGGCTCTGCCGGTGGCGCCCTGGATTGTGGTGCTGATGATCATGCTCTTTTATCTGTTTGCCGGCTGCTTTGTAGATGCGCTGGCACTGATTCTCCTGACCATACCGATCTTCTATCCGGTTGTCACTGAAAAGTTGGGCTATGATCCGATCTGGTTTGGCGTGATGATCGTGCTGGTTACGCAGATGGGGGTGATCACACCGCCGGTCGGTGTGAACGCCTATGTTGTCAGCGGCATCGACCGCAGTATCTCGCTGGAGACGGTTTTTCGCGGTTGCATGCCATTCCTGATCGCGCTGGTTGGTGTGAGCGTACTGCTGGTGCTGTTTCCTGAGATTGTTCTCTGGCTGCCAAACAATATGAAGTAATGCTGGCAGCTTGCTTGTATGCGATAACTTACGAAGATTAGGATTGGCCCACCGACAACAAGTTTTAAGGGCAAACAACCATGTTTGTCTTGCCCTTTTGTAAGGGGCTAGATCCGCGCACTAGGCGCGGAGTGGAGAGGGACGCGAATGCGTAAGTGTGCGAATGAAGAGGCGCGCCTTTAGCGCGGGAGCAACGTAGGTCCGATTTCCAATCGGACATGTCCGGTTGGAAACCGGACCTGTAAGAGGTTGGCTCCGCAGTCAATATGTGGTGCCCCGCAACTCGGAGTCGGGGTCGGTATCGGCATCGGGGTCGATTCTATGCGCTTTTCGATACCGATAGCGATAGCGATACCGACCCCGACCCTGACCCCGACCCTGGGCAATAGGCCAGCTTTGTTGCGAACTTTGTCTCGCACTTAGTCTGGCTTGACAAGGTGTGAGATGAGGTGTGAGACAAGGAAATCTTTCGCTATACGGGTGACTAAGGTGGTACGCGAATGATCAGGTTACGCAGTCTGGTCAGCCGCGCCTCCGGTTTAGATAACGGCGACGATGCTGGTGGACGAGCCCCCGCATGATCCCAATCGTCCACCAACATCGTCGGCCAGCATCGAGTGTGGTAGCCGCTCTATGAGCGGCATGTGTCGCTCATAGAGCGACTACTACACTAACCCCTGTGTCGCTATAGAGCGACTACTACACTAACCTCTGTGTCGCTCATAGAGCGACTACTACACTAAACCCTGATAACCGTTCGATAGACAACTTTTTGCTTAGAATAATTAATTGTTCTAAGCGACTAAAATCTGCAAATAGTACTGCAAACAGCACTTGCCTTCTCTTCCCAACTCATATAATATCTATTCTACTATTAAGTCAGATCATTTAATCAATGCGGTGCGCGCCTGTGTGCCTGGACAACATAAGGAGACAAGCAACATGAAAGTAATTAGAGCAGCGGCGGTTTTGACCGTAGCGGCGGTCATTATGACGATATTTGTGTCAGTGAGCGCTATGGCGGACGAACCGACAATCGACGGGGTGATGGTCCAACAGCGGTGGCCCTGGAGCCGGCTGGTGGATATCGACTATGTACTCATGTGCGAGGGGGTTCAGAGCGTGGATGTCACCATCCAGGCGTACAACGGTGAGACCGCACTCAGCTTGCCGGAAGCTTCGTTTTCCGGCGATATTAATGGTGTTTTATTCGGCGCGCGGCGGATCGTCTGGGATCCGACAATGACCGCTTATACCAACAATGGGGTTCTGCCGAAATTCAGAGTGGCACTTACCCCGGCCCTGTCGCCGCTCTACATGATTGTGGATCTGACCAAGTCGCCGGGAGATGCGGGACAGATCGAGTATGTCTACGAGTCGGAGCTCACGAACGGTCTTTGGGGCACGTGGGTGCGTAATCCGGTGACCAACGACGGGACGGTTGTCAATTCCGTGGTTTGGACCGGCGTGACGACTAACGACATTTATAAGACCGATAAGCTCGTCCTGCGTCGCATTCCGAAAGGTACGTTCAAGATGGGGAATTATCCGCCCACACTCTCCACCACGCTGACAAGGGACTTCTACGCGGGAGTGTTTCAGGTGACGCAGCGGCAGTGGGAGCTGGTCACAGGGGCGAAGCCGAGCAAGCTCAATAATCCGGCATATTACATGACCCGTCCGGTGGAGACGGTTTCGTACAACGCTATCCGGGGGGCGACGAACAACGTTCCGGCAATCAATTGGCCAGGGACAGGTGCTTTGGTTCTGCCGTCCAGTTTTTTGGGGCGGCTGCGCACACAGACAGGGCTGAAGGACTTCGACCTGCCGACTGAGGCGCAGTGGGATTATGCCTGCCGTGCCGGGACAACGACCTATTTTAATGACGGGGTCGCGGGGACACCTAGTGGCACACACAGCAACGCGCAGATGGACGCGCTGGGGCGTTACGAGCGTAACGGCGGTAAGGTTTGGAACGGCACGGCGTGGGATCTTCCTGGGTGGGATTGCGGTGCGTCGAACGGCACGGCCATTGTCGGTTCCTATCTGCCGAATGCGTGGGGCCTGTACGACACGCATGGAAATGTGTGGGAATGTTGTCTGAACTGGTATGAAGACACGCCGGAGGGCGGTTTCGATCCTGTTGGGGCGGAGTCGGGTTCTGACCGCGTGAATCGGGGCGGTAGCTGGTATCTTAACGCAGCGAGCTGTCATTCGGCGGTACGTAACAAACCTGCCCCGGCTTACGGTGACTTTAACATTGGCCTGCGTCTTGTGATGACCCTGCCATAGCGCGGTAGCTCTTTGAAAATCGTCGACCAGCATCGGGTGTAGTAGCCGCTCTATGAGCGGCATGTGTCGCTCATAGAGCGACTACTACACTAACCTCTGTGTCGCTCATAGAGCGACTACTACACTAAACCCTGATAACCGTTCGATAGACAACTTTTTGCTTAGAATAATTAATTGTTCTAAGCGACTAAAATCTGCAAATAGTACTGCAAACAGCACTTGCCTTCTCTTCCCAACTCATATAATATCTATTCTACTATTAAGTCAGATCATTTAATCAATGCGGTGCGCGCCTGTGTGCCTGGACAACATAAGGAGACAAGCAACATGAAAGTAATTAGAGCAGCGGCGGTTTTGACCGTAGCGGCGGTCATTATGACGATATTTGTGTCAGTGAGCGCTATGGCGGACGAACCGACAATCGACGGTGTCATGGTCCAACAGCGGTGGCCTTGGAGCCGGCTGGTTGACATCAACTACGTACTCAAGTGCGAGGGTTCTCAGAGCGTGGATGTCACCATCCAGGCGTACAACGGCGAAACAGCACTCAGCTTGCCGGAAGCTTCGTTTTCCGGCGATATTAATGGTGTTTTATGCGGTGTGCGGCGGATCATCTGGGATCCGACAATGACCGCTTATACCAACAATGGGGTTCTGCCGAAATTCAGAGTGGCACTTACCCCGGCCCTGTCGCCACTCTACATGATTGTGGATCTGACCAAGCAGGCGGGGGCGGAGGGACAGATCGAATATGTCTATGAGCAGGAGCTCACGAATGGTCTTTGGGGCACGTGGGTGCGTAATCCGGTGACCAACGACGGGACGGTTGTCAATTCCGTGGTTTGGACCGGCGTGACGACTAACGACATTTATAAGACCGATAAGCTCGTCCTGCGTCGCATTCCGAAAGGTACGTTCAAGATGGGGAATTATCCGCCCACACTCTCCACCACGCTGACAAGGGACTTCTACGCGGGAGTGTTTCAGGTGACGCAGCGGCAGTGGGAGCTGGTCACAGGGGCGAAGCCGAGCAAGCTCAATAATCCGGCATATTACATGACCCGTCCGGTGGAGACGGTTTCGTACAACGCTATCCGGGGGGCGACGAACAACGTTCCGGCAATCAATTGGCCAGGGACAGGTGCTTTGGTTCTGCCGTCCAGTTTTTTGGGGCGGCTGCGCACACAGACAGGGCTGAAGGACTTCGACCTGCCGACTGAGGCGCAGTGGGATTATGCCTGCCGTGCCGGGACAACGACCTATTTTAATGACGGGGTCGCGGGGACACCTAGTGGCACACACAGCAACGCGCAGATGGACGCGCTGGGGCGTTACGAGCGTAACGGCGGTAAGGTTTGGAACGGCACGGCGTGGGATCTTCCTGGGTGGGATTGCGGTGCGTCGAACGGCACGGCCATTGTCGGTTCCTATCTGCCGAATGCGTGGGGCCTGTACGACACGCATGGAAATGTGTGGGAATGTTGTCTGAACTGGTATGAAGACACGCCGGAGGGCGGTTTCGATCCTGTTGGGGCGGAGTCGGGTTCTGACCGCGTGAATCGGGGCGGTAGCTGGTATCTTAACGCAGCGAGCTGTCATTCGGCGGTACGTAACAAACCTGCCCCGGCTTACGGTGACTTTAACATTGGCCTGCGTCTTGTGATGACCCTGCCATAGCGCGGTAGCTCTTTGAAAATCGTCGACCAGCATCGGGTGTAGTAGCCGCTCTATGAGCGGCATGTGTCGCTCATAGAGCGACTACTACACTAACCTCTGTGTCGCTCATAGAGCGACTACTACACTAAACCCTGATAACCGTTCGATAGACAACTTTTTGCTTAGAATAATTAATTGTTCTAAGCGACTAAAATCTGCA
>Ga0265294_10000065_pt1 | contig 115422 bp, 156 predicted proteins | sample MunlanPumphouse3_FD_192504 | JGI IMG/M metagenome (GOLD analysis project Ga0265294, IMG submission 192504) | Groundwater microbial communities from a municipal landfill in Southern Ontario, Canada - Pumphouse #3 | ecosystem: Environmental > Aquatic > Deep subsurface > Groundwater | place... | reverse complement strand
ATATCCAATCGAATGTACAGAAATGAGAGATGTAGCAGTAGATGGAAAAAATCATATAGAAGTGAGAGAAAGTTTAGATCCTCATGTAATATGGAAACATTTGGTTGACTATAAAAATAAATGGTTATTGACAGTTTCAACTCAAAAAGGCTGTAATCATAATTGTTTATTTTGCGATGTTGCTACATTACCATTTAAAGGAAATCTTACTCAAGAGGAGATAGAATATCAAGTTTCTTTCTTATTAAAAAACACTGACTATGTAAAAGAATGTGATAAAGTTAAGATTGGTTTTGCCAGGATGGGAGAACCAGCACATAATTTAACTAATGTTTTGAATGTTATGAGAAGATTGCCAGAAATTTCAAAAGAACAGAATAAAAATATGAATTGGTTGCCTTGTTTCAATACAATTCTTCCTTTATATTCTAAATTTGAACCAATAGAAGTTTTAGAAAAAGTAATAGAACTAAAAGAAATAGAGTATAATGGTTTCCTACATCTTCAGATTAGTTGTAATAGTACAAGTGAAGACACAAGGAAAAAATTATTTGGCGGTTCTCCTATTCTTTCATTAGAAGAAATTATTAATTATGTTAAGAAAAAAGAAATTACCAATCGAACAGTAACATTAAATTTTATTGTAATGAAAGACATAGAAGTTGATGTTAGTAAGCTACAAAAAATGGGACTAACTGGTGATAAGTTTGCAGTAAAATTAATTCCTCTAAACAAAACAAATCAGGGTGATAATTATAACCTTCAAACTTATGCAAATTATAGTAATTATGAAAAATTATTAGATTTAAAACAACAATTCACTGAAGCAGGTATTCCAACAGTAGTGGATGCTATTGCCAAATGTGAGGAGGCAGGACTATGTTGCGGACAGCTGGCACATATTCACCAGTAATATTATTTCCTGGGAGATTTCAACCACCGCATAAAGGGCATTTTGAAGTTGTTAAACAATTATTAACAAAATATCCTGATGGAAAAATTGTAATTTCTATTGACAATAGAGAAATAGATAGAGATAATTTGTTAGATATTGATGTTAGGATAGGAATTTTTAAATCACAATTCCCTAATAGAGTTGAGGTTCTCACTCACAATACTAAACATCATTTTTCTTTAACAGATTATTTTAAAACTATATATAGTCAAGTAATAAAAGTTAATGCTGATATAATTATAATGGGAAAAGATTATCCCAAAGAGTATGAGGATTTTTTTACAAATAAAGGGATAGTAGTGAAAAAAATTGAAAGCAGATATTTCAATATTAGTAGTTCTTTTATTAGAGACAATCTGAATATTTCAATAATCACTAACTTCGGTTGTAGAACAAATTGCTGGTACTGTATTTGGAAAGAACATCGTCTTAAGGATGTACAATTAGAGACAGATTGGGATAAATTATACAAATTCATTAAAGCTAATCAACATAAGGGGAAGCTGAGTGTATCTGGTGGCGGGGATTGCCTTTTTAATTTTGAAAAGTATAGAGAATGGTGGAACAAATTATTTAAAATTTGCAATGAATTAAAAATTCAAGTGGATGTTCATTCAAGAGAAAAATTTTATGATATGAATTTCTGGCAAAAGATTAATCGTTGTGTAGCAAGCTCTGATTTTTTAAAAGATGATATAGAATATTTTAAATGGCTGAGACAATATAGTAAGCTTCGTATAACTCATGTTGTAACAGAGTTTTCCACTATAGAATTAATTAAAGAGTATTTAGATTTTTGTGTAAAATATGATTGTCAGTTTACAATTAAGGAATTAGTAGGCTACAATGATAATGGGAATTATAAGTTATTTAAGCAACAATACCCTAGTTTATTTGCTTTAGAAGCGGGAGATTACAATATATATTATATGCCAGATAATAGCATAACACATAAATTTCTATAGCTGGTAATTATAAGTAAAAAATACTTCTTGACAAGATAAAAGAATTATGGTATAATATATATAGAAGGTAAGGAAAGGTGGTACTTTAATGAATGTAGATTTAAGTAAAAATAAACTACAAACAATAAAGTGGATGTGTAAATTTCTTATCGCTGAGGAACTGATTCATGGGAAAATGGAGAAAAGAATAAAAAGTGTTCAAGCAACTGTAGATAATTTCTTAGCTGAGATTGATGAACCAAAATTATCTCCTTATTTAAGACAACAAGCTAAGAAAGATTTAAGTAAACTTTTATTCTTACCTCCATATAATGTTCCAAGTAATTATCTTTTTGGTGATGGTATTTTTGCCAAACACATAGAGAATGAATACGGAATGAGTATTGAAGAATTGAGAAAAGAATGTAATCTTTAAAGAAAGAGAGGAAGCAAAGTGAGTGGATGTGAAGTTTATCACTGTAAGAAGTGTGGAAGCGAAAATACGAAAGGTTCAATTACCAAGAATGAGTTTAGTGATGCTGATGGTAGAGGGATAGACATGTTTTATATTTATTGTGAAGACTGTGGATATGAAGAAGGCTTTAAAATAAATTAATGGAGGTGGATAACTATGATCCCTGAGATATTTAAAATAAAATCTTTAAATCCTAATCAACTAATTATCTTAGAAGATGGAACTTACTTAGACCCAGAAGTTATAGAAATAATGGATAATATCTTAGATATATATTTAATTGAAGCTAAACCACCGTTGGAAATTATGGATCTTAGTGGTGTTGAATATAGTTTATTTACCAGGGCAGATAATGAAGAAGGATATTTTTTCATTCCTTTTGCTAATGTGAAAAAAGTTCAAGTTTTTGAATGTGACTGTGGAACAATTTATGATATTGAAACAAAAGAAAGAATAGAATTTGAATGTTAGTTAAATTGTTCCAGAAAAAACTTCTTGACAAGGTTAAAAAAACATGATATAATAAGTATAGAAAATAAAAAAAAGTGAAAAGGAGAGTGTCAATATGGCAGCGGTTAAGCCTGATAAGATCAGAGAGGAATTTTATGATTTTGTGGTGGCTGGCTTGGAGGGTCAAGGATTTACTCCAGTTGGCAGGAGTAAGGAAGGTTTAGTTTTTGAGAATCATATTGATGGTGAGCATGTGGTTGTTAAAGTTATCAAGAAGAAAAATCAAGTTTCTGAAAATGAATTAGCACCTGTCACCACTTATGAGGAAAAAATCACTCAATATGAGGCTGATAAAGCCGAGAAGAAGCAAGAGAAAGAAGATGAAGACGAAGAAGAAGAGGGAGAAGCTGGATTTGAGGCTGCTTAGTTCCTATGTCAACACAGGAGTACATTATTACTCCTGTGTTGTCGTGGTTAACTAATTAGTTGACAAAATCATATTTTTATGATATAATATTATTAAATAAAGAAAGGGGTCGCTTAATGGTAATCCTAACAAAAGAGGAGTTTGTTGCCAAGTTTATGGAGGACCAAGAAAAAAGAAAGGCGGCTAAATCAAAAAAGAAAATAAGAACGGCTATGCCATTTAAAGAGGAAATATATTTCGATATTGATAGAATGATAAAGGAAAGATTTCCTAGTGCTGTAACTACAAAGGATAAAGAACTCATTGCTAAAACTGACATAGGGAAATTTCATATTAAGGTAGTAGAAAAAAGAACTAAAGTTTCTGAAGATGAGAGAGAGATTAAAAGAGAGCCATTTAAGTCAGAAATATACGAAGCTCTACTTCAATATTATTCTGATACAGAGAAAAGAAAAGTTTTCTTTTCTAAGGAAGGGGTAGTTATTCAAAGAGGAGAAGCAGATTACACTATAAAAATTGTAAAAAAGAAAGGTTAAAACAAAGGGGGGCTTAGTTCAGCGGGAGAGCGTTTGCCTTACAAGCAAGAAGTCATAGGTTCAAATCCTATAGCCCCCACCATTTAATTTAAGGAGGAACAATAGTGGGTCGTAATTTTGATGAAGAAGATCGTGTTAATGGTTTTCAAAAGAAATCTGCTATTAAAAAACAGCTGAATAAAAAAACAAGGAAAAAAGAAAATAAAAAACTAAAGGATCTAACAGGAATGATATCATCACTACATGATTTGGATGACCTTTCAGATCTTGACCTTAATGATATTGAAGATTGGGAGTTTTAATGTAACTTACAGCTGTGGTAAAACACAGCTTTATTTTTGAATAAGAAATGGAGGTATTTTTTGAAGGTTATTTTAATAGCGGGAAAAGCTCTTTCTGGTAAAGATACAGCCGCCAAAATGATTGAAGAAAATTTAAAACAGAAGAAAGAAAAAGTACTTATTATACATTTTGCAGATCTTTTAAAATATATCTGTAAGCAATACTTTAATTGGAATGGAGAAAAAAATAATTTTGGTAGAGATTTACTTCAATATGTTGGAACTAATGTTATTAGAAAACAAAGACCAGACTATTGGGTTGACTTCGTAATAGATTTTTTATCTATGTTTAAAAATCAATGGGATTATGTCATAATTCCTGATTGTCGCTTTCCAAATGAAATAGATAAGTGGCGAGAAGGAGATTGGGAAATAATTGCTGTCAAGATTAATAGATTAAATTTCAAAACTCCATTAACTTTAGAACAGCAAGCCCATCCATCTGAAGTGGCACTTGACTCATATCAAAATTTTGACTATGTTATTAATTCTGAATCTGGTATAGAAAATTTATCAAAAGCTGTGAATGAATTTTTAAAATTTTTAGATAATTATAACTAAGGAGGAGAACTTATGAGCTTTATATGTGATGTTTGTAAGAAAGCACAGCCCAACAGAGTGAAACCAATCAAAATTGTTACTGAAACAAGAGGAAGGATTTATGACCCAGTTCTTAAGCCAGATAAAACTATTGATAGAATTCCTGAAGGATGGGAGATAGTAAAAGAAATTTCTTGTTGTCTACCTTGTTCACAAAGTAAATAAATGCTTGACAAAAATCAAATTTTGTGATATAATATATGTGCAAAGTGTATCACCACCTTATTCTCTGGCTCCTGGTGAAAGCTGGGAGCCATCTTTTCTTTGAGGAGGATTAATATGTTTGTCGTTGAACAGAATAGAAAAATTATTTTTGATATGAGACACTATGGAATATATACAATGGATAAGGTACTACTAGCCTATCCTAAAAAAGAAGGATTTTCTATGCCTTTGATTTTAGGTGAGTTTAAAACACAAAAGCTATGTAATGATACCGCTATTGAAATAAAGAAAATGTTAACAAAATACAAATCAACTGGAGAGCCTTTTATTTATCGCGTACCTAATAATATTAAAGAATATGGAGGGAAAGATAATGAAAAAACAAAGTAAACAGAATACTAGTCTCTGGAATTTCCGTCAAATTATAGGGCAAGAGCAAGCTAGAAAGCTAGAGAAATTTAAACTCTCTCTGAAAGAGAAAAAAGAAAAGGTATAAATGTGTGCGGGAGTATGGTGTCAATGGTAACATTACGGTCTCCAAAACCGTCGCTCTGGGTTCGAATCCTTGTGCTCCCGCCATCTTATTCAACAAAGGAGAATAGATATGCTTGATATTGGTGATAAAGTTAAAGTGAAACAGAATTACTGGTATATCTGTAGGAAAGTTTACGAGAATAGTAATAAACCTATTATGCTAGCCAGAAAAGCTATGTCTGAATCTATTGGTCGTACATTTATCCAAATGTGAATTTTGTTCAATAGGAGGATTGAAAATGAAAATATTTAGACATGAAGGGCACAATGCGTATCAACTCATTAACGGAAAATTGGTTGTGATTAAACGCAAAAACAAAGTTAAGTTTTGGTTTAAAGGAATAGGATTTAAAAACTTAAAATTTACTGTAAGCCCGCACGGACAATTAAGGCATTGGCATTGGTTAATAAGGTTGCCGTTCTTCTATTGGCAGCGTGACAACGGCGGCGTACAAATAGGGCTACCCAATTTTTATCTATGGGTTATAAACTAAAAAAAAAATAAAAAGGAGTAAAACCTAATGTCATATAAATTTAAAGATTTTTTCCTAAAGGATAAATTTGTAACTGATGAACTATTATCTAATAATCATTTTCTTATTAAGTTAAATTGCCTAAAGAAAACCCAAAAGAATCTTGTATCAACATTCCCTGTAAGTGATGAATCAAGAAAGTCAATGTTAGAAAAATTATTCACCAGGGAAGAAGAAAGAACACAACAAGAAAATACAACAGAATTTGAGCCTATGTACTATAGTAAAGAATCAGACGGAGTATTATTAACAAAAGATAATGTGGCAGTACAAGAAATGTATTATAATTTTATTAAGGATTTAAAATGTAGATTATTTTATTATCCTGGTATGTTAAATTCTCCTATGCCGATTTTTAGAGGAGAACAGTTTGAATTTGTAGGAGTGATATTACCTTATAGATTAAATGATTATAATAACAAAATAACTTATGAAGCACATCTTGATCAATTAAAAAATAAAAAAGCTGAAGTGAAAGCAAAACTTATGAAACCACTTTTTATTAATGGAATGTATAACAAAGAAGGCAAACGCATTCGGGTAAACTATTTTAAAACGGTTGGGGATTATCCTCTATGGATTGAGAACGGAAAACCGAACAAAGATTATGCCAGAAATCCACAAGATAAATACTATATTTATATTCAAGTTGGAGAATATATAACAGGAAAGGTTGCAAATAAAACTACTGATGAATATAAAACTAAAAATTTATATTTACTATATGATGAAGATGGTAAAACAGATGGGTTTGCCTGGGCAGAAGAATTTTTAGAGAAAGTAGATTAGCGACTATAGTATAAAGGAATTACGCTTGGGTGCCATCCAAGAGATAGGAGTTCGATTCTCCTTAGTCGCTCCATTTTCTTCCTTCTTTTTTTACTTGACAAAATAGAAATTTTATGATATAATATATGTAGAGTGAAAAAAGAAATATTATACGGGCCGGTAGCTTAATTGGGAAAGCGTCTCCCTTGCAAGGAGAAAGATGAGAGTTCAAATCTCTTCTGGTCCACCAACATGGGAGGGTGGCGTAACTGGCAGGCGCGCTAGTCTTAGAAGCTAGTGCCGTAAGGCGTGAGAGTTCAAATCTCTCCTCTCCCACCAACATAGGGGCTGTATCCTGTTGGTCAGGGCATAGTCTGCAAAACTATTGCTTCAGAGTTCAATTCTCTGCAGTCCCTCCATTTTATTTCTAAAAAGGAGATGATACCTAATGAGGTTAAGGGTTCCTAAAAATGGAGATAAAAGAGTTATTAAGAGGTTTGCTTTCTTTCCTATGATTTATGATGGAGAAATGAGATGGTTAGAAATGGTAGATATTTTACAAATTAGATATGAAGACGAATGGATTTTTGAAAGCTTTGTTTAATATGGCGGCTTAGCTCAGTTGGTAGAGCGCTAGACTGAAAATCTAGGCGTCCCCAGTTCAATTCTGGGAGCTGCCACCAAAATTATAAAAGGCGGGCAGGTTCTGCAGGACTGATGAATAAATTGCCCTTTCAATTTATTCGCCCGCCATAAAACCTAAAGGGAGGGAAAAAAATGGCAAAATATATAAAATTATTAATTTAGTGAATGGAAAAATGTATATTGGAAAAACTGAATCAAACATAGAAAAAAGATTTCAAGAACATATTAAAGATAGCAAAAGAGAAAGGTGCAAAGACAGACCATTGTATAGGGCAATAAATAAATATGGAATTGAAAATTTTAAAATTGAGCTATTAGAAGAGTCTGATAATTCTGAAGAAAGAGAGCAGTATTATATAAAAAAATTTAATACATATGGCTCAACGGGATACAATGCTACTTTAGGAGGTGATAGTAAAAGATACTTAAACTATGAAGATATTATTAAATGTTATGAGAAATATCAAAATATAACAAAAGTAGCTGAATTAAAAGGGTGTCATGTTGATTCTGTTAGAAGTGTTTTAAAAAATAATAATATAAAAATACAGCAACCTAATGTGCATGGACATATTCATGGGAATGATTTGGGTTCAGATAAGCATTTCAATGTATCAATGGATGTTATCGGTTTTAAACCGATTGAATTAGAGAAACTAATGATATCAATTTTGTAATAGAGGTATAGTTTAATGGACAAAATAGGTGGCTACGAACCATCAGATTGAGGTTCAATTCCTCATACCTCTACCACTGGGGAGTAGTGTAATGGTAGCACGTAAGACTTTGGATCTTACAGTAAAGGTTCGAGCCCTTTCTCCTCAGCCAATGGAAGTAAAAGACTATCAAGTAATGTGGCAGCATTGGGTATTGGTTGCTATATAGTCCTGCCAGACTATATAGGATTAATGCTTTTAAGAACTGGCGAGCTGACAATCTCGAAGACCTCTTAACTTGATAGTCTTAATTTTTATAAAGGAGAGAAAAAAATGTTAAAAGTTTATTTAGATGTAGAGAAAACTCCTAAAAATGAAAAGGAATTCACTATAATTAGAAACTTAGTAGATTTTGTTTCTCTTCTTAAAAAAGAGGAAATAGATTTCCTTTCTCTTGATCATAATTTAGCTGATTCAAGATTGGCATTAGATGCTATTACATTTTTAATCAGGAAGAATATCTTTATTCAGTATATAAATTTTCACAGTTTTAGTAAAACAGGAAGTTTGCTAATTAAAAAAAGATTGGAAAAGAAATTTCCTGATATAGTTATTACTATGAATAGTCATCTATAGGGCATGGCTTGTGAGCTTTACTATTACAGGCCTGCTGTTTATGACAGAATAGTATTGCTCTATTGGAGAAATTCCCAAGTTATTTGGCTTTGAGGGTTTACGGTGGAAGCTAAGTGGTGATCTGCTATGAGGAAATCTCAGCAGACCTAAGCCCCAAAGTTATTCTCAAAGCCGCCCTATTTTCTATGTAAGGGGGGAAGCCCTATGGTGAAACCAATTGGAACTCATATGTTAATTGAATTTTATGGCTGTAATAGTGAAGTATTAAATGATATTGGAATTATTTCTTCTGCTTTAAAGGAGGCTGCAATAGCTACTGGTGCCTCTATTTGTGGAAGTTGCTTCCATGAATTTAATCTTCAAGGGATAACAGGAGCTTTAATTCTATCAGAATCACATATAAGTATTCATACTTGGCCTGAGTATCAATATGCAGCTATTGATATTTTTACTTGTGGGGAAACAGTGGATCCCATATTTGGGTATTTATCTATTAAAGATAGGCTTCTCCCACAAAAGACTTACGTTAGAGTAATGGATAGAGGATTAGTTAATATGGGGCTATCGCTTAATGGACAAAGCACATGACTTCTAATCATGTTCTCTAGGTTCGACTCCTAGTAGCCCTACCACGTGGTCCCGTAGCTCGAAGGGCGAGCGGGCGGCTCATAACCGCTTGGTCTTGGTTCGATTCCAAGCGGGACCACCACTTTATTTTCATTAAAAGGAGATAATAATATGAGATCGGATTGGAATAAATATTTTATTGATATAGCTCTTGCTGTATCAAAGCGTTCTACTTGTCTAAGAAGAAATTACGGAGCTGTGATCGTATCAAATAATACTATTATTAGCACAGGATACAACGGTTCAGCTAGAGGTCAAGATAATTGTATAGATCTTGGAGTTTGTATTAGAGAAAAATTAAAAATTCCAAAAGGAGAAAGGTATGAATTATGTGTGGCTATTCATGCTGAAGCTAATGCTATTATAAGTGGAGATCCTGTTAAAATGAAAGGTGCTAAAATTTATATAGCTGGAACTGAAAAAGAAGGTGGATTTGCTAGTGGAGTTCCTTGCTTGATGTGTGATAGAATGATTAAAAATGCTATGATAGAAGAAGTAATTTTCTTAGACAGTAATGGAAAAATTTATTCTAATTAGAGGTGTTAGTATGATTAAACAAGTAATAGTTGTTAGAAAAGATTTGAATATGAGAAAGGGAAAACTAGCAGCACAAGTTGCACATGCTTCTATGAAAATATTTTTTGATAAAAACATTTCTCCTATAAAAGATATTTTATATGTGCGTTTAACTCAAGAAATGAAAGATTGGTTGCATGGTTTATTTACTAAGATAATTGTAGGCTGTAATTCTGAGGAAGAGTTAGATAATTTATACAAATTAGCCAATGAAGCGGAATTACCTTGTTGTATGATAATTGATTCTGGACTAACAGAATTTAATAATCAGCCCACTAAAACTTGTATTGCTATTGGACCAGCTAATTCAAAAGAAATAGATGAAATTACAGGCAGTTAAGTCTCTTATAAGGAGAATAACTATGAAGTGTTTAAAATGTGCTGAGTGCTGTATCAGTAAAACTGTCTCTCTTATAGAGAGTGATATAGAAAGGATAACTACCATCACTGAACTAAATTTCTATAGAATTAGAAGTACAGGAGTAAAAGTTTTAAATTGGAAGTTATGTGATGACCTACATATGTGCATTTTTTTAAACCCAAAAACCAGATTATGTGAAATTTATGAAGATAGACCCCTTACTTGTAAAAATTTTTACTGTGGGAGGGTTAATTGAAGTATGGAAAATAAATGTAATGACTGTTGGAAAAAATATCTTTGTCCTATATATAATAATGAAGAAATAGATGGTTGTTTACTATTTCAAGATGAAAGTCAAGAGATAAAGGAGAGAAAACAATGCGGTCGGGAGGTATGGCTATCTCAGTAGCCTCATAAGCTACGTAACCCAGTTCAATCCTGGGGTCCGCTACCAATTTATACTAAACTTTCCTCGTTCTCTTGACAAAAATAAAATTTTATGGTATAATATATATAAGAAGAATGAAAATAAGCTGTTAAAAGGAGATGCTTTCCCAACGGGAGGTGGACAAAATGCCAGAAGAATTAGATCGTTGTGTTAAGAAACTAATAGAAGAAGGATATACAGAAAAGCAAGCTTGGGCTATTTGTAAAGCAGCAATTGAGTCCAAACTACAAACAGAATATGAAATGAAAAAGAAGATATTAACTGGACAATTAATTGTGGATAAAAAGGAGGATAAAAAAGGTGAAAACTGAAAAGACTAAGATTGTGGGTGTCACCTATGATGGAAGGCAAGAAAACATTAAAAAAATTAATGATATGGTAGATCAATTAGTAGCAGAAAGAGAACCAGAAAATCCTTATGATCCAAATGCTATTCATGTTTATATTGTACCCGATAACACAATCTATGTTGATGATAATGTGGATTATATTCCAGAAGAACCAGTAAGTTGTGGTTACATTAATAGACATCTAGCTAAAAAATTGGCTCCAGAAATGGATGCTGGTAAAGAATTGACAATCCATAATTATCATATTATGGGCAACGGTGTAGATACCCCACTAGGGGTAATGATTGAATATTCATTAACTTAGGGGCCGTCTGGTTTCGACGTGGTATTAAGTAAGTAAATTACTCTCTCCGATGGCGATCGTTAAACGTATATGAATAATTGCAGAACCTAAATTAAAAGCTGCTTAGGCTTAAAACTAAGTGCAAAATGGAGAGCTTTATGGTTTAAGCAACTCCTGAGCTTAGAAAAATAAACCACTCTTTGGTTCACACTAATTCCATAAAGTGTTTAGGTTTCTCATTTTCTCCATTAAAAAATGAGTGGTGCCCCGGGCTACTGGGCAGCGGTCACAGCTATAAGTGACTATGAGAGTAAACTAATTTATTGAAAGATATTGCGGACAGGGGTTCGATTCCCCTCGGCTCCACCAGAACTTATTTTTGAGAATAATAAAGTTTTATTATTTTCAAATTTCTTATAAAAGAGGAGTTCATATGGATAGATTAGAAAAAATGTATTTAAACTATCAAAGTTGTCAAAGATGTGATTTATGGAAGGGTAGAACAAATATTGTTTTTGGAGAAGGGAATATTAATACTGAAATATTATTTGTAGGAGAAGCTCCAGGATATAATGAAGATATTGAAGGAGTTCCTTTTTGTGGAGCAGCTGGCTATCTATTAAATAATTATTTAGATTTAATAGGTGCTGAGAGGAAAGATATTTACATTACTAATGTAGTTAAATGTCGTCCTCCCAATAATCGCAATCCTTATATTAAAGAGATTGAAAGCTGTAAAGAAATTTTATCTGATCAGTTAGAAATTATCTCTCCTAAAATAATTGTTACATTAGGTAATATTGCTACAAAAGCATTTATAAATTTACCCAATGGAATTACAGAACTAAGAGGAAGATGGTTTCAAAAGAATGAGTATAAAATATTACCAATGTTTCATCCAGCGGCTCTATTGAGAGATCCTGATAAAAAGAAAGATACCACTAAAGATTTTGAATTATTAAGAAGAGAATTTAATTTATGGAGAAATAAACAGCTTTTAAACCATAAAGTTTCTCTTGACAAAACGTAAAAATTATGGTATAATATATATAGAAAGTAAAAAAAGCGATACTGCAAGTGGGGAATACTTCGTATACAGATGATCAAGTGGACATTGAGAAGAAATTCTCTTGTCAACAGGTTTTATGTCTTCTACTAAAAGACTTAGCCTCACTGAATTTGTTCGCTTTATAAGCTGGGAGCAGCGAAGTCAACACTTACTTCGACTTAATTATTTGAGAAAGTATTTATTTTATAAAAAAAAGTGTTGGCGATACTTCCTCTCCCTCAATATGACTTTAAAGGGTAGTGCAGTAAACAGTTACTTCGGTAAAAAATTAAACTTCTAATTTAATTCAGTGGGTTCAAATCCCACAAATAAAAACTGTTTGCGACAATTCTCCCTTAAATAGATTTTAATTTGGGATAGCGTAGAGTAGAGATACTTCGCATAGGGAGCGAGTAGTACAGGTTTGATTCCTGTGACCTCCACCATTATGGGGGTTTAGTGTAATGATAGCACGCTTAACGTAACCTCTATTCGCCTTTTCTTCCCAAAAAAATTTTTCCCTTAGAAGGGACAGTGTAGAGCAGAGTTACTTCGACTGTTAATTGAGAGGCTATAGGTTCGACTCCTATCATGGGCATGTCCCATGTAGCTCAAGTGGTAGAGCGTAAAATTTCTCTGTTCGCTTATTCTTCCCTACACTATTACAGCAGTAGTGTAAATAATGGTTACTTCGAATTCTGGAAAAGTTCGGCCATATATAGACCATTATTGACTTTCTCTGCTAAGAAATTTATAACACAACGGTAGTGTAGTTTGCAGTTACTTCGATAATAGTCTAATTATCTCCAGGTGGCGACCAAAAACGCAACTGTAAACACCAATACTCTGTTGTGTTATTTATTTTATACTTCCTAAAAATTAAAAGGAGAGTGATTGAGATGGCAAAGTTCAATTTGTCAGAAAGAGGAGTTAACAGAACTACAACTTATGAAGGTGCTCCAGCATTTAAGACTCCAAATGCAAAAGAAGATTTGGTTAGAAAAGTTCTAACTACATTTTTTGGAGAACCTAAATTTTACGGCAATGTAAACGAGCAAACAAAAGACCTGGTTAGTGCTATTAGAAATATGTGTTGTAAAGATCCAGCTTTTGTTCGCAATCTAGCAATCTATGCTAGAAACACTTTGAATCTAAGAAGTGTTACTCATGCAATAATGGCAGAGATGGCTGCTGTTAATGAAAGTAAGCCTTTTGTGAGAGAAGTAATGAAAGAAGTTGTTGTCAGACCAGACGATATGACAGAAACTTTAGCTTATTTCCTAAATAACTATGGAAAACCAGTACCTAACAGCTTAAAGAAAGGATTAGCTGATGTCTTCCCTAAATTCGATGAATACCAGTTACAGAAGTATAATCGAAACCAAGCAGTTAAACTAAAAGATATTCTATGTATTGCTCACCCACGTCCATCTACTATGGAATATAGTGATATGTGGAAAAGGCTGTTAGAAGACAATCTAAAAACTCCATATACATGGGAGACTGTATTGTCAGCCCGCGGTAATAATAAAGAAACATGGGAAGAGCTAATTGAGAGTGGTAAAGTAGGATACATGGCTCTTTTAAGAAATTTAAGAAACATCTTAAAAGCAGATCCTAATAACGTAAATAAGGTAATGCAAACTCTTTCTAATAGAGATAGAGTATTGAAATCACGCCAATTACCTTTTAGATTCTACGCCGCTTACAGAGAGATTGAACAATTTCCATCTTTCAACACAGAAGCAGCACTAGAAACTTTAGAAGAAGCCATTGGATTCTCAGTAGGAAATGTTGAAAGACTGTCAGGAAAGACTTTATTATCAGCTGATGGTTCAGGATCTATGACATGGAGTAAACCTTCTCAAAGAAGTACTATAACTTGTGCTGAGATAGCTGGACTATTAATGTCTATTGCACAACATTCATGTGATTCTGCAATTACATCAACATTTTCAAATACCTTCGAGCCTTTAGTTTTAAACCGCCAAAGTGGGGTTTTAACTAATACTCGTAAAGTGGTTAGGGAAATGCAAGTTGGAGCCACAAACATGTTTTTAATTTTCAAGTGGCTATTGGATAAAAATATTTACACTGATAGAATTATAGTTATAAGTGATGATCAAGCTCATCCTGACTTCGCTGGCGGTGGTGGGCACTTTGGTCGCAGAGGTAATGCTAGAGAATACTTTGAACAGTATAGAGCAAAAGTTAATCGCAATGTTTGGTTACACATCATGGATACTGCAGGATATGGTCGTCAACAATTCCTGGGAGAAAATGTAAACTATGTAGCTGGCTGGTCAGATAAGGTTCTATCATTCATTCCTCTAGTAGAAAAAGGTGTAGATAACATGGTTAAGTATATTGAAAACCTAAGATAGTATTTATTGTTATGGAAGAGCTTCCTTGTTTTAAGGAGGCTCTTTCATTAATTTATAAAGTAATTAATTTGGGAGGCATAGCATTGATTACACCTTCACTGATTAAGGATTTCAACCAAATCATGTCTATAGAGACATGTAAACAACCTCATTCAATTCCAATTTTATCACAGTGGGAAAAAAATAAAAGATTTATATATGAAAAGCTATTAAATAAAAATCTAACTATTTCATATCCTATTTCTGTGGATGTTTCTGAAAGACAGAAAGAGTTTGCAAAAAAGAAATTTCTTTTTTTCTTTCAAAAGTATGAAGATGTTTTAAATCAAATTGACAGTAATAGTTTAGTTACTAATAGGTTGCAGAAAGATACTGTTATTAATAATGAAAAATTTAACGCCGGAATTAAAGTTTCTAAAATTTTAAAAAGAGTAGTTAAGAGTCAAATAGATTATAGGAGAATAGAATTGGGATATTCTAATTTTCTACAAATTTTTAAAACAGAAGGGCAGTTATGTATTAGCATCAATCCATTAGACTATATCTCTATGAGTGATAATTCATATGTATGGAACTCTTGTCACTCCTTTCTTGATGGTGAATACAAAGGTGGCACTTTAAGTTTAATGACAGATGAAAGCACTATTGTTTGCTATGTTAAAGGAGATAAAGATTTCACCTTAAATCAAGTTGAGATTCCTAATAAAAAGTGGAGGGTTCTAATACATTTCTGTAAAGATATTCCCTATATCATTTTTAGTTTAGAGTATCCTTTTGAGAATAAATTTATAATGATGCAACTAGTGCAAAAATTACAAAAGTTACTCAAGACAGCCTATCCTGAAATGAATTTTATGTTTAGAAAATTTACTTCTTCTTCTATTGGTGATTTAGTTGAAGAACCTAATGAAGAAATTGATGAAATTTGTTTTAATGACTTATTATCTATTGATGGTAATTCAGGTGCTTATAAAAATAAATTTATTAGAACATTGATTCCAACCTATATAAGAAATTCAAGTGAGCTGTGTAAAACAAGTATAGGAAATTTGCCATTCTGTCCATCGTGTGGAAATCATTATATAACTTCACATAATTCAATAGAGTGTGATGTTTGTAATCCTTTAGAATATTGTTGCACGTGTGCAGAAGCAACACATCGTGAGGAGTTAATAAATGTAGATGGAGAGTTTTATTGCGAAATTTGTTTTGATAATGAATTTACTCACTGTGAACATTGTGGTGAAATTATTCAGAGAGGATGGACTCCAATAAAACATGCTTGTGAGACTGAATTAATTGGTGAACAAGCCATTTAAAGTTGACAAAACTAAGAAATTATGATATAATTATAGTAGAAAGATAAGAAAGGAGGGGGGGATGAGTTGGAGTTTTTTGATAGAGAAAAAATAGATGAGTACTACCCAGGAGCTGTAATGATACCTCCAATGAATGTCTGGAAACTACCTAAAAACAAATTAAATAAAAGAAAAGAAATTTGTGATAGTGGAGATTATTTTGGACAACCTAAATTAGATGGGTCCTGTTATGTTTATGAGAAAACTAAATATGGGAAATCATATCTCTTCAGTCGAAGGGTATCAACAAAAACTGGATTATTAGTGGAAAAAGGAGATAGAATTCCGCACATAATGGAGCATTTAGATTTAATTGTACCTGATAAAACTATATTAGTAATGGAAGTTCATTATCCAGGAGAGAAATCTAGAAATGTAACCTCTATTATGGGATGTAATGCTCCTAAAGCAATAGAAAGACAAAAAAATAAATTACTTCAAGCATATATACATGATATATTAATGTATGATGGTGGAAGCTATCTCAAAGTATCTAATTTAGATAGATTAAAATCTCTTAATAGGAATGTTTCTAATAGTTATGTTCATCCTGAATACATTCATTTTGCAGATGGTGTTTTTGAAAATTTAGATCACTATATAGATGAATGTTTAGCGGCTGGATATGAAGGAACTGTTTTAAAATCTATAAATGGATTATATGTTCCTACAAAAAAACCTGCCTGGAATTTTGTTAAGTTTAAAATAGAGTCAGAATATGATGTAATTTGCACAGGTTTTGAACCTCCAACAAAAGAATATAAAGGTAAAACTTCTTTAGATATATGGCCGTATTGGGATGGTGATGAACCCGTCACAAAACCTTATGCAAAAGGTTGGGTTGGTGCATTAAAAATTGGAGTTTATAAGCAAAATGAGTTAGTAGATTTAGGAACTGTAGCTTCAGGGTTAACAGATTCTGTTTTAGAAGAAATAAAACGTAATCCTGATAACTTTATAGGTGAACCATTACTTGTCAAAGCTATGGAACCAACTGAAGGTAATCTGCGGGAAAAAAGGTTTATTAGATTTCGTGATGACATTAATCCGCATGATTGTACGTGGGAAAAAATCTTCAAATAGGCAATAAAAGGCTTCTTTAAAGCAGATGAGCATCAATGTTTCTCTTGACAAAGTTCAAAAAATGTGGTATAATTATACTACAGGAAATAAAAATATGCTTTACTACTGAATTAAAGGAGGGTAGAGAAATATTTATATTTCTTAGAGGGTAGTCTCCCTCAATAAAAAATTATTAAACAAAACAAGGAGGAATTATTTCATGGCTGTTACAGAAAAAGGAAACAATCTAATTAGAGTGCTTCAGCAAATGCTAGATGAACGTGGAGATAACTCTACAGTTAGCGTAGAAGAAATCGCTGAAGAAGCTGGTCTTTCTGTCGCTTCGGTTCGAGGAACTATGGGTAAACTGGTAAAAGAAGGTTATGTTGCTAGTGATCCTGTGGAAGTTGAAGGCAAGAAACGCAAAAGAATCAGTTTGACTGACTTAGGTTGGGAGCATGACGCAGCGGCTTATCAGCCCCCAAGTGCTGAGTAGTTAAAGAAGAATAAGAAAGTATCAAGATTTAATCAATCATGAATATAAGAAAGATTGTAGGTAAAACTACAATCTTTCTTTGTTTATGGTAACTGTAGGGGAAAATTTGACAATTCTCAAAATTTGTGGTATAATATTATTAATGGTAATATAAAAATATTACTTAATAAAAACGGAGGTATTATATTAATGACTGAACAATTAAGAGAAGCTCAAAATATTGTGATGGTGGAAGGTATCGTGAATGAGAATCGTCTTGATTTTAGAAACATTTCGAGTGGTAAAGCTATCGGTGGAGATTTATTAGTTCAAGTTGATGAATCTAACATTGTAGCCGTAAACTTTTTTGCCTCTGAAAAGAAAAGAGATGGTGGTAAAAATAAGATTTATGAATCATTATTAACTGTTAAGGATGATTTTAAATCAGTTGCCAAGCACGGGGTTGAAGATGCAGATAGAGTTAGGATTAATTCAGGTAGATTAGAAGCTAATGAATTCTATGCTGCATCGGGTAACTTAATCTCTACATTCAGAGTTAGATCTAATTTCATTAACAGAGTAACTGGTGATTTTATACCTGGCGTTAGCTTTCAAGTAGAAACATATCTACAAGGTATTACAGAAGAACTTGTAGAGAATGAAGTTACTGGAAGATTAGTTGTTAAAGGTATTGTTCCAATGTATGGTGGTAGAATTAGTTTATTAACTTTCTTTGTTGAAGATGAGAATGGTATTAAGTATATCCAAGATAACTATAGTGTTGGAGATACTGTTAAATTAGCTGGTTTCATCAATAACGATGTACAGAAAGTTGAGAAAACAGAGGAAATGGAATTTGGTGGAGACTTAGTCAACACCTACCAGAAAGTTAAAAGAGAGTTAATTGTAACTCGTGGAAGTAAACCTTATGAAGAAAATGGATTTGATTCTGACTTAATTAAGCAAGCTCTGGCTGACAGAGAAGCGGAGTTAAAGAATCTTAAAGAAAAAGCTATGCAAACTAGCACTACTGGAGCACAAGGCGGAGGGTTTGGTGGAAGGAAAGACTTTCCTTTTTAAGGGCGTCTCTCCTTTTCACTAATAACAGAGAGGTGATAATTTGAGTATAGATATTTTTACTATAAAACCACATCAAGTCTCAAGAGATTTAAAGGGTTATACAATCCTATTATATGGAGACCCAAAAAGCGGAAAAACTACCACTGCTTCTAGGTTTCCAAATAGTTTATTGCTGGCTTATGAAAAGGGTTATTCTGCTCTTCCAGGAGTTAAAGCACAGCCAATGAATACATGGGCTGATATATTGCGAGTAATGAAACAGCTTAAAACAGAAGAAGCTAAAAACCTGTTTGAAACTATTGTAATTGATACAGGAGACTTAGCTTATGAAGCTTGTGAAAGACACGTTTGTAGTATTAATGGAGTAGAAAAAATTGGTGATATTCCTTATGGAGCAGGCTATGCAGAAGCTGGAAGACTCTTTGATTCTGTTTTACAGGACTTAGCTAAATTAGGATACGGTGTTGTAATAATTAGTCACGCTGACGACAAAACTATAAAAGATGAATCAGGTGAAGAATATCAAAGAATTCAACCCACATTACCAAGAACTGCTAGAAAAGTTGTGAATAGATTCTGTGATATTATTGGGTATTCTAGAATTGTTAAAACACTCACAGAAGACAATAGAGAAGTGGAAAAAACATATTTGTATATGCGAGCTACAGTAAGGTTTGAAGCGGGTTCTCGCTTTAAATATACCCCTAATTATATTGAATTTACCTATGATAATTTAGTTAATGCTATTGCTGATGCTGTTGATAAGCAAGCACAACAAAATCATGATAGTGTTACTGATGAAAAAAGTTCAGTATATTCAGATGAATTAAAAAATTATGAAGAAGTTATGGATCGATTCGTTGAAATTACCAGTGTATTAATGGAAAAAGATCCAAAGAATCAAAAAGAAATTGAAAAAGTTATTGAGAAATACATAGGAAAAGGCAAAAGAGTTGGTGAGCTTGATGATAAGAACACAGACATTATTGATGTAATCAACGAAGAGCTGAATAACCTTCTATCTCAATAGCTATAAATTTAATTAGAGAGAAGAGGGGCTTTATTAAAAGTAAAGTCCCTTTTTTTTTACTTAATTCTCTCTTAGGAGGGATTGAAATGAGCTCTGACCGTCCTGTTAAATGCCCTTATTGTAATCAATACTTCAGAAGAAGTAGTGAACAATTTATCTATGATAAAGGGAGATACTGGCATGAGGAATGTCATAAACTTAATTTAGGAGAAAAAAGTAAAACAGATTCAGATAGAAGAGAATTATTAGCTTATATAGAAAAATTACTAAATAAGAAAATAGATGCTAGAATATTAAAACAAATAAAAACTTATACAGAAGATTATGGGTATAAGTATAAGGGTATTCAATTAACATTAGAATACTTCTTTGAGTTAAAAGGTAATCTTATTTCAAAAGCTCAAGGTGGAATTGGAATTGTTCCTTATGTATATGAAGAAGCGAAAAAATACTATATGATGAAAAATCAAGTATCTGAAAGTTTAGACGCTTTAAAAGAAACTCCAGTTGTAGAAAAAACTGTTACTATTAAAGATCCTACTAAACAGAAAAAATATAGAATAAATAAAACCATAGACATAACTGGTCTTTAAGATTTGAAGGAGAATTTTTTTGAATGGAGTGAATAATTTGAGTTTAGTAGATAAACGCTCTATCTTCCTTGTAATTGGGTGTCTATTACAAAAACCAAATCTACTAAATAATACTACAAAGTATAATTTAACTAAGGAAGATTTTCCTGAAAAGTTTCATAAAATTATATTTGCCTCTATTTATAACTTATGGAATGAAGGAATTACAAGTATAGATTATGTAATGATTGATAATTACTTATCAAAATATAATTTACAGTATCAGGTTTTTGTAGAAAATAACGGGATTGAATACTTGCAGGCAGCTAAAGACTCAGCTGATATAACAAATTTTAATTATGTTTATGACAGAGTAAAGAAATTTTCATTGTTAAGAAGTTATCAAGAAAGTGGAATAAATATTGATCATATTTATAGTGAAAAAGAAGTAGATTTAAGAAGACAAGAACTAATGCAGGAAAGGTTTGATTCCTTAAGTCTGACACAAATTACAGAAGAGATTGATAAAAAAATAGTAGACATAAAAGGAAAATTCTTACTACATCATGGAACAGCTGGTCAACATGCTGCTGAGGGAATTGTTGAATTAAAAGAAGAGTTAAAAGAAAACCCAGAGATAGGTCTTCCACTTCGTGGTGGGATTATGAATATGATCACAAGAGGTGCCCGCCTTAAGAAGTTGTATATGAGAAGTGCACCAACTTCTGTAGGTAAAACTAGACTTGCTCTTGGAGATGCTTGTAATTTAGGCACTAATGAGATCTATAGTACTGAGTTAAATAGATGGGTAAAGAATGGTATTGCTAGTCCCACTCTTTTTATTACTACAGAACTTGAAATGGATGAAGTTCAAACTCCTTTACTAGCTTTTCTTTCAGGGGTTAATGAAACAAAAATTTTAGATGGAGAATATAGCGGTGACGAAGAAGCAAGAGTAGACTATGCAATAAAAGTATTACAGAAAGGTCAGTTGTGGATTGAATATCTACCTAATTTTTCATACCAAGATATAGAAAATACTGTTAAAAGGTATTTCTTAAATAATAAGATTCGTTACTTCTTCTTTGACTATTTGCATACAACTATGAAAATGTTGGCTGAAGTTGGTAAAGAAGCAGGTGGAATTAGGTTAAGAGAGGATAATATTCTTCATATGTTTTCTACCAACTTAAAAGAGTTATGTAATGAGCTTGGTATTTTTATGTACACATCTACTCAGGTATCTGGTGATTGGGAGAGTAGGAAGACAGCTAATCAGAACATATTAAGGGGGGCAAAAGCAATAGCTGATAAATTAGACGTGGGAATGATAGCTTTAAAGCCAACCAAAGAAGACTTAGATGCTTTAAAACCAATATTAGAAAAAGGATTTGAATTAGTTGAGCAACCAAATCTTGTGTTTCATATTTATAAACTGAGAAGAAGTCCTTACCAAGGTGTTAAAGTTTGGAGCTATGTTGATTTAGGCACTTGTCGTCTAAAAAACTTATTTGTTACTAAGAACGACTATACATTAATACCTGTACAATCATTAAATATTGAAGTTACTGAGTAATAGGAAGGGAGGTATCACTTCCCTGTTGTGATAAATAAAGACCAATTAAAACAGGCATTAACCGTTGATGATGTAACTAAAATTGTCTGTCACTTGGGTAGTGATGCACCAAGGATAGACAATAAAGGGAATTTAGTTTTTCAAACTATTTGCCATAACTTTGTCGGCGGTAGTTATAAATTATATTATTATGATAATTCTAAATTATTCTCTTGTTATACAGAATGTCAGAAAACATTTGATATTTATGAATTAGTAGAGAAAGTCAAAAAGGTAAGTTTTACAGAGGCTGTTTTCTTTATACAACAATTTACTGGATTTGCTCCTTTTGAAAGTAAGATTCAAAGTGATGAAAGAATTTCAGATTGGGAGTTTATCAACCGATACAGAAAACCACCTTCTTCCAATATTGAATTAAATACTTTTGATCCTGTAGTTCTTAATATTTATCAGAAGAAATACCATGTCTCTTGGATTGAAGAAGGAATTTCTAAGAAAGCTATGGAAAGATTTGGCATACTTTTTGATTCATTCAATAATAGAATTATCATTCCACACTATGATATAAATAATACTTTAGTTGGAATTCGCTGTCGAAACTTAAATCAAGAAGTAATTGATAAAGGTATGAAATATGTGCCAGTTAAGATAGAGGGAACAGTATATTCACATCCTTTAAGTTATAACTTATATGGTATAAAAGAAAATTTAAATACTATTAAGAATCTTAGAAGAGCTATAATTTTTGAAGGTGAGAAAAGTGTTTTGAAAATGGAAACATTCTATCCTGGACATAATTTTAGTGTCGCAGTCTGTGGCGATAAAGTTTCAGAGTATCAAAGAAAGTTAATTACAAAGTATGTTGATGAAGTGATTATAGCTTTTGATAAAAGTGAACCATATAAACATGGAGGGAAGAATGAAAGTATTATAAGAATCAGAGATATAGCTAAAAGATTTTGTTCTTATGTTAAGACTTTTATTATAGTTGATAAAAACAATTTACTACCCATTAAAGATGCTCCTGTTGATCAGGGTAAGGATATCTTTGATCAATTAATTAAATCAAAAGTAGAAGTTAGAACTTTTCTTAACACATTTTAGTAAAGGAGGAATATTATTGAAGATTTCATTAGAAGAATTTAAAAACTTACCAAGCACTCAACAAGATGATTATATTGCAGATTGCTTACCAATTATAAATTTTTGTAATTCTCATATGATATCAACAGTAGAAGTAATGATTTTAACAGAAATGTTTTACCCATTAATAGAGGAAAAGTGTTTATTAGGAGATACTCTTAGAGGATATCTACAAAATAAAATTTTTCACGGTAGAGAGTGGAGGTAGAGAATGTGAAATATGAATTAATTTCAGAATATACTTACAACCCATTTAATCCTACATTTTTTAGGGATTTAATATTTAAGAATAGAAATACAAAGTTGACAAGAAATTTCTTAGCCCCAACTGAAGATAATCTAAATCATTGGGGGCTATTAGATAATATAGAGGAAGGTGTTTTATTACTTACTGAACATATTAATAGAAACAGTAATATTTTTCTAATTGTAGACAGTGATGTTGATGGATATACGTCATCAGCAATCTTCTATAACTTTATTAAAGAGAAGTCACCACAAGTTAATATAAAATGGATGGTGCATGAAGGGAAACAGCATGGTATTATTTTAGATAGAATACCAAATGATACAGAATTATTAGTTGTCATTGATGCGGGTAGTAATCAATATAAAGAGCATAAGATTTTGGCGGAAAAAGGTATTGATATTTTAATTATTGATCACCATGAAGCGAAAGAATATTCTGAGCATGCAGTTGTTATTAACAATCAATTGTCTAAAAATTATCCTAATAAACAATTATCAGGAGCTGGAATGGCTTATAAGTTTTGTTGTGCTTTAACCGCTAATATTGGCTCTACAATCGCTGATAAATATTTAGATTTGGCCGCTGTAGGTATAATAGCTGATACAATGGATGTAAGAGAGTTAGAAAATCGGTATATTATACACAACGGGTTAAAAAACATTAATAATCCCTTTTTAAAGGCACTAATTAGTAAGCAAAGTTATTCCATAGGATCATCTGGGATAAATACTGTTGCAATTATGTTCTATATAGCACCACTAATTAATTCATTAACAAGAGTTGGAACAATGGAAGAAAAAGAATTAATGTTTAAGGCATTTATTAATGGTGATGAAAAAGTTAGTTCTACTAAAAAGGGTGCTAGTAATGAAACAGAGACAATAGCTGAACAGGCAGCTAGAGTTTGTTCTAATGCCAAATCTAGACAAAAAAGAGTTGTTGATATTTTACAGCAGGAGATAGAGGAGATTATTGTAGAAGAAAATTTATCATCTAAACCTATTATGTTAATTACCTTAACAGAAGTTTCTAATAGAAATATAGTTGGATTAGCTGCTAATCAACTAGCTCATAAATACAAGAAACCAGTTTTAATCTTGGTTTCAGATGAAGAGGAGAGCTATACTGGTAGTGGTAGAAATTATAATTTAAGTGAAATAGAAAACTTAAAAGATTTATTAAATAGTACGGAGCTTTTTGAATTTGCTGAAGGACATCAATCAGCTTTTGGAGCTAAGATTAAAGAAGATAATATAGATAAATTCTTAGATTACTGCAATAAGAATTTTGAAGAAACTGATTTTATAGATTTATATAGAGTAGATTTTGAATTTAAATCATCTGAAATAACTCCAGATATTATAAAACAAATATCAAATCTTAGACCTTTATGGGGTAAAGGATTTGATGAACCATTTATTGTTGTAAAGGATATAAAAGTTTTTCCTGAAGATATTAAGTTTATGGGTCAGAATAAAACTCATGTTAAGTTTAGTAGTAATGGAATTGATTATGTTATATTTAATGCTGATAGCAATAGAATAAAACAATATCAGTCTCCTTTATCTATTGATGTTATAGGTAGATGTGATATTAATATCTGGCGAGATAGAGTTACTTATCAGCTAATCGTAAGTGATTATAATATTAAAGAAGAAAAGTCTAGCTTTGGATTTTAGGAGGCAATAATGAAAACAATAATTTTATATACAGATGGAGCATGTAGCGGGAACCCTGGGCCTGGAGGTTGGGCATATATTTTTTATGTAGAAGAAATGGGTGTTAGTAAAACTGGCATATCACAAAGCGGAGGAGAAAAAAATACAACAAATCAAAGAATGGAATTAAAAGCCGCTATAGAAGGGTTACAAGAAGCTGTGTTCCAACACTTGGAAAATGAATCTATTAAAATAAAATTATATACAGACAGTGCTTATTTAAGTAACTGTATTAAGGATGAGTGGTATAAGAAATGGCGATACAATGGATGGAAAAATGCTAAAAAAGAACCCGTTAAAAATCAAGACTTATGGGAAGAAATTCTTTTATTTGTCGATAATCCATTAATTAAATTAGAAGTTATAAAAGTTAAAGGACATTCTGGGAATGAGTTGAATGATAAAGTTGATGAATTAGCTAAATATCAAATTAGTAAATATAAGGAGTGAGATTCAATGGAGAAAGATAACTTAATTGGTAGAGAAGTAATTGTTTGTAATGGAGATTTTAGAGGAGTTAGAGGAATATTAACTCAAATAACTATTGAAACAAATACTTTTAAAGTGAGAGGTTCAAGAGGAGAAATAGTAAAAACATTTGAGACAACTCCGCCAGACTTTATTTGCAGTATTTATGTAAATAATAAAAATACAATTACTGTAATGTCAGAAGATATAACGAAGGTTGAATAACAATGGCTTATGCAGATAGTAGAACTAATAGTGTTCCTTTTGATTTCTATGAAACTCCTAAATATGCAGTAGATAAACTATTAGAAGTAGAGAAATTTGAAGGAACTATTTTAGAACCATGTAGTGGAAATGGAGCGATTAGTAAAGTGCTTGAAGCCTCTGGATATCAAGTTATTTCCTCAGATTTAAGACCAGAGGGAATTTATGGAAATGGCGGAGTGGACATTTTTTCCTTAGAAGGTATTCAAGCTAATAATTTAATTACTAATCCACCTTATGGAAGGAAAATTTTAGATTTAGTAAAACATTGTTTAACTTTAGCTGATCAAAAAATTTGTCTCTTACTTAGATTAGCTTTCTTAGAAGCACAAAGCAGATATGTTTTCTTCAAAGAAGAAAATACTTTAGAGAAGGTTTATGTTTTTTCTAAAAGAGTTATTATGTTAAAAGAGGGAGAACCAATGACTGGAAGTAAGATGGCTTTTGCTTGGTTCATTTGGAATAAACAATATAAAGGAAAACCTTTCATTGATTGGTTATTTTGAAGGGTGATATAAAATGAGAAAAGATATAGTTGAATGTGTATTTTCTTTAAGTCTTCCTTTGATTGATAATAAAAATAAAATTCAATTTACAAAACAAGCTATCGAAAAAGCAATAAATTCTTTTAAAGATGCTCCTATAGTTGATAAAAATGATGGAGTAATAGGTATAGTTACAGAAGCAAATTGGCATGATAAAGATGAATTAATAATAAAAGGAAAATTGTGGACAAGAATTGAACCAGAATTATCTATTCAAAAGAAAGAAAACAACACTATTTTAGATTTTAATTTTTCAGCTTTATGGATAAATATTTAAAAGTAGGTGATTAAGATAGAAGTAAATAGATTTTATATAGGAGAAGCGGCAGAAATAATGTGTGATATGCCTGCTAATTTTGTAGATTTAACAATAACATCTCCACCTTATGATAAAATGAGAAGCTATGAAGGATCATTATTTACATTTGAGGATTTTAAAAGTATCGCTAAACAACTATACAGAGTAACTAAACCAGGTGGAGTAGTAGTATGGATTGTAGGAGACCAAACAAAGGATGGAACAGAAAGCTTAACTTCTTTTAAACATGCTCTCTATTTTAAAGATGGTTGTGGATTTAAAATCCATGATACTATGATTTATGAAAAAACAGGCTTTTCTAATCCTTCTAGTAATAGGTATCATCAAATTTTTGAGTATATGTTTGTCTTAGTGAAAGGTAAATTAAAAACTTTTAATCCAATTAAAGATAGAAAAAATATTTACGCTGGGCAAACTCGATGGGGAAAGAATACTATAAGACAGTTTGATGGTAGTTTAAAAGAAAGATCAGATACAAAACCCACACAAGAATATGGTATGAGATTTAATATTTGGAGAATAAGTGCTGGTGGTAATGTATCTACCCCAGACAAGATAGCATTTGATCATCCTGCTATTTTCCCAGAACAACTAGCTAAAGATCATATTTTATCATGGTCAAATGAAGGAGATTTAGTTTTAGATCCTTTGTGTGGAAGTGGCACAACTTGCAAGATGGCTCATTTATTAAACAGAAACTGGATAGGAATAGATATGGTGCAAAAGTATATTACAATTGCTGGAAAAAGATTGGAGAATTACGGATGGAAGAAAGAAATATAATATCGTCAGGAATGACTGATGAAGAGTCTAATATAATGCAACATATTGTATCAGCTTATAATCAGTTTTTAAAACTCTCTCCACAGCATCCTAATGATTTAGAAGAATTTACTAATGGTATTCACGATCTGCAAAAAATTATAGCTTTAAGAATCGTTAGGAGAGACTATCCTCATGAATGGAGGATTATTAAATGAAAGTATATTATAAAGAAAAAGATAGGAAAAAAGCTGTCTTTTGGAGTAAAGTTGTTTATATTTTGGGTAAGTTAAGATTGCCAATAAAATATTTAAGATTTAAATTTTTATACCCAGCTGTAGAAAGAATGATTGATGATCAAGTAAATGGGCAGTTTGAAGAATTCCTTAATAGCTTTGCAGATTTTTCTTCACAGGATGGTGAAACTAACTTCTTTAGTAAGAATGAAGAGTATCAATCATATTACAATAATACAATTAGTTAATTACTTTACAAAACCTAGAATTTATGATATAATATATATAGAATAATTGAAGGAGGAAAGAAGTTGCACTATACAAATGTTCATACTCACTCTGAGTATTCAAATTTAAGACTACTAGATTCTATTAATGGGATAACAGACCTGATTAATGGGGCAGTAGAAGCTGGATATAATGGTATTGGAATAACAGACCATGAATCTTTATCTGGTCACGTAAAAGCCATTAGACATGTTAAAGAACAGAAACAGAAGGGAAAAATTCCTAAAGACTTTAAATTAATTTTAGGGAATGAAATCTATTTAATAGATGATTTAGATAATTATAAAGATAATTATGATTCTAAGACAATGAGATATTACCACTTTCTATTGTTAGCGAAAAATAAAGAAGGTCATAAGTTATTAAGAGAAGCAAGTTCTCAAGCCTGGAGTAATGCTTTCTCTCAAAAAGGAATGGATAGAGTTCCTATAACTTACTCTCAATTAGAAGAAATAGTTAAGAAATCTCCTGGAAATTTAATAGCCTCTACAGCATGTATTGGTTCTTTTTTTGGTCAAAAAGTATTGCAACATGCAGTAGATGAAGATAATCAAAAGATTAAAGAAGAAATCCATAATTTTATATTATGGTGTCTTAATTTATTTGGGCAAGAGAACTTTTTTATTGAAATTCAACCAAGTGAAGAGAGTCAAGAGCAAATATTATACAATATACACGCTGCAAAGATCGCTAGTGCTTATGAAATACCATTGATTATAACTACTGATGCTCATTATTTGAATAAAAGTGAAAGACCAATTCATAAAGCATATCTTAATAGCAAACAAGGTGACAGAGAGGTTGACGATTTTTATAGTTCCACATTCCTGATGCCAACTTCTGAAATCATAAGGTATCTGATGGAATACAATGGATTTTCAGAGAAAAGTGCCAATGAATGTATTATCAATACTATGAGGATCTATAATGCCTGTGAAGAATATGATTTAAAAGATGAGCCACAAGTTCCTCTATTCACTTTGCCAGAGTTTGAATTAAATCATTTATTTATTAATTACTATGATGAGTTTGAATATATTAAAAAGTTTGCCTATAGTAAAAATGGACAGGATAGATATTTACTATACCAAATCGAAGAAGGATATAAAGAAAAATCTCAAAAAAAGGAATTTACTAAAGATATTCATATTAAAAGAATTGATATGGAGTTAGAAGAAGTTTGGAAAATTAGTGATGTTATACATGATAGAGTATCAGCATATTATAATACTGCTAAAAAAATTATAGACATTATGTGGGAAGATGGAGATAGTATAGTAGGACCGGCAAGAGGAAGTGTTACAGGATATTTCATTTGCTATCTTACAGATATAGTTCAAATGGATGCAGTTGATTGGGATTTACCTCATTGGAGACATTTGACTGCCGAAAGACCAGAAATGCCTGATATTGATATTGATACTCAAGCAACCAAAAGAATTACTATATTAGAAGCGGTTAAAGATTTCTTTGGTGAAGATTCTGTGATTAATATTTGTACTTTTGGAACAGAAAGTTCTAAGAGTGCTATTTTAACAGCCTGTAGAGGGTATAGAGATGAAAACTTTAAAGACGGAATTGATGTAGATACTGCATTATATATGGCTAGTTTAGTACCAGTAGAAAGAGGTTTTAATTGGTCTATTAATGATTGTCTTCAAGGAAATGAAGAAAAACAAAGAAGACCAGTTAAAGATTTAGTTACGGAGATAGACCGCTATCCAGGGTTAAAAGAGATTATTCTTAAAATAGAAGGATTAGTTAATAAAAGATCTGTTCATGCCTCTGGTGTTTATATTTACAATGGTAGTTATATTAATTATAATGCGATAATGCGAGCACCAAATGGACAAATCATCACACAGTTTGATATGGGTGATAGTGACTATTTAGGAGGTATGAAATTTGATTTCTTAACTATTCAAGCTCTTGATAAAATCAGACTAACATTAGATTACATGCTAGAAGATAAAGTTATAGAGGATCAAATGACCTTGAAAGCTAACTATAATAAATATCTACACCCAGATGTTTTAGATTATCAAACCCCAGAAATGTGGAAAATGATTGGGAACAATGACATTATAGATTTGTTCCAGTTTGATACAGAGGTAGGTTTAGCCGCTGCTAAGTTAGTTAAACCAACTAATCTTTTAGAATTAGCTGTTGCTAACTCTCTTATGAGGTTAATGTCATCAGAGGCTTCTAAACAACCACTAGAAGAATATAAAATATTTAAAGAAGATATTAATCTGTGGTATGAAGAAATGCGTTTATATGGTTTAAAAGATAATGAAGTAAGAGTCTTAGAAAAACATTTAAAGAGTATTTATGGAGTTGCCGACACTCAAGAAGTAGTTATGGAGCTATCTATGGATCCAAAGATTTCTAATTTTTCAATTCCAGAAGCTAATAAATTAAGGAAAGCTATTGGGAAGAAATCAGAAAAAGTAATGTTAGAATCTAAAAAAGAATTTTTTGAGAAGGGTAAAGCTACAGGCACTAGTGATACTTTACTAAACTATGTATGGAATGTGCAAATTAAAAGACAATTAGGGTATTCATTCAGTAAGAATCATACTATGCCTTATTCTTTAATTGCTTTACAACAAATGAATCTAGCATTTCATTATCCATCAGTTTACTGGAATACTGCTTGTTTATCTGTAAATTCTGGCTCTGCTGATGAAGAGCAAGAGAAACAACAAACTACTGATTATGGTAAGATTGCATCAGCTATTGGAAATATAATGAACAGAGGAGTAGAAATTGCCCTTCCTCATGTTAATAAATCTAAATTTGGATTTGTCCCAGATGCTCCAAATAACAGAATTCTTTTTGGTTTGAAAGGTATTAACAAAGTTGGCAATGATTTATGTATAGAAATTATTAAGAATCGTCCTTATAAATCATTGAAAGATTTTTTGAATAAGGTTAAAATTAGTAAAGATAAAGTAATAAATTTAATAAAAGCAGGAGCATTTGATGAAATTGAAGGAAAAGATAAAGTGGAGATTATGAAAGAGTATATTAAGTCTATTTGTGGAGAAAAGAAAAGACTAACTTTACAGAACTTTCAAATGCTTAGTAGGTATGGATTAATTCCTGAAGAATTACATTTCCATGAAAGAGTGTTTTTCTTTAATAAATATTTAAAGAAATTCAAAGAAGGGAATAATTTTGAATTAGATTCTATAGCATTAGATTTTTACCAACAGAATTTTGATAATGATTTATTAATAGTTAAGGATAAAAAATACTACATCAACCAAAAACAATGGGATAAAATTTATCAAAAGAAAATGGATGATGTTAGAAAATATATTAAAGAAACTCCAGAGCTATTAACAGAATTAAATTATAAACTATTTATTGAAGAATGGGAAAAATATGCAAGTGGTAATATAAGTCATTGGGAAATGGATTCTGTTTCATTCTATTACCATGAACATGAATTATCAAAAGTAAACTTAGAGAAATATAGTATTGATGATTTTAACTCACTACCAGAAAATCCCATTGTAATGGATGAATATGAAGCATATGGAAGAATTATCAAAATATATAAATTACATCGAATAGCTGGAACAGTTCTTGATAGAAATAAATACAGACATACCGTTACATTATTAACCACTTCTGGAGTAGTTCATGTTAAACTTTATAGAGATCAATTTAGTTATTTTGATAAGCAAATATCAGAAACAGGAGAAGATGGTAAAAAGAAAATAGTAGAGAAATCATGGTTCAAAAGAGGTAATAAATTATTGTTAACTGGAATAAGAAGAGGGGATATTTTTCAGCCAAAAGTTTACAAAAACTCAGTGTTTAAACATGCAATATATTTAATCACTGATATAGATGAAGAAACAGGAGATATTTCCGCTGAAGCGTATAGGGCAGATAATCCAAAAGAGGAGGGACTATAATATGGAAGTAATCGGAATTTTTGGTGTTTTATTTATAATGCTTATAGTGGGTGTGGGAGGAGGTCGGAAATACTAATGAATATTATTTTATTTGGTCCAATGGGTTGTGGAAGGTCTACCGCTGCTAATTATTTTATAAAAACAACAAATTGTTTAAAGTATAATATATCCTCTTATATTACTAAAATTACCAACATGATGAACTATCAGCAATTAGATAATAAATTTCTATACCAGCTCTTTGCTGAACAATGTAGAGTAATGTTTGGGAGTTTTGTTTGGAATAATTTATTAATGGAATTAGTTCAAAAGCAACAAGACCTATATTTAGGATATGGAGAAATGCCTCCTGATATAGTTATAGCTGACGGAAGAAAATTCGCTGATTTGATTTATTGGAGAGATAGAGATTTTACCACTATTGGTATTAATGTAGATGATGAAATTAGGAGAGATAGATTAATCCAAAAAGATGGAGAAGATCCAATAAAATACTTTAATCACATTATAGAAGAAGAGGCTAAGATATGTATTTCTCAATGCGATTATCAGATTGATAATAATGGCTCTTTAGTAGACATGTATCAACAAATTGATAAAATTATAACAGCTGAAAAAACTTATCAACCTCAAGGAGGCTAAATTAATGAATAAAGAGTTAGAGGATTTCAATAAAGCTAATGAAGTAGAGCATAAAGTAGAGAATCAATGGCATTATGAAATACTAAAAAGGTATGGATTTAAACCTAATACTCTAATAGCAAAAGGGTTTGTTAGGTCATATGAATATGAGAATGATGAAGGGTTTAAGATACAAGGACGAACTGGTGCTAGTGCAGATTATTTTATATCTCAATGTGGCATGAGTGGATTCTGGAGTGAACTAGAACCCTTCTTAAAATCTAGAGAATTGAAGGAGAAAGTATAACACAATAGGAGGAATATTATTGAAGTTAATTAAAAGAGACGGGAAAATAGTAATCTTTAATTCAGGAAAGATTGCTACTGCAATTAATAATGCTATGAAAGAAACATTAATAGGGGTAGATGAAGAGCTAAGTCAATCAATAGCTTCTAAAATAGAGAATAACTTAAAAGAAAAAGCAACTGATCCTACTGTGGAAGAAATTCAAGATTTAGTTGAAGAAGAACTTATGAATAGTAATAGAAAAGATGTCGCTCGTAGATATATTATCTATCGCTATGAAAGAAGTAAAACAAGAGAGAAGAGGAAAGGCGCTCCTTCATTACTCACTGATGAATTCCTAAGTCAATACAAACACTCTGAACCTCCAATGGATCAATTAGGAATGTTTACCTATTATAGAACATACTCTAGATGGATTCCAGAAGAAAAAAGAAGAGAACAGTGGTGGGAAACTGTTAGGAGAGCGATAGAATATAATTGTAATTTAACTACCACATCAAGAGAAGAAGCTGAAGAATTATACGACAACGTATTTAATTTAAGACAGTTTACAAGTGGTAGAACTTTTTGGGTTGGTGGTACAAAGGTCTCTGAAAACTATCCAATGTCAAATTTTAATTGTGCGTTTTTAGTTATCAATTCAATCCAAGCATTCCGAGATTTATTTTACCTCCTTATGCTTGGCACTGGTGTTGGCTTTAGAGTATTAAAAACAGATGTTAAGCTATTACCAAAATTCAAAACAACTATTGAAGTAATTCATCAAGATTATATTGCAACACCTAAAGAAGAAAGAGTTGATCATACTTCTGTATATTATATAGATAATAATACTGTTGAAATTATTGTAGGAGATAGCAAAGAAGGATGGAGTGACTCTCTATATGAATTTTTAAAAGTTCTAACTGATAAGATGTATAAATCAGTTAATAAAATAATTCTTAATTATAATCATGTAAGAGGCGCTGGTGAGAAATTAAATACCTTTGGTGGAAAAGCCTCTGGTCATGAAAGTATTAAAAAAATGTTTTATAAAATTGATAGAGTAATTAAAAGTGGATATGATAGAAGTAATAAAGGTGGATATGCTTCATTTGAACCTATTAATGTTATTGATATAGCAAATATTATAGGAGAAAATGTAGTAGTTGGAGGCGTTAGACGCACATCACAAATGGCTTTAATTAGTCCTGATGACACTGAGTCTATGCAAGCAAAAAGTAATTTATTTGAGAAGAAAAGTTCAGGATGGGTAGAAAATAAACATTTATCCCATAGAAGGATGTCTAATAATACAATATTTTATCAGCAAAAGCCTACTAGGGATCAATTAAAATGGCATTTTCAACAGATTAGACATAGTGGAGAGCCAGGATTTGTAAACGTTGTTGAAGCCATTAAAAGATTTATTGATTTTGAAGGATTAAATCCTTGCGGAGAAGTTCTTTTAACTAATAAAGGGCTATGCAATTTAGTTACTGAGAATGTTTTAAGCTGTGTTGAGAATGGTAAGTTAAATATTAAAAAACTCTTAAGAAATCAAGAACTGAATATTCGAATGGCTTATCGCATGTCATTAGTAGAATTAGAATTACATGATTGGAATTTAATTCATAAAAAGATTAAGATTATTGGTTGCTCCTTGACTGGTTGGCAAGATATGGTAGCTGCCACTGGAATGTCAAAAGAAGAAGAAAAAGAAATAAAAAGGAAACTTAAAGAAGAGTCTCAAAAAGCTGCAAAACAGATTGCTATTGAGTGTGGGGACGAACCACCAATTCTTATTACTACCATTAAACCAGAAGGGACATTAAGTTTAGTAGCTGGAGTATCACCTGGTTTACATCACGCACATTCTCCATATTATATTAGGAGAGTTAGAATCACAGCTACAGATCCTTTGTGTCAAGTCTGTGAAGAATTAGGGTATCCAATTTATCCAGAAGTTGGAGAAACAGAAGAGAATTGTACTACTAAAGTAATAGAATTTCCAGTTAAATCTTCCGCCAATAGAACCAAATATGATGTGTCTGCTATTGAGCAATTAGAAACATATAAATCATTTATGGAAGATTATGTAGATCACAATGCTTCTATTACTGTTCATGTTCAGAATCATGAGTGGGAAGAAGTAGAACAGTGGATCTGGGATAATTGGGATAGCGTTGTTGCTGTAACATTCTTATCCTTAGATGATTCTTTTTATAAGTTAATGCCATATGAACAAATTACAGAAGAGGAATATAATAAAAGGAAAGCTGCTATGAAGCCTTTTATTCCTTCTCTTTTAAGTAAATATGAAAAACAAGAAATGGAATTAGATATTGGAGATCTAAATGACTGTGATGGTGGAAGTTGTGCAATTAGATAATAAGGGGTGATTATATATTGAAAGTTGAAATCCTTGAAATAAAAGGTAATTGGAAATCAATCAAAAGTGCTGCTCTAGAAACTATTGGGAAACAATACTCAGGAAAAGAAATTCCAACTTCCTGGAAAAGGGGAATGCTCTTATCTGAGCATTCTCCAATTCGAGAAATAACTGTAACCTGGAGATGGATTGATTTACCTTATTGGATACATGTTCACTTGGTTAGACACCATATAGGTTTCCAACCTTATGTATCTACACAAAGGGATGATATAAATGGTACTCAAGAGCATGAAAGTAGAAAAAAGAAACCACAAGACTCTCCTGTAACTATGAGGGTATCAGCAAACTTACAATCTATTATTAATATAAGCAGGAAAAGGTTATGTAATAAAGCATCAGCGGAAACCAAAGAAGCATGGTTTTTATTTCTAACTCATTTAAAAGAACACTTACCTGAAGTAGTAGAGAAATGTGTTCCAGAGTGTATGTATAGAGGATTTTGTCCAGAAATGAACTCTTGTGGTTTTATCAATTCCTCAACATACCGTTACAACTTATTAAAGTATAGAAGAAATCAAGAAGATACAATATAAAGGAGAGTTGAAATGCGAGATTTTAAAATAGTGTTTGATATGGATGAGGTAATTGTTCAATTCTTAAAGAAATTATTAAAAGAGTATAATCTAAAATTCAATAAAAATCTAACTGAAAAAGATTTTACTGAGTGGCAATTTGGACAAGATATAGCTAATATTTTCCTTCAAGAGGGTTTCTTTGATGATTTAGAGCCTTATCCAAATGCTATAGAGATTGTAAGTAAATTGAAAAAAGATAAGTTTGGTATTCTTATAGCAACTGATGCGGCTGGTCAAGCCAGTATAGCTAAATCTAAATTTAATTGGCTTAGAAAACACATGCCATTTATTGACTGTCAAAAAGAAGTAATCATAACTGGTAGTAAGCAATTAATAAATGCGAATGTAATAGTTGACGATAGCCCTTTCTTTTTAGAAAACTTCCAAGGTATAAAAATAGCAGTTGATAAGCCATATAATAAGAATATTAAAACAGATTATCGAGTATATAATGATACAATAGAAGAAATCTATGATATTGTTCATAGAATTATATAAAATATTAGGAGGTAATTAAATGGAAAAAGCAATAAGACAAACACTCAGGTCTCTACTTCCACAAATGCTAATCTATAGGTTGGAATTAGAAAATGGAGAGAAAGTTCCATTACCAAAGTATAGTTCAGAAGAAGCTGCCGCTATGGATTTTTACTCTGCTAATACAGAAAATGTTTTAATTAAACCAGAAGAAATCTGTATTATTCCTCTTGGTATTAAAGTAGCAGTTCCTAAGAACCATAAACTTACTTTAAAGCCTCGCTCTGGTTTAGCAGGAAAGCACGGAATTACCATAACTAATTCTCCAGGAACTGTTGACAGTGATTATCGTGGAGAAGTAAAAGTTATTTTACAGAACTGTGGAGGTAAACCTTTTGTAGTTGAGCCATTTATGAGAATATGTCAAGGAGAAATAGAAATGGCTCCTCAGTATCCTATAGAAGAAGTTGAAACTTTGGAAGAATTAGGTGTCACTGAAAGAGGAGAGGGTGGTTTCAATAGCACAGGAACGAAATAGTGAGAGTTTATTGAATAAAGAATTTAATAATACTGAACTAGAAAATGCTCCTCAAGTTAAAACTGAGTATGGTTTGTATATTTACACAAAAGAAATTATAGTTTTAGCAAAAGCTACTAAAAGAAGCCTAGGAATTACCGACAAAAAATATAAGAAAGTAAATCGTAAATCATATAAAAATTTAACTTGGTTGAATAGGATGTATGAAAGAAGAATTAAAGAGTCTTCTCATTTAACATTAATAAAAGTTATTATGCCATTAGATTTTCCTAATGGTTATAAACTATATGACCAAGATGGCAAGTATTATGCTACAGTTGTTGGTAAAAATGATATTTTTCTATACTTAGTAATCCGCTATAAAAATAAACCTACTATGTTTTTAGAAAAAGGGATGGATAGATATTATATACAAGCTCAAGATGGAAAGTATGGATTAACAGTTCCATTAGAATTTGTAGAGAAATATGAAAGGCCTGATTAATATGGGGAAGAAATTTTATATTGGATTAGATCAATCTTCTAGAAAAACTGGATATGCTTTATTAGATGAAGAAGGTAAATTAATACTTTATGGAGTATTTAATATTACTGGTGAGAACGCCATACAAAGAAGTAATAAACTTATTAAAGAATTCCTTGCTACTTTTTGGGATTATCTTACAAAAGAAACGATTGTTGGGTTAGAAGATATAAAAGGAAATCAAATCAATTACAAAACAACTATAACTCTGGCGAAGGTTTTAGGAGCTATTGAATATTTCTTTGATACAAAAGATATAAAATATGAAGTAATTCCACCTGGAACATGGCGTAAAACCTGTGGAATAAAAGGTAGAAAAAGGGAAGAACAAAAGATAAATGCAATAGCAAAAGTGAAAGAGAAGTATGGAGTAGAGGCTAAAGAAGATGCCGCTGAAGCTATTTGTATAGCGGAACATTTATATATGCAAGCTGGTTGGTAAAGCCCAAAGCCCAATTTATAAAAATTGGGCTTTTGTGTTTGTTGTTAAGTATGTTATAGAAGATTAAGATATCTTAAATTAACTCTGAGAGAGGAAAATTAACCCCTACTTTTATGGTTTAATTTTTCGGGTATGAAAATATGTGTTAATTCAAACCAAATAAAATATACATTCTATAATAGCCGCTATATTAGAATTCTATAAACATAAAGCATATTTTTTTCAAATTTATGTTTCTGGTCTTAGTTTAAAGACTTCTTAATACTATTAAGAAGTGTTAAAATAATTCTACAAGACGAAAATAAACAGTTACTTTTATGGTTATTTTTTTCGGATATGAAAATATGCGTAAATTATTACCAAATAAGACTAGACATAAAAAAAAGGTGCACTACAAGAGTGCACCTATTTTTTTATAAAAACTCTACTTCTCTAACTTTAGTCGCTTAGCTTTAGCTACCTCTAGCTGAATTTCTTTTTCCATCATTCTTTCCATTGCTGCCCTATCTTCATCTTTTGATTTCTTCCAGAAGAAGGCAACAAGTACACCAATAATACCAACAATGTGCTCCACACTCAATTCAATTCCAAATTGCTCTCCTAAAAAAATTACTAGAGCAGTTACTAAAGCAGTCCAAAATTCAATCTTCAAGAACCAAGGTTGTTCTTCCATAGCTCTTACCCCTTTCTTTTAAATATATTTAGTACGGCTCTCACAAGACATTTAACCGCCATAGAAAAAGTAGCGGGACACTCTATCATGTCATTGCCGTCATTTCCATTTTCTTCCTCTTGATCATTTTCTTCATCTTCTGTTTTGTTATATTTTAGAATAAAAGAATCAAATCCTTTTTCTTTTAAATCTAAAACTCTTTGTTCAGCTTTCTTGCGACTATTAAAACTACCAGTTATTACTCGATAAAAAACATTTGGATCAATTATTTCTTCTTCATCCTCATCTTCATCGTCATTCTCATCATCATCTTCGTCATTGGGTGGAGTTAACTCTTGAAACTTTACAGCCCAAGCTTCTAAGAAAGCTACAAATCCTGGAATATCTTTGCTTTCCCAGTGGTAGTAGTCATAAGGAAGGTAGAATTTACCTTCATCTCCCCAGCTATCTCCCCAACTATTTACCCCATAAAAGTATCCTTTATGGTTTCCATGCTCTAAATCATCATCATATCCATAGAGAAAAGTAGCATGACCACCCAGAATATATCCATGAGGTAATCCTAGGAAACCATCTTCAGTATTCCAGTTTTTGCTGGTTACAATAGTTCCTATTATAACATAGTTTCCGTCAGCGAGTGCTGATTTTATATCTTGTATATCATCTAAAATCCCGTAAGATTCAATCTTATACTGTTCAGCATTCTCAATCATTTCAGTTGTTATAGCTGACCAAGTTTTCATTTTATCAAATGGAGCTAGAACTTCTTCACATAATCCATATTTTTTCATAACTTTATTAATTGTTCTTATATATGTTCCTTCTACATCAGGGGCTCCATCGTACATTTTAGCTAACCAATATAAAAAAGTCATACTGAAACCCTTATATGGTAATCTCTTAAACCGCTTATAATGAGCATTACCACTACCAGCACCAGAAGCACCACCACAAAAAGGTGTATTCTCTTGATCTAAAATCCAAGGAGGTGGAGGATTAATCACTTTCTTGGGTAGTTCTGAATTTCTCAGTGCTTGTATATTTAGTTGACAAAGTCGATAATCTCTATCATCAGGAGGACTAGGAATTACACAAAATTTTGGTTTTTGTCTAATTACTCTTACTCTCTCCACTAACTTAGTGGGCAATGAATCAGCTTTTTCTCTATCTATATAAATCATTTTTCCTTCTTTTTCTATTTTATCTATATTCTCTTTAAGAGTAGCCCACTTACTCATGCGTTGTTCATAGTTTCCAAGATACTTAATTGGCAATGTATCTCCTCCTTTCTATATTTAAAACCTTACTCCAGATATTCTACCTATTAAACTTTCAAAGAGACTACCAACTTTATTACCTCCACCATGTGCTAGATTAGAACCTCGATAAAAAATAACTCCTGTAACAATTAATTCAACTGGAAAATTAACCATCGCAAAAGGTAGCCATGAAAAAATAGTATTAGGGTAGAAAAGGAATACACTAATCATTCCTATACTAGCTGGAATAATTACATCCATCCAATTATCATCCGCTTTCCTGTGAATTAATTGTTCTATATCTCTTAAAATTTTTCTAGCCACATCTTTATACATCATTTCTAATTCCATATCAGTAGCGGCTTCAGCTCTAGCTAAAACTTCATCTCTCTGTTGTTCAAATACAGCAATTTTTTTCTCTACATCAGGTTTAATATTGAAAACTTTACTTAAGACTACTTTAATAATTTCGTATGTTCCTTCTACGAAGAATACACCTACTGAGATATAAACAAATACAACCAAAAGAAGAATGTTAATATCTAACTCTAATAACGGTTTCAATTGTTCTATAATATGTGGAGAAATAGATGCGCTACTCATCTTCTTTTACCTCCCCTATAGGAGAAGATAAATTTAATCTTATTCCACCGCACTCTCTCCACTTAATACATTCATTTTCATCACATCTCATAATTCTTCTAATGTCATAGTCATGTTCTAGTAGTTGTCTCATTCTTCTTGGTCCCTCTGATTTCAAAAGAGCTGCTATAACTCTTTCTTTATAATTTGGATAAATCATAAATTCACCGCCTTTTAATCTACATGAGCCGTTCTTGTTTCGTTGTCCCACCTTATTCTGGCTCCCAGTCTTTCAGAAAGAAATCTTAATGGAACGTAAGTAGTACTATCAATTAGATAAGCATCAAAATCTGTAACTCTTGTTCCCCTAAAAACCAATCCAACTCTATCTTGTATTTGTGGTAAAGGTTTTGGTGGTTTCAATTCTTTTTCCACCTCTTGTAAGAAATTTTTCCATCCAGCCCAATTATTAGCCATTAGAATTCTTGGACAGTGTTTCCCAGACCAATCAAAGTGTCTTTTTAATCTATTTATTCCCCAGTTTCTTTCTTTAAGGAGTGCCGCTGTGAGCTGTATAGCGTTTCTTAATGTTTTCTGTCTATCTCCACTCTCACATATTTCTATTCCAATACTAGTTCTATTGCCTGTAGCATCTCCTGCATGATAGGCAACTTCATTCAATGGGATAGCTTCTACAGCCTGTCTGTCATCAACAGCTATATGCCAAGAGGCTGTTCTTGTATTAGAAGGATTAACTAACCAATTTCTTTCATTGATAGCTGTTGAATTAGGATTTGCTGTAGAATGTATTGTAATTGACTGAGGAGTTATTCTAGTACCTGGTCTTCTTCTATGTGGAGTTGTTAAAGGTATATGATTACGGATATAAGGGAAGGAAAGATTTAAACTCATTCTATCACCCCTTTCTACATTAAGTAAAATGAGCATAAATGGCAATCGCAGAGGCGGCTGTTCCTACTACCCAACCGCCCCATTTACGAATTGCTATAAGTATATCTTTCTTACCTTTACTCATTCCAAAAGTAATATCTTCTATCTTCTCTAACTGATCTATTTTTTCCATACAAAGATTTAAAGTTTTTTGCAGGTGGTTATATTGCTGAATGAATTGTCGTGTTAAGGATAGCTCTGCCTTTAATTCTAAGAACTCTTTCTTAAGATTTAGAAACATCTCATATAGCTCTTTATTGCCATACCATTCTTTTCCTCTTGTTTCATCTGACATCTGTCCACCTCCAAAACTGGTAAATAGTGACTGCATATTTATAGTGGCGAGACAGTCCCACCTGAGATTGCTGTTAGATAACGGATTACTACTGCTACCCTTGGAGTAAAATGTGGATAACCATTATTAATCGGGCCAAATACGCTTCCTGCAATATGCAATTGTTGATTTGTTTCATCCCAATTTACCCTAAGTTTAAGTAAATCTTGTGCAATATATCTAACGGGTAAATATACTATATCATCATATTCTTTTATATGTTCAGTTAAATCGTATCCTGCAAAAATTAAATTATAATCATCCCAATAAGCCTCTTGATGTAATAAATATGCCAAGTAACGATATTCACAAAAAGCACGATTTGAACCATAAACTAAGCAAGTATCAATAATAAAATTGTTATCAGTAATTGTACAAGTAACGTCATATTTGTTTTCAGGTTTATCATGTACCCAAACCCAATCTTCATTTTCTTCATAAAATGCCCAATTTATGAAGACGTTTTCTGGGTCAGAGTAAGGGTAGGTCATTTCAGCAGTTGTACGGGGTTCGCCTTTGCCAGTGTCGGAACATCCTGACGTTTGGGAATCATAATAACAATTAAAACAATTATCCGATCCCCACGATCCGATTAGCCCCCCCTTGGTTGGAGCATTAACTTCACCAACACTGTAACAATTTATTACCTGGATACAGTTACATTGCCCAATTAATCCTCCAGCAACAGAGAGTCCGGTTACCTTTCCCTTAGCATAAGAGTCAATACAATCCTCAGAAGAAGCTCTTCCAATTAATCCCCCCGCAGTATTACCATCAACATTACCCGTAGCATAACAAGCCTTGACGAAATACCACGAAGATAGAGTTCCTATCAACCCTCCCGAATAATCACCTCCAGAAACATTCCCAGTAGCATAGCAATCCTCCAGTGGCGGTTCACCCCAATGATTACCAATTAAACCTCCCAATGCAGTTCTATAATTATTAGAAGTTATTAGAATTACATTACCTGTTGCATAACAATTACTTAATGGGCCAGTGGCCTCCCCTATTAAACCCCCTATTATAAAATCGTTTCCGGTAGCTTCTACCTCAATATCGCAACTTGAGGAACAACCACTTACTCCATACTCACCTGCTGCTGAAAGATCGCCTATCAGTCCCCCGATATACGCCGATGAACCCGAAGTTACCTCTGATATGCTGATTATCCCAGTAGAAGTACAATCCTCTAACGTTACCCTCCTAGCTTGGGCAAACATTCCTCCTACTTCCCTACGAACAGAAAGATTCATGATTATATTGGCAGATAAATCTTTAACTTTTACGGGAAAGGAGCAGTAAAGAATAGTTCCCAATCCCCCAATTCTTGTAAACGCATTTGTCCCTGAGTTAGTTATTGATCCTTGAACAGAACAATTATAAAGATTATATGGTTCATGAGGATTATCAATATTAATTTCTTGAAAAAGTATTCCTTGGTCTGCTACAGTAGCGTTTGTTATGTGAGTATTGGTTATTACACAATCCTGCCCGTATCCAAATAAAGACTTATCTTGCAAATGATCAATTTTAAAGTCGTTGCCATTATATAATCCAGTAAAAGAAGTAGAAAAAGTCTCCCCAATAGGTATCCAATTTCCCCAACTGCTTAGATTTATATCTGCCATTTGTATGAAATGAGCAGACAAATAATCCCTAACCCCGTTTAAGTCTGCCGCAGTCCATATCTGGTAAGGATCTTCTACTGTGCCTGAACCATGTGTGTATATATAAGACATATTGCTCTCCCCCTTAAATCAAAAGGATGAATTTTAAAAGTTTATAAAATTTACCTCAAATTTTATAAGGAACTTTAAAAATAAATTTTTTAACCGCAGAAGGTGCAGTTATTTCAAATTGAGGATAACCATCATTTAAACTACCTCGATAATCATGATGCCATATACTACCAAAATCCCAATCTACATAGGTAACTCCAGGCGGAGCTACCCATGAATTAGAAACTCCAGCTATTGCTGAATATGAATAAACTCCCATAGTTTTCCCCCTTTTACTCTATATTAAACTTGTATTAATTTAGGGACTTTGAATAGGAATTTTATTACTTTAGGAATTATTAGAACAGGTTGCCAGTAAAAATAAGGGTATCCATCATTCATACTATAATCAACATCATGTTTCCAAATTGGAAATTCCATGATTCCCGTATATAAATAATAATTATTTGCAGTTCCACCTTCTTTTTTTCTCCATATGAGATGCAGTTTTTCTTCATAAAAAACGAGATTAGATGTAAAAATAGTATTTTCTTGTAGTGTGGATTCGTAAATTTCTTCAAAGTCTGACCCATTCAAACCAAAAAATTTAATAGCTAACTTACACCCATCCCAAGCAAGTGTGTTTTTTGAAGTTACAAGATAAAAACCTCTTTTTTCTGGAGAGTAATAAAACTCAGGTATGTCATAATACCAATCTCCAAAAGTCTTCCTTTCTATTTGCCATCCAGTTCCGTCAAGATTCGTAGTAGCCAAGTAAATATGTTCTGTCCAATCAGATGTTTCTTCAAAATCAGCGTATACATTGAATATATAATAAATTTTTCCATCTACAATTTCCATTCTAGTGTAATAAAGATCTTTATCCTCTGATCCAAAATTTGTTCTTTGTGTTTCCGACCAATTTGTGCCATCAATATTTACTGAAGCAGTATATATTTCATTGTCTTTTTCATATACAAGATAAATAACGCCATTTAATATCCTAAAATCAACATAGTAAATATCTCCTGTTGACTTCAGAGAAGTTGACCACCCAGAGCCATCCAAATTAGAAGAAGCAAACCAAAGTCCTTTCTCAAAAATTGTTGTATATCTTCCACCAGAATAAAAATAATAAATTTTATCCCCATGAACCTTTAGATTGGGAAACTGTTCATAACTATTTATGCTACCTGTCGTTGTTCTCTCTGTCTCAACCCAGTTAAAGGTATCCATGTCCATAGATGCAGTAATGATCTTCCAATCTCTGAGAAAAATAAAATACATCACATCGTCAGCAATATCAAAAGATTCCGCATAAGACCCATTGGTTGAAGATGTTTCTGTTGTTCTCTGAGTGGCTATCCAATTTGAACCATCAAGATTTGATTCTGCTGTAAAAATTTGTGCTCTACCATCTACTTGTTCAGACCAAAGATAATAAATTTTATTATTATATATCTTTATTTTCGGTACTGAAGGCATAAAGAAATAAATAAAAGGCACAGAGTCTCTTCTTTGAAATTGAGTGAGCGCAGGATTTCCTTTACTTTCATCATAAAATGCCCATTCTATATAAACATTTTCAGGATCAGAGTAGGGATAAGTCATTTCGGCGGTAGTTTTGGGTATCACGCTACTGCCATCCTCAAAACCGGCAAGGCTCATATCGTAATAGGAGCTAGTTATCGCATCCGTTCCATCGTATCCAACAAAACCATGCACTATTGGTTCTCCGGTAAGGTCAACCTGCATCCTGCAAGCGCTGTAGCAGTTAATAATATTACCATAAAGATAACTGGCAAAACCACCTATGCCGTTCCAATTGTATACATCATATCCACTGGCTACCAATTCTCCATTGAAATAACAGTTCTCAATAGTCCCACCGTCGTAACCAGCAATAAATCCTCCTAATTCCGCATTGGCATAATCTATATCATAACTACACAAAATAACTTTTCCTTTTGCCCCGCAACGACTTATATTTCCACTAGCTTCTCCCGCAAAAACTCCAGCAAAGTAATCACCGTATACAACGACATTTTCAACCATACAATCTTCAATAGTGGCGTATGCTAGCCCCACAAGCCCACCGCCAAAACTTTGAGAATAAATAACACCATTTTTAATTTTACAATTTTTTATTACTGTATGATTTGCTGCATATCCTACCAATGCACCACATCTTCCACTATCACCAAATTCATCCTCTTCAATAAAAACATTCTCTATAGTAATATTTTCTATTGTTGCCCCCCATGTTACTCCAAAAAGACCTCTGTAGTTATAGTTGAAACCAAGTGGAAAATTATCAACCCGCAAGTTACTTACTTTAAAATTATTTCCATTATAATATCCTTCAAATTCTTTATAAGAAGTCATCTTTCCAATAGGATCCCAATTGTAAATACTTAAATCTATATCGCTCATTTGGATGAAATATGCAGTTAAATGATCCCTCACCCCATCTAAATCTTCTGCTGTCCAGACCTGATAGGGGTCTTGTTCTGTGCCACTACCATGCTCATAAGTATAACTCATATTTAAACCTCCTTTAATAATTCAAACTAACTTTCTTCCTCTATAACTCCAGTACAAACAGCGGCTATACTAACTTTACCACTAAATGCACTAGGAATATTCGTTCCTTGAGGAAAAACTTTTAATCCTATATATTCATTATTCTCTCCTCTTATATGTTCAGCCACCATTTTAAATGAATAAGCATCCAATTCATTTTCTACATCATTTCCTTGTAAACTAATTTGTACAGCTGGTTCTTCAATATATTGTTGCACAAAATCAAATCTAAGCCCAGTAGCACTCCAAGGAGCAGTAATATACTCATAAAACTCTTCTATAACAAGAGGAGGTTCAGGCTCAGGTGGCTCAGGCCACTCTAATTCATCTAATTTAAAATCAATTAAAGATTCTAAATCAAATCTTAAGCTATCAAACCATGCTTCAAAATCAGGAAGATCTAATTCAGGAATAATAACTTCTTGAATTTCATCATATAATCTATCCATTTGATCTTCTATTTCCCAACTAACATCATCTTCAAGACCTAAAGTCTCCCAAGGGTTAGAAAGAATATCTTCTAATGTTCTTCTTACTGTATCCACTCCATCCCATCTAACCTTTGATACATCAACAGCTTTAACCATATTAACATTACGATGCAATAGTTTAGCAAGAGAATCAATTTCATCAGTGAAGACAAAGTCTTTTACATTAGTAATAACCAAATTAACAGCTTCGTTTTCAAAATCATAATCTAATTCAACTACTCTAACACTCTCTTCTAAATTAAACTTATCATATTTAACTCTAATGATATCGCCTAACTGCAATTTATCCCAATTATATTGCTCTTCCAACATATCAAGAAAATCTACTATATCAATAGAAATACTTGTTTTAGGTTTATTTACTTCTGTAAAATATTCAGCGGCCGCTCTATATAATTCATGTTCTTCTACTATACTACTGTGAATAAAATCATCCTCTATTGTAAATAGTCTTTTTTCCTCTAGTAATTGAGCAGTATAATTATTCCTTTCAGATAGTGCTTCCCTTATTTCCGCTATTTGACTATTTAAACTTTCCCTCTCTTCTAATAATCTATTAACTTGAGTTGTCTGTAAATCTATTTGCTTTTCCTTTTCATCTATTCTCTCTTGGAGAAACTGAATAACGGTACCACCAGCTCTTCCTCTTTCAGCTACTTTTAAGTTATCTCTTAATTGAATTAATTCATTCTGAAGGTTTCTTAGCTCAACATTTTTAGCAATCAATAATTGTCCTACAACCTCTAGTTTCCCTATTAAACTCGTAAAAGTAGGAGAGTAATTATTTATTTTCTCTCTATGAGCTGTAATTGCTTCACATAACTCAGTACTCATATAGTCAGAATATTCTACTTTATTTCCTTCGTTATCTATTAGCCCATAGGGGAACATAAAATAGCTGTAATCTTCTAAATAATCAGTCCCTAATGGATTAATTCTTCTAATTGTTAATCCATCTCTACCATATGTTTTCAATCTTGTAACTATCTCATCAGATATAGATTGAGTGGCTATGGTTTTCAAATACTTCTTACGACTAATTTTTAGTCCACGATTCTGTCCCACATTATCCATATCATAGAAATTAATTAAACGATTTTCTGTATCAAATATAGGAACGCAATTAAATATTTCTGATAGTTCAAAAACAATATCTAAACCATTCTTAACAGTGCAGTCATAAGCTCTATATCTTTGTAAAATCTCTTCATCAATATGACCAACTGACCACAAACTATCTGTAAGTATTCCAGGCATATTATCAAATGGCTTTCCTTTTAGGATCTCTAAAAGAGTATATGAAATGACATTATATTGAATAATCTTAATATTCTTCAATTCATAAGCTAAAGAAAAACAATGGATAGAGCGATAATCTTGTTCTTCATCTGCTACGTCTTCTTGCTCTCTAATCATATACCATTCAACATAACTTCCCAACTTATATTTTATTAAAAATCTATCCTTCAATTTATCAATAACATCGTTTCTTGTTAGGTTAATACCATTTAATATATCATAAGGATCATTCTGGGTTTCTATATCATAAGGTATGTCAAAATCTAATTCATTAACCCTAGCTAATTTAATCATTGATTTAACCCCTGAAGAATCATGTAACTTTGTAATAATTCTTCTTTGAGGTGTGGCTAAATAAAGTTCTGGCTTATGTTTTTGTTTCTTTAAATCAAAAAAGATATAATCCTGTAAATCCATTAAAATCAACTCCCTTTACCCTTGAATAACCTTTGGCAACAACCAGAATTTAATTTCACAATCTCCTTCTGTTATAGCAATATTATTCTCACCTACATCTAGCTCAATATAGGTATCACTAAAACAATCATATCTATCAAAGTCATCTTCATTACTCTCTATCTGTTGCCTATCACAATCAATCATAATCACTTCACCATTAACTAGCTCATTTCTGCCACCAGTTAATCTTCTACTAGACCAGAATAAATTATAAGCGTCAGATTTAATAGGAATATTCGTATCTAATCCTTCTAATAAATGTGTAACTTTTATCATGTCATTAGCATGTTCATACTCTTCAGCCTCGACAATTTGATATTCATGATTAATAGCATCTATCAATGCATCAATAATCTCTTGTTTTAAAGGATCTTTACCTCCTTCAAAATACTCTTCTTCCCAAGAAGCATCTTCTGCATTAGCTAAACAGATAACTCCATTCCCAATAGTTCCACCTATTTTATAACGAAAATGAATCTTATTAGGTTCATCAGGAACATCAGGATCAACTTCTATTTTCTCTCTACCTCTCTCTTCTATTGCTTCTAATAATTTAGCTTTAGCATATTCAACAGGACAGTCCAAACCACCCTCTAATTTATCACTATCAAAATAAGCATCCATTCCAGAAGAGACTGTAGTTACAATAGCATTACCTTGAGAACCAGCAAATCTAGATGTTAGTATAATGGAAGCTTCTCCATAACCAGACCCACCATATTCACTTTCTAATTCTGCTTCGACTAATAAGTTCTGTTTTAAATTAACTCCAAAATCTAAAGAAGGAACTCCTGTTAGATTTATAGCATTAACTAAATTACTGGCAGATTCTTCTTTATCAGCACCAATCACCACAATATTTGGAATTTCAAATCTAGCTCCCTCAGCAACTCTTAGTGCAACTCTGTTAAAAGCATAAAATACAGAGGGAACCGCTGAAGCAGCTGTCTCTAATGACATACTAACATTATTAGAAACAGCTTTAATCTTCCTAAATTCTAAGGCACCATCAGTTTTAACTAATCCCACGACATCTCCAGTTCTTAATCCCTGTGTGTCATCTGTAACTAAATGGCTAACTGTGGAACCTCCTGCATCTATAATACCTCTATATTTACTGCTATATATCTCTATAACATCATCAGGCTGTTGTCCTGCTAACTCTCCAGTTGCAGGAACAGGATTATCAAAAGGATTGTTTTTTGTATATGAAACTAATTCAAGGAAGTCTCTATTTTTTGCTACTACAAATTTAAAATTCAAATCACTTGCTCCAGACATAGGTCGACTTCTATTTACTATACCAAAAAATCCTCCTCTTGCATCTACCCCATGATTAGTAGTTTTAATTAAATTTTTGTTTGTTCCTATATCAAAAATATAACGAGTATTCCCAATAACAATTTGATCATATGGTTCAGGATTTTCATTTAATGTTAATCTACCTGTGGCATAAGCTACAAAATCAGATATATCAACCTGAATGTTAGCATGACGATAAAAACCGTCTACATCAAATTCATAAATATCATTACCTATAGTTATAGTATCTTCTTCTTTTATAAACCCATCTTCTTGAAAGTTTAAAAGTCCTCTAGCAAAATCAGCAGTTAAAGTACCTCCTTGATAAAGATCAACTATTTCATGGTTTTCATCTATTTCTCCATCACCAGTATCAAACTCATATATTTCATCACCAATCTCTACAGTTTCTCCATCATAAACTGTTCCAGTTAATCTTAACAAAGCTGAACCAGCTCTCTTACTAAAAAATTCAATCTTTGAACCATTATCACTATTAGTAATTAGTAAAGGACCGTCACCTAATTTGGTAATTTGTAATCTAGGGAATAAAGGTAAATCCCCTAAATTTTCCAGTTCAAAATTATTAGCCGTCCCTTTATCTTCCTCAACAATAGGTAAATATCCCCAAGGGCTATCACATCTAATAGTTAAAGTGATATATCCTTGTTTTAAGTAATTATGAACTATATCAGAACCTTCTACTATCAAAGCAAAGAAAATTCTACTATTGTCAATATCTTCTATGTTCTGATAAAATCTAAGTGGTTGATAAATTTGATGATTAGTTAACCACCTTGCAACCTCTCTAATTTTATCTTCATCCCAATTTTCTTGGAAAGCAAAAGCCACTGAAAAAGATAGTGGTTGTCTTCTAGTTTTCTTAAAATAGGGTTTATCCCTACCCCTAATGACCTCTTCTACTAACTCTATATTAGCAACAAAAGGCTCATTAGCCATTCCTCTACCAATATTAATATTATATAGTCCCATATCTTCTGACGTTTGTCCAGCATATTCAAAATGTAAAGAATCTCTTATCAATCTTTTCACCTCTCTCTCCCTAAATAAGTAGGGGTGAGAATAGTTTCTCACCCCTTAACTTTAGGCAGTTCTGCCACCAAATTTCTTTAAAGCTGTTAAAACTTCTTTAGAAGTTTCTTTAGCAACTAATCTGGCTCCCTCTCTATCTCCCATTACCTTATCAATATAAATATTAATATCCACATCATCTCCAACAGGTTCAGGAGCAGAAACTGGGGAAGCTCTAAAGGTATCAAAATTTGTCATAACTTGTCTCATTAGTCGTACAGCTTCTAAAATATTTTCTGTATCATTTTCTTTTAAAACAAGTTCTTTTTGATGTAATATACCAATTTTTCCACCTGGAAAAGTTCCAGTATATCCTCCAGTATCATACCCAGCAACTCTTAACTTCTTCAATTCTTCTTCAGTAAGCATACCTTCTAGGTCTCTTAAAGTTAATCCGCTCTCTTTAGGGATGATATTTTTTATATAATTAATAGCTCCAGCTACAGTATCTTGCGAAGAAGCTGGGTCAGTTGCAACCTGAGTTCCTCTCCAGAATTCAGTTCTTGCATAGTCCTGATCTCTAAGTTTTAGGTTAGCCGCTGTAGCAGCTGCACCTGTAGCCTGCCCACGTGATAATGAAACACCACCTGCTATATCTCCAGCCATTTGAGCAAATCTTTGAGGGTCTATACCAGCCATCATCAACAAAGGTAAATACACTTGTAAGAACCTTTGAAGATTTTTTAATTTTTGTTCTAGTATACGTCTTTCAGCCTCTAGATTATCTAACCACATTTGATTTTGTGCATCAAATATTTCTTTCATTTGATAAGCATTAAATCTCATCAACTCTTGAATACCACGTAATTTTGTTTGTAAGCTATCAATTTCTAATCTATGAAGCTCTTGTTGTCTTGCTAAGTTCTCCATCATCATCTGTATCTCATCAGAGTGTAGCTGTCTCTTGTGAGCTAGATGATCTTGCATAGCTTGAATATTCTCTTGAATTGCTGAATTTAAATCCTGATATACATCTCTTACGTGGTTTACAAACAGATTAAGAATAGCAATTTCTTTATTGTAAGCAGCATCTAATTCTTCAAGTTGTTCTTCTAATAATTCAAGATGTCTATTATTCTCTTCTGCTACTATATCATTTCTTTCTCTGAGAGCATCTATATACGCACGAATATTATCTAACTGTTGTTGTAAATTACTCTTCCTTAATTCAAGAGTTCTCTCATCGTGCATTTTATTTAACTCATACTCTTTTTCAGCTAGTTCTTCTTGTAATTGGAGAAATCTAGCCCTAGCTTCATGACTATCATCTAAACCTAAAACATCTAACTCTGCTAATATTCTAGCTCTCTCTTGTTCTTCTTCAAATATTTGCTCTTGAAAATCTCTTTCTGCTTTTTCCTCTTCTAGCAGTTTAAGTTTAGCATTAATAATCTCTTCATACTTCTTAAGTTCTTTATCTAATAAATCACTAACAAACTTATGTCGCTCAGACTCTGCTTTCTTTAGCTGTTCAATTTGATCAACTAATTCTTTTCTTTGTCTCTGATATTGAAGTGTAACATTCCTCATTTCTTTTTCAATATCTTCAATTAAATCAAAGATTTCTCTTTTTAACTGAATTTGAGAATCAAGATCTGAATTAATACCTTTAGCTAAATTAGCAACTTGATTATATATCGTTAATAAATCAGTTGGAATCTCACCAACAGGCACCTCACCAATATCAACAGCAATATCATGTTCAACACCTAATAATGCTATTTCTTGAGCTAACCTTTCTATATTGAAAGCAGTTCCTTTAATAGAATCATTCAGTTTATTATAATGATCTATTTCAGCCTGTAATCTTCTTTCAATCTCTTGATGAGCTTTCCTTCTATTCTCAATCTCCTGTTGTAAATTATGAATAATCTGAGCATGTGCTCTTTGTCTGTCTTCTATTTGATTCAACAATGATCTTTCTTGTTGAATTAACTCTGTTTGAATCTCTCTTTTCTTCTCTAATAAATTATTAAGATCTTCAGTATCTCTTTTAATATCTTCTCTGGTTTGTCTTTCTCTGCTTAGAATATTGTTAACATCTTCTTGTATTTGTTTTAATCTTTCTACATTAGCAACAATATCTCTTTGAGTAGTTAATATATTCTGTCTTATTGTACCTTCTCCAAGAGTAGGTTCAGTAATAACAAATCTTCTACCTTCTAACATTGCCAATCTATCTAATACAAGACCTATTTCTCTTTGAAAACTAGTCATATCAAATCTATCTGCTTGGCTTTGCATAAAGTAAAAGCCTTATCAAACTCATCACTTAATTTTCTTATTGCATCTATATTGCCATTAATTTCTTCTTCTATTTTCTCAAAAGCTTCAGTTAATTTTGTCTTTAATAAATTGACAATTTCCTGTCCAAGATTTTTTAACTCATATTCTAAGTCAGATAGTGCTAAAGTAGTTTCTCTAATTGATTCATTTAATGAATCCCAATCTTGAATCATCTCATCAAGACGCTCTTTAGCTTTATCACCAAGCCTATCATAAGCAGTCATATTAACTTGTAATAATCCATCAGTGATAGTTACTATACCACTAAATTCTTTAGTAATCTTATCTCCTAAAGCGGCTATAGAAATCTCTTGGGCGGCTAATAATCTCTCTTGCTCTTGATGTAATTGATGGATTAATTCAATTTCTCTTCCTAAAGATTCAATAATATCATCAGAGCCTTCAAGGGATCTTCTTTCTGCTTGAAGTAAAGCAATTTCCGCTTGCAATTGATCAATTCTTCTTAGAATATTATAATAATCTTCCAATACAGATATATATTCTTCCATCGCTTTAGAAGCGCTTTCAGTACCAGTTTTGATATTAGCAACTAAATCAGCGTCCATTAACTTAGAAAGAACATCAATTTGTTGTTCTAATATACCTGCTCTGTCTCTAAGAATACTTAATCTTCTTTCAGCTTCAGCTCTATCTCTTTCTCTTTGTCCTTCTAAAGCTAACTGATCAGCATAAAAATCACTATAATGTCTTTCAGCAACAGCTCTCTCTCCTGTAGGTCTAGCATAAGGACTAAAAGCTCTAACTACTCTTTGAGCTTCTTCTCCAGCTATTCTAGCCACTTGATTACGATAAAACTGTGCCCATGCTTCATCAGATTGCTTAGCTGCATTAACTTGAGCCTCTCCAACAGCATTAGCATCATTAATCATATTTTTAGTTGCTGCTTCTGCAGTGGCTTCAACATTGTTAATTGAAGTTTCTAACTGTGCATCAGCCTCCTGCATTGTTAGATCGCCTTCTTTAACAGCTTCCATTAATGCAATTTCTGTTTCCACTCTTATTAATTGAGCTTGTAAAGAAGTTTTATGATTTCTTAACTCTTCTCTAAATGCTTCTAATTTAGCAGCTTTTAAAGCCTCTATGCCTTCTTGATTTAATCTAATTATCCCATTTTCTACTTCTAAATGATAGATTAAATCCTGATGTGCTTCCACTAAATTTAAAATTTGATCTAAGCTAAGAGCTTGACCTTCTCTTAAAGTATCTAAAGCTGGAGATAAATCTTTAACAGCATCAGCAGTATTTCTTATAGTATCTACCGCACCCTGTAATGAGCCTGGAATTGTTTCACCGATTTCATAAATTTCTATAAATGCATCTCTTAATTCAGGAGTTAGATCTTGAATTCCATTAATTAAAGACCTTATTTCCTTATTATATAAAGCTATATTTCCTGCATCTAAATACTTCTCAGCTTCTTCTAATCCTTCAGCTAAACCACCAGTACGAACTACTTTAGATAGTTCATCATAAAGTGCGACTCTTTCTGCTAATCTTTCATTAATGAAGCCCATTCTATCTTCTGGGTCTTCCATCTCTCTATACTCTGGCATAGATTCCCATTCTTGAATATATCTATTTAAGGAATCTGTCATCGCTGAATAAACTCTTACTGATGTTTGTCTTAAATTCTCTAATTCTGTTCCATACTGCTCAGTAAATTCTCCAGTTTCTTCCAACCTTCTTTGAAAATCTACTATTGGTTTCAGAATGTCAACATCAGGTCCAATAATAAATTGAGTTAAATCTACAACACCTGGATCTATATCAAGCAAGTCAGCAACATCAGCTTCAAATTGTGATATTCTTTCCTCTATATCACCAACATCTAATCCATCAGATATATGATAACCAATTTCTCTACCATAATCTCTAAGAAGTTCATTAAACTGTTCACTTGTTTCCTCTGTAAAAGCAGCTTGTAATTTATCTTGAACTCTTTGTTCATAGTCTGAAAATGCTTCTTCTAATTCTTGATCTGTTAGTGTTAACATCTCTGTTGGATCAGGTCTTTCAACACTTAAAACTACCTGTTCAGCTAACAACTTTGTTGCAACATCTAATTCTTCGTTTAAAGCAATAGAAGCAACTAAAATTTGATCTTGTAGACGAAGACGTTCTTCTATAATTCTATTCTGTCTCTCTTCTGATTCTTCTAATTGTTTTCTAATTTCTTCAATTCTTTTTTGCCCTTCTTCATATCTACTCATATGCCATTCATGTAGTTTTCTTTGCGCCCAAGGAGCGTCTTCTTCAATATCTCTAGGTCTCGCAGGAGCTCTTGGGGTAGAAAATTGAATACTTCTCTCTCCTTCAGTTCCAAAAATTTCTCCTGTTAGTTGCTCAAACTGTATTCTGAGCTTTCTTATCTCATCCCCTGTTTCTCTAAAATCTATTTTAAATTCTTCTTCTGCTAAAATTCTTCTATTCTCTAATAATTCAAAGTTTAATTCTCTAATTTTTCGAGCTTCTTCTTCTATATAAGATGTAGTATCTATTATTACATTACCAAAAGAATCTACGCCTACAACTAATCTTCCATAAGTATCAGACAGTTCTTGATTTAAAGTAGCTAATCTAGCTTCTTCATCAGCTGTACGAGTTACTTTATTTCTTAATGTTTCATGTTCTTTTGCTAGATCTCTTAACTGGTCTTTTTCTCTCTCAAGAACTGTAATTTCTTCTTGTTTTTGACCAATAGATTCACGTAATCTTTCCAATTCTAATTTTCTAGCACTAGCTAAACTGGCTAATCTTATTACTAAATATCCAACAGCGGCAACAGCTGCCATTATTACTACAGAAAGACCAAAAGTAGCAGCATGCATAGCAAGTGTCGTTGCTATAACACCTTTTTTAACACCTATTAAAGTTAATAGTTTACCTATTAATACTGTAGTAGAGCCAGCTTCTTTTAAGTTTGCCAATACTCTTTGATAAGCAATACCTAGTCCTTCTGTCTCTACAACATTTCTAATCTTCTCAGCATTAGCTTTAGCAACAGTTGCTCCCATAGCAATAATAGTTTTCATTGTCCACAATGTGATACCAGCAATAGCTAACGTTAAAACTGGAGGGATACCACTAAAAGTATCAAGTAAAGTTCTTAATGAATCTATGGCACCTTTATAATGTTCAGGATTAATTAATCCTATTAAAAATTCTTCTTGAGCAGCTTTTAATCTAACTAAAGAGGCTTCAATTCCAGTTAAATGTGTTTGGAACTGTTTAGAAGCTTCTCCAGCACTTAACTGAGAAACTGTAATTAACTCATTAGTTCTATTGAAGTCATTCATTAAAGCTAAGAAACGAGACTGTTGACGAGAACCAGCTATAATAGTAGCCAAATAAGCTTTAGTGTTTCTATCCATGTAATCCCATTCTCGACCTAAGTCACGGAAAACATCTTGTAAATCCCTTAGTTGTCCTTCATGATCTAATAACTCAACACCAACTGCTTCTAATGCCTCTTGTACTTTATTTAATGGAGTAGTCACTCCATCTTCAACAATAACTCCAGCTTCTTTAACTTGTTGCATACGAGCAATAATAGTTTTAAAAGCAGTTCCAATGTTTTCTGGAGCTTCACGAGTAGCTTCAATTACCTTTGCTATGTAGGCAAATAAATGGTCCATATCAATACCTGCCACTTGTGCAGAAGCAGCAGTCTTAGTCATAGCGTAAGACAATTCATCAAAAGATGAAGCTGACTGAGCAGCAAGAGCAGCAAGTTTATCTGCTACACTCATAGCTTCACTGGCAGGTCTTAAGAAACCTCTTAAAGCAGACGTCAATCTATCAGAAGCATCAGCAGTATCAGTGTTAGCAATACCTGCTGAAATAGTAGAAGCTCTAACCATTTCTAAAACTTCATGCTGTTGTAGACCCTGCCTATAGAAGATAACAGACGCTTGAGCGATTTCACTAGTTGTTCTACCTAACTCTCTACCCAAGCGGTTAAACTCTACTGCCATCTTCCACATTTCTTCTCTGGTTGTATGAGTAACAGTTGCAATCTCTGTTAAAGATTTATCTAAATCTCTAACAAAACCTAATCCCTCTTGAAAGAACCTTCTTAAAGTACGTAAAGCAAAAGCGGCTACAGTAAATTCCGCTAACCTTCTCATTCTATCAGTTAACGTACTTATTCCTTTAGTTACAGCATCTAATCCTTCCTTTTGAGCTTCTAAAGCTCTCTGCCTACCTTGTTCAGCCTGTCTTGTTTGGTTTTCTAAATCATCATATGCAACTTTCTTTTCATCAAGAGCTTGTTTAATTTCTTGGTGCTTACTTAACTGGTCTTCAAGAACTTTAGCTCTCTCTTCATCAATAGCCATTCTAGCTTCTTGACCTTTAAACTCTTTATCTAAATCTCTAATTTGCTGAACAATAGCCAATCTATCTTCATCATTTTTTTTATTCTCTAAAGTTAATTGTAATTTCTCTTTAGTTGATTCACGTTGCTCACTAGCTATCCTACCTTCTAACTGAGCAAGTTGTAATTCTTTCTCTCTGTGAGTTAATCTAGCAACTAAAGCTTCTCTAGTTTGTTGGTAAGTAGTTCTAATACCTTCATTAATTTGTTGAATGTGTTTTAATTTATCAAAATGCTGAGAACTTAATCCAGTACTTTGACGAATCTCAGCATTAATTTTACCAAAAGATCCTTCTACTTCAGAAGTAGCTTTAGTAATTTCATCCATTAATTTCTTAAACTGTTTCATAGTAGCTTCATCAGTTTGAGGAGTTATTTTAAAGTCTTGTAATTGTTTCATCTTTTTTTCAATAAGTGTCATCTGTTGTTCTAATGATTTAGTTAGTTCATCCCCTAATTTTAAACCTGACATAGCTCTTCTAAAACCATCTAAAGACGCCTTAGCTCTACTAACATCTATACTAAATTTTAATGTTACGTCTGCCAACCGCAATCACCACCTTATTCTCTTTTCACCTTATACTCTTATATATGTTTTTGATCTCCTAATTTCTTCAAAATCCCAGCTACCGCTTCATAGTTACTCATATCAAAATTATCTAAATCTTCTCCAACTTCTTTTAAACTATTAGAAAGATTCCCAATAATCCCAGTAAGTAAAGCAAGTAAACTCTTATTATATTCCATAGTTTCCTTTAATGTTTCATCATATAAACGACAAATTTCTTCATATTCTTGAACAGGAATATTTTTAATTACTGCTTCTATAATACCACTTTTATCTAAAATATCATATTCTTTAAAAACACCTTCATTAAAATCTTCAAAACTTACACTTGAATATGCTTTTACAAGTTCAATTTCAAACACAACTTCAGATAATAAAGGATTTAAAGGTCCTTCATTTAATCCTAATAGGAAAATAGCCCCTTCAATTAAACCATATTTTTGCTCTGTTGGTAAATATTGTTTGACAAAAAGTTGCTCCCCATTAAAGTCAATATCCTTAGCATCAGGATATTCAAAATTTTCAGCTAATTGTTTTACAGAAATCATTTTTACTCCTCCTTAGAATTCTTTTATTTTCCTACCACCGCATGTAAAGTAATAGCGGCTTTCTGTGGCAATAGTTTTCTTACAGCATCTGTAACAAAATCTTGCCCCACTACTTGCGAATAATCTCCACCAACCTGTGTCATAGCCTCACGTTTTTTAATATCATAATTTTCCCAGAATGACTGAGGTTGAGATAAATATTCTTTCAATTTAAATTTAACATCCATTTCACCTGTTTGAATTTGCCTTAACAGTTCTGACTTTTTATAAATTCTATCTCCTAATACAAAAATATCTACATTAAATAACTCAGGAATTTCTACATCAGCCGTCCTTCCTGGTAATTCAGCTCCCACAAAAAATGTTGCATATGTTTTAGCTATTTCTTGAGTTAATTTATAATACTCTGGATAGTCGGTAATTTTACTTGGCCCTCTGACCTCCTTACCATATGCTTGAGCATAATCTCTCATTCTTGATAGGTTAATTAAGAAATATTTAAACTGATCACCTAAATGGGGATCTCCCATCCTAGTATCTTCTATTAATTGAGCAATAGAACGAACATTACCAGAATGTAATGTAGCTCCCCACCTAGCTTCTAAAGTTTTCTGTCGAGTAGCTTTTACACTTATTCCAAAACTTACTCCCCAGTCTTCTAACTTAGGTAAAACATCAACCTTTACTTGTCTACCATCTGCCCTTTGTACCATCCCTGTTAACCCTACTTCAACCTGTTGACTTCTGAGTTCTTGGAAACCAGCTAGAATTCCAGCTGTTGCCGAACCTATTACCCCTTCATATCCAAGTCCCTTAAAATAGTTAACCATACCTGCTATCTGTCTTCCAATATCTCCACCAGTTGTTTGAATATCTTCATATCCTTTGATAGCTTTCTGTAACTCTCCTCTTAGTTTAGTAAATCCTGGCATAAATCTTTCTACATCCTCTATCTTATAGCCACCAATTTCCATTGCATTATTATGGAACTGAGTTAAACTATCTAAATAGTCTTTTAGTATTTGAGCTTGATGCTGTAAAGCCGCTGGACTCCATTGTTCAAATTGTTTTGGTAAATATGCAGCTCTTGTTACTTCTCCTATCTTCCAAACATTATTCACTATATTTTGGAAGGTTCTCATCTCTTCTACAAATCCATCAATACCCCTATCAATACCAGCTCTGGTGAATTGTTCATTAATCCTTCTTTCTCTCTGCTCTTGTTTATCAATAGTTTCCTGCAATATAAAATCAAAGTTAGTTCTTGGGTCAGCAAAGCTACCTAAACTACGATGAAAGTGATAAATATTAGTATGAACGTATTCTCCACCCAAACTTAAATCATAAGTTGGTCTACCTGTTAATTCAGCCATCTTATCTCACCTACATTCCATCTATATTACAATAAAAAAAACGAGAAAGCCCAATTTTAAAAGAGAGCTTTCCCGCTACATTATCCTTGCTCTCTTTAGCTATTCGCTTTCATTAGTCTCAATAGAACTTTATCCTCTGGGTTCTCTATTAAAGCTACACAATCCATAAAGAAAAACTGATCTGGATTAGTTGCATTTAACATTTGTAAATTAAATTGCTGACGAATCTCAATTTTAGGAAAATCAAACTTCAGGAATTCTGTATTTCCACTATCTTGATTATATATTTCAGTCTCTCCTAAGAGAGATAAATAACCCATATTAACAAATTTACCAATTTCTACAATTTGTATTGATGTTTTATGATAATAGTAAACTAAAATCCAATCTCCAGTAAGAGAAGTGGTGACTGTGATCTCGTCTCCGTCAATTACATAATTTTTCTCAGTTATTTTATTAGTGATTTGACGCCCACTAACATTCAACTCAAAAACAAATATAGGTCTTTTATTAGAAGGTGAGGATTTTAGTTTAGCTTTATTGTCTTCGTCAAGTTGTAAAACTTGTATTTCATGGATGAATGTCTCTTTAGTTACTAATTCACTACCAGCTGTAATTTCTAAAAATTCCATAGAAAAAATAGGAGTTCTAATTCTAAAAGTAGCTTCTGCATTTTCATTCCAAGCAATAAGATTCATCCCTTGTTGTCCACCTTTAGATGGAACAAACTCCCCTTCTAAATTAATATCAGTAAAGGTTATCTCTGGTAGAAATAAAATAGGTTCTTTATTTCCATATTTTGATAATAATACATTAGATGCTCCACGAATTCCAAATTCCATAATAAATCTCCTCCCTTTATTCTTGATAAAATAAAAAGGGGAGAGCGAACTCTCCCCTTAATACACTTTCAAATAAGCTGTGTTTTAGTATTTTACCATTTTGATCATTTCTGTTTTATCTACTGGTTTGAAAACCATTAGGTTCATATCAAACACAGCAGGATCACCTTCAGCCTGCATTGAAACAGTAAATCCAGGCATAATCTTAGCTCTTTCCACAATAAGCTGGAATTTTTCATCCAAGCCAGTTCTAGCATTTCTAACCACAGTATCACCAACAACTCTATAATAGCCAGGGAAATCCTCAGATGTAATTGTCACAATTTGAGGTCTTTCAGTTAAAGCATCTGTTTCATATGGATAGTAAACTACTACTTTATCTCCCTCTTCTACTTGCTCCCCATAGTCTAAGCTTACTACTTTTCCAGTAATATCATTAATTACTAATGGAGTGCCACTATCATCGTCATCCTTATAGATAAACAATTTATCAGTTTCATCGCCATCTAAAGGAGTCTGAGAAAGAGTTATATCATCTGTCGCACTAACTTCTAAAATCTCTCTCATATGAAGAATAGTATCTTCATCAGTCTTTAACTGAGTACCGGCTAGCATTGATAGAGATTTCATTGTCATTAAAGCATCTTGAACTTCAAAATTAGCTTCTCTATTATAGTCCCATGTTAAAAGAATAGGGTTACCTACTCCCCCACGAGCCATACTTTGTTCAGCAGTATTTTCTAAGTTAGATAGCTTTAGTGTGTCAATGTATAAAGATGGCTGCCATGATACTAAGTCGTAAAAAGTTACGTTCATAACTTCCTTCACACCAAATTTATCACCCATAGGTTAAGTCTCCTCCTTATTTAAAGTTTTCTCCTTTTATAACTTAGTCGCCCAATGTTTCAATTTTACTTTTTTAGGATCAACTCCTGCTAATATTTGTCGTAATGTTACATCATAGTTTTCAATAATCATTAATCTTTCTAAGTAATTATAAAAACTATAGACAGTAACATTCAAAAAATCAGCTTTAACATTTAACGACTTGGCATTTATTATAGAAATATAATCAGCTAAAGAAAGTTTTTCACCTTGTTCTCCCTTAGCTTTAGCAACAGCTTCTCTTGCTTTTTTCCTTTGCTCTAATAATATCCTAGTAGCTTCATCAGCTGGTCTTTCGTCTTCAGTTTCATCTACTCCAACATAATTTTGGTGTTTTATTACACCAATAAATTCATCATAACTATTCTTGTCGAAATACCCAACTAATATTCTTTCTCCTTCTTCTATCTCATAAACAAATATTTTAGCTTTCTCTACATCAAAAATAATTTGTCTATTTGGTTTCAAGAAATATTCAATAGCTCTTTTAATTTCTTGAATAAAAGAAGGGTGATGCTGTGCTAAATATAATAATAAAGCAAATTCATCAATCTCTACAAGTTCTTCGGCTGTCAAATTAGATTGTATTTCCATCATTTTTTTAAGCATAACAATGGTTGTTAAATAGTAGTGATATAAATTTTCTCCTATAGTTAACACATCTACTAGTTTTAAAGGATGAATATCTATACCAGCAACAGGAATAGGAAGACCACATAAACTACGAGCTTTTTTATCCTCATTAGTTAAAGGTAACATCGCTATACACCAACTGATAACCTAAAATATGCGGAGCTAAAACAATAGCATCAGCAGTTTTAAACTCCACCCTTCCAATAGATAGTTTACGATTATTAAAAATCGTATCAATCTGTTGCATTAAAACAAAAGGTCTTAAATTATCATCTAACAACCAATTATCATGATGAGCTAACACATCAAAGATAAGTCTATTTACCTTAAATTGCTTATTTTCACTTAAAGAGAAATTACCTATCATAACAACTACAAATCCACCACGCTCTTCAGGAGCTGGAATCCGTGGAACTAAAAGAATTCTTTGATTTATAATATGATCTCTAACATCTTTTAAATCATTAAATTCTGGTCTAGGTCTTTCTGGATTGAGTGGCTGTCCCATCGGTTGCTGTAATGGATTAGTTTCTGTGTAGTATAATAACTTACACAGATCTTTAGCGGCATTTGAAAACTTCTCATCAGGATTTTTCACATCAGTTAAATAACTAGTAATCTTCCTTAGTAAAATTCCTAATTCAGAGAATCTTCCTACTTCTCCCATAATATCACTCCTTTATCCCCATAAGCTAACTACTTTAATAGTTTTGCTTACAATTATTTCAGCAGTAAAAGGAACTATTAATTTAAAAGTTCCAATTAATCCTTTATTATTAGCGAAAATTTGAACAGGATTATCATCTGGCTCGCTCACAAATCCAGCCAATTTAATATCACTAATCTGAAATTCTATATCTTCAGCTAATTCACCATCTATTTTTGCACTATAATTGGCGAATTGATTCCAACTAATTGTTGATTCACCTTCTACTAAATATTCAACGCCATCTACTGTAACTTTCCCTGTTTCTTCGTCAGCAATATAAACATTAGCAACTTGATCATCAGGTTTATCTTTAGCCATATCAACAATATCTTCTTTCATGGTGATCAATCTTAATTTCTCGACAGAAGTATCATCAATACTAGTAACTCTCCAAGCCTGCCCACTGGTAATAAATCTTTGTTCTCGTTTTATAGTTTTAGTTTCTTCTGTAAGAGGGACAATAGCCAAAGAAACTAAAGATGGTTCTATTGATATAATACCTTGGGAAGTTCCTTCACTGACTCCTAAACCTCTATTGGTAATAACATGGGCGGGAACTTCTAATAATTCTCCACCACTATACCATTTAAGAATATGATTACATTCTCGTATCTTTCCCTTTATGTGAGTAGGAATACTTAATTGCACTTTAGTTAAAAACAACCAAGGAGAATCATTCCATAAAAAAACATCTCCTACATCAAGCCCACTCTCCAAAGGTGCCAACATGAGTTTTTCATATCTCTGTCCAACTTCATCTTGGCTACTTGTCTGTATAGAAACCTCTATTTCATCATATCCAAAAATAATAGTTTCTTTAGTAGCAGCTGTGGCTAAATATCTTTCAAAGTTGCGAATGCCTTCATTAACAATTTTATCTTTTTTAGAAACACCACGGAATTCAACTCGACTTTTATAAGCAGTATCAAAATAGTTATTCACCATTCACATCACCTGCCAGAGTTAAATTCTCAGCAATATTCATGCTTTCAAAAATTGTTTTTCTAAACAATACAAACTCTGGCTGTTTTTTTATCTCTTTCTCTGTCATTGACGATGGAAAGTCAGGACATTTTTTCAAAGTTTCCAACTTACTTAACAAACTAACAAAGTTAATTGTGTGAAGAAAGATTTCATTAGCCCCCGTAATTTCATTAATGATTGTATCTAAGTGCTTTCTCCATTCCCCTCTCTCTTCTAATAAAGGAAGAAGTTTATAGATTTGGTTTTTAAGATAATTAATATATCCATTATAAACTTCAAAATCTATATTGTTATACTTCCCTACTATAACCTTATTTTTATCCATTGTTAAAAGTAAGTTTTCTATTAATGTAGATAAAAATTCTACATCAGACTTAGAACTGGTGCTATGATTTTTCCATTCATCAAACTTTTTTAACCAGTTGTCTAAAAATTGCTGCTCTACCAAAATCTGGTATTTCATTATCCTTTAACCTCCTCCTGCTAGTCCGCTAAAATCAGGCTTTCTATCCTTGACTAAAGAATACCTGTCTTGCATCTTCTTTAACTTTAATTCTATTTCCCTTTGATTGGTTATAAGACGAAATAGATGAGCTGCTTGAGACATTAGAGAATAGTCATGATCACTGAATTGCATTTTAATCAACTCTTCATCGTTGATTTTCTGCTCAATCCATTTTAATTTCATAGCTTCAGAAATAATTTGGACTTCAGCATTAGTTAATGTCTCATTAAATTGTTGAGATGTTTCATTCCTATCTTCTAAATCCACTTTAGGGTATTTAAATTCTGGAATTGCCTGATTTAAGAGAGACAATAATTCTATATCTTTTTCTTCTTCTATAATTTCTAAGAAAAAACTATCCCTAATCTTAGAAAAGAAAGCATCATAAACTATTTGATAGGGAGTACTCATATTGTTGTCCCTCCCTTACCCTGTTTTAACAGGACCATCTTTCCCCTGCTCTTTTTCCTTCTTCTCTTGGATGCCTTTATAAACATCAATACCAGATTTTTCTTTTAGATAATTGATTTTAGACATATTATCAATTTCCATTTCAATTGCTAATTCAGCCAGTCGTTTTACATTCTCAATATACATCTTAGGAACAACTTCTTTCAGTTCAGCGGCTGTTCCATTCAATACTTTACGCATTTTTTCATCATTCATCATTGCTTCCTCATGAACGGGTAGTCCTAAATACTCACGAGCTGGAATATCACGAACCAATAAAAATCTCGTTAGCAATAATTCACCACCTGGACCAGCTAAAAGATTTTCTAATTCATCAATACTAATCTTTTTAACAATACCAGGCTTATGCCAACGTCTCTTAATATTAGTTCCTTCAACTCGATATGCTACTACACCTCTAGCAACGCTTTCTACAGAAACTTTATTCTCCTTTTTCATGGAAAAACCTCCTTATTTTCTTTAAGATTCTTTTATTGTAAGGGAGAGTATTTTAAATACCCTCCCTTAATAAATTCTTTTCATTAGTCCTATCTTACGAACCTACGATAGGTTCATCAGACCAACCATCATCTTCAGTATAAGCTTCTAAGTTCTGATACATGCAGTAGTAATTACTTGTTAAAATTGCCACACCAAACTTTTTGTAAACTTGGATTTCCATACTACGATCAGCATTTTTATAATCATCAACAATAGCATTTCCTTCCATAGCAACTTTAGCAATTTTTTCATCTGCATTACCACCACTTGGAATAACATAAGCTAAACCAGGGTTGATTACCTTTTCCATGTTATTAACATCTTCAAAACTCTGAGGTAATACAATTACTCTACCACCTCTGAAAACTCCAATATGTCCTTGAGTTCTCATTTCATCTTGTTCTACAGTACTTCCTGCATATCTTTGTAGAATATCAGGATGGAAACCAGCTGATGGAGTGACTGTAGCAGCAAATTCAGGTGGGCAGAAGATATTGGCATTACCACCGTAAGCACGGCAGATATTGATTAACTTAACCATCTCTTCAGCGTCAAAAGTAGGTGTACTAACTACGTTTGGAGTAGGCATATTCGCCACATTTGCTAATAGAGCATCCATAACTTCTTTATAAACGGAATCTTCTAAACCTTGAACAATAATATCCATTAATTCATCAATGTTTTCAATTCCATCTAAGTATCTTTCTAATTCAATTAAAGCTGCTCCACCGTATGCACGAACTGGTACTTCGATATATTCACTATCTAGTCTACCTACTTCATACACACCACTTAAACCAACCTGTGTAATAAACTTCTTATATCTATGCTTCCCTAACTGTGCTCTAAAGATAGGCTTTTGACCTTGAGCAAATTGTCTAACTTCTCCAAATCTACCGATAGCATCAATCACTCTATTTGGTAAAACCTCATCTACGACATCTTGGATCAATTCAAAGATAGTTAATTTATTACGTCTATAGGCATTATAATCCTTAGCTAGTTCTCTTAACTCAGCGCGAAAAGCTTTTTCTACATCTTGTTGTGTATAATTAGCAGGTGGTTGTTTTCTAGCAACTTGCTTTGCTAACACTTTAAGGTCTTTTAATTCTCTACCCATTTAAAATCCTCCTTATTATTTTTATTTCCTTTTTATTCTAATATATTACTTATTTACTAAGCAATAGGACCAACTTGAACAACTTCAAATTTTAAAGCTTTTCCACCATTTGGTAGTGTTGCTTCGTTATCTACTACTACGCAGGCAATAGCATTTCCAGCTGCTTGTTCCTGTAAGAAGCCATCGTCGTTAACACAGAAAATGTCCCCTTTAGAAACAGCTTCATAAGCAGCTAAAATTTCAGCATCTGAAGTAGCTCCACTAAATTCCACAGCATCAGTTGTCCATGTGTCACCTAAAGATAGACCAAATAATCTTGGATAAAATTCTCCCGGTGCTAAAGCAAAAGTATTTAATCCAGGTCTAAGACTATCATATTCTTTCTCAACAGAGAAATGAAGCATTACCATAGTATTTTTGTCAGCTGGTTTAGTTACATAACCATTCACAGTATCATACTTTAATAACATACCATTTTCTGCCTTAACATTTTGACTGAATACATCTGGATTTAATGGTAATTGCGCCTTTACATGCCCTGTTCTTCTAGCAGCTAAGAAATTAGCTTCAACAACAGAATACTTATTTCCATTAAGTTGTTTTAATAAACCCATTCAAAATTCCTCCTTATATTTTTTTCGCCTGGTGCTCAATCACTGATTTAAGCATCATCTTTTTTGTGTTCTTTAACGATTTTTATCCAACCTGGAGTATCATCGTTATTATTTGGTTCAGGAACTAAATCAGGTTCTTCTCCTCCATCATCGGTTGCTTTTGAGAAAGAGACATTTTTACGAACAGCAATAACTGATAACTTAGCTTCTATATCATCTTTACTAAATTCATTAATTTTTTCTTTACATTCTGCCAAATCTTCATCTGCCAAAATAGAAGCAAACTTTGTGATAACTTTTTCCTTCTCTTCTTTCTCAATACTCTGCTTAAAGTTCCTTAAGCCTTCTAATTCTTCCTTAGTAGATTCATAAAGTTCTTTATTTTCTTTTAATTCATTAGTTTCCTCTTCTAGTTTAGTATAATTAGCTTGAGCAGTATTTAAATCTTCCTTAACTTGGTTCAACTGCTGTTCTTCTTGGATAGTCAAATCTTTAATCACCACTTCAACCTTCTCACCTAAAGCGATATCATTTTCACCTTTTGTGTAGTACTGTCTATAATGTTTATTCTCTTGGTGGTCATAAACAATAGCTCTATTGTCATACACATCATGAATTGAATATCTCCACTCCATATATCCTTCATCATCTTTAGGTTGAATTTTTTCATAAAGTTTACTCCTTATATCATCATGGCTAAGTTCAAAAGCAAGGATAACTTTACTATTTTTTAATTCATCACCCATTATCTTACCTCCTTCATTAGATTCTAAAGAATCATCCTTTTGAGAAAAATTAACTACTTTTTTCCCATCATGTTCAGGAATCGACTCTTTTAATTCTTTCATCATTCTAGAAAACTTTTTATTAAACTCAGTTTCATTCAACATATAAGCACTAATAGAAGCAGATTCAAAAGCAGGAGGAACCTTTTCTCCAAGGATTGCCAGAGCAGAAAAAACTGCTTTCGTAATCTTGAAATATACTGTAGGACCTTCTTTAATCCACTGACCTTCCAAAGTCTCTTCATCTAATTCCATTGATTGAGGGTTACCTTCTTCAATAACTCTTTTAACTTCGGGATAACGACCAGTCCATAGATAGCCCCAACAAGTTAAATAATCATTAACTGTTCCATCTTTTTCTGTAATCTGCATCCACTTAATATCCGTGTTAAAAGGTATCACACCATATGGCTTTGTAGTATGGATAAATTCAATCTCATCATCTTCAATCTCAATCTTTCCACCATGATCTTTGAAATCTTCAATTTTTTCTACATACTCTCCTACAATAGGTATATTATATAATGTCTTAGCCATCTCTTCTGCTACTTCTTTTTCTATTAAAACTTTATTGCGGTTCAGTCCTGTATATAAAACTTTAATAAAACATTTAGAAAACAAGGGATTAATTTCTTCTACCTGATCAATAGAAATATTAAATCTTGTTATCTGCCTTATATCAGGAGATGGCACTACTAACTTACCCATTGATTCACCTCCTTACTCTTGTCCTTCTTCTTTGTCAATAGTTTCCTCTGTTTTTTCTTCTGGATCTTTAGGTGGTCTCCCTCCATCTTCATCACTATCATCACTTTGAGTGTGAGTAGACTTTAAAGGAATCATGACATCATTTAATGATAACATCTGATTCTCAAAAGTTAACAGATTTAATAAAGAACTTTGTTTTAATCCACCTACTATTCCAGGGAGAAGTTTTGAATAACCCAAAGTAGCTTGTTTGATATATTTATCTGCCATCTCTTTCTCATTAAAGATAGTTATTGGAGGCAACCAAACTTCAAAAGAATATTTAGAACCAGGTTTAACAATTAAATTAGTGATATGTGTCAACCAAACAGAATATAATTCTGTCAAGTATCTAACAATAGCTTCATTACTTCTTATAGCTTTCTCTAAAGAAATATTACCTTCTGTTGCAAATAACATTCTACTTACACCAGTTTCATTAAATACTCCTCTTTCAGCTTTCTGTAAATTATCCCGCATAACTTGTCTTGATTCTTGTAGATTTAATAGTTCCATGTCAGCAAAAGTAGTAAGAACATCAACATTCTCATTCTTTTCTAACATTTTAAGGGCATTCTTATGAAGCTCTTTAGCCTCTGTAACATCAAAAACCATTTCTCCTTCTTTGGTCATTGGGATTTTTTGAATTAAAAGTAAGAATAAAGCTAATTTATCTCTTTCCATCTCTATTCTTTTATACTCTCTTAATTCAATTAAATCTATAATGGCACCTATGAAGAATGGTTTAGCATCAGGAAACTTTAAACAAATTGCTCTATCAACATCTAAGAGAACCCATTCTCTCTCCATCTTACCAACGTTCAAGGTTCCTAACTTATACTTCTTATAGAAAGCTCTAAGTTCTTTAGGAAACATTTTTAATGCTTGTTGCCTATCTTCAGTAGTTAAATATTCTCTATCAAAATATGTAAGATTAAATTCAACTACATTTCTACCACCGGTCTTATATTTGCTACGACAATAATTTATTGGAAGCTGCTGAATTGTCGGCTCCTTATGATCATCTCTTAAGTAGCCATAATAAGCGCCTTCCTTAAACACAAAAAATGTAACATCTTTTAATAATTGTTTCAAATTTAAGGAATCAATAAATGACATAGCTTGTTGAAAATCTTTAATAAGTTTATTCTCAGGAACACTTTTCCCATACATATGTGGAATAATTAAATTATCAAAATTAAACATAGAAGAAAATAACCAAACAATTCTTTTATAGATTCCACTAACTGTATAGAAATAATTTGATACTTCCCTAATTCTTGCATAGTCATCAGATTGAATAATTCTCAACACGTCATCAGCAGTATATCTAAATTCTGCTGTTAAGTCCTTAGCTAATGGAAGTAAGTCATCTCTAAACTTTCCAAAGTTAAGTGTCTCATTCTGTCTCATTTTATTCAACTGTAACTGTCGATCAGGATGTAATCTTCTAATCTTCTCCCCCTCCTTTCTTGCTATTTTCTCCTTTTAATTAAAGAATACAAAGTCTGTAGCTTTCATTTTTCGTCTTTGTCTAATCATATTATCTTCCATTAACTTAGTGTACCATAAAGCGTAAATAAAAGCACTAAATTTATCCTTACCTTTCTTTTGAACCTCTTCTAATTTTAATAATTTACTACTTCTGCTTTCTTCTACTTTTTGTTTTAAATTCATCATTTCTTGTTTTAATATAGAAGTGTAAGTGTAAGGAACTAAATATCTAGCTTTCTGTTCTCCACTCATATCTCTTCCCGCTTTAGTATTCAATAATTTTGTTTTAGCTGTTTTTTCATCAATTAATAACTTTATCTTTCCACTATTAAATTGACTTAAACAGTTCACATACATTTGACTATTTAATTCATCATTAGGTTTGATTCCATAAATTAATGGAAGAGAATGTGGTCGCTTATAACTATCATAATCATTATAGTTAACAACAGACATTGGAGGGTAAACTATCTCCATTAAATCATCCTGATTTTCAATTAATAGAAAATCTAATAAACCAGCTCCCAAACCACTAATATCTATCGCTATAGCTTTAACATTAAAGTCTAACGCTTTCTTTTTAATATCAATAGCTTGAGGAAGAAAATGTCGATTTTCATGTACAAATGTATTAACCAAAGACTTATAATATCCGCCTGGTCTTTTGGTTACTTTAAGAATCTGAATAGCGGTTTGAGCTTTTAATCTCGCAACGTCTACTCCCATAATATAAAATGATTCTGTTCCTTCACTTAATTTTGCTTCTGTTTCAGCTAATTGTAAAGTTCTGTATCTATCAAACATTTCAGGATTAAAGAAAGCATCTCTAACTACTCCTTCCCAGATACTTTCATATTCACTAGAGAATGACATATCGTTATATGTTCCATCCTCTTTTAGTTCTTCTATGAAATCTGGACTTAATAATCCATGCATTACAGGAACTCTCCAATCTCCACCAAAAACAAAAGCATTTCCTTTTACTATCATCCAAATGATAGTTTGAATCATTTTATCATAAGCAAAAGAGTTCTTATGCCCAGCAGTTGTTACATAAATTTGAGATTTATGATTTTCCTCTGGGTCAATTCCACCACATTTTGCCAACCTATCAACGTTCATAGTGGGAATAATTACTTTATTTAAGACTTCTCCGTCAACAAGGATAACCTCATCTATAAGGCCTCCATGTCTTCTTTTACCTCTAGCAGAATCCTTTACAGGTAAAATATCTAAACGACTACCATTTTTAAATAGTAGTTTAATATAATCTTTTTCTCTGTGTATTTTTGCTATTTCATTCTCTAAACAAGGCCACCATTCCCAAATTTCATCTACCTTTTCTTTAGCAATATCTGCCGCTTGTTCTTTTCCACCCGCACAAATGAATAATTTAATACCTGGATAGAACATACATTTCAAGTATAAAGCTAATATTGATAAAAAAGATTTGGAAAATGCTCTTGTAAACGTAACATAAACATATTTATATCTAAATACTATTCTTAAAAAAAGACGCTGATAGAAAAATAAAGAGAATGGACAATCTTCTTCTGAAATCATGTCTATAAAGATATCTGGGTAAGCTCTAAAAAACGAAAGATATTCAACCAGAGTGTCCATATGTTTTTCTAACATATCTTCAGTAATTACTTGGGGTTTCTTAATAGTTTCAAAATATGTACCCATCTCAAAACCCCCTTATAGTCCATCTTCAAGTTGTTCAATATCAGCATATTCACTCATCTGTTCTTCTTTCTTCTCTTGCTCAACAACTCTCTTAGCGGCGTTCTCTAATAAGATATTTAAATCAGCTTCATTAGCAATTAATTTATGCATCCAAGATTTTAGATTTTTCTCTGTTTTATCTATAATATCTGGATTGTCCTCATAATGATATTTAGGAATAAATTTTTTCTTCTCTGCTAAAGCATATATCAAACCAACAGCGTTAATACCATCATCATTTCGCTTATCTTTTTTAGAGGCTTCAGAGAATTCTGCGGCTTTCATTAAATCATTATAAATTTTACTTACCTTAGCATACTCTCCCATTTCTCCCTCTTCAAGTTTTTTATCTGCTGTTAAAGAAGTTTTAATTATCTTTTTTAAATAATCATCATGAGCTTTATTAGAAATATTAAAATCTCTTTTCATTTCATTGTAATAGTCTTGCATTTTAAGACACTCTTTATCTGTCCAGTTGCCTCCCCATTCAGCCCTTAAGTAAGCCAATTCATCTTCAGTCATTAAATCTATCCTTGATTGATAAGGGTCTTGTTGGAACTTATCCAACTGAGATTTCAGCCTATGAACTACTGCAGGTTCTAAGTTTTTATACTGTAGTAAATTCATTTTAGAAACATAAGTACCCAAAAGATTTTCTTCTTTAGCTAAAACTGACTCCCATACTTCTTCCACATAAGGTAAAAACATAAGTGATAAAACGTATTGAACTTCTAAAGGGTTATGAGGATCCACTAACTGACTAATACAATTACGACAAACATTAATTCTACCATCCATAAAGAAAGGATTTCTTCCCTTAAAAAACTTAGTTTCTTCTAACATTTGGTGACAAACTTTACACTCTCTTTTGAAAACCTTATTAACATTTATTTCTTTTTCTAGTCGACTAATAAACTCTTGTAACTCTTGTGCCAATTTCTTCGGCTTATTTCCTTTCTTATTCTGCATAATATTACCTCCAAATTACTCCATTAACCTAATCATCAGGATAATTAATCCTAAAAGTACCATTCTCATAAATCCTTACTATAAGTTTTGTATTCTCCCAATGATACTTATTAACCTGCTTCGCATCCTCATACCTATTACCAAAAGTAAATTCAACATCCACAGCTTCTAATTGAGCTTCATCTTCATATTCATCTTGTTCTAAGTAAACTCCAAGACGAATTAAGCCAGGAGGTTGATTATTAGTTAAAGCTCCCCATTGAGCTTTAGAGATACTATTAACCAGTCCAGGTGGCATCCCATTAGCTTTTACTTCTTCAGGTTCATCAATAACTTGCAACCATTGAGAGCCATCAAAAGCCTTCCAACTTTGTCCTTGGTCTGTACTAATAATTAAATTCACTATCCCATTTCCAGAAGTAGTAGCATTAACAGTCATATTAGTAATTCTATCAGCCGCTTGAATTGGTAAATTTTTAGTTCTATTAAGTTGCCCTTTAGGTATCGCTTTCTTTTGTAATTCCCATTCATTTCCTTCTTCTATATCATCTGTCCACATCATAAGATCAACTACATCAGCATCTAATAAATCTAAAGGATTGTATTCTGGAACATCATGAAACGTCAATCTAATTTCAGGATCTTCTATATCTGTCCAAAATAGAAACTTTAAAGAATTTCCTAGTTCTAATAAAACGTCTCTGTCTAAGCCATCTAATACTGTCATTCCATAATCTCTATATAATTCATCTGTCAGTTCTTCTTCTGTTATTGGATTTTCAAATTCATCTAATAGTGGCTCCCAAACATCATATTCATGAATATAGAAATATAAAATGCCATCTTCGCTTTTAATGAAAAAGAATAAATCTCCAGCTCCTAAAGGTACAAAAGTAATTTCATTAATAGTTAGCATTTCAAGTAAATCTATTAATAACTCATACTCTTCACCTTCATAGAAACTACGAGAGTGCTCTGCTGTTTTAGTCATTATATTGGCGGGTAATAAAGCATCATCTAATTCATCTTGTGTCATACCATGTTCTGTAAAATCCTCTTCTTCTACTCCGTCCACAGCAATTAAGACCCATTCTTTATATTCTATATCCCATGTAAGATAGTTTGTAATAATCACTTCTTACCCACCCCCAGTTCAGTAATTTTTTTAAGTTGTCCAAGTCTAACGGGGGCTGAAAAAAGATTTCCGTTGCCTCTTTTACCCTCATCTTTCATACCTTTTCTATACTTATTTCTTAATTTAATAGCGTTCACATGCTCTTTAACAAATTCCACAAATTCAGTAGGTTCCTCATAATCATCTTCATCTACAGGATCTAATGGTTCATTACCTTCGTATGTGCCTTCATAGTATTTTAAAATTTCAACTGGTGGCAAATTAAATGGTGCGTTAAAAGATGTTACTATTTCTTCAATATGAGGATTTTGTTGACTAGCTACAACATCAACTAATTCTATTTGACTGTAGATAAGTTTAGCATCATCACCAGTATCTCCCTTATCCCCTTTAGGTCCCTGATCACCTTGTGGACCAGGTTCACCTTGGATACCTTGGATACCTTGTTGCCCTGTAGGTCCTTGTGGTCCAGTTGCTCCAATAGAACCTTGAATTCCTTGATCTCCCTTAGGTCCTCTAAAAGGATAAGGAGGACTCCAATCAGCGTTAGCTCCAGACATTTTTATATATACATCACCAGTATCTTCTGCATAGTAAACAAATGCTTTAGCTTCAGCATCATAGTTCTCAAGTTCAGACAGAGGTCCTGAAGCATGTATAACGAATGGATCCCCAGTGTCTCCTTTTTCACCTTTCTCTCCAGGTGTTCCTATAAAAGGACTGAATGCATGCCATTCCCCAGTATCAGAGTCATATCCAATAATGTAACCATCAAGTTCTTGATCTATAGGAGTTGTCTTATCAACTCTTTCGTCAGTAGTTACGATGAAAATATACCATCCTGTTATAGTAGCTCCATAATCACTCTCTATCTCAGCAATCTTAGCTTCATCTAAAACTCCATATTCATCTGGAATAAAACTCATTCCATCCTCACCAGGATCACCCTTATCACCTTTAGAACCTGGTGGTCCAGGTGGTCCTTGTGGTCCAGGAGGACCAGTTTCCCCCTCATCTCCTTGAATACCTGGTTCTCCCTGAATTCCTCTTGGTCCCTCAGGTCCCTGATTTCCTTGTTGACCTTTTAAATCAGTAAAAGTTCCCCAAGAGCCATCAGGTAACATAAATCTAAGACTAGTTGCACTCCATTGATGTTCTGGAGCGTCTCCTTTTTCACCTTGAAGTCCTTGAATACCTTGGTTACCAATAGGCCCTTTTATATTGCCAACATTAGACCATTGAGTTTCCCCTTTTTCATAAATGTCGCCATTAACTGTATCTAAATAATAATCTCCTTCTTTTCCAATTTCATCACTAGGAGAACCTTCTCCACTCAGCCAAACAAATACTTTTGAGTCCGTATATTTTCTCGCTAATACTAGTGTTACTGGATCCAATTATATCACCACCCAGTCAGTTCCATTAGAAACTTCAACTTCTCCAGTGTCAACTGACCAATAGGTAGTTCCAACCATAACTTCATTGGCTTCTGGCTTATCTTCTTCTAGCCCTCTAAAATCTAATTCCTCTAAAGGAATAGTATTGATTTCTATTTGTTGTAATATTGTTTTAATTTCTTCTATTTTTTCTTCTATATTCCCAGCTTCACTAATTTCCTTTAGGGCATCTAAGAAAACCTTTTCAGTTAAAACTCTTTCTGAACCTCTTTTGATACCTCCCATTAGTCTCACCACCTCTTTATTCTATTATAGTCTTTCTCTTCTTTTTAAATCATGGATTTTTTGATTTGATTTTTTAATATATTGCATATAATCTTGACCCTTTCTGGTATATAAATGATTAATTGAATGACGATAATTATACAACCTTCTTTTCAAATCCTTTTCTAATTCAAGAGAAGTATAAGGAAAATTTTTAATAAAAGATAATAATTTCCCTACAGCTATTTGACTAGCGTATCCCTTATAAGGATAAATTTTTTCTACTATCTCTTTTCTTCTATTCGCTTTTAATTCATCTTGGTTAATTGTTTTTAATATTGTTTCATAAAGCTCAGATGGCTCATTACAATTAAAACCAATATCACTATACTCCCAAAATCTTAATCCATGTTCTACACTTCTACGATAAAAAGGAGCATTTAATATAACTACTGGACGATCAAGAGCAGCAAACTCAAAAATAGTAGAACTATTATCGCAAACATAGACATCAGCTAAATTGATTACGTCATCAAAATTTTCATAAATTTCAATACCCAACTCATCATACACTTTTTTAACTTTTTTAAAAATTCTAGGATGAGCATGACCAATTAATTTAAATTCCTTAGCACTTATTAATTCATTTAAGCTATCCTTATAATAGTCCCACGTACTTCTGGTTTCAGGAACAATATGACAATCCCAATGAAAAGATATACAAACAACAGGAATATCATTTTTAGGTTTTGGAGTAAAAATCCACTGATCTAACTTAGGGCAGCCAATAATTTCTACTGGAGTATTAGGATAATTTTCCTTATGACCAGTAGCATTAAAATCATTTGGTGACAAGAAAAGGTAAACATTATGTTTAAATCCCTTACCACTAGAATATGAAGGATGATCAGATAAATACTTTTGCCCTGCTCCATGCTCCGTTAGAATCATTGGGAAAGGATGTTGCTTAAGCTTTGATACTTCTCCATAGCCAGCACCTAAAATAAAATTATTACTATCTCTTTCTTGTAGTTTTCTAACCAAAACTGATGTAGTACTGAATGGTTTCTTATAAAGATATGGAATATCTAATTTTAAATTAGACCTAATATAAAAATTTCCTTTTATATCTATTGGTAAATTATCCCATATAGGTTTTAAATGAGAGCAAAAGTGCTGTTCTGAAGCAATAAAATCTATCTTCATTATTCTCTCCTCCTTTTAATTAACTCCCCAAGCAAACTCTTCTTTCTCTCTTTCCTTATCTCGCTTCTCTTTTATTTTAGCCCACTTACTAGTTTTTTTAGGGACTGCTCCAGGCTTTCTCATAATATTAAATAATCTATTAAACTTAAATTTCTTAATATATTTCTCTTCTGTTTTAAATAAATTACTTTCTTCGTTAACTTCTTCTAAAATACAAAAAACAAAATTACCTTCTCCATAATTCATCCAAGCTTTTTGTAAATAATGATTATGGTGAGAATTATTATTCAATGAACTAATATGATTCTCCCATCTTTTCTCAATATTGCGTGAACTTCCTATGTAACGCCGATGATTACTAAGGCAATAAATCTCATATATTCCTTGTGTCATTGTAGGGCTCCTTTCTTCCCAATTAAGCATAAATGGACATATTATTATTCTTATATATATATAGCAACGAGAGATGTGCCTCAGTAGTCACCGCAGAAATTTTCACCTTATATAAGAAGTCAGCACAAAAGAAAAGCCCAGTCGCACAAAATTGTGCTTCTGGGCTAGCTTAAAATGTCTTGGATGACAACTAAGCTGGGTTAAATTAATTCTTTAGTTGTAAAATAAGTGGCTACTTCTTCCGCTTAATTTTTCCCATATGTAAATATGGTATATTTTCTGCTTATTATCCTTATAGACATCTTCAAATAAGCTGCTAAATTACTCATATTTATCTCTTAAGCCTTGAGTTTGCTCCATCCATATTTCATAATCTTTGCCTTTATCAAAATCAGTAGTTATATCTTCAATAGAAACAAAGTTCCTTAAATTTGGTTTACCTCCCCTTGTTGGTTGTATATTCAACATTAATCTATGAACTTGCCAACCTTGCGCCGCTTTAATCTTACCTTCTTTAAACATCTTTTCCGCTTTTGCTAAAGATTGCTTAAATAATTTTTTATCTTTTATTTTTAAAGCAAAAATCTCATTAGCTTTTTCACCAGGATATTTTTTATTACGATATCTTCCAAAGGTAACAAATTTTGGCTTAGCAGGAGTTTCACAAATTATTTTTAATGCTTGTTTAGTATAGTACACATCTCCATAAAGAAATAATACATCTTCTTTTGAATTATTCCATATTTCTTGAGTATCATAAAATCTATCTAAATCTGTACCTGATTTATAAGTGGCTTGATGGTATTCAGGATGAATTTTAAGTTTTTCATTATTTGAGGATAAGTAAAATTTTTCAATCCCTAGTTCTTTAAGTAGTCTAATTGTTCTTAAGTAAACTGGTTCTCCATCTATTTCAACTAAATATTTATTTTCAATCCCCATATAATTCTTCCATCTCTTAGCTTTCCCGCCAGCTAAAATAATAACTATCACTTAATCACCTTCCATTTCTTCCCTGGTAACATTTTCTTTTTCCATGTACCAGCATAATTTTGTACTATATATGTTTCATTTGTTGATGCAACAGAAGAACAAATAAATCGACCTCTCTCTTCTTTTTTATTCTTATCAATTTGTACAAAGTCATTATACTTAGTTAAAATATTATGTAGATACTGAGTCCCACCAAAACAATATATAGGAAATTGTTTCATTTGTTTTTGTAAATTCTCCCAATAAACAGGTAAACTATAAACTGCCTCATAGTAAGCTGGGTGATTAATTACGCTTCCTAAAAACCCATTATTAACTCTTCTGCTTTTCCCTCTAGTGGTACTGCTAAATAAAGTTAAATTATCAATTAAAGGATTTATAGATTTTAAGCACCAACTATCAACATCAATATAAATCCCTCCATAGTTATATAATAATTCAATCCTTAAAATATCAGCTTTAATAGCTTCAATAGGAACTTTGTTATAGATATCCTGATTATATAATAGAGGAATATTACTATCAGTCCACAAATTAAATTTCCAATCTAAATGATAAGATTTCCAAATTTTAATATTCTTATCAAAAGGAAAAGGTTTTGTACCTACCCAAATAAAATGAATAATTTTAGGAATTTTTATCATTTCATTTCAGCTCTATATAACTTTCGACTACCCAATTTCCCCACTAAATCAATTTGTTTAAAAATCTCCTTAATTAAAACTGGCATTGAACTTTTTTTATGAGTTTCAAAATAAACAATTTCTGACACACTTTCTTGTAAAGATCTAGATAGTCCTTCATCATCATTAATATGTTGATCAACAGCAAATACAAAAGCAGTATCACATTTAGGGAGTGGGAACCTCCCAACATTAATATTTTTATAATAACAAGAGAAGCCAAATAAGGTATTCAACCTTATGGCAGCAGTTAAAAGCTCCTTATCAACATCTATTCCCCACACTTTGGCGGCACCATATTGTGAAGCTAAAACCGTCGCAGCACCAATATTACACCCAACGTCTAAAATAATTTTATTTTCTATATCTTTCTTATCTATCATTAACATTCTTTTTAAAGTATCTCTTCTCCTACCCTTTATCAATTCTTTTCCATTATAAAAGAGGCTATGATAAGGAGTTCCGCTACTTCTCATCCCAAACTCTGAACCTGGAACATTAGCAACTTTAGTTATGTACTTATCCAATTTTAACACTTTAGCAGGAACTTCTCTATTTAAGTATAAACTAATAGCAGCTCGATGCTGTCCACCAACACTTAAAAATTTACCATCAAATCTTTTAACTACTTTAATAGGATTTTTACAACCATTATTTTTAATATCCTCTAATAAGTTAATAAATACCTTAACCTTATCATCAACACTAGTATTTATATTATAATAATTAAAACTTCTTTTAATGTATTCCCTATATGGTTGTGTATCTCCTAATAAAAATTTATAATGTGGAGTATCTTCCATCTTTACTGTATGATAGTAATCTCCAAATAAGTCAACAGTATCAATGTGCTGAAATCCAAAATATAACAGCTTAGGGTTTATCATATTTGTCCTCCATTCCTATGGCTTTTATTAAAAATTTAATTGCTTTATCTTTTTCAGTAGATAATATTTTATTATTACTACTGTAATCAATTTCTAATAAATTAATAACTGGATATTCATCTACCATTATCTTTCTATCCTGTAGTCCAAAGTTATATAATAATGTATCAAACCTAGAAGTCATTTGCTCTCTATTTTCTACCAATAAAAATGGTACTTGAAATATAATAGATAAAATAACTACATGATAACTATTTGTTATAACTAATGAAGAATATTTAATAGCACTTAAAAAATCTACTACTGATAATGTATTTTCATTGAATAAATCTAAATTATACTGATTACAAATATTATTTATTTGCTTTAAGTAAGGATTCTTTTTAAGAAAAAATGAAAAAGCATAAGAATTTTTATCCTTAAATTTATAAGAAGCTAATTTATTCCAATCATTGTTAATTAATAAAACAGGATCAGCTAGTATATCAGGTTCTTTATTTAATATATTGCTTACTATTTCCTGGCCTTTATTCTCTCGAACAGAAATATTAGAATAGTGTTTTAAATGTTCATTGAATTTACCTTTTAAAGTAGAAGGAATATCATCAACTCCAAAACTAGCAGAAAATGTCAATAATTTATTTGATGGAATAGATTTTAAGTTTTCAAATAAATTCATATTTTTAAAAGATTTAAAATTATGATTAAATACTTGATCACTACCAACTATAAAAAAATCATATTCTTCTTTTACTTTATTAATATCTTTACTTTCTATAAACCTGGTTTTAATATATTTATCATTAAATTGTTTGAGGTAAGGATTTACTTCCTTAACATTATGTACAACAATTGTTTCCACATCAAAACCAAACTGTAATAAAAATTGCTGTAAAGCAAAATTTTGTAAACGATTTCCATAATTTGAATAACCAAATAATGTAAAGATACCTATTTTATTTTTATTTAAATGTTTCCTTAGGTATGATAGATATACAGAATAAAACCCTTCACTCTTCCATTTAGTAAAAAAGTTTTTTCTATCTAAATGAGATTTCCTAGAAGAATACATATTAGGAGTTCTTTTCTTTCCTTGTGAGTAATCAATCTTAGACTTTTTTATCTCGTTAGTAAATAAGTTTTTACTTCTTTTATTAACACAAATTATAGATGTTCCTTTAAAGTCCACTAGTTTTTCATAACCTTTTTTAAATTTCCAGAAATCTCCTAACCAAATATCTGACTGCACATTATTCATTCTAAATTGACAATCACTACAATTTTTTGATAAATACAATCTCTGTGAAAACCAATAGAAATAAAAAGAATCTTTTCTTGACCATGTCTTAGTCATACCATTCTGGAAAAATATTTTAGTACCAAAGTCTAACCAATTCTTTACCCTATATCTAAAATTATAATCTATAATTTTATTATTATAAAATTCTTCTAAATAGTTTATGTATTCTTGAAAAAACTGTGGTGGAGAAACTCCAAAACAAACAACTGATACAGTATAAAGATTATCATAGTTTTTATCTAAAAACTTTTTTAATCCAGCTATTTGACAAGGAGTCCCGCTGTACATAACTAATTTATTTTCCTGTAAAAGATTTTCAACTCTTTCATAAGTTGTTCCTGTTTGACTTTGAACATACTTAGAACCCATAATTTTACTCAACCCACTAATGTCATCAACCTCTAAATGAACAACTTCCATACTTTCATTATAACCAACCCCAAATACCACACCATTCTTTTGTAATATAGTTTTTGCTATAGAATGAAAAATACCACCTGAAGAACTATTCATTCTTATTTCATCATTTAAGTTTTGACCTACATAAAACTCATATTCATCACTATACTTTAAATTATTGTTAACTAAAGGACAATAGTTATAACACTCTGCACAATTTACACATAAACTATCATCAACATAGGCAGAATAAAATCCTTCAAAGTTAAATTTCATTTGTATGGCATTTAATTTACAACGATTAAAACAAGATCCACACCCTATACAATTTTCATGTAATATTCTAATTAAATTCTCCTCCTTTATCGAAGTTCTTTAAAATTATCAAGAGAAGCTATTAGTTTAATATTTTGCTCTTTAGCAGCAATTCTTTTTTTAGAAGACAAATCAAAGTGCCAATGAGAGTCTTCTCTGAATCTCCAAATACAACATGCTTTATCAGTGGCTTTAACTCTAGCGCCTAAATGTAAAAACCCAATCAGTAGACTAGTTACAACAAACTCATTCTCTTCAATATATGGTTGCTTCTCCCAAAAAGAACGACGATAAGTATTCATAGAAGAGCCTGATCCTTTGCCTTTACTTATCCTTTCCAAAGAAGGAAGTTTTTTATTAGTAAAAATCTTCTCATAAATTAATTCACCTGACATTGTCTCTTTTCTCACCCCAGGCACTATTACATCAGCATCTTTTGATAAAATTGATAATTCATAAATTGCAAATGGCAATAATAAATCATCTACATCTAAATGCATAATCCATTTAGTTTCAGTTTCTCTTACGGCGGCATTGCGAGCATATCCCATACCTTTATGTTCAGGTAATATTTTTATTTGATAAGCAATTTCTTTTTCATTAAATAGAGGAACACACTTCTCTCTCCAAATCTTAGGAGCATTATTAGGAGTTTCTCCCGCAACTACAAGCGTTACTATCTTAGGTTTAACAGTTTGCTGACAAATACTACTCGCCCACTCTGGGAGATACTTTCCATAATCTCCCCAAACTGTAGTAACAATCCCTATATCAAACTGTTTTTCATTAGTCATTAACTCACTCCTATAACTTCTTAAATAATACCTAACTTCATTAACCAACTGGGGTGTCCATGTGGACACACCCCATCAGGTTCAACTATACATCCATCTGTAGCTTCACAGACACTGTCATAAACCCAATCTCTTATTGTTCCTAAGTCAGGAGTTTCTTGAGTTGGTTTTGGCCACTTATCTTTCATTGTATATATCTCCTTTTAAATTATTTCTCTTCTAAAATATCCCCAAAAAGAGATGCCCTCATACTTTGATAAGCATCAATATAACAAATACCTTTTAAAACCTCAAGAGGTAGATTATCAAAACTACCCTCCTTGTAAACTTCCTTTAAATCTATATTCTCTTTCTCAGCATATTTATCACGATGACTTCTCCAGAAATTAATTAATAAATCAATGAAATCAAGTACTTCTTCTTTCTTAAATTTAACGGTTGCCTCACCCATTAATTAACCTCCCAAGTATTTTATTCAAATTAGGTTTCCTATAACATCTCCTACACGTAGGAAAATAGTCAACTCCCTCTTCTCCCTTAAGGGAAATTTCTGGTCCCTCATAAGTAGGTTCTCCATCTTTAAGTCTTAAAACCATTGTTGCTTTACTATCACAGAAATAACACACTGTTTTTATTTCTTCTATTTTATCAGCATACACTAGTAACCAATAAGCTCCTTCAAATAAAGTATTTTGATAAGTATTTTTTAACCCATACGCTATAACAGGAATATTAAAAATATCAACTACTTTAGTTAGTTGAAGAATATGTTCTTTTCTTAAAAACTGTGCCTCTTCTACTAATACACAATTAGGTAAATATCTGGCAACTATGATTTCTATATCAGAGGTATCATGGACAAGAATAGAAGGAACCCGCAACTCACTTATCCTAGATTTAATTTCTCCAACTAAAGAAGGAACTAAACATACAACTTGCTTTCCTTGTCTCTTATAGTTGTCATAAATTTTATATATGTCTAGTGATTTACCACTAGCCATACTTCCGTAGCGATAGTATAGTTTAGCGATGTTTTTGCACCCCTTCTATATTAAAGAAATTTGATAAAAGAGCCGCATCTCCTCTATAATTGGTTGATTTAAAGAATTCTCTACAAGATATATTAACCTCAAATAAATTTCTTTTATCATCTCCCAGTATAGACCGGGCTTTTTGCTGTAATTCTTTATATTCTTTAGAGTATATGCAAACACTTTCTTTCATACAATCCTTACATTCTGTTGGCTTAGTATATAACACAGTGTAGCCTCCTTTTCTTATTAAATTACCTTCTCTTTTATATTGCTTCCACAGTATGGACAGTCTTCAATATTGCAAAAATTTTTATCATACTCAATTTTAACTTCCTGATAAACAGTTCTACTGCAAGCTATACAAAAGATACTCACAACATCAATTTTATTTTTAGTTTCTGTATCTTTCTACCAGCACATACTATCCCTCCTCAAGGAAGTTGTACTAAATTACAAACAGGACAAACATAAGCATGTATTTCCTTTCTTTCCTCTTCTCCAACCCCAAAAGATAAGGGAATAAATCTTTTACCTTCAGCACTTTCTTTATAACCACACTTACATTCTCTTTCTTCCATATAGTTTGCTACACCTACCTCTTATCTTTTACTTCTTCTAATACACCAAAAGTCTCCGCAATCAATATAGCCCAGACAGCAATCGTCCATTCCTGATGTAGTAATGCAAAGCCACAACCAACTAAACGAATAAAAGATTTAATAAATGAAAGTGTTAAATGAGCTTTACTATTCAAATAAATTACCTCCTATCTTATAGCTATTTTATCCCAGGCAGCACGCCAACTTCTCCTTTTTTCCAATCTTGTTTCTCCTTCTAAATCATTCCGCAAAACTTTCCAAATATCTTTCCACACTTCTCTTCTCCTTTTGCGACTAATCCCCTTCTTCATTCTATTAATTTTCTTTAAAACTTTTTCCAGATCAGTCAATGTAATTCCTCCTTTTTTTCTATTTTACATATCCTCTATAGTAAGTTCTTCTATAGAAATATTTTCTATCTCTTCTATTCCTTCTACCATATCAAAAACAATCTTTTGCAATATAGGTTGAACTTTATTTACTGTAATCCATTCCTGGAATTTAGGGAGAATTTGAATAAATCGCAGACACTAAGCCAAAAGAAAATCCTTACTTTATCAAACTTCTTAATCCTACTATTCATCATTTCTATATTTTCGTTATTCATAATTAACCTCCTTTTTGTCTGTTGACTCCTAACCTCATTTTATCACTTTTAGTGAGAACTGTATCTCCTCTATTCAATGATTCAACAACACCTTTATGCCACTCCATAGCAAGTCCAACAGGAACGTCAGGGTGCATTTGTAAAATTAACATATCTCCCTTTTGCAACTCTAATAATTCAACTTCTATTACTTTTCCTGCATCTGATAGTGTAATTATAGTATATCCCTTCTTATTCACTCCTATTCCCCCTTTCTATGTTGTCACTCTACTATTGATATTTACTACTACCTTTAACTTCTTCTATTTTCATCAATAGGTAGTTAGATAACTCTGCAGCCTCTTGAACTGACATCCTAATAGACTTATTATTAGTCTCACTTCCAATAGATAGATGAATTGGTTTATATTCCTCATATTTATTAAAGCGAGGAATTAGTTTTAATTTATAACCATCATTCCTAAATTCTAAACTTATCCCTGTCATAACCAACCTCTCCTATTTTCTATTAGCTCTCTTCTTAGCCGCTTCAACATCCTGTTGCTTCCTACACTCTTTACAAACAGTGCTTAATCCATCTCGACTCTTCTTATCTTTTCTAAAATACTTATCACTTCTTAAAAAATTCTTCTTACACTTAGTACAGGTTTTATAGTCTCCTTTTGTTTTAAAGGTGAAATACCATTCTTCGAAACTATCTAAGTAATACTTAGATATTATATCTGGTATTCTATTCAAAAAGATTGAGGAGACATATCCAGCAGATAATCTGAGACCCATTTCTTTATGCAATTCAAAAGCAATGTTCTCATAAGTTTCTCCATCTATTCTTCTGATTAAGATATAGCGAAAATGTTCATTAAGCGGAGCTTCTTCTATTAAATCATCAAGGGTATCTAAAATATATCTAATATCAGATTGAGTATCATCATAACTATGATGCCGCAAATCAGAATAGAATTTCAATAGATTAGATACATGAGATGGCTCTGATAATTCTATCTTATTAAAAGAAACCTGCTTATACTCATAATTGTCCATTCCATATCCAGTATCCTCATAGTAATTTATAAGGGAATATGTAGGAGTAAGGCGAGTAAAATTAATAGGTTTTTGCAATGCAAGTTTAGCGGCCAACTGATCTTGTCGCACTTCTTTTAATATTTGCCTTAATTTATATTTCTCTCTTTCATTTTCTTCCTTATCAATAAGCAATTTAACCGCTTCTATATAATCACTATATCCTTGAAGTTCAGGAATATCCTTTACATCTTGTTCTGTGACAGTTGGTCTAGCCCGCAAATAAGATGTTTCCGCTGGTTTAATTGATTCTTCTCCTTGTTCCTCCATTGTCTGTTCAAGAGATACATGTTTAGTATCTCTATACTTTTGAGTTTTTTCTCTTATCACATTCACATTAGTCTGATCCTTATTAAAAAGTATATATCCCGCCATATAATTTAAGTTATAACAAACTGGTAACTTATGGGATTGGGGTTGAGCTTGCTTTATGTGCGGGTTATAGTACTTCTCAAAGTACTCAGTTAAAAAGAGATTTGGTAACCACTCTTTTGTCGCTTTATTATATTCCATTAGCAAATCATACAACAGAGATATTCTCTCTTTTGTGTCTGCAATAGAAAAATCTAGTTGCTGTGATAATTTCATAATCTCAGCTGTATTTTGACCTATCATCAACCCTCCTCCTTATTGATATATTACAGCTGTTCTATCTTTACTAAAGAAACCACTATATCATCATTAGTGTAGTCATTCTTCTTAATAAAAGTAAGTGATTTATCCTTAGTATAATGAACAATAGCTGTTATTCTTTCGGGTTTTGCTAACGTAGGACCACTAGGTGAGCTGTGAATTATCTTACTAGAGTCGCCACTTACACTAGCTTTTATTAAATGATTAACATATCTTATAAAATTCTCCTCTATAATTCTTACTTGAGAAGAATGATTAGTTAGATTGTAATGCGTTTCTAAAATCTTACTCATTGTATCCTCTCCTATTCCTTTAGTCCTTCTTTTCAAAGAGCTTCAAATCGCTCATCATATGTTTTCATTACAGGTTGTATATTCCTAACTGCCTCATCTAAAGTTTTTCCTTTACCAATTAAATAATCATAAGTGATATGTTGTGCCATTCCAACCACATACCCACCATAAACATCTCTCTGATAAGTAAAGCTGTGGTATAGATGAAGATTTCTTAACAACCCTTTTTGTTGTATATAAGCCTTTAGCCATCTTGACTTAATCATAGCTTGAGACTCTGCCATTATAAATCCTCCTTTACTCGCTTGTTTCAACTAAGAAGAGAGCTTCCCGCAACATCTTTATCTTCTCTTCACTTCTTCTCTTATTATCATAGGCTAAGAAAATTTTATCCTCATACTCTATTAATTCCATTCCTAATATTAGTCTTATTATACCAAGAAGTTCGCTTTTATTACTCAACATCCTTCCCCTCCTTTCTTATCCTGTCTCATACTAGATAGGGGAATAGTGTAACTACTCCCCTTCTGTTTCCTCTTCTTGATGCTTCTCTATTAGCCGCTTATAGTATTCTAGCCCTCTAGTTGCGTCAATTATCGCTTTTTCATAATTCTTAATAGCCGCTTCAAAGCCCTCTACCATTATGCGATAGTCCGCAATCTTGCTGCTCATTCTCTCCTTCCCCTCTCTTCATATGTTATACTCACCAGTCTTAGTAATATATACATTGTAACCATCCCAAAAAAGAAACTGACTGTGTTAATCTCGTAGGCGTAGTAGTCTAATAGTAGTATTCCTGTTAGGTAGCCTAATACAAATATTATTTCTTTTATAAAAGCCACTTTATCACCCCTTCCTATTAGCTATGTTTTCTATTCCCGTCATTCCTATATATATTATACCACATAAATCCTGTTTTGTCAAGGGATGTGCAGACACATGGCTCGGAGGACAAAACTACTCATGGGAGTTTGGAGTTGGTGGGATACCCAAAAAATGACAATTCTGGAAATTTTTTACACTAAACTACCCCCCCCCTATATTGTCAGAAAATTCAGAAGATTAGAACTTTTAAAAACCCGCCTCATTTCCATTTTTTGACATTGACACTTCTGTTATACTGTGATAGTATTATTATAGAACTTAATAAGAGAGTTTTTCCCGGCGCGAACGAGTCCCGATCGTACCACCACGAGGACCGGCAGGGCATAAGGGAAAAGCTGGCAAGTAAGAACCATTATCAACAAATAACTGGAGGTGTTTATTTTGGGAAATAAAGGAAAGGATGCAGAATTGCGTATAATAGAAATGCTGGAAAAAGCAGGAAATTCTTTTCAAGTAAAGAATTTAAAAGGACACGTTGAAACAATCGCAATTAATAATCTTTATCACTTCGGAGCAACTACTAAAAGCAAAGTAGACGTAACAGTAAATAATAATTATCGTTTACAAATAAAGTCTACTAAAAGCAACAGGGCTTCTATTGTTAATATGGTACCAGTACGGAATTGGGAAATATTAGCAAAAAGGGAAATGCTGGATATACACCCAGTACTTGACGCAATGGAGAAATATTATCAAGTAACAAAAAGAACTATACCATTACATTTATTAGCCGACAATAAAGAAGATTGGAGAGAAATTATCCAATACTTCTTATTTGAAGGTACTAGCACTTATCAGGCAGACCCCTTCGCACAAGCAACACATTTACTGGATGTAGATAACGGAGAATTATTATTAATTGATAAAGAAGATGCTTTTGATTATATCTGGCAAGGACTATATTTTGAGATTCGCACTAGGGCAGGAAAAAATGAGGAGTGCGTACACATTCGCTACAAAAAACAGAAGTAATAAAGATTATCAACTGACAGGAGGTGTCAAGTAATGATCGCTATCGCTGGATTTGTTGTCTTTATTGGTTGGGTCGTGCTTGCTTTCCATGTAGCAAAGCTTTTCATGTAAGAAACATTATCAAATGAGGGGCTGTCAATACTGGCAGTCCCTTGAAAGGAGAATAATTATTATGAAAAAGTTAGTATTTTATGATATGGATAATACTATCGCTGAAATGCACAAAAAACTTACAGGAATTTACAGCGGGCGTATTAAAGAATATGAGCCAAAAAATGAGCAAGAGCAAATGGAAATAACTGCCAAATTGAATACAGAAGGTTTTTTCCAAGATTTAACAATTATTCAGCGGGCGAATTCAGTACTCAAAAGGTTAGTTAATAATGGTTATGATGTAAGAATTCTTAGTCAGCCGATGCCCAGACCTTCCAGCATAGACGAGAAAAATTATTGGTTAGATACTTTTTTCCCTTACATTCCACGATACAAAAGAATATATACTTTTGACAAATGGTTATTGGCAGGACCTGGCAGGGTATTGGTAGACGATAATGTTTCTCACTTAACAGCATGGAGCAAACAAGAAGGAATTGCAGTTTGCTTCAGAAGGGGATATAATAAACATTATCAGGGAATAGGAATTAAACAGCATAACGAGATTTTCCAATTACTGGAAAAACTGGAAAAGGATGGCAGGATTTAATTCCTGCTATCCTTTCCAATAATCATTATTAATAAGGAGATGTTATTAAATGATAAAGAAAAAAGTTTACTGCGTATTTGATACTGAAACAATCGGGGTTTCCAAAAAATGGGTATATGACCTGGGAATGGTTATAGTGGAAAAAACTGGCAGACCACTGGCAATGTGGCGATGGAGAATAAAGGAAATACTGGAAATTCCTGGGATTGAAAAAATTGCCTACTATGGCGAAAAAATTCCAGTATTTTACAGCGGGCTTCCTGTGGTAACATTCGCACAAGCAAAAAAGGAATTTAACGAAATACTGGAAAAAATGGAAGTTACTACCATTACTGCCTATAACTTACAGTTTGATATGTCGGCAATGAAGCAAACATTAGAGCAGACAAATTCTGGCAGGAATTTTCTGGAAAAACCTTATGAATACTTTGATTTATGGAACGCTTCCTGTGACAGTCTTTTCCAGCAAAAAAGATTTAAGAGAATTGCAATAGAACAAAATTGGTTGACAGAAAAAGGAAATATCCGCACCAGTGCAGAAATTGCTTACAGATACATTACAGGTAATTACCAGTTTATGGAAACACACACGGCACTAGAGGATGCAGAAATTGAAGCAAGAATATTACAGGAGGTACTACGTCAAAAGAAAAGAATTATCCGCAACGAATTAGTCGCCCATCCATGGCGCAAAGTAAACAGGGGCAGGTAATACTGCCCCTTCTTCTCCTTTAATAATAATTATCAATTAAGAGGGTTTATCAAATGACAACACCAGAAGTTTTCCAATTATTAGGAGGTATCCTTTTAACATTCGCGGCGCTACCACAAATTACACAGGTAATAATTACCAAAAATGTAAAAGGATTGAATTTAACCACATTCTTCATGATTCTGGTAGGAAATGGATTTAAGTCAATATATGGAATTTACATGGCAGTTAATGGTTACGGGATAATTCTTATCATTATAGTTTCAATGTCATTTACAATAATTTTAATTCTAATAATTCTTATCATTTACTACAGATTCTATTATACCAGAAAGGAGGATAATTAATAATGATTATTGAAGGAATAATTTTATTATGGTGTTATGGTGCTGGTTTCGTAATTCTTGTTTCCATAATGGAATTAATTTACAATTGGTTTGAAAAAGGGAAATAGAAATATTTCCCTTTTTTTATTTTAAATAGTCAGAATATTCAGATTTCTTTTTCATAGAATTCCGTCATTTCCAAACATTTCCAGTTACAGGATTTCCAGTTTTTTCCAGAAATGTCATTGTTATACGATGACGGAATTTGTCAGAATTGTCAGAATTTTAAAACTTCCGTCATTTCCAATTAATTCCAATCCAGAATTTTCAGACTATTCTGATTTTCCATTTTCTTCCTGGGATTTCCAGTAAATTCCATTTCCAGTTATTTCCAAATTTGGTGTGAGCTGTCAATTTTGCGAGCTGTGTTTCCGCCATTTCCAAAAAGTTCCTTGGGATTTCCAGTAAATTCCAACCCAATATATGGTAAATTTGGTGTGAGCTGTAAAAATCAAAATTTTCTGAATTATTTTTTTTCTTTTTTCTCATAAAAATTTCCATTTTTGGTATTGCAATTCCAGCGGTTTCGTGATATAATGTATTTAGAAGGTGAGGGAAACAATGGGAACGGGAGGGATGGGAAAAGATTCCAAAAAAAAGTTCTTGACAAACCAGTGAAACCATGATATAATGGTTTTAGAAAGAGAGAGAAAAAATAAAAAAGGAGTGTGACAATTTTATGGCAAAAGAGAAAAAGGTGGAAGTGCGGGATGAGGTTTACGAGCAAATCGCTGCTGACCTGATTAATCGTGGAGTAGATGGAGATAAAATCGTTCGCCACAAAGAAGGGCTACGCTATGAAGTAGATGAAGATACCTTTATCATCCGTGTTATCAAAAAGAAAAATGAGCCCGAAGATGCAGTTGGAGAATACGCCCTACAAGAAGATGGAAGTTTCCGCTACGTCGCTTACAAGTGATTCCTGACAGGGAGGGTGTCCCTGCCCTCCCTATCCTTTCCTGATACAGCATGGTTTTCCTTCACGGAATTAGGGGAATGTGAAGGAAGTAAAAAACTGGTAGGTGTCCTTTCTACTCCCCGACTGTGACACCAAGCCACGCCAGCTTGGGAATTATTCCCAAAGTACTGGACTCCATGCTGATACATACGGGTCTGTAATTTAATGGTAAAATACCGGTCTTTTAAACCGTGTTATGGAGGTTCAACTCCTCCCAGACACACCATATTTTAGAAAGGATGATTCCATGTTTCCCAGATTTATCCTGAGAATTTATAATTTACTAAGACCAAAAGATTACTGTAAAAGATGTGGCATGGAACTTCCTCCCAGAAATGCAGGTTTCTGTAAAGAACACCTAAAAGATGTGATTGCGGAAATTAATGCCAAGATGTGGGATTTCATGTAAAACACACCTCCAGTTTCATATAAATGGAAAGTCTTCCAAGACTTTCCTTTTTTTTTGACTTCCGTCATTCCCAACTATTTCCATTTCAGGGAATAAAATACAGTTCAACATTTTCCAATTTTGATATTGACTTTCCAGTCTAAAAGTGATATAATGGTTATAGTGAGAGGAGGGAAATTATATGACACAATGGGAAAAAATGTTAAATGAAAACTTCTGTCAACCAGATCCATGGACTGGTAATCGTCCTTGTGATAATGGAGAATATTGTGATAAATGTCGCACTCCAGAAGCAGAAGCACTTTATACCACATGTTACAAAAAAGAGGAGTAATCCTCTTTTTTTTTACAATAGAAATGGAAATGATTTACAATGACGGAATTTCCAAATTCTTCCAGAAATCCTCCGTCATTACCAAATAATTCTATTTATGGATTTCCGTCATTCCCAATTTCTTACATGTTTTCCCTTTTTTTAACGCCCCTGCGAGCTGTGTCAGCCGTCATTTCCAATTTAAACCACTCCCAAATTTTACCAAATAAGGTGCGAGCTGTAAGAGCTGGTGAGCTGTGGAAACACAGGAAAATTTTGGAAAAGATGGTGCGAGCTGTAAAACTTAGAAAAATTTGGAAGACATGGTAAAAAAAAGGAGAGGGGATTTCTCCCCTCTCAACCAGCATCTTCCTCTTCTCCATCTTCTTCCACTTCTACTTCTTCTTCCACTACTGCCGCATCTTTCCTGGCAATGGTTTCCACAATGTCTTTTGCTTCCACCTTATTCTTTTTCAGGATAACCCTGACAATCAGATCCTCATCACCAGTTCTTACCAGCAAACCCTCTTTAGTCCTGCCAATCTTTTCCAAACCAAATTCATCCATCAGCAATCCAGCGATAACAGTTCTCAGGGTTTCCCTTGCAGTTACTTTTTTTTCCTTACCTTTTTCTACCATTAGGGGTAACGCCTCCTTTTTCTTACTATAATAATTATACCACAAATCAGTTGGGATTGCAAGTCTTTTTTGGAAATAATTAGGAGATTTCAAAAAAGTTTTTTATCCCAGATTTGGAAATGAATGTCAATGGCGGAACAGTTAGAGTTTTCCTTTTCTACCATAAAATGGAAAACTCCGTCATTTCCAAAAGATTCCATATTTACCAGTTTCACAAACAAATTCAAAACAGGATTCCATATATTACCTTATTTGGTAAGCTGTGCGAGCTGTAAAAATATATAAAAAAAGGAGAGCATTTACGCTCTCCTTTCTTCTGGCGGGTAGGTTTCGAACCTACTTGAACAGCTATCCTTTAGGGTTTTAACACTCTGCTCGCCCTACCTGTGGTCTACGGCCGGTAACCACTCCCACTCAGGCACGCCTTACCCCTGGCGTCCGCCAATTCTTTCACGATAATCAATCAAGTTTGCAATCTCAATTATATCCTGAGGAGAAAGACAACTGGGAAGCTTCATCGCCAAATATGACTCCACTTGTTTGGATAGATCTTCCAAAGTAGTTGTCTTAACCTTCTCCCCTTCACAGTAGCGGATGGCTACCCCAAATCCTTAGGCATCTCGCCACTTTTCAGGAATTCACCAATATCTCTGACTGCAATCAGGAAGTCTTCAAAACCATCAACAGGAATGGCAGTTCCTTTGGAAGTATATTGCTCAGTTCCATCCGCCTTAATGAAGTGTTCCCGCACGTCAATATACTTCTTGTTACCTTTCTTCACTTCCTTAAAACGGTAGAATGTCGACTTGGTTCCAACTTTGGGAACGTCCCTCAATACCTTTTCACTATCCCAGAAGCCACCAGCCATGTTATCCTCCCCTTTCTTTCATTATATATATTATATCAAAAATCCGTGGTTTTGTCAAGAAGTATTTTTTACCACTATTTTCCAGGCGTCCGTCATTTCCACACAATTCCAAAAGAAAAAAGAATAGGGAATGACGAACAGCCCGCTTCCATATTTTGGAATATATGGCGAGCTGTGGAAGAGCTGTAAAATTATGGAAACAACAGGAAAGAAAAAGAAGGCGGCACGTCTTCATCCGCCCTCTTTCTCACTCTACTGAGCTTCATCCTCGGAATCGCCCTCGGCTTCATCTTCAGTTTCGCCTTCATCTTCACCTTCGGCTTCGGCTTCATCCAGAGTGATGACTTCCACGATGTCTTTCTTTTCCACTTTGTCTTTCTTCTGGATAACCCTGATCACCAGGTCTTGTTCGCCTTCAGTTACAACCAGACCTTCCTTAGTCCTACCGATCTCAGTGAGACCCTTGGCTTCCATCAGAAGCACAGCGATTTCCTTCCTCAGCACGTCCCTCAGTTCAACTTTCTTTTCTTTCTTAGCCATTGGGGTAAAGCCTCCTTTTCTTTTTTCTATATTTATTATATCACGAATTTCAGGGGTTGTCAAGAAGTATTTTCTGGGATTTAATTACAAATCAGGATTTTTATATTGAATGTATTCAACCAGAGGAAAAGCATCATAATTCCCCTCTTTAACAAAATCCTGACCAAACGTTTCAAGCATTTGCTTCTGAGCTTCATAGTTCAAGTCACTGAAATAAATCTCAAACTTAATCTCATTAGGCTCCTCTTTAGTTTCAGGACAACGCTCCACTTCACTGATAACTTTATCTGCTAAAACACAATGAGGAACACAATCAATAGAAAGTAAATAATAACAATCACGACAATCTTTATAATCCATATTAATCCTCCTTAAATGGGGAGATTAGCCAGCCTAACAGTGCTCCTCTGGAATTACCCATTGGCTGTCGCCGTACGGCTCAGGGATGCTGGTTTGCTGGCGGTAATATAATCCCTTTTTCCCTCTCCCCTAATATCTGGTGGAGCTGCTGGGAGTTGAACCCAGGTTCAGGTGAGGCTCCGTAGGAGATTTTCCACCTGACGACACCCGTCAGCCCCATTTATAACGGTATTCTTACCACTCTGGTATATAAATTCTGAAGAGCATGAAACGCTCCAGCATGAAAACGATGAACATCCATCTCACCTTTATCAACCGCCGCATCTGCTTTACGCTCAGCCTCATTCATTTCAGCCGCTATCACCTTCAAAATTTCCGCTTTCATAACATGCTCACCTCACCTTTCTATATATATTATACCATAGATTCTCGAGGTTGTCAAGAACTTTTTTCAGGAAAGATCTACCATCTACAGGTTTCAGTGCAAAGATTACTATCTCACCATTGTATTTGCCATAACACCAAGCTCTACTATAAACCTCTTCTTCTGACATAGGAAGGATAGGAGTGGAACCAACCTTATGAAGATACTCACCATTTTCATATTTCACATAGTGAAAATCAAAAGGTCCAACTCTAAATAACACAACTTTTTCATCTTTTCGTGCATCACTGACTGCGTTAATTAGTCTTAACCCTGGCACCTCATTCAACATATGATTAACACAATGTTCTGTAACTAATGATAAATCCTCATCATAATAGTCAACCAACTCAAAATACTCATCACCATCATAAGGAATATACCAAGAGAAAGTTTCTAAAGCGAATCCGCCGCAGTTATATTCTTGCCTATCAGTATTACTAACATCTCTCTCTCGACTTAAATTCAAGTATGTAGCAAGAGAAGTATTCCAAGGATACACTATGACCGCCCCTCTCATCCTTTATATATCTATTATACCATGAAACCGCGGAGCTGTCAAGAAGTTTTTTCTGTAAGTAACTGGAAATTCTGCCGTCATTCCCATACAATTCCAATTTTACCAGTTTATAATATGCGTAATTTTTACCCATATCGTTGGGACATGGGTAAAATCTGCGAATTTTTACCCATATAGCTCCGTCATTCCCAGTAAATTCCAGCTCTGGAAAAATTCACAAGCCATCGCCGCCCTTAATAGTGCGGTTGCAAGCTATGTTGTTATAGAGCCGCTAGTGCGAGCTGTGAAATGAGCTGTGTAAGCTAAGCAAGAGAGAGAGTTTAAGCGGCAGTAATACGCAAAGCGTAACATTGTTAACATGGATTAACACAACTTGTGTGCGTTGGTACAACATTCCATAATGGGCTTTCGCGTCTATGATAATAATAAAAATAATAATAAAAATATATAATATGAAGCAGGGAAGTGCAGGAATTTTACAAAAGTGGAAGGTTATGGAAGAGTTTTAGCCCTATATTGTACATAATATTATATAAATATATATAATTATATATAATATAAGTAAAATTATATAAAATATATACAAAATTTAACAGAATATAATAAAAAATATATAAAATATTACATTATTTTATATAAATATATATATAAATATATTAATATATTAATATAAATATACTAATATACTAATAAAAACTAATAAACGAAAGGGGAGATTCGTCAAATTTCTCCCCTTTAAAACTATACGACATGGAAAATTTTTACTTATCTGGAAAATTTTACGCCACATTTCATCCCCTTACATAGAATCTTCCCTCTAATAACTCACCCTCAGCCAGTATCCCTCAGCAAGAGGAGGACCGTAAGTAACATCGGACTAGAGCTGTTGACCCGACATAGGGACACTCTATGGGAAGAAAGGAGAACACGATGAAGAGTAATAATGAGAAGGAATGTAGCGGCTATCAAAGCTACCAGGTTTATGAAGAATACCACAATCTATACATATAATATCTCCTGCGGCATTAACACCCCAGTTAGTAATATTACTCATAACATCACTAAGACCTGTTTCCCGAGAGAAGTGAAGTAACTCCTGATAGTATTTATTACCAAGTTGCTTACCATACCAAGTTTTTAGAATATCTATTAAGTTGAATAAACCAATATCAGCGGTTATAAACTCATGTAGCGGCTCTACTCTCTCAAGGAATAATATAGGAACTGTATTATACTCACACCAAGGTGATTTGATGAACGGATGTAAAGGTATTAAAACATAATCAATAAGATTAGCCACTAAATGAGAGAACTGCGGCTGTAAGCGGTTCTGATAGAAAAGTAATTCTTCATTTGATTGCTCTATACCACCAGAGTATTCAAAACTAATAGGTAGTTTCATAACAACAGTATCAGATATAGGATAAACAAATCTTGAACTACCATCAGACCTCTTATTAGATGAGTTATGAATATCTAATATAACCTGTGGAGCAAGCATTAGTGAAGTTCTCCCTTCTGTGGAATTTGAATATCCAACTTCTCCTGCCACTTATTCCCATAATACTTACTAAAGTATTCCTCAGTCCGCTCCCTTAAAGACTTCTCCATATGTTCATAATTACCCTTATAACAATAAGCTAACAACTGTAGAGCACGGGGTAGCTGATGGATGTATTGCGGACATTCTTTTCTCGGAATAAAAGTAATTTCATCATACTTCACATCCTCTTCTAATACTACATCAGCAATTTTAGCGGCTTGGATAGCGGCTCCCCAAGTAATACAGCCAGCCTGAAGCGTGAAGCCCCGCTCATAACTCTCTTTTGAATTAGTCATAGCAACATCAACAACAGGAATACCAGTTAGCTTATAAACAACACTTGCTCTTGAAGACCAAGGACCTTTAACACCAATACGACCAACACCCTTAACATTCAACCAGAAAGTATCACCACCATATCCTCTACGATTCCTATCATCTTCGTATAAGTAGGAAACATAACCTTCATGGATGCTGAAATATAGGCAGGTATGAGGACTAACGTGAACAACTTCATAAACTAACTCTTCCCTCTTAGGGATTCTGTCAACTAAAACAACCAACTGAGGGTCATTAGCCCAGTCATCATTCCAATTTACCTTCGCATCTCTAATATCCAATCTAATTACCTCCTTTTAATTCAATTAAACTGAGCCGACCCTGATTACCACATTCCTTACAAAAATAATCTTGAGGTCTTTCTTTAACCCTCTTAGCGTAACCAGCCAGCCTTCTATATTTTTTGTGTAAAGTACCACAAGCGGTGCAAACTAATTGATACTTAAATGGGTCAGCGGTTGGAGCACTCTTATAATTTTCATCGCCATTCAACTTAACTCCACTTAACCTACAAGCTATCTGGAATTGAAAATCATCATCACCAGCCCGCAACTTAATATGAAACATCTCATGTCTAATTAAATCAATTAGTTCATCAATATCAAAATCTAGTACACATTTATTGAACTCAATCTTCTCCTCAGTTTTATTCCAACTTGCTCTTGCTAAAGTTCTAGTCTTAAATCTATTATTAATAACAACAATAGGAGTAGGATGCTCCATCTGTTCTGCTACTTGACCAACTAAGTCTTTTAATTGCTGGATATTTAACATTTCAACACCACCTTTTTCTCATCTTCTAATATTATTATATCATGAATTTAAGAGTTTGTCAAGAACTTTTTTATGTAAAAAAAAAGAAGTGACAGAGTCACTTCTTTAATACTTATTCATCTTAAATTTATTCTATAGACATTCTTTCTAAGAGCTGTTCCGCTTGCTTTAATAATTCAATAACTTCTTCAATAAGCGGGGCTTCCTTCTCTCCTTCATGAATATCTGTATCAGGAATCTCTCCTCTTGTAATAAAGTTTCTTATATCATCATCAGTTAGAAACTCTATTACTTGATTATTACGACTATCTAAGAAAGCTTGGTAAGCTATCCCAGCTCCATCAGTAGGTACTACAGTAATTTTCCAATAGAGAACACCATCTTTGATAAATGGTAGCGGCTCTACTAGTGTAAATCGTTCCCAATCAACAATAGGATTAGAACGGCGAACATAATCTATTGCTCTAACTGGACCAGTTAATGACTGCTCATGAGAAAGCTCTTTCATTTCTATAACTCCAGTTCTGGCGTCTACTATAAATATCTTGAAAACACCATGACTGGCACCATGTGGCTCAGCTGACAAGAACCATTTTAACCCATCAACAGTTTCCATTAAGAATGGTTGACGATTAGAAGTTGAAACATCCTGTAAGTCTATCTTATTCTCATGAATAAACCAGTTGTTTACAATTCCCAAGTTATATCTATGAGCATTAACTTTCACTCTTGTTAAGACTTCAGGATAAACGATATTTCCCTTAAGAAATTCAGCTTCAAGTAACTCTTCATGGGATAAGAAAGACACTTTATTAGGAGCTTCAACTACAAAACTACCAGCGAAATGTGGAGTAGAGTAGAAGAACGGAAACTTAAAACCTAATTTATATTCAATAGCAGGAACTATTGTATAAATCTCCTCATTATGAACAACATAATATGGATCTTCAGTGTTAACAAAATATCTTTCCCTGAAAAGATTCCAATATAAGTTGCGTGTCATTCTTAAACCTTGACCAATAGTAAAATCTTGTTGAACCATTTGAGAATTTCTTTCTTGTGTAGTAGCGTCTACATAAGATAATCCCATCACTGGTAATCTGAAACCAATAATAAAACCATCAGGGATTAAAGGATAGTGCCAAGATAATTCATCTTCAATTAATGAAATGTTTGGTGTACCTAACTTATATTGACTTAGTTGAAGAGAATCTCTGGCATATCTACGTGCTATATCAAGAGGCATTAGCCTAATACTTTCTGTGTTTTCTGGAAGTTGCTCAATAATATTATACTCTGTTTGATTATATATTGCTTCCCCCTGAAAGCGGCGCTGAAAATACCCGCAGGAATTAATAATATAAGGAATATAACTCCTGCTGTAATTAAAGCCCCTGTTACTTCCTTCCTGTAAGCTATAAAACCAATAATTAAACCTAACACAAACACTTGTGGCAGCCAAGGTAGAATAACTGGAATCATAGCCAACCCATGAAACCATGTGCGGAAGAAATAAAGTAATCCTATCGCAAAGATAGCTACAATAGTTAATAAGATTACAGGTAATACTTTATTATCCTCTTTCATGTTTAGCCTCCTTTTAATCTATTATTAAAACAATCAACATTACCTTTTGTTCTGTCAAGAACATAAGAAAACTCATTAGGCGCTAAAACTAATTCCTTCTCTACCTGTTTCTGACATTCTTAAAAAACTCCTTTCATTCCTCTATTTATTTACTTACTTTCAATCCATTCTTTAATAACAATCCAAAAAACTGTTACTATAGATGTTAGAGCTAATAAAGAGTATAATATAGCTTCAATCTCAACACCCATTTAACCACCACCCTTGGCACTATCTCCCAAATAATAGCTCCTCAAACTCGCTCATAAACTTATCCATTTTCTCCATATCCATTTCTGCCCAGATGTCAGTTAGTTCTGTCATTATATCTTCTAAATCTCTATAATTCTCTTGATCATCCATGACTTTAATTCCTAAATTCTCAAACAATTTCTCTATTTTTTGTATCTTTTCACTACCTAACATATTAATCTCCTCTCGCATAGAAAATATGGAATATTAAAGTATCTCCATAAAGTTTTACAGTGTTAAGGAAATCGTAACCATCTACATCATCGGCAGGATGACCTGTTCCACGAATAAGAAATACATGTTCCTCTACCTCAGTGGAAACAGAATCATCAACAATGGCATAAACTACAATATCATCTTTTTGAGATTCAACTGACAAAATTTTACTACCCTTTGGTAAGACAATAGTATTTCGATCCATCATCACTAAAGGATACTTAAAAACTCTTTTCATTTTTAGATTCTCCTTTTTTATTTAGGAATATCAATATTCATCCAATCTATAATAACACCATTAAATTTTTTATCTTCGCAAGCTAATCTAATCCAATCTGTAAATCTCATAGGGTTTTCAATGAACCATTCATACTCTTCTTTTAACATAATCAAGGGGATTACATATCCACTACCATATCCATGTCCATCTAAGTAATCACCTGTATGGTATTTTTCGTAAATATAGGCACTAACACATCCATCATGGTGGCGATAACCTGGTACTACCTTACCACCTAACCAACCTGTTTTTATAGGAGTAAAATCAGCTTCACCTCTAATAAAAACCATAACTTCATCATCGAGATTGAAATGATCATGTGATCTATTATCTGGTAGACATGGCATATCATCAGCAAAATCTAATGTTTCTAATGTATGAATATGCTGTTTAATTCTTTTAATCTGCTCCTCATTGTTTTTTATTTCTCTTTCTTTTCTTTCAATAATACTTTTTATATCAAGTTTTCCAAGCAACTTAATATCACAAGCATTATCAAAATACTTGGTAGTATAATCTGATTTAGATAGTTGACAGCCACCTTTTAGCATACAATCATATCTATATACTCCACCAGTTCTATGTTGACACCATCCACACATTTCAAAAGTAGTATCTCCACCTTTAAGATTAAGTGTCGTGTCATTCCAGATTGGTTCTCGATCAGAAAGCATCCTTTTATCCCTCCATTATTTTTATTCTATATATATTATACCATGAAAATAAAGTTTTGTTAAAAAACTCATTATAGCTTAGAGTATATTTTTTTTCAAAATTATGTTTCCACGTTAGCTTCAAAGATAGAATAGAAGCGGGAAACAGTGTTTATAACATTGTTATCAGGGGAAAAAAAGAATTCAAATGTCTGGTTTATTTTTTCACATATGAAAATATGCTTGATTTATAACCAAATAAACAATAAGGAATTCTTCTATGTAAGTGAAAGAGGAAGTAACCAATAGGTCACTTCCCCTTTCGCCTAATCATAATATATATTATGTGAAAGTAAGCCCCACCACTTACTATTTAAAATAAGCTGTCCATGTTACAACTTATTCTATCCCAATAGTTACTCCTTCATATCATAAGAGTAATCTATTTCTCACTAATTCAAGTTTGGGCAACTGACCCTCTCCTACACCAATTGCCAGCGAATGACACTCCGCTTATCCGCTTCCCTTGGAACAAGATTCCCGGGCGCCAACGGCACTTTTCCTGTCCACTATATCCTATAGGAGAAAAAGTATCAGTCTTCAAGTACTATTACTCTAAGAGATCGTCTACCGAAAGACATCACCTCCTCTAAAGTCCACATCATAATGTCGATTTTATTACCAGTAATAGCACCTCCTCTATCATGGATTATTCGCTCTCCAAATCCTTCTACTAAAACCCTACTTCCAAATGGAAACTTAGGGTCCATTGCAATAGAAATATCTGGATTGGAGCGAAAACCTGAGGCTGTAACCCAAGGATCACCTGAATAACACATACCTTCAACAGCTTGAGGATCAATTGGTGCATAGGCTGTAGCCTCAACCATAAATATCTGTTCAAATAATTCCTCTAATTCTGCTGTTCGTTGCTTATAAAACAAATAGTTTTCTTCATACTCGTCTAACAACTGACCCTTATAACGAACTCTTTCAAGAGTAGAATATAATCCATCTTGATAGATTTCATTATGGGCTTCAGTTATCTTTAGTTCCTTTTCTATTTCAGCCATCTCTTGTCGCATATCAAATAATGTATAAAGCGATAATATACAAGTAATAACTAAAATAGAAACGATTAGGTATTGGAGTTTATTCACAGTCTACCCTCCCCTTCTCTATCCTCCAAACCCAGGATAGTTTGTGGTGAGGGCGGTGGGGATCGAACCCACAACCGACGGATTAAAAGTCCGCTGCTACTGCCTTTTGAGCTTCACCCTCTGGCTTATTCTCCTTTTTTCTACTTTCTATATATATTATATCATAAAAATTTAGATTTGTCAAGGAAAAATATTGGGGAGAAGGACGGGACTCGAACCCGCACAGACCAGAGCCACAATCTGGCGCTCTACCAATTAAGCTACCAACTCCATTATTTTTTTACCTTACTTAAGTTAGAAATATTCCTTGAAAAATCTTGCCTGTCTGCTATTAATAATTTAAAAGATTGATCATGATCAAATCCAGCGTCCAAGTAAGCTTCATATTTCTCTTTATACATTTGGGCTGATAATCTAGCAATATCAGAATTCATAGATACACGATACATTTCTTCTACTAAGTAAAAGAATGGTTCAACTAATTCTTCAACTTGACCTTCTTTAATTCCCGCATTAATCAACTGCCCAATGAGAATAGCTAGTTCATAATACTCCTCAAATTCCGTACCTTTAACTTCATCATCAAAAATCATAAATATGCTCCTTTCACTCTTTTAAATTAGTGGCGGGATATAGGGGGAATTGAACCCCTGACTCCAGGGCGACAACCTGGTATTTTACCACTAAACTAATACCCCGTATTACTTCCTCAGATAACATTTCTCCCAATAGTCATCAGTCATCCAATGAGGTTTATCTTCCCTTGGACATAAACTAACATAATCATGAATACCCCAAGAAGGAAAAACTTTTTTAAACTGCATAAAATTAGGAATATTATCTGTTCTTCTAACTTTTCTATTAGCTTGTTTTTTCATAAATCTTCTGTAAATAGGTGAAGTACTCTTTATTATCGGAGTTTTCTTATAGCTTCTACTCATCTTCTAACCCCCTTAGTTAAGGATTAGAAAATTATACTCAATTTCAATATATTCATTAAAGTATTCCTTAAGTCTATATCAGCTACATCATTTCCTTCTGCATCTTTTATTGATAGATTGTTATTAAGATTTAATTTACCATGACAAACTACTATCTTACCATTTGGTGTATTCCATACAGCTCCACTAAATTCAGGATAATTAATAAAACCATATAAAAACATACTATCTTGCATTAGTATTATTCACTCCTATTCTGTAGGTTGTCACGAACTTTCATTAGAATCAATCCCAAACGATTCAATCCAAATCCACTTTCAATATCCACTCCCCAAAAATCATCATGCCACCAGTTTCCCTCTATTAAAATAGCATCTTTAGTTTCTAATAATTGTTCTTTAAGACCAATATTTTGTGTGAATTTATTCATTACAATCTCTTCCATTATTGCAACTTTAACATCTTCCCAATCTTCTCTCAAAGGAATTCTTCTTCCTAATTTCTTAGCTTGACTTGGGGATAAAGTTTGAAACTTCTTTCTTAATTCTTTGTCTTCTGTTTTAGCCGCTTGGAAAGCTGCCTCACTACTCTTAAATTTCATTTCTTCATACTCAACATCAGCATAATGGAAGTTACTCAAAAAACTATACTGACCTTTAAATTGACTAATTACTACTGGCATTTTACTTCTCCTCCAAAAAAAATAATGGTGGTGGCTTCAGGGATCGAACCTGACCTCTTTCCGTTATCAGCGGACTGCATTACCAGCTATGCTAAGCCACCACATTTTTGTTATCTATAAAAAAATCACATATATCATTTAATTCAGTGTTGAAAATAGCATAAGATTGCCAGTGAGAATCTGGTTTACAAGTATATCTAAAACAGCTATTTTTAATTTTACATTCTTCATTTGCACATTTTGTAATATCATTCTCAAACATTCTACTCATTCTCCCTTTTGTTTTAAAGTAAAATCAAAAGCTGATGAATGAATTACAGTAAGGTTTCCCTTATTAATAAGTAAATCTTCTTGACATTCAATTTCTAAGTATTGCTTAAACATATCAACTGCTTCCTGTTTTGTTTTGGCTAACAATTCTACATAATAAACATCATCATATCCATTGTCATAAATACCAAAATACTTTTGTAAATCTTCATTAAGAGTTACTTCTTTAACTTCCTGAACTTGAGCCACATAGCGATCAGATAGTGTTCCATCTATATAGGAAGTATGCCATTTAATAGCATTCTCAAGTGCATCTCTAAAAGATTTTCTATCTCGATTTAAATTTTTACCTTTAGCAATACTTAAATCTAGATCTTCCAATGTTCCCGTAATTTGACAACCAGGAACCTCATTAAATGTTATCTCTTTTATAACTAAACCAGCTACATTATTAGGAAAATTATAGTCAACAGGGCGGTATAAATCTTTATAGCGATTAATAAAATACTCTTTATAAACCTTCTTTAACACTTCTTTAGGATCTTCTTTACAATATCCAATTAAAGTCTGTTTATCATTTACACCACTACCGCCATCCCAGCTTTGATAACGAATTTCTGTTGGCATTATGTTCTCCTTTTGATCTTTTTTTAGAAAAAAGTAGGGACGCTTATGACTATCATTTCCATTTATCATATAATTAAAAAAATGTTCATAGCGTCCCCACTATTAATATCTGGTGGGGGCAGATGGAGTCGAACCACCCGAGCCTTTCGACATCTGATTTACAGTCAGACCCGCTCCCACTTACGGTATATACCCCCGCATTTCCTTTTCTCTTTCTATTGCTTTAAACTCCTGAACAGTTGGTGTAATTACTCCTTGTCTTTTATGTGGTTTACACAAAAGGCAACCTGCTCTTGTTGATTTTGGACCTTTCCTTTTATGTTTTTTAGGTTTTCCCATTAAATCAACTCCTACATTACCTGAAAAGTTAATCCTTAATAACTCCATAATTAATTGTAAATTCAGACCTTCGCCTTCCCATGCTCCTACCCTCTTTATTCATCCAGTAGTGAAATAAGCCTGAGCTTCGGGGAGCTACCCCTAACTTTCTTACCCCGGTCATAAGACCCAAGACTACAGAGGATTGATTACCTCCAACTTTCACCCGCCTTCAGAATTAATATTCTTCTTGGGCATTACCCCAACTATCATGTAATTGATTGTGGGCGGCTGGGCTACTCGTACCAAGTTCTCATGTTATACCCTGATTTCTCAGGTTCATCGCCAACAGCTTAATTGGTGTTTCCAGACATTGACTCTAGCTACCATGCTTGTAGTCTATCTGGATTCTTCCCATCTGGGCGTCTATTGTCGCTGCCATGAGTCTTGTGATTTAAGTCGAATAGGCTACACAGAACTACATCTTAGTGTTGGAACTTTGTTCCTTCTCCCATGACTTCACAGCCACAAAAATGCTATCCTGATCAGTATCCCAATCAAGAATCACACACTTTCCGATGCATCTCAGCAGGGCTGACAAACCCTTCTTCACTGAGTTGAATTTACAATTAATTATGAAGTTATTAAAGAGCGATTAAACTAAGTGGTCGGAGTGACAGGATTTGAACCTGCAGCCCCTACATCCCAAATGTAGTGCGCTACCAAATTGCGCCACACCCCGTTGTTTTAAAGTGATGCTCCCTATGGCAGTTAGCACATAGTAGTTCACATTTTTGAACCTCTTGCATATACAGCGACAAACTAACATTTAACAAAGTTGATAAATTATGTTCCTTGTTATCATATGGGTGATGCCACTCTAAAGCCGCAGCACACTTATTATATCCACACTTACTACATCCCAGTGACAGCTTCATTTGTTGTGCTTTGTAATAGAAAAGTTCTCGTCTTCGATTATTTCTTTCTTGTCTATTCAAACCAGTGGGCAAACAACCATAACAAATAATTCTATTTTGACCACCTTGCTTACCATTTAAAACAAATTCACTATCACAAATGACGCATTTTATATTAATAACTCCCATTGACTCAGTTGTTTGCCGCTTTAAACCCCTAAACTTGCGGCGTAAGTTTTTCTCGGGCTGATGTGACAGCAACGCTGGCCCAGACCACGGCGGGGAATCCGTTTTAAGCCCTCATGTCTTGATGTCTGTTTTTCTGTATGAATCACTAGCTCATATTCCAGAACAGACCAAAACTGGAGGATAGCAGCTGATACCTGCATTATAACCAATGGCTGGGGTAGTAGGACTCGAACCTACGATAACTTGATTAACAGTCAAGCGCCTTACCAACTTGGCGATACCCCATGGCGCTGGGCAGAGGCATCGAACCCCTAACCTGAGCTTTACAAGAGCCCTGCTCTACCAAATTGAGCTAGCCCAGCTTATTCTTGTCTTTCTAAAACTCTTTGGATAAAATCCTGTGCTCTTTTTAAAGTATGTTGTATATGTCTAGCAAAAGCAACCTCTTCTAATTTTTCTGCTTCTTCAACAGCTTGATCAACTAATTCTTTTAACTTTTCCATAAAAATCGCCTCCATATAATTGATTGAGGAAAATCCTCCTAATTTTCTTGGTCGCGGGAGTGGGATTCGAACCCACGACCTTCAGAATATGAATCTGACGAGCTGACCTGACTGCTCCATCCCGCTATTGGGGCGGACAAAGGGAATCGAACCCTTATAATCTGGTTGGAAGCCAGAGATTTTACCTTTAAACTATGCCCGCTTTTCTCTTGGTAAACTTAATTGAGTTTCTTTACCAATGTCTTCCATTGAAGGGGAAATAAATGGTTTTACTGCAAAATCATAATCATCTTCTTCTCCCTGTGGTAACCATTGCTTAATCCACTTCTTGTAAGAACCACGACTACCAAAAACAGCTTTCATCATAGCCATAGCAAAACCTATTTCAGGCTGAAATTCATCACCATCAGTTGTCTTAACAACAATTTTAGTGCCATCTTTGAAGATAACAATAGTTGCTGGATCATTGAAAATTACTTTCTCAATGCCATCTTCTAAGTCTATAACCTCAATCTGTTTAACTTCAGCAAAGCCATTAAAATAGTCTCGCATTATTTGATCTATAACAGCTACATGTGATCTAAATGCTGGATTTACAGGTAACATAACTATACTCCTTTCATTTACTAAAAATATTTGGTGGGCGGAGAGGGATTCGAACCCTCAATCCCTTACAGGCAACAGATTTTAAGTCTGTTATGTATACCATTCCAACACCCGCCCATTTTGTTTTCTTGGTGACCCCTGTGGGATTTGAACCCAACAATACCAGCTTGAAAGGCTAGTGTCCTTACCAATTAGACTAAGGGGCCAAATCATCATTTGTTATGCAATACTTCCATTTATAACCATATGCTGTTTTACGAATATTACTAGCACAAGCAGCAATATGTTTTCGCTTATCTCTATTTTGAAATAAAATAAAAGCAGCTTCTCCAGTTGAAGGATATGTTGCTATATATTCTCCTTTTAAAGAGTATTGTTTAACAGGTTTTCCTAATTTTTTGCGAGTCATGCCTCCTGAAGATGTAGTAATAACATTATTTTGTCTTAAAATATTGCCAACTGTTTTTCTATCACACCTCATAAGGTTGGCTACCTTAGTAATGTTCTGTTCTTGATGATAGCAATTTACAATAGCATCATAATTTAAATATCTTTTACTATCACCACCTATAGTTGCATTATATCCAGTTGAGCCATAAGTATCATACTTTTGTATATAATGCATTTCTCTTTCTTCAAGATTATCTACTATCTCTTCAATTAACTCGATTTTAAAATTTTCAATTCCATATTTTTTTATCGCTGCATACAAAGGTCTATTTTTACTTCTTTCTCTCTTACTCTCTTTAATATGCTCTTTAAATCTTGTTTCAATATTTGTTTCAGTTTTACCAATATAACTTTTATTGTTTATTTTATTAGTAATTCTATAAATGAATCCCATAGTAAATATCCTTTCATAAAAAATAAATTACTAGCCATTATACGAACCCGCCATATTCTTCTTTTTCAACTATATATATTATACCATAGAAATTGAAATTTGTCAAGTATTATTTTTAATTATAATTGATTTGTTAATTGTTTATCTTTTTTATCTTGCCATTCATTCATTCTCATCTTTTTCCTACCTTCTGCTCTTTTTCCTAACCTACTTAATCTACGCCTTTCTTTTCTACCTGGATTCTTTTTCATAATATCCTCCTATAAAAAAGTTAGTCTAATATAGCAATAAGCAAAAGCAAACAGTAAACAACCCAGTGCGAACAATACATCTCTCATGGATTATTCTCCTTTCAAAGTTAGCTTCTGACCAACTCCGAGACCTAATCCTACACCATATCTTTCAAAGTGATAATCACACATAAAAGCCCATTTCCCAAATACTGTAACTCCATCATAAGATGCCTCTTTTTCAATATTAGAACCAGTCTTGCAAAAGTCACAAGAGGGAAATTCTAATACCGCAGCTTCTTTCATGTGAATCCTCCTTTTCTCACTTTCTATATATATTATATCATGAAAATGTAGTTTTGTCAAGAGAAACCTTTTAGAAGAATTTGTATAGAGATTAATCTTAGCGGGAAAAGATATATATAATAGAAAGGATAAGAATTGCAGCTATACTGATGCGTAAAATAAGCATCACAAACACTCCTTATTTTTTATTCTTTTTATTATTATTTTTATTATTATCAGTGTTGTACCAACGCGTACATGTGTGTTGTACAAACGCACACTGACATGTGTTCTAAACACATAATTGTATAACAATAAAGAATTCTTCTTTTATGCGTTTATGTGTTATACTGGTTATTTAAATTCTTTTTCTTTTCTTTCTCTTTCTTTCCATTCACTAAAAGCATTAACTCTTCCTATATGCCAGCCACCACATTCATTACACTTATATACTTTACATTTTATTAGGAAGGTATCTAATATACAAGCTTTAGCCGCTGCTTCACTATCAAAACGTATCTTCTCAGAACAAGAGTACATATCAACTCTCCTATCCTTTTAATAATTTTTGATTAATTTTATTTTTTAATTCTATTAACTCTTCTTTATCAATATTATCTTTATCAATTAGCTGTTCAATTTCATATTCAATCTCTGATAAAAGTGTGTGAAACTCTATATTCTTTCGAATACTTTTAGTATAACCTGCCTCTATTTGTTTTATACTATTCATTAATTTCTTTTACTCTAATAAAACTTCTATATCACACATGTTTCACCCTCCTTAGAAGTCGTTTGAACTACCCATTTTCTTTTGCTGTTTCTCTCTAATCTGTTTACCAATAACACCGCCTGTTGTTTGGGTTACTCTAACTTGACTTTCTTTTTCAAAAAGTTTATGCTCTCCTTTTTCTACTACTTCTTCAAAGAAATCTTTATTTTCATAACAAATTCTAATATGTGTTCTCTTAGGCATCCCTCTCAATTGTATTTCAATTAATCCTTTCTTTTGCAATATATCATATAATCTTTTCAAACTTCTCTCTGATAATCCAGTTCCTGAACTCATATCTTTATTAGTATTAAAAAAGAAACCATCTTTGGTTAACATACCTCTTGAGTTAAAGTAATTTTCTCTTTGTAATATTTCACTAAGTAGTACAGCGGCTTCAACTCCTAACTCATGAGCTAAGCTTTTTGGCAACATAACAAAACCAGCGGTTGCAGCGTTCTCAAGCCAGGGATGAAGATTTTCATTTATTGCCAAAGCTGCTTCACCGCCTTACATATAATATTCTTGAATTTTTAATTTTCTTTTTTCTATTGCTTCACCTATCTTTTGTTCGCCTTCTTCCATTACATTGTGTAGTTTACTAAGAGCTTCATTGTCACTGTTCAACTTGATATGTAATCTTCTTGGCATACCTCTAATATCAGTTTGTATTAAAGATAATTCTTCTAGTAATTGGATCACTTTATTTATTCTATTCTTACCTAGTGCTGTAAATATAGATAGGTCTTCAAATGTAGCAGAAAAAAAATCATCAGCTGATTCAGCACTATTATTAAATGCTTGTAAAACTGAATAAACTATAGCAACATCTATTCCTAATGTATGAGCTAGAGGAAGATTTAGATTAATATTCCTAATTGTGTAATCGTACATTTAATTTCCTCCTTTAATCTCCATTGATTATAATTATTACATTGGAAGCAAATATACGATACTTATATGCTTTTAATATAGTTTTCAAGTATTTCACCGCCTCTCTATTATTAATGCACTGTTTTGTCAACAGTCACCAATTCATCTCCCACTTTCGCTACACTTAGAAGTGGGAGTGTTCTTGGCGATTAGGATAAAAGTAAATATTTACTTCCTTCAAAAAGTTCATTCTTAAAATCATTTTTCAAGCCGTAGCAAATTACTGGAATACCATATGTATCTACAATGACTATAAGTTGCATCACCTGCCTTTTATTTAAAAATTGTCTGCTATGCGGAATATTTCAAGACTTTTACCTGCCCCCATAGTTGAATAGCGAAAAAATAATTGAGCTATTTTTATCACCCTTTTTATTATACTATTATATTAGCAATTTGTCAAGGATTAATTTCTCCTTTATATTCTGCTCCCAATTTGACCAATATCTCTGCAAGTATATATCTATGACAAAAATTTTCTGCTCTACAAAAGCAAACTAACACTACTTCATCTTGGTTTAGTAATTCATCCCATCTATTTCTGTTTTCTTTATAAGATTTTCTCATTAAATTATAATACTCTTTAGTATATTCTTCTTTTGTCATTAAACCTTTTTTGAATTTACTTACTATATTCCAAGTAGGTGCAAATATTTTATTTCCACTTTTAACAGTAATATCTAAACGATTTTTGCCACTATAACGATATTGAGATGTATAGATTTTAAGCATTTATAACTCCTATATTATTTTTTTGTTTTCATCTATCATCTTTTAATTCTTCTGCTAATCCAAATATCTCTGCAACTGCTATTCCTAATGCTATATACGTCCAACTATTATTGTAAAGTGCAATTAAACATCCTGCAATTCTGATAAAAGATTTAATAAATGATATATAGAGATGCCATTTGTTATTCATATAATACTCCTTTTTATCAAATTTTAATTAGTTCATATTCTTCAAAAGATGTACTCTTTAAAAATTCATCATCAATTACGTATGGTGAGTATTCATCATCTATTTTTAAAATTTTAAATTCTGTATCTATATTAGCTTTAATGTATGCTTCATAATCTTTTCCGTTTATATTTTCATCTGGTTTTAAACCTATCTAATTTATTCTTTCAAATGTTGCAATATTAAATTTAACTTTATCTCCTATTTTAAGCATTTTATTCTCCTTTTTTAAATTAATACAAAAGAACAGTTTGATTTTAATTTTTCTTTATATTTACTTTCTATTACCGCAAAACGGACAATTTAGTTTACTACTCAGATAATCTGAATATAAAACTACTGGGCATTCTTCAGGTTCTTCTATGTAGTCTAATATCTTACAAAACTCTTTTTCTGGGTAAAGTTCTTCTTGACCATAAGGACAAATATCTAAACAAAATTTATTGAACATTATTTTAATCCTTTCTTAACTCATTCTATATGTAAACCCATTACTACAAACATCTGCATGACAACCAGATGTGCAAAAATCTTTTTCATTACATTGGTCAGGAAAAGGACATATACCTTTTTGAGTGGAAAGATTATAGTTTTCACGATCATAATTTCCCTGCATTATTTTCAGTTCTTTTATAATTTCTTTTGTGCGTTCTATATCTTTTTCTTTTTCTTTTATATGTAATTTTAATTGATTCAATTCATTATTTAGTTTGTTTAATTTTTCTTGAGTTAATTCTATTGCTTCTTTAAACATATTTTCTCTCCTTTTATTTTAATAGAATCTAAATTTGATCTAAACGCATAGTTTGTTTTAATAATTCGTAATTAAAACTTCTTTTGTGGTACTATCGTCTTTTTCTTTTCTTTGGTAATTTGCATTGCCATATTTGACGTTTAAATTATGTATGTTGTATTTTTGTGACCACTCTTTTAATATATCATTACTATTTCCTTTACTTTCCAAAACATTGGTTTTTATAATTTGAACTATTTGAGGTATATATCCAAAAGATAAGATTAAACCACCAACAAACTGTAATGTATCAAATATCATATTTTACATTTTCCTTTCTTTTATTAATTCATAAATTGCATTTGCAATATTGCTCCACTTTTGATACTCCTTAATATCACCAATTCTCTCATATTCCATAGCCTTTTCATTAAATCCTTTATATGCTGATACGAGGAATGCCATTGTATAAAATTGATTGCGAACTTCTTTTTGAAATTCTAAAGATAACATATTGTCCATCTCCTTATATGTATTCTATTATTTTATTAATCTTTTGAAACACCCAAAAATAACTATGAAACTTTCTTGCATGTTTTTGATTTTTTAATTGCCAATCTGCTACAATTCTGTTTTTGGCAAGCAATATGAATAAGTCTTTAGGGTAATACCCTATTTTCACCGCTTCATTATATATAAACACATGGGTCATATATTGTTTACCAGAACTTACTTTATCTTGGCACTTAAATATCAAAATCCCCTTATTATTTAATACCCTATAAAACTCTTTCATGGCATTAATGTAAAATCGGTGCAACTCTTTTTCTGTTGGATATACACCAAAGCGTTTATTTATTTTATTGTTGTCATCATCTCCTTTTAAACTTTTTCCAGTAGTACTAAGAAATGGAGGATCAAATATTAAACAATTAATGCTATCATTTTGTAATGGTAGATCCTCCGCATTTGCTTGAATAATGTAAGTAAATTGTGGTTTTATATCAAACCTATATTTTGGTTCTTGGATGCCTGTGTTTTTATAAAAATTACCCTTAGAATATGTAGGGTCACAATCAATGTAACCTTGTGGCACATGAAGTATAAGTATATTTTTAATTATTTCTGATTGGTTATATGAAATTGATTTAATTAATTTGCTCATTGGTTATTCTTAATATATCCTTCTAGTTTTATTAATTTACTATATTCATCAATTAATTTAGAAATCTTACTAGCAATATTTTCTATTTTAGGTTTAATTTTATTAATCCCTACGCATTTTTCATTTTCAATATATTCATCTGTCAACTGACATTTAGTAACTATATCGCTTGAAAAATAATGCCCACATTTATATTTTATACATTTAATTATCATGATCGATCATATCATCTTCCCAATCTTTATTTTCCTCTTCGTTTAATTGATCTTCTTCTAAATAAAAGTTATAATTTACATTACTGCCAGAATTATATATATTTTCTCTTAACTTAAATGATTCTACAAACGTATTTAAACACACATCACACAATCCAAAAGAAATATCACAACCATCTAATTTGCTACCATAACCTCCACGACCTAAATCTATGATATGACATTGATTTTTTATAATGGAGCTATCAATATCATCACTATTCCACTTAATTATTTTCCCACATTTGAAACACGTAAAAGTATATTCTTTAGCACACGCCTTTTCATAATTTGTGCATTCATCTTCACCACAAAAATTTTTACCACATTTTTCACAAATATACATTTTTCTCAAATCAATACCTCCAAATTTTATTTTCTAACACCATAATATATTTTACTATTATATTTTTATTTTGTTAATACATTTTTTTGATATCTGTATAAGATTTAAAATGTTTACAATTTCGTTTTTCTTCATCACTTATGTTTTTAAGTTCTTTATCTTTAAAATCACACTTAATCTTTTTGGGGTTATTTAATATTTCTCTGTAGTAAATATAGGGAGTAAAACATTTAAGCATATTATGAACCTCCAAATTATAATTTACTACGATTATATTGATATCCATCTCTTTCAGAATTTCCCAATTGCCTATTATAATTTTCAATGTTTTTTTGGATATATTCATTTATTAAATCTTCTGGAGTTAACCCAATTTTAATACTCAAACTTAACAAAAAGTGCCAAAGGTCAATCACCTCCTCTACTACATTATTCCAATCAATGTCTTTTTTATTTTTCCACCACTTCCAATTGCACGTATCGTTTAATTCACATGCTTCTGTAATTATAGCTATACACATTTTTCTTATCCATTTTTCTATATCAGAATAATCTAGATTTCTTTTTTCTTTAATATAATCATCAAACGTTTTTTGTAAATCAAATAAGATATGCAGTTTATCCACAGATTCATTATTTTGGTAATTTTTAAGTTTATTTATTATTTTTTCCATAATTTTCTCCTTTTAATCGCATTTACTAAAACCACAAAATACACATGAAACACAACTTGAAGTCATAATTAACTCTTCTCCACAATCGGGGCATAAATTACTTCCAATGTCTTTTTTAATTTCATCATTTCCTTCTTTTTCTTTAAAGTATCTATCTAAAACTATTCCTATTGCGGAAGGACAACTTGAACCTTTACTAACCTTTTAATGGCATCATTAATATTTTCACATGTACCACAAGAAAATTGAGCTGTTGGTAGCAGCTGTTTTATTACTTCTATAGCACTATTTAAAGGATGATGTTCACAATGTTTAATGTGTTCAGTTAAAATTTCACTCATTGAAGTTGGAGTTGTATCTGTTGGTCCATAACGATGACCACAATAAACACAGTTAACATATTTATTAGATAATAAATCAGTTACCCATCTCATTAATCTTCTTTCTTCTCTCTTTTGTAATTCAACTTTTTTAAACATCCATTCTAAATTAGAGTCTATACTATGTTCTTTTTCAGAATAAATACTTTCTTTTTCCCATTCATATCTAAGTATCTCAATCTTTTCTTTAGTTAATTCATATTTGTTTTTTATTTTAATTAAAGAGTTAATATAATCTTTTAATATTTTCGCTCTTAAATATTATCCACAGAACTTTTGTATATTTTATCTAATAATGTCGATACTTCCATATCAATTTACCCCTTTCTTTATGGTCTATATATATTATATCATAAGTTTTGAGATTTGTCAAGTCCATGTTTATTATGTTTACTATTATACGTTTTTCAGCTTCACTGTCGCTGTTTTTCCGTCATTCCCTTTTTTTAACAGGAAAAATTTTCTTTGAAATACTTCTTGACAATCCTTGTGTTTCATGTTATAATATATATAAGAAATAAAAAGGAGGATTCTCCACAATGAAATTGAAAAATGTTTATTACTTAAATAGTGGGAGGATTTTTTTATTAGATTGTAATGGATATCCAATCGAATGTACAGAAATGAGAGA